>Ga0209102_1001492_pt1 | contig 12087 bp, 9 predicted proteins | sample ConPoolayeHmetaG_FD_185483 | JGI IMG/M metagenome (GOLD analysis project Ga0209102, IMG submission 185483) | Hot spring microbial mat communities from California, USA to study Microbial Dark Matter (Phase II) - Cone Pool mat layer H metaG... ... | reverse complement strand
GGTGAACATGTACTACCGGGTAAGCCCACCGATAGCCGAGTTCATAACTGAGCATCCTGGTGTGAGGCCGATAGTGAGGGCCATGCTGGTGCCGGCTGTGGCGATGAGCACTATAGCCGTCAATGCTACACTGGCTGAGAAGGCGATCGTGCTGGGCTCGCTGCTGCTTGTTTCGATAGTGCTTGCTATCTGGGCGGCGAGACGGCGATGCACAAGTCAGGGCTAGGTCTGCGGGCGGGTCGGTAGCAATTGTCGGTGGGCGCTAGTGTTCCTTTTGGCTTCTCGACACCAATTTGCTACAATTCTCCCGCGTTATGCCTTACTACCTGGGAGTAGATATCGGCTCTGTTAACGCCAAGCTGGCGCTCATAGATGAGGATGGCAGAGCTGTTAAGTTTGATACCGAAAGGGTGACTTCCGGCCCCAGAGCCGCGGTCAGCTCGCTTATCTCGAGACTGGGCGACGGGTTCAACCTCGAGCAGATTGCTGCCGTCGGCGTGTCTGGCTCGGGCAAGAGCGTTATCCCCAAAGAGTTAGCCTGGGCAGAATATACTAGCTCGCTGGCTATCGCTTCGGCGTTGCTTCACCGCTACGCGAAGGTCAAGACTATCATACAAATCGGCGGTCAGAGCACGCTGGTAATAGAGCTGGAAGACGGCTTGAAAAAGCCCTGGAAGGTGGCTTCCAATCCGCTGTGTGCTGCGGGCACAGGCAGGTTCTTGGAACAGCAGGCATATCGCATTGGCATTAGCATGGACGATTTCGCCTCACTGGCCTTGAAATTCAAAGGAACTGCTCCAAGAATTGCCGCCCGTTGCAGCGTCTTTGCCAAAACAGACCTTATCCATCTTCAACAGAAGGGCGCGCCATTGGATGCCATGCTTTATGCGCTTTGCGAGAGCGTGGCTCGAATGGTTGGCTCTCTGAAGAAAGGAGCTTTTGAAGAGCCAATCTATTTTGTCGGTGGCGTGGCTGCTAATGCTGCTGTGGCTAAGGCGCTTAATGATATGGTTTCGGCCAGAAACGGACATAGCGTGGAAGTAATCATTCCCGAAGGCCACCAGTTTATTGAGGCTCTGGGTGCGGCGCTGTTGTCCATAGGCAAGACTTCGCATGGCGTGGCGCTGCCAGAAGCCGATGCCCAGCAGCGCTATTTTGAAATGCCCAAGCTAGAAGTTGTGGCTGTTCAGAGTTCCAGCGACAGTCACAAGATAGAAGAGCAATGTATCGGCTATCTGGGAGTTGACGTTGGCTCAACCAGCACCAAAGCTGTGATAATGGATGAAACAGGAAAACGGGTGCTGGCTAAGAGCTATCTCATGACTGCGGGAAGGCCGGTTGAAGCTGTGAAGCAGGTCTTCAGGAACCTGCTCAGGGATGGTGCAGACAAGGTTAAGATAGCGGGCGTGGGTGTGACTGGTTCGGGCAGGTATCTGGTTGGCGGTTTCATCGGAGCCGACCTGATTAAGAATGAGATAACCGCGCAAACTAGAGCCGCTGCTGAGATAGACCCCGAGGCCGATATCATCGAGATCGGCGGGCAGGATTCCAAGCTGGTTATCAAGAGAAACGGGATTGTCGTTGACTACCACATGAACAAAGCCTGTGCCGCGGGCACGGGAAGCTTCATTGATGAGCTTGCCGAGATGCTCGGCGTTTCTGTGGTTAACGGTCAGTTTGCCGACCTCGCGTTTGCTGCGCCTTATACCATTGAGCTGGGGACGAGGTGTGCGGCGTTCATGGGACAGGCAGTGGCTTCGGCTCAGCAGGGTGGTGTACCTCTGGAGATAATCACAGCCAGCCTGGCTAACTCAATAGCCAAGAACTACCTCTCCAAGGTGGTCGAGCACAGGAAGTTAGGTGACAAGATCATCTTGACAGGAGCCGTCTTCTACAACAAAGCCGTGGTCTCCGCCTTCCATCAGCAGCTCAAGGGGAAGAAGGTGACTGTGGCCGAACATAAAGAGGTGAGCGGCGCCATAGGTGCAGCACTTCTGGCTAAAGAAGCCATGGCTGAGGCGAAATCAAAGGAATCTAAGTTCAAGGGCTTTCGTGAGGTTGTGGAGAGGGAGTGCAAGCTTACCACATTCGTGTGTAAGGGGTGCGACAACAACTGCACAATCACGCGAATGGAGTTGCCTGGTGAGGAACCCAGCTATTATGGCAGCCGATGTGACAAATACGATGCCATAGCCAGCCATGCCCGCAGAGAGACATTCTTCGATAAGCGTGAACACTTGCTTTTTCGCGAATACAGGCAGGATTCTGGCACCGGGCCGAGAGTGGGCATTCCCAGGGCGTTGCTGGTGTATGACTTTGCTCCGCTCTTGATTGGTTTTCTCAATGCTTTGGATGCCAGGGTCGTCCTTTCCAACCAGACCAACAAGGCCATAATGGAGCAAGCTATTGAGTTAAGTTATACCGACAGTTGTTTCCCTCTCAAGCTTCTCCACGGGCATGCCGCAATGCTCAAAGACGTGGATTACCTTCTTTACCCGTGTGCCATTCGGCTTGGCAGAAAAGACGGAGACGAGAGCCAGAAATACTCATGTCCGTTGGTCCAGGCATCCCCATTCATAATTCGGAATGTGCTCGATTTTGGCGAGCGGCTGTTGATACCGATAATCGACTTCAGTCGCGGAGATGCTGAAGTGATAAAGAGTCTGGCCGACGTAGCGGTAAAGATGGGGTTCGGTAGAGGTAAAGGGGAGGAAGCGGCTCGGGCCGGTCTGAAATCCCAGCGAAGGTTTGAGGCTGACCGAGCCGTGCTGGGCCGAGAGCTGTTAAGGCAGCTACACCAGAGTAACCAGCTTGGTGTGGTGCTGCTGGCCAGGTCGTATATGTCACAGGATGCTGGGGCGAACTTAGGGATAGCCGAAAAACTCGCTCAGCTTGGGGTAGTGCCCATACCGCTGGACTTTCTGCCTTTGGAGTCGGTGGATGCCAAGGACTACTCTGACCGTCCTTACTGGTTCTACGAGAACAAATACATAGCTGCCGCAGCTATAACAGCCTCAGATCCTCAACTCTACGGGCTGTGGCTGACAAACTTCGGATGCGGTCCCAACTCATTCATAATCCACCTCGTCGAAGACATTATGGGCGGTAAGCCTCTGGGACAACTGGAAATAGACGAGCACGCTGCTGAAGCCGGTTTGGTTACCCGGCTGGAAGCCTTCGTTGATACCATTCAGGGGTTCGCACGCTCCGCTAAGCCGCGCGCAGTGCCGCGCGAAGATATCTATCGAAAAGCGTTCCCACCCGTCATCAATCCCAGGAAGACCTTCATTATTCCCAGGATGACGCCCCACATTGAGCTTGTGGCTGCGCTTCTGGAGGGCAGCGGGTTTAGAGCGGTCGTGCTTCCTGAGCCAAACGAACGCAATCTGTTTTACGCTGACAAGGTGACATCGGGTGTGGAATGTCTGCCTTACCGGGTAACTTTGGGCGACTTCTTGAGATTCTGCTATGAGAATGGCGACGACTTGAAAGACGTCGAGGGGGTGATGGCCAGCGCCTATGGTCCGTGCCGCTTTGGAAAATATGCGCTGGAGCAAATCAAGGTGCTGAAGGAGTTGGGCTTTGATCTTCCCATACGAACGACCGTATCTAACAATGCATATCGAGATACTGAAATCAGTCCCGGGTTCGCTCGCCTGGCATGGAAAGGTTGTGTAGCCATTGATTATCTCCAGAGGTTGCTCTGGCGGACACGTCCTTATGAGAAGCGGCCGGGCTCGGCAGACGAAATGTTTGATGAATATCTGAACAGAGTGGTGAGCCGCGTCCGTAAGAGGGAGGGGTTCGATGATGTTCTGAGGCGAGCCACTTCGGATTTCAAAGCTCTTATTGATCCTGAACTGCCCCGCAGGCCCTTAGTCGGCATCAATGGCGAAATCTATTTGCGCTCCAACAGATTCAGCAATCAAGACTTGGTCAGGGAATGCGAGAAAGTCGGGTTGGAGGTGATCGTCTCTTCGATAGGCGAGTGGATGAAGTATATCTTCTACCGACATGTCGAGGATGCTGTTCGGGATCGCAAGTATCTCAAGGCACTGGCTAGTTACGCTATTAAGCGTGCCTGGGAGCATGACGAGCACACGGTCGTCAGGTATTTCGAGGACCTGATCAATGATAGGGAGCCTTCGACCGGGGAGCTATTGACGAAGACAAGCCGCTGGCTATCGCCGAGATGCGGGAGCGAGGCAGTCCTCAGCATCGGGAGTGGCATTGAGTGGATGGAGGACCCCGAGTTCGCCGGCGTTATCTCAGTAATGCCGCACGGTTGCATGCCCGGGGGAATTGTAGCTGCTATGTCGGAGAAATTCAGCGCTCTGTACCGCAAGCCGTGGATTAACCTGACCTACGATGGCTTTGTGGAAAACACGAACCGCTTGAAAATCAACAATTTCGCGGAAGTCATCAGGTTTTGCAGCCAAGAGAGGAAAAAGAGCACAATATAGTTGAGTCATCTTGTGTGTTGCCGCAGCTTAGCTCGCATCAGTTTTCTGTCGGCGGCTCGAATGGTGAAGTGATTTAGTTTTCCGAAAATGGTATACTAGGGCTGCAATGGATCGATCGTATCTCTATCAGTCGTTGCGCGGTGTGGTGGAGCCTTTGCTCCTGTTTATCATAGGGGAATTACTGCCCATACATGGATATGAGATTGCGAAGGAACTGGAGCGCAGGAGTGGGGGCTATTTCAGCCTGACGGCAAGTACTCTCTACTCTGCATTGCGGCGTTTGGAGAGCAGGGGGCTGGTGTCAAGCTCCTGGCGGCTGGTTGCCAGGCAGAAGCGCCGGTATTACCAACTGACTGAGAAGGGCCGGCAGATTCTGGCCGAAGAATTAGCCCAGTGGCAGAAATTTCTCGGTGCTACCGAGAGAGTCATAGAAAGCCAGTGAAGTGAGAGTCCAAGTCTTGGGGGCTCATCTAGCTGAGCAAAGGGGGGCTCGTCTAACTTCTCTCTTAATCGACGGAGTCCTGGTTGTAGATGCTGGTGGAGTTACCTCTGTCCTTTCTCTGGCACAGCAAAAGAAGATAGAAGCCATCCTGGTCACCCACCATCACTTCGACCACACCCGGGATCTGGTCACCCTGGCTGCCAACGCTGGGTACTACTGGCGAAAGCAATTGCTTGTTTGTGCACCCCGCTATACCCTTGACATCGTAACCAATTGTCTTCTTGACGGCAGGCTATATGCCAATTTCCTTGAGTACCCCAGCAAAGAGAAGCCGACCCTGATACTGGAGGCTATTGAGGCTTACGAAAGGAGAACGATTGCTGGTTACGATGTTCTGGCTGTTCCGGCAAAGCATTCTGTTCCTGCTGTGGGCTATCAAGTTACCTCTGCGGATGGCAAGAGCGTGTTCTACACGGGCGATACCACGGTGGGAATCTCTGATTGCTGGCAGCACGTTTCTCCCCAACTGCTGATTACTGAGGTTGCCGGCCCTGACAAGTATGAAGATTGGCTCAGGAAGGCGGGTCATCTCTGCCCAAAGCTTCTTCGAGAAGAGCTGACACGATTCCGGCAAGCTAAGGGATATCTGCCGCGGACCATCATCATCCACATCGGGAATCCTTACGAACAGGAGATCAAGCACCAGGTAGCCCAGGTGGCACAGGAACTTAATGCTGACATCAGCCTGGGTGACGAGGGCATGAGAATTACCCTGTAACTCTGCCCGGCCATGCTGTTCTTTACCACTGGCAAGTCCCGACGGTAGTCGGAACTTGCCAGCAGTGTTCTATTCTACCTTCGGCAATTGGGCGAGTGCCTTTTCCACCAACTCTCTGGGATATTCGTAATCCTGGAGTTTGCCTGACAGATACTCATCATAGGCGCCCAGGTCGAAATGCCCGTGCCCGCTCAGAGCCAGAAGGATGGTCTTTTTCTCTCCTGATTCCTTGCACTTCAGGGCTTCGTCAATGACAACCTTTATGGCGTGGGCTGGCTCCGGTGCTGGAATAATGCCTTCGGCGCGGGCGAACTGCACTGCCGCCTTGAAAACTGGTATCTGGTACTCGGCACGCGCTTCCACAAAGCCCAGCTTGTGGAGGTGACAGATGATAGGAGCCATGCCGTGATACCTGAGTCCGCCAGCATGAACGGGAGGTGGGACGAAGCTGTGTCCCAGGGTGTACATCAAGGCGATTGGCGCCATCCCAGCCACGTCGCCGTAGTCCCAGGCATAAAGTCCCTTGGTCACGGAAGGGCAGGCTTGAGGCTCAACACAGATAATCTGAAGCTTGGGCTTCTTGCCCTTGATCTTGTCCGTGACAAAGGGCAGGAAGAGCCCGGCGAAATTCGAGCCGCCACCGATGCAGCCCACAATTATGTCGGGGTAAACATCAATCTTTTCGAGCTGTTTCTTGGCTTCCTGCCCTATGATGGTCTGGTGTAATAAGACATGGTTGAGCACGCTGCCCAACGAGTACTTTGTGTCATCGCGAGAGAAGGCATCCTCCACTGCCTCGCTAATGGCGATGCCCAGGCTCCCTGTACAGTTGGGGTCGTCTTTCAGGATTTTTTTCCCGATCTCGGTGTCTTGACTGGGACTGGGCACTACCTTAGCGCCCCAGGTCTCCATCAAAACCCGGCGGTATGGTTTCTGGTAATAACTGGCTTTGACCATATAGACCTTGCACTCAAGCCCCAGGAAGGCGCAGCCCATTGCTAGAGCGCTGCCCCATTGTCCAGCTCCGGTCTCCGTAGTCAGCCGTTTAACTCCCTCTTTCTTGTTGTAATAAGCCTGGGCTACAGCAGTGTTTAGCTTGTGACTGCCGGCGGGGCTGACGCCCTCGTATTTGTAGTAAATCCTGGCTGGGGTCCCCAAGGCTTTCTCCAGACGGTAGGCTCTTATCAAGGGAGTAGGCCGCCATAGTTTGTAGATTTCCTGGATTTCTTCGGGTATCTCGATATAGCGCTCGGTGCTGAATTCCTGTTCGTCGAGTGCCCTGGGAAACAGGGGAGGGGGCAGGCGTGTCGGCTCCTTTGTCACCGGATGCCGGAGCGGTGGCAAAGGCTTGGGCAGGTCAGCCTGGATATTGTACCAGCGTGTGGGCATTTCTTTTTCTGTCAATATGACCTTTGTATCCATGTATCCTCCTTTTCGATTCGTTGCTCAATCGCTTCACAATTGACCATCCTACATTTTGACCTCCTTTTCTTGTAGCGCCTGTCTCAGGGATTTGACGAAAGCGTGGATATTTGCAAGTGATCTATCTTCCTCGACTAGCTGTATGATACGGCTCCCCACGATGACGCCATCAGCTATCCTGGCTATCCTTCGAGCCTGTTCGGCGGTGGAGACTCCGAAGCCGACGCAGAGCGGCTTTCGAGTTCTTTTTCTGACCCGCGTGACAAAGCTTTCCAGTTCATCGGGGAGCCTGGCCCTGGCGCCGGTCACCCCGGTCAGTGATACTAGATAGATAAAGCCAGTTGACTTGCTGGCTACCAGCCTGACGCGTTGTTCGGTACTCGCCGGGCTCAGTAGATAGATAAGGTCAAGGCCATGGCGTCTGGCTGATCCCTCAAGGTCTGTGCCTTCTTCGGGTGGTAGGTCAGGTATAATCAATCCGTCAATCCCTGCCTTGGCGCACATCGAGCAGAACCGCTCAGGTCCGAACCTGAACACCGGATTGTAGTAAGTCATAAATATCAGAGGAATTTCCACCCGACGCCTTGCCTCTTCAGCCACTTCTATGCATACATGGGGGGTGACACCGTGTTTGAGTGCTTCATAGCTCGCTTGCTGGATGGTGGCGCCATCGGCGAGAGGGTCGGAGAAAGGGATACCCAACTCAACGGCGTCACATCCATCTCGGGCGAACAGGGAGACCAATTTCAGGGTTGTTTCGATGTTGGGATAGCCTACTGTTGCGTAGGGAATAAGAGCAGTACGCTCTGCCCGGGCGAAAACTGAACCGATACGACTCAAAGCTTGACTCCCAGTGCTTCGCTGACAATATCCATGTCCTTGTCGCCATGTCCGCTAAGGTTGACCAGGATAATCTGATCCTTAGTCAGAGAGCCGGCCAGTTTGGCTGCGTAGAATACGGCGTGGGCTGGCTCTAGCGCGGGCACAATGCCTTCGGTCTGGCAAAGAAGACGAAAGCCTTTCAGTGCCTCTTTGTCGTTTACCGCCACATAGGTGGCTCGCCCGGTGCTCTTGTAGTAACTGTGCTCAGGCCCAACCCCAGGATAATCCAGCCCGGCGGCAATACTATGAGTTCCCAAGATCTGTCCGGCATCATCCTGAAGCACATACGACTTTGCCCCGTGCAGAACGCCGACCGTGCCAGCAGATAAAGTGGCAGCGTGTCTTCCTGTTCCGATTCCTCGCCCGGCTGCTTCTACTCCAATTAACTTCACGTTCTTGTCGTTTACAAAAGGATGGAATATCCCGATGGAGTTACTGCCCCCGCCAACGCAGGCGATGATATAGTCGGGCAAGCGACCGCACTTCTCTAGGACTTGCTCGCGAGCTTCTTTGCCTATGACGGACTGAAAATCGCGCACCATTACCGGGTATGGGTGAGGTCCTACCACAGAACCCAGAAGATAGTAGGTATCCTTGACATTGGTAACCCAATCTCTTATCGCTTCGTTGATGGCATCCTTGAGCGTTCTCGTTCCCGATGACACGGGACGGAGTTCAGCGCCGAGTAGCTTCATTCGGAAGACGTTTAGTGATTGGCGGCGCACGTCCTCTTCCCCCATATAGACGATGCAATCCAATCCCAGCTTGGCACAGATAGTGGCCGCAGCGACTCCGTGCTGGCCAGCACCTGTCTCGGCTATGATCCTTCGCTTTCCCATTCTTCTGGCCAGGAGACCCTGTCCCAGGGCATTGTTTATCTTATGAGCTCCGGTATGAAGGAGGTCCTCTCTTTTCAGGAAGATTTGCGCCCCCCGGCAGCGTTTGGTGAGCCTGTCGGCGAAATAGAGGGGCGTAGGTCTGCCAGCATAGTCGCGAGACAGGGCGTCAAATTCAGACCAGAAAGAGGGGTCGCGCTTGGCATCGGTATAGGCTCTTTCCAGTTCGTCTAGAGCCGGCATAAGCGTCTCGGGGACAAACCTGCCGCCGAACTTTCCGAAATAGCCACGCGAATTGGGCAGTTGCTTATTTCCTCTCATCGGCTCTCCTTACTGCTTCAACAAATGCTTTTATTTTGGCCACGTCCTTAACCCCATCTGTCTCCACTCCAGAAGAGACATCCACTCCCCACGGTGATAACCTCTGGACTACCCGTGTCACATTCTGCGGGTTCAGACCGCCGGCGAGGACTACCGAGAACCTCTTCGTTACCTGCTCTGCCAGATCCCAATTGAGGGTCTTGCCTGTCCCTCCGTAACTGCCTTCGACATGGGAATCGAGAAGAGGGATGACCCGCTCTGCTGGAACGAAGTTTCTGCCAGCCGATAACTCTGCGCAGAGTTGGTCAGGGGATTGCTGGTCCACACGAATTGCCTTAATAATTGGCCTGGCAACTTCGCGGCAATACTCCCAGGACTCGTCGCCACTTAGCTGTACCCAATCTAGAGCGCAATAATCAGCAATGTCATTCACTTCAGGGGCAAGCATATTGACAAAGACCCCCACGACTTTTGTGCGCCCCCCCGCGTCTTTGTCTCTTACAGCTTTAACTATGTCTCGAGCTTGCGTAGGACTGATCTGTCGCGGGCTGGGGGCGAAGACCAGGCCGATAAAATCAACGCCAGCCTCGACTGCTGCCAGCGCGTGAGCCTTATCTTTGATACCGCAAATCTTGATGCGAGTCATGATAGCAATTCTTTCATCTTAGCCCGCACATCACGGGCGGTGACCAGAGCCTCGCCGATGAGAACGGCATCCACTCCCCACCGGGCGAGCTTCTCTATGTCCTTTCGGCTTCTGATGCCGCTCTCACTGACCACAAGTCTGTCCTCGGGGACAAGCGGACGCAGACGGCGGGTAACGTTGATATCAACAACAAACGTATTCAAGTCTCGATTATTGATTCCGATGATGTCGGCTTGGCTGCGAATTGCTCTCTCTACTTCGCTATCGGTGTGAACCTCGATGAGACACTTCATACCGAGGCTGTGGCTTAACTGCATAAGCTCCTGAAGCTGTTGCTGGCTCAAGACGGCTGCTATTAGTAATAGAGCATCAGCGCCGCAGGCACGCGACTCATATACTTGATAAGGGTCGAAGATGAAGTCTTTTCTCAGCAAAGGAAGGTTAACTACTTCTCTGATTGCTGCCAGATGTTCGATGCTCCCCATAAAGTAATTTCCTTCGGTGAGCACTGAAATGGCCGCCGCACCGCATTCGGCGTAGGTCAGGGCTAGCGCAGTGTGGTTGAGGTTTTGACTGAGAATGCCGCGTGACGGGGAAGCTTGCTTCACCTCAGCAATAAGCCGGATGCGGTCGCCTCTGAGAGCTGGAGCGATGTCAAGCGCTGGCTTGCGGCGGGCAATCTGCTCTTGCAAACGAGCTATGCTCGCTGTCTTTTTCTTGTGGTCAACCTCTTCTCTTTTCTGAGCTACAATCTTACTCAACATTCGTTTTTCCCTGTTGCTAGCTCTCTAATCCCCAATTCGTTCGCTGTTCCAGCGCCGACAAAATCGGGGCAACTACTCCTTCAGCCTCTGAGTGAAGGCTATTAGCTGCTCGAGCCTGGCTAGAGCTTGCCCGCTATCGATGGCCTTTTCAGCCAGGCAAACTCCCTCCTTAAGGTCCAGTGCCTTGTTGCCAGCGACGAGGGCAGCCGCTGCATTCATAATAACTATGTTACGCCTGACTCCTACCTCTCCAGCCAATATAGCGCGGAGTATCTTGGCATTCTGTCTGGCTGTTCCTCCTTTGATTTGGCTTGGGTTTGCCTTCATAAACCCCAAATCCTCGGGGAAAACCTCGTAAGGCCCGGAGACTCCATGTCGCTTGACTTCCCAGATCAGGGATTTGCCGCTGATGGAGATTTCGTCCAGTCCGTCCGTGCCATGCACCACCAGAGAATGCTCTGTGCCCAGACGGTAGAGGACGGATGCAATCTTCTCCCCCAAGTCTCTGGAGGGCACGCCAATGACCTGAAATCTGGCCCTGGCAGGGTTGGTGAGAGGCCCAAGGATATTGAACACAGTGCGAATCCCAATCTCGCGTCTGGGCGCAGCGGCATATTTCATCGCCGGGTGAAAGTTTGGTGCGAACATAAAGCCAATGCCTACTGTTTCAACGCATTTGGCCACAGCCTCGGCATCAAGGTCGATGTTAACTCCCAACGTTTCCAGGACGTCGGCGCTGCCACAGTGGCTGGACATCGCCCTGTTGCCGTGTTTGGCTACCTTGAGGCCGGCTGCTGCGACGACAAAAGCCGCAGTCGTGGAGATGTTGAAGCTCTGGGATCCGTCTCCCCCTGTGCCGCACGTGTCAACCACCGGCGAGCTGACCTCAACCGGTGTTGCCTTAGCCTGCATGACGCTAGCCAGACCGGCAATCTCCTCGGGCGTCTCCCCCTTAATACGCAGGGCGGTAACAAAAGCTGCCACCTGCGCTGGCGTGGCCTGGCCAATCATTATCTCTTCCATCACCAGTGCAGCCTGCTCAAAGGTGAGCGAGCGACCATTAACTACAGCTTCGATAGCCTCTTTGATCATGGGGTTGCCCCTTCTTAACTCTTCTGCCATCGTCAGTCTTGGTTGTTTGCCGCCGAAAATGCATGCGTAGAAGGACATTGGACGGTTTCGGCCCGGTCAATGGCGGATAGCAACGCCTGAGCCTTATTCAAGCTTTCCTGGTATTCCTGCTCGGGGACGCTGTCAGCGACGATGCCGGCGCCTGCTTGAATATAGGCGATGTTATTCTTAATGACAATGGTACGTATGGCGATGGCGGTGTCCAGGTTTCCTGAGAAATCGAAGTAGCCCACTGCGCCAGCGTAGGGTCCTCTTCTTTCGTTTTCTAGCTCGGCGATAATTTCCATAGCCCGGATCTTGGGAGCGCCGGAAACTGTTCCGGCCGGGAAGCAGGAGCGCAGCGCGTCAAACTGTGAAAGTCCAGTGCGGAGCTTGCCCTGAACATGGGACACCAGATGCATG
>Ga0209102_1001490_pt1 | contig 12093 bp, 22 predicted proteins | sample ConPoolayeHmetaG_FD_185483 | JGI IMG/M metagenome (GOLD analysis project Ga0209102, IMG submission 185483) | Hot spring microbial mat communities from California, USA to study Microbial Dark Matter (Phase II) - Cone Pool mat layer H metaG... ... | reverse complement strand
TGAGTTCAAAGATGAGATTCGGGGCGGCGTTATACCCAAGGGGTTTGTGCCGGCTATAGAAGCCGGCGCCAAAGCAGCTTTGCAAATTGGCGGCCCGGCCGGTTACCCCGTGATAGATGTGAAGGTGACCCTATATGACGGAAGTTTCCACGAGGTTGATTCCTCAGATGTGGCTTTCAGAATGGCGGCTTTCATGGCGGTGAGAGATGCCCTAGACAGAGCCAAGCCAGTCATTCTGGAGCCGATTATGGAAGTAGAGATATCGACGCCCAGTGAGTTCCTGGGAGAGATCATCGGCGATTTGAACTCGCGACGAGCCCGGATAGAGGGTATCGAGAGCCATGGCGATGTCTGCGCTGTTCGCTGTCTCGTTCCTTTAGCGGAGACATTTGGTTTCGCCGGAGATCTCAGATCGCTCAGCCAGGGGCGAGCGAGCCATACTATGTGCTTTCATCGCTATGAGGAATTGCCTCAGGATTTAGCTGACCAGATTGGAACTAGGGTGGGAAAGACCAAATGACCGAGCAGAGAGTTCGTATCAAGATCAAGAGCTTTGATCACAGGCTGGCTGATCAGGCGGTAAAGCAAATAGTAGAAGCGGTGGAACGCACCGGTGCTATTGTAGTCGGCCCTGTGCCTCTGCCCACGCGCATTGAGAAATTCTGCGTCATTCGGTCTCCCAACATTGACAAGGATTCCCGCGAGCAGTTTGAGATCAGAACTCATAAGAGGCTGATCGATGTTTTGCAGCCGAGTTCAAAGACCATAGATGCCCTGAGTCAGCTCGACCTGGCATCTGGCGTGGAAATAGACATTAAGTTGTAGATACAGCTATGTTTCCAGGATTCATCGGTAAGAAAATAGGCATGACGCAACTGTTTCGAGAAAATGGAGAAACGTTTGCGGTAACGGCTATTGAGGCTGGGCCTTCCCTTGTCACTCAGGTGAAGAGCCGAGACAAGGACGGCTATGATGCCATCCAGGTAGGTCTGCTCGAGAAGGGCCTCAAGGAATCTCGACTTACCGCACCCCAGAAGGGACATTTGCGGGATCTGGAGCCTGTTCGCTATCTTCACGAGTTCCGGGCAGACGATGTCGGTTCTGTCAGGCGTGGTGACAAGGTGGATGTCGGCTTCCTCAAAGCAGGCGACCTGGTAGATATCACTGGCTTCTCCAAAGGCAGGGGGTTCGCCGGCGTGGTCAAGCGTCATCATTTCGCCGGTGGCCCAAAGACTCATGGGCAAACCGACCGTCATCGAGCTCCCGGTTCGATAGGCTCCACCACATTTCCGGGGCGGGTGCTCAAAGGAAAGCGGATGGCGGGACATATGGGGGACAGTAGGGTGACAGTCCGAAATTTGGAAGTCGTTCAGGTTGACCCAGAGCGCAATTTGCTCTTGGTCAAGGGTGCCGTGCCCGGAGCTAGGGGACGGTTGCTATTCATCGAAAAAACAAGGTAACGAGAAATGCAGATGCCTGTTTACAGCCTGGATGGTACGACAGTCGAGCAGATAGAGCTTAGCGACGCCGTTTTCGGGCTGCCCTTCAACGAGGCTGTCGTACATCAAGCCATGGTTAGACAGCTCGCCAATAGGCGACAGGGTACTGCATCCACCAAGACTAGGGGAGAAGTCAGCGGGAGCACGCGAAAGCTCTATCCCCAAAAGCACACCGGCAGGGCGCGGAGAGGCGACATAAAGTCACCTCTGCTCGTAGGGGGTGGCGTCGTGTTTGGTCCCAAGCCACGCTCCTACCGCCAACTGATGCCCAAGAAGATGAAAAGGCTGGCGCTGAAGTGCCTTCTTTCCGCAAAAGTTCGAGAAGGAAATATGAAAGTCGTGCAAGAATTCAGTTTCGAGGAGCCTAAGACAAAACGGATGGCTGAAGTTTTGTCATCGCTCGGTGTGGACTCGTCTGTATTGGTGGTCACCGCTCGTGCTGAGCCTAACATTGTGAAATCAGCAGCTAACCTGCCTGATGTTAAGGTGGTGCCTGCTGCTCTAATCAATGTGCTGGACCTGCTGTCCTATGACATGATGGTAGCGACGGTGCCTGCGATACGCAGTATCGAGCAAATTTGGGGGAAACAGGATGCATCTTTATGAGGTTTTGCGCCGGCCTTTGATCACCGAGAAGGCGACAACGCTCAAGGACCAAAACAAATACGTGTTTGAGGTGGCCAACGAAGCTTCCAAGGCCCAAATCAAGGAAGCAGTGGAGAAGGCTTTCAAGGTAAAGGTAAGAGAAGTCAATGTGATAACCGTGCCGGGGAAGACAAGAAGGTTTGGGAGAAGACAGGTAACTGGCTCGCCGTGGAAGAAGGCGATAGTTACTCTGGTTCCAGGAGACAAAATTACTTTCTTTGAGGGTGTCTAATGGGCTCAGTTCTCAAGTGGCGAAGAAAGAAAATGTCCAAGCACCAGCACAAGAAGCTTCTTAAGAAGACTCGCTGGCAAAGGACGCACAAGTAAATAGCTAATTAGGAAAGGAACGTAGCTTCTATAAACAAAAGGGAGTGACTCATGGGATTGAAAACTTATGATCCGACCTCCCCAGGAAGGAGGTTCATGGTTGGGGCGACATTCGAGGAGCTAACAGGTGTGGCTCCGGAGAAGTCGTTGCTCGCGCCACTGAAGAAAAAGGCGGGGCGTAACAGCCGGGGTGTCATAACCGTGCGTCACCGCGGTGGTGGTCACAAGCGCAAGCTTCGGATCATCGACTTCAAGAGAGATAAGCGCGGCGTGCCAGGAAAGGTGGCTTCGATCGAGTATGACCCCAACAGGTCAGCTCGTATCGCCTTGATCCACTACGCAGACGGCGAGAAACGTTACATACTCGCCCCGTTGGGCATCAAGGTGGGCGATACCGTGGAGGCAGGCGAGTCCGTCGAGATAAAGATTGGCAATGCGCTGCCTCTGGAATCCATCCCTGTGGGCACATTGGTTCATAACGTTGAGTTTGAGCCAGGAAGTGGTGGAAAGCTCGTTCACAGCGCAGGTAGCGCAGCCCAAATCGTAAGCAAAGAAGGCAAGTATGCAGTGCTCAAACTCCCTTCGGGGGAATTACGGAAGTTCCACCAGAGGTGCTGGGCTACCGTTGGACAGATAGGCAATGTTGATCATGAGAATATCAAATTGGGCAAAGCTGGTAGAAGTAGATGGTTGGGTCGGCGTCCCACTGTTCGTGGCTCCGCTATGACTCCACGAGACCATCCACACGGGGGTGGCGAAGGCAGAGCGCCGCGGGGAATGCATCCCAAGACTCCCTGGGGAAAGCCGGCTCTGGGGGCTAAGACTCGCCGGCGCAAGGTGTCCGACAAGATGATTGTAAAGCGGAGGAAGCAAGATGTCACGGTCACTTAAGAAGGGCCCCTTCTGCGATGCGAAGTTGCTTAGGAAGATAGAGGCACTTAACAAATCTGGCGAAAAGGCGGTGATCAAAACGTGGTCCCGCGCATCTACCATTTTGCCACAGATGGTCGGCCACACGATTGCGGTACATAATGGCAGAAAACATGTCCCTGTTTTTATCACTGAAAGCATGGTGGGACATAAATTGGCGGAATTTGCACCCACCAGGACGTTCAGGGGGCACATCACTAAGGCCAAAATAACAGAACAGGCAGCCCCGGCGGGCAAAGAATAGAACACGATGAAGGTAAAAGCTGTAGCCAAAGATATTGGGATTTCGCCTCAGAAGGCGCGTTTGGTGGTAAATATGGTGAGAGGCAAAAAAGTTGATGAGGCTCTGACTATTCTCAAGTTCTTGCCGACTCCCACGGCTAGGGCCGTGGCAAAGGTGATTAAGTCAGCCGCAGCCAATGCCGAGAACAATTTCCAGATGGCGCCGGCTGAGCTCAAAATCACTGACATCGTTGCTGATCAAGGTCATACATTGAAAAGGTACCGTCCTCAGTCGAGGGGAAGGATCAGTCCTATCTTGAAACGGTCTTGCCATATAACGGTCTACGTTAGCGAAGAGGAGGAATAGTTTGGGACAGAAAGTTCACCCGTACGGTTTCCGGCTGGGCGTTAACCAGGAATGCCAATGGCGCGCCAAGTGGTATGCTGAGAAGGAATATACGCGTTTCCTGCTGGAAGACCTAAGACTGCGGCGTGTAGTCGAGGAAAAGTGTGTCGGAGGAGCAGTAGCGCGGGTGGAAATTGAACGTTCCGGGGATGAGATACAGGTAATTATTTACTCGGCTCGCCCCGGTATCCTAATCGGGCGAGGGGGGCAGAACGTAGAGCTGCTGAAGTCGGAATTGGAAAAGGTCAGTGGGGGCAAGGTTAGATTGACTATCAGAGAAGTTGAGAAACCTGAGCTTGAAGCCATTCTGGTAGCTCGCAGCATAGCCGAGCGCCTAGAGGAAAGAATTCCTTTCCGCAGAGCTATGAAGCAGGCGGCGTTCCGGACTTTGCAGGCTGGCGCTCAAGGTGTAAAGATAAAGTGCAGCGGAAGGCTTGCGGGAGCTGAGATCGCTAGGTCGGAGACCCTGCGTCAAGGTCAAATGCCCCTGCATAAGCTGCGTGCCAATATTGATTATGGATTTGCTGAAGCCCATACAGTTATGGGACGAATTGGTGTTAAGGTGTGGATCTATAAAGGTGATATTCTGCCTGAAATGGTAAAGGAGAAAAATGTTACAGCCCAAACGGGTTAAGTACCGCAAGATGCATAGAGGAAGACGAAAGGGCAGTGCTCACAAGGGTGACACCATCGTTTTTGGTGACTTCGGCCTGAGAGCTGAGGAGTCTGCCTGGCTAACAGCGCGGCAAATTGAGGCAGCGCGCCGCGTGTTCGTGCGCTGCCTTCATCGCGGTGGCAAGGTGTGGATACGAATTTTCCCTGATAAATCCGTCACCAAGAAGCCGGCAGAGACAAGAATGGGTGGAGGAAAGGGCGCCCCCGACCATTGGGTGGCGGTAGTCAAGAGAGGTAGAATCCTGTTTGAACTGGGTGACGTCAAGGAAGATGTAGCTTTGGAAGCAGCCCGTCTTGCTTCGCACAAACTTCCCATAGCCACAAGCTTTGTCAGGAGGGAAAGGCAGAAAGTTGAAAGCCAGTGAGATTCGCGCTCTGACCAATGAAGAGCTGCTAAAGAAGCTCGAAGAGGCTCACCAGGAGCTTTTCAACTTGCGTTTTCGCCTGGCGACTAGACAGTTGGCGAATCATCGGGAGATTCCGAGAGTAAAGAAAACAATAGCTAAGATCGAGACTATCTTGAGGGAAAGAGAGCTTGGCATAAGATGAACTATCTTGGCAAAAGGAAAATGAGAGAAGGTGTGGTGGTGAGCGACAAGATGGACAAGACGGTGATGGTCGCTGTGCAAACGAGAAAGATACATCCGCTTTATAAGAAAGCCATCACGTTGACCAAGAATTACATGGCTCATGACGCAAAGAATGCTTGCAAGGTTGGAGACAAGGTCAGAATTGTGGAGACTCGTCCTTTGTCGAAGCGGAAGAGATGGCGAGTAATAGAGATACTGTCGAAAGCGGAAGCGGGCGAAACGGAACAGAAGCAACGGCCATGATTCAGCCTTATACCAGACTTAACGTAGCAGATAACACAGGGGCTAAGCAAATCATGTGCATCAACGTACCTATCGCGGCCAGAAAATATGCACACGTGGGCGATGTCATCGTCGCGACTGTGAAAAGAGCAGTGCCGCATGGGATGGTCAAGGAAGGCGAGGTAGTGCGGGCGGTGGTAGTCCGGGTAGCTAAGCCTTACCGGCGTTCTGATGGTTCTTATATAAGATTTGATGAGAATGCCGCGGTCATTCTGGGTGATAAGAACAATCCCAAAGGAAGTCGTATTTTCGGTCCTGTGGCGCGAGAGCTAAGAGATAAGAACTTCACTAAAATTGTATCCCTGGCGCCCGAGGTTTTGTAGCATGAAGATTAGAAAAGGTGATACCGTTGTCATAATCGCTGGCAAGGATAGGGGGAAGAGGGGAAGAGTTCGTCGCGCTCTGCCTGGCGAGAATAGAGTGATAGTGGAAGGGATCAACATGATGAAGCGACACTCCCGAGCTCGCAGAGCGGTGCGCCAAGCTGGCATAATTGAACTTGAGGCTCCCATTCATGTATCCAATGTAATGCTGGTATGCGGCAAATGTGGTAAACCGACAAGAGTACAGTTTCGCCTTCTGGAAGATGGCAAGAAAGTGCGGGTTTGCAATTCGTGTCAGGAAGTGATTGACTAAGGGAGTCTGGTCATGAAATCTCGGTTGGAGGAAAAGTATTTGACTGAAGTGATGCCTCAACTCAAAGCCAAGCTAGGCTACAAAAATATAATGCAAGTGCCGAAGCTGGAAAAGATTGTAGTCAGCATTGGCCTGGGGGAAGCGATTCAAGATGCAAAAGCCCTTGAAGCCGCAGGCAGGGACCTGGCTGCCATTACCGGGCAGCGTCCCATCACCACGCGGGCAAAAAGGTCTATTTCGGCATTCAAGTTAAGGGCTGGTATGCCCATCGGGATGATGGTGACTTTGCGCGGCAAGCGTATGTACGATTTCTTTGATAAACTGGTAAACGTTGTCCTCCCCAGGTTCAGAGATTTCCGGGGGGTGTCGCGGGATTCGTTCGACGGTCGGGGCAACTATAACTTGGGCATGAAAGAGCAAATAGTTTTCCCTGAGATTGAGTATGACAAGGTGGATAAGATTCGCGGCCTCGAGGTAACTATTGTTACTACGGCTAAGAGCGACGACGAAGCCAGGACACTTCTGGAGCTAATGGGTATGCCTTTCAGGAGAGCGTGATATGGCAAAAGTATCTAAGATTGTTAAGTCAAAGCGGCCGCCCAAATACAGAGTTCAGCAGCGGAATCGTTGCCAACTGTGTGGAAGGCCCCGGGCCTATATGCGCAAATTTGGCATGTGCCGTATTTGTTTCCGCGAACGTGCCGTCATCGGTGTGATTCCGGGTGTGAGAAAATCGAGCTGGTGAGTAGAGAAATGACAGTTACTGACCCTATTGCTGATATGCTGACAAGAATACGCAATGCCATCATGGCAGGTCATCAGACCGTGCTTGTGCCTTCCTCCAAGATGAAGCTCGCTATTGTGAAGGTGCTTAAGGAAGAAGGTTTCATTGACCGTTATGAATTATTGAAAGGGAAGCCGCAGTCGATGATAAAGATTCACCTCAAGTATACGGAGGAGGGGCCTGCAATTCTGGGCCTGGAGCGAGTGAGTAAGCCAGGCCTGAGGGTCTATGCGGAAAGGCACGAAATACCGCGAGTCTATGGGGGGCTGGGCATCGCCATCCTCTCCACGTCGAAGGGTATCATGACCGGTCAAGAGGCGTGGAGGAAACGGCTTGGCGGTGAGATCCTGTGCTACGTATGGTAGATTACAAGGAGTTATAGGCTATGTCTCGGATTGGCTCGCTTCCCATCGCTATCCCTCGGGGTACCGAGGTAAAGATAGATGGAAACGAGGTAGTGGTAAAAGGAAGCAAGGGTGAACTGCGGCGGCGGTTTCACCCCGACATTTCCATAGCGCTGAAGGACGGCCATCTGGTCGTGACTCGCCCCAGTGATAGCAAGACACATCGTTCTTTGCACGGACTCACTCGTAGCTTACTGGCGAATATGGTTAAGGGAGTGACTGAGGGATTCGAAAGAATCCTAGAAGTAAATGGCGTTGGCTACAGGGCGCAGAAGACCGGAGACAAACTGCTGCTTCAAGTCGGCTATGCCAATACCGTGGAGTTCTCCCCGCCTCCCGGCATCACCATCACGGTTGAGGGGGCAAATCGGATCCGTGTGGCTGGCATTGACAAAGAGCTAGTTGGCGAGACCGCTGCCAAGATTCGGGCAATACGCCCCGCCGACTCCTATAAGGGCAAGGGCATCAAGTATCTGGAAGAGACGTTGCGTCTAAAGCCCGGCAAATCAGGAAAGGTGGGCAAGAAATAAGTACGGCAATGAGAGAAAGAAACCCTCAGACGATGAGGCACATACGCCACATACGGGTGAGGAAGAAGGTAACCGGAACACCGGTGCGACCTCGGTTATGTGTGTTCCGCAGCCTCAATCACATATATGCCCAGATTATCGACGATTCGACGGGCCACACCTTGGCGTCAGCCAGCACCCTCGAGGCCGAGATAAGAAGCCGCATCGACGGGATGGGGAAGACTAAGCAGGCTGAGGCAGTAGGAGATTTGGTCGCTAGGAAAGCACTCAATCAGGGGATCAAACGCGTAGTTTTCGACCGTGGTGGCTACAAATACCACGGCAGGGTAAAGGCTCTGGCCGAGGCTGCCAGAAAAGCTGGACTAGAGTTTTGAGGATTAAAGAATGAAGCCCGTCACTAAAGTAAGAAAAAAGGTTGTCAGGATAGATGCGTCAGAACTGCCTCTCCAAGAAAGGTTGCTGGGCATTGACCGTGTATCTAAAGTCGTAAAGGGCGGTAAGCACCTTCGCTTCAGAGCTCTAGTGGTAGTTGGTGATGGCAAGGGGCACGTAGGATTAGGTCTGGCCAAAGCAGCAGGGGTTCCTGAGGCAGTTCGGAAAGCCAGTGCTATGGCCAAAAAAGGACTAATTGAGGTGCCCATCAAGGGCACAACTATCCCGCACGAAATTGTAGCGAAATTCGGTGCCTCCAAGATCTTGCTGAAGCCGGCATGTCCGGGCACCGGGCTGATTGTTGGCAGTACCGCCCGTGCAGTGCTCGAACTGGCAGGCATAAAGGACGCTCTGGGAAAATCGCACGGAGGGCCAAGCAGAGTCAATTTAGCCAAGGCGACCATGGTTGCTCTTGCCAACCTGAAAAAGAGCGAAGAACAGCCTGCGGTGCCCGAGTTCAGAGCTGAGAAAGAAAAGACAGATGAAGCAGAATGAACTGAAGCCTCCTGCAGGGGCCAAACATAGAACCAAGCGAGTCGGTCGCGGCGACGGAAGCGGACACGGCACTTATTCGGGCCGCGGGTGTAAGGGTCAGAAGAGTCGTTCGAGCGGCGGGGTTCGGTTAGGATTTGAGGGCGGCCAGCTCCCCTTGATAAAGAGGCTTCCCGAGAAACGAGGATTCACCAACATATTCAAGACTGAATACAACATCGTGAACGTGGGCAGGTTAGCCATCTTCCCACCCGGAACAGAGGTGACCCCGGATAAACTAATTGAGGCCGGGCTGATCAAGACACTCGGCCGTCCGACCAAGATTCTGGGCACTGGCGACATAGACCGTCCGTTGGTAGTTAAGGCTGACAAGTTCTCTTCCTCAGCGGAGAAAAAAATCATCGCGGCTGGAGGGAAGGCAGAACAGGCCTAGAATGGAGCGCAAGACAAGCCGACCGCGCCTGGTTCAGGCAATGATGGACATATGGGCATTGCCTGATTTGCGGCGCCGAATTCTTTTCACCATTGGGATGCTCGTCGTCTTTCGCTTCGTGGCCCACGTCCCCTTGCCTGGCGTGGATCCCGAGAAGTTGCATCAATACTTCGCGGGTGTCCCGCTTTTCGGCATGCTTGACCTCTTCACGGGTGGTGCTATGGAGAGGTTCAGTGTGGCTGCCATGGGCGTCTATCCCTACATCACTGCGTCCATTATCATGCAGTTGCTGGTCCCGGTTATCCCGCGCCTTCAAGCTCTGGCGCAGGAAGGAGAGCTTGGACAGCAGAAAATCAACCGCATTACGCATCTGATCACTATTCCTCTGGCTGCCCTTCAAGGCTATGCGTTTGTTGCTTTGCTGCGCTCCCAGGGAGTCACTGTGGCAGGGCTTGGGCCGTTGACCATAGCGAGCATAATAGTAACAATGGTCGCCGGCACCATGTTCTTTGTCTGGCTGGGTGAGCTGATTACCGAGCGCGGTGTGGGGAACGGCATATCGATAATAATCTTTGGCGGCATTGTGACTGACCTGCCGTCGATAGTAGGGCGTGGCATTGTCGCCGCGGTGGGTGGAAATCCCGCTGGACTGATCGCGTACGTCGTCCTCACATTAGCTATGGTCGCGCTTATAGTTATATTTGTTGAGGCACATCGTCGTATTCCTGTGCAGTATGCCCGCAGCACGTTCCGCAGCGGTCGCCTGTATCGTCAGTCAGGTGCAACTTACATCCCTTTGCGAGTCAATACCGCCGGGATGATACCGCTTATTTTCGCCATTGCCCTGATGCAACTGCCCTGGACGATATCCACATATTTCATGAACACGGAGAATCCTAATTTCTGGAATACAATCAATAAGCTGTTCCAGGCGGACACAGCTTTCTATAATGTCCTTTACTTTCTGCTGGTAATCGGGTTCACCCTTTTCTACACCATGGTTATATTTGAGCAAATGAATTTACCTCAAACGTTGCAACAACAGGGGGGATTTGTCCCTGGCGTACGCCCCGGCAAGGCAACTGCCGACTACTTGAATGCAATCATTTGGCGCATTACCTTTGGCGGCGCCATCTTTCTAGCCATAGTAGCAATTCTGCCCTTCATCGCTCAAAAGATCACCGGCGTTGACCTGGTAATCCGGAGCACAGCTATGCTCATAGCTGTTGGCGTTGCCCTGGATACCATGAAGCAGTTAGAAGCTCAGCTGACCATGCGCCGCTACGAAGGTTTCATTAAGTAATGTACATCGTTCTACTGGGTGCGCCGGGGGCGGGTAAGGGCACCCAAGCAGACATTCTCTCCGAAGAAATGGGTTTGCCTCACATAGCTTCGGGAGATTTGTTTCGCCAGGCCGCAGAGAAAAAGACTGAGGTTGGTCTTCTGGCAAAGAGCTACATGGACAAGGGGGAACTGGTCCCTGACGAGATAGTGACTAAGATGATCCTGGATAGGATTAGTGAGCCAGACTGTGCCGCCGGCTGTGTTCTTGATGGCTTTCCGAGGACTCTCCGCCAGGCTCAAGTCTTGGACGAAGCACTGAAGAAGCGGGGGAAAAACATAGATAAGGCAGTGTACATCGAGGTGCCAGATGAAGAGCTTATCAAGCGACTGAGCGGAAGATGGCTCTGCCGTGCCTGCCAGGCGCCGTATCATATGACAAGCTCGCCCCCCAGACTGCCCGGCAAGTGTGACAAATGCGGGGGTGAACTGTATCAGCGTTCGGATGACACCGAAGACACGATAAGAGAGCGGCTGAGTGTGTTCTTTGCCCAAACTGTTCCTATACTTGATTATTACAGAAAACAAGGTAAACTAATCAAGGTCAACGGCAACTCGGAAGTAGCGGATGTCGCTAGGAGAATAATCTCTGCAATAGAGGCGCCCAAGCCACTCTGAGTGGAGACACGGGGAGCAGCGCTCCATTGCTGGCAAGGGCTGTCCTTGGGCAGAGACAAAACAAATGGTGATCATAAAATCTGACGATGAAATAGCGATTATGAGAAAGTGTGGCAAGGCTTTGTCCGCCATTCTGGACAGACTGAGAACGGAAATAAGGCCGGGGATCAAGACCGCTTACCTGGACACTGTGATGGCGGAAGAGTCGAACAAGAGGGGAGTAACACCGTCTTTCAAGAATTATCGGGGCTTTCCGGCGAATCTGTGCGTCTCGGTGAACGATGAAATAGTTCATGGCATACCTGGCGAGCGGATACTCGAGGAAGGCGACATCGTTTCGTTGGATGTTGGGGCGAAACTCAACGGTTTGCATACCGATGCTGCTATAACCGTTGGCGTGGGGCGAATAAGTAAGAAAGCAGCGGAGCTTATTGCCGTGACCGAGGGGAGCTTAAGGGCAGGCATTGCCAAGGCAAGGCACGGGGCACGGGTGGACGATATCTCATTCGCAATTCAAGATTATGTTGAATCGAGAGGATTCTCCGTGGTTAGGGAATATACCGGACACGGTGTAGGGCGGGAATTACATGAGGACCCGCAAATACCTAACGTTGTACTTGGAAGGGGGCCGGTCCTTCGTAGAGGCATGACCCTGGCGATTGAACCGATGGTTAACGCCGGAGACTGGCGCACCAAGTTGGCGGCCAACGGCTGGACGGTGCTCACCGCCGACGGGAGTATCTCAGCGCACTTTGAGCACACTGTTGTCGTGACTGATGACGAAGCGGAGATACTTGTCTAGAATTATATAAGCATGGCTAAGAAAGAGAGGATAGAAGTCGAGGGC
>Ga0209102_1001489_pt1 | contig 12095 bp, 14 predicted proteins | sample ConPoolayeHmetaG_FD_185483 | JGI IMG/M metagenome (GOLD analysis project Ga0209102, IMG submission 185483) | Hot spring microbial mat communities from California, USA to study Microbial Dark Matter (Phase II) - Cone Pool mat layer H metaG... ... | reverse complement strand
CAATAAGAATATAGGAATCAGCCCCGAATTGCAACCTCGCCACCCGTTCTAAGATTGCCGATATAATAACCCCACGGGTCCTGTCGCGGTTCACCCCTGCCAGGCTCGGAGTTGGGATTCCGAAGCCCGCTCGTTTCCCCAGCGAGGACACTCGCTCCGACTCAGCCTTCGCTCTTCTCTCGCTTCGCTCGAGAAACCGTGCCCGCTCAGGCTTCGACGGGCTTTCTCACCCAAACTCCTCGCCTGTTCCCCCAATTCTCCAATGGGCATTAATGGGCCTTTGATCCAACATCGGGAAAGTGCGGGCGGAGGGTCAGGGTTGGGATTCCGAAGCCATCTCTTTTCCCGCACCTGCTTTTGGGAAGGAGAAAGCTTCGCTTTCCCCCTTCCAACATCACCTCCGTCTTCTTCTGGTTCAGCCGGGAATCCATGCCCGCTCAGATTGCCACGGGCTTTCTCACCTCACATGCCTTAGGCCGATGAAGCTGAACATACGCCCCGTATTTTCTCTGTCGCGGCGGAAGGAAGGAAAGCGGGAATCGCAATGGGTGCAGATGTCTACAGAAAAGATGTTTTTATCGCAAACACCCGCCTGGCGAAGCTCGAGCCGGTTGGCCTCGCGGAGGTCAAAATAATACTTGCCGGGTCGGTCGGGAACGCTCTGGAAGAGCGACGCAGGAAACTCTCGAGTCAAGAAGCGCTGGCGCACGTCCTCTCCAACTTCATAGCACCATCCGCTTATGGCGGGGCCAAGGGCGGCAAGGATGTGCTCGGGCAGGGAGTCACAGCTCTCCTTCATGACTGAAATGGCTTTCCGGAGGACGCTGAGGAGTGTCCCCCGCCAGCCGCAGTGGACGGCAGCGATAGCCCGCCTTTTCTTATCGACAAGAAGCACGGGCAGGCAGTCGGCCGACTTGATGACGAGGAAGAGGCCGGGCAAGGTTGTCACCAGAGCATCCCCCTGCCATTCCTCCCCGCGCTGACCCTGCTCCGGAATCTCCCTGACCAAACGGACGATATCGGAGTGAACCTGATGAAGATAAAGAACCCTGAATCCCCGTCCGCCTTTGAGTTTCTCGAAATCCTCCTCTTTCCAGCCCGATGTCCCAAACCCATGATCAAGGAACGGAATCCGGTCAAAGGCGGGGACAGTGATAAGCTCTTCGTATCTCACCATGGACACTTATTATGCCGGAGGCAAGCCTTTTTTTCCACTTTCTTCCTGAATTCATTCCTTCCTCGACCTCATCGAATACGTCAACTAAGCTACCCCTTTGGGAAGATTTGAGAAGAACCATCTCGCCACTCGAAGGGCTTGGCCCAAGGCTAACCCGCCAGCGCAATTCCGATTGATTCCCCGCTTGAACTTGGACCAAGCTCAAGCCCGACAGAAAAATTTGACCAAGGCCAGCCGTTTTGGCGGCAATAGAGTTTGTTGTTATAATTACACGCTGAGTGCATGGATAATGGCCACTAAAAATTTTGAGCCGTCCTACCTTCAGGCTTACCGCGATGGGGTTTTTCCGGAGCGGGTCGAGCGCGCCTTCAAGACCCTGGAAAGCTGCACCGTGTGCCCGAGAAGATGCGCCGTCAACCGGCTCAAGGGAGAGCGCGGGGTCTGTCGAGGGGGCTATCTTCCGGAAGTTTCTTCCTATTCCCCCCATTTTGGCGAAGAAAGGCCACTCGTTGGAGTGGGCGGTTCGGGGACGATTTTTCTCACCCACTGCAACTTGCGATGCCGTTTCTGCCAGAACTACTCGATCAGCCATCTCGGCGACGGACGCGAAGTGTCTTTTGAGCGGCTGGGGAGGATGATGGTCGAATTGCAGCGGATGGGCTGCCACAACATCAATTTTGTTACCCCGACCCATTATGTTCCCCAGATCCTCAAGGCGCTTCCGACGGCCATCGAAGCCGGCCTCCGGGTCCCCCTCGTTTACAACACGAGCGGTTATGACGCTTTGGAAACGCTCGAACTCCTGGACGGCATCGTCGATATCTACATGCCCGATTTCAAGTTCGCCGAGCCAGCTCCGGCCGCTGAATACTGCGCAGCCGCCGATTACCCCGAGATGGCCAAGAAAGCCATCAAGGAAATGCATCGCCAGGTTGGCGACCTGGTCCTCGATGACTCGGGCATTGCCCGGCGCGGTCTACTCGTCCGCCATCTCGTTCTTCCCGAAAACCTGGCCGGAACCCGGAAGGTCATGCACTTCCTGGCGACGGAGATCTCCCCCAAGACTTATGTCAACATCATGGACCAGTATTATCCAAGCGGCGAAATCTCGCCCCGTTCTCCCCTCGGCCGGAGGATTACGGCCGAGGAATACGAAGCGGCCGTGCGCGCCGCCAGAGAAGAAGGCATCACCCGGCTGGATGAGCGACAGCGCTTCCGTCTCATCTGGTTCTGAGCCTGTCTCTTCCCCCGTCCCCTGGCCATCCCCCGAAATTCCCGATCAAAGCACCCGACGGGTCGTGTCGTGGTTCACCCGGCCTCAAACGCTCGGGTGCACTCGCTATCGTGATAATTTGTTACAAGATCAAGCACTTTCGCTTGATGATAATTCTCTATCGGCCAATTTGGGATCCCCCCCGTTTGACAGAGGGGAGGAGGAGCGCATATATTGGGGGAGAGGGTTCAGGAGTCTGGAGTGTGCATCCAAATGAGAAAACAGGGGACAGGAAAAAGGGATAGGGATAATGAATGAGGGATAAAAAAATGAAAGCCATGATTTTCCACTTCTTCCTGCTTATCTTACCGGTAGTGGCCCTGGCTGGCTCGACCGGGGAGGGCCGGCCCCGCCTCCGCGAATTCGGGATCAAGACGGGCATCCTCCCGCCCGGGCCCCTCAACGCTATCACCGACGTCGCTGGCGTCCGCGTTGGCCATGTCACCCTCATCGAAGGAAGCGCCGTCCGCACAGGAGTCACGGCTATCCTTCCCCATGAGGGAAACCTTTTTGAGGAAAAAGTGCCGGCGGCCATCGCCGTCGCCAACGGCTTCGGGAAGCTCATGGGCATCACCCAGGTCGAGGAAATGGGCACCATCGAAACGCCCATAATCTTGACCAACACGCTCTCTGTGCCCACCGCCGCCGAGGCCGTCATCGACTACACCCTCAGCCGACCTGGCAACGAAAACGTCGAATCCGTCAACGCCGTGGTCGGCGAGACAAACGACGGCTTTCTCAATGACATCCGCGGCCGACACGTCAAGAAAGAGCACGTCCTTGAGGCCGTTGAGAAAGCTAAGCCGGGCCAGGTCGAGGAAGGCTCAGTCGGAGCAGGAACCGGCACGACGTGCTACGGGTTCAAGGGCGGAATCGGCACCGCCTCACGCCGTCTTCCCGCTTCAAGAGGGGGTTATACGGTCGGTGTGCTCGTCCAAACCAATCACGGTGGAATTCTCCAGATCAATGGCCTCCAGGTGGGAGTGAAGCTGGGAAACTATTATTTGAAAAAGGATGTCGAAACGGGAGCCGGAGGGTCGTGCATGATTGTCGTGGCCACAGACGCGCCGCTCGACAGCCGGAACCTCAAGCGGCTGGCCAAGCGGGCCCTGCTCGGCATTGTCCGTACGGGTGGCTTCTACTCGAACGCCAGCGGCGATTACGCCATCGCTTTCTCAACGGCCAAAGAAGTCCGCGTTCCTAACCGAATGCCGACAGCCACCCAGACGGTATCCCTGCTTCGAAACGAACACATGTCGCCTCTTTTTCTGGCTGCGGCTGAGGCCGCTGAAGAGGCCATCCTCAACTCTCTTTTTAAGGCTGAGAGGATGGAAGGGAAGGATGGCCACACCGCTGAAGCGCTGCCACTCGAGAAAATAAAGGCCATGCTCGAGGAGAAAGAGGAGTGAAAAAGACAATCGGCATCCTGGGCGGCATGGGACCCGAGGCCACCGTCTATTTCTTTAACCTCATCATCAAGATGACCGATGCGGCGACTGACCAGGACCACATCCCCATCCTGATCTACAATAACCCCAGGATTCCGCCCCGCACCGATGCCCTGCTCGGCAAAGGGCCGAGCCCGGCCAGGCTCCTCCGGGAGGGCGCCCGCCGTCTGGAAAAAGGGGGGGCGGCTTTCATCGCCATGCCCTGCATCACTGCCCATGCCTTCCTCGCCGCCATGCGCCAGGCTGTGACCATCCCCATCCTCGATATTCCCCGAGAGACGGCGTCCTGGGTGAAAAAAAATTTGCCCGACCTCAAGCGGGTCGGGCTCATCGCCTCGACAGGCACAGTGCGGTCAGGACTTTTCCACACCGCTTTCGCTCGTGCTGGCATCGACATTTTCGCTCCACCTGAGCGAGAGCAAGAAAAAGTGATGGCCGCCATCTTCGGGCCGGGAGGGGTCAAGGCCGGGTTTACCTCCGGACGCCCCAAAAACCTCATCCTTTCCGTGGCTCGCCGCCTCATCGAGCGCGGCGCAGAGGCCATCATCGCTGGGTGCACGGAAGTGCCTCTCGTCCTCCGCGACGAAGACATCTCCGTCCCCTTGATCGAGCCGCTTCGGATCGCCGCCGAGGCCTGCGTCCTTCGGGCTGGCTACCGCCTCAAGGTCTAAAATCCAGCCGTTTTCATGTTGACAAAAGGCAGATGGTTCAAGTATAAATGGCCATAGCTTACCTGACCGGGAAGGAGGTGAAATTTATTGGCCTTCATAGTTGTCGAAGAAGGAGAATCCCTGGAGAGCGCTCTTCGACGCTTCAAAAGAAAAGTCCAGCAAGAAGCCATTATCAAGGAGATCAAAAAACACTCCGTCTATTTTAAGCCCGGCGAAAGAAAGCGAATGAAGGAAGCTCAGGCTCGCAAGCGGATGCGGCGACGTCTGAAAAGGGAGCGAGAACTCGAATACTGAGTCGAGCCGAAAGGGGTTGTCCATCCTCCTAAAAGAATTCGAACGAAAAGAGTCTGCACCGGCGGCCGTTCCTGATGGGGTGGCCAAGCCCGGCTGGTTAAAGGTGCGGCTGCCCGCTCATCCCCATTTTTTTCAGCTACGAGACCTCCTCCAGGACTATAAGCTGAACACTATTTGCCAGAGCGCCCGCTGCCCCAACATGGCGGACTGCTGGTCGGCGCGAACAGCCACCTTCCTTCTCCTGGGTAAAACCTGCACGCGCCGTTGCGCTTTCTGCGCCGTGGCCAAGGGAAAGCCGGAACCACCTTCTCCTGACGAGCCACAAAGGGTGGCCGATGCGGTGGCGGCGCTCGACCTCGATTATGCCGTCTTGACTTCAGTCACCCGGGACGACCTCGCCGATGGCGGAGCCGGCCACTTCGCCGCAACGGTCCGGGCCATCAAAGCCCGAAGCCCGGGCATCAAAGTCGAAGTCTTGATTCCCGACTTGCGAGGCAATAAGAAGGCTCTGAGGACGGTCATCGAATCAGGTCCGGATGTTCTCAACCATAATCTCGAGACAACCGAGAGCTGCTATCCCCTCATCAACCGGCCCGTTGAGCATTACCGGAGGTCGCTCGACCTGCTGACCGAGGCCAGCCTGATGGGCTCGACGACGAAATCAGGCCTGATGGTCGGATTGGGCGAGGATGAGGCGCAACTTCTCCGGACGATGGAGGACCTGGTTAAGGCAGGATGCCGTCTCCTCACCATCGGGCAATACCTTCGGCCGTCCAAAAACCATGTCCCCGTGCGCAAATACTACCATCCCGATGAATTCGATAGGTTTAGTAAAATAGGGATGGAATTGGGGTTCAGGCTTGTCGAAGCCGGCCCCCTCGTCCGGAGCTCTTACCGGGCGGCCCGGATGTATGATACCCTTGCCCGTGATCAGGCTGAACAAGATGCGGTATCTGGTCTTCGCTGATATCCACGGCAACCTGGAAGCTTTCCTGGCCGTGCTCAAGTTCATCCAGAAGAAAAAAATCGATTATTACATCTTCCTCGGCGACCTCGTCGGCTACGGCGCCTCGCCCAACGAGATTATCCAGAAAATCCAGGCTCTCAAGCCCCTTTCCCTCGTCCGCGGCAATCACGATAAAGCTGTCTGCGGCCTGGATTCTATCGAAACGTTCAACCCGATCGCCGCCTCGGCCATCCTCTGGACAAGGCAAAAAATCTTGAAGAAGAACGCCCAGTTTCTTTGCCGCCTGAAAAAAGGCCCCTTCATCCTCCACGAAAACATCACCATCTGCCACGGCGCTCCTTTCGACGAAGACTACTACATTTTCGGGGAATTCGACGCCACCGAGGCTTTTGGATACATCACGACACCCATTTGCTTTTTCGGCCACACGCACTTTCCATTTGTCTATACGGAGAAGGATAACGTCGTCGAAGGGACGTTCATGGAAGGCATGGCCAATGAAATCAGGCTGGAAAAGGGCGTCCGCTATCTCATCAACCCGGGCTCGGTTGGTCAGCCACGCGATCGCAATCCCCGGGCCGCCTTTGTCATCTATGATTCCGAGACGCGGCTCGTCAAATTCATCCGCCTCGACTACAACATCCAGGAAGCCCAGCGAAAAATCCTGGCTGAGCGCCTCCCCCCTGCCCTGGCTGAACGGCTGTCCATGGGGATTTAGGCCAACCCGATAGAGACAAGGCCCGGGCACGCCTCCGCCCCCCTCCCAAACTTTCTATTGATTACAACTAAGATTCGGCGATAGGGTCACCCGGCAGAAGATGTCGCGGCTCGCACCCGCCCCTCATTATCCCTCGGGTGAAGGTACCAGGTACGTTGACCTGGGTTCTTTTTAGACATTTTTTTGACAGGTCGCTGGGGCAGAAGCAAACTTTCTGGCGTCAAATTTCAATCCTTCTCCCCTCCTATCTTAGAGGCGCGGGTTAGCATAGCAATAGATGCAGCTATGAGGGCAGGACTGGATGTAGCTCCCGATATCGATGGACTCCGTGCAGCGGCAGTCCTGACGCTGCGTTTTATCCTTCCTCGAGGAGGCGGGCTCCCGCCTCGGGTGCAGGGACTCGAGGAGCCGGCCATCGATGCACGAGGAGGGAGTTATCCCGGGGACTTCAGCCAGCCAACCCTGGCTGCACGAAAAGAGCGCGAGCCCGTTCTCCCGGGCCACTTCGACGAGCCGGCGGGCCGCCTCTCTTTTCGTCTCCAGCGGCGGGTCGACGTAGAGAAACCCATGCCGCGCAGCTCGCCGCTTGGCCTTTGGGTACCATTGGGCAAAGCTCAGCCGAACCTTCTTGATCCCCAGACGGCTCGCCCGCCGCGCCAGCGACTCGAAAAAAGGGAGGTTAGATTTCACCTCTCCTCCCTCCTCCCAGTAGACAATGGGGTCAAAGCGCAAGGAAATGAGCTCCGGCTGGCGCGCCAGCTCCGCCAGCATCTCAAGCTGGGCGAGGGCTGTAGCCGGAGGCGGGACGCGTTTTTCGATCAGCGTTCCGCCGAGGCCGGTGATTGTGAAATGGAAATAGAGCTGGTCATACTTGGCCAGCTGGGAACGAAGGTTGTAGCGGTCGGCGAGGAAATTCTCGAAATTTTTCGACCAGAGGACGAAGGTATGGACCGTCTCCGGGCGCAAATCGACCTCCCGCGGGCGGCGAGAGGGACCGAGGACGAGAACTTTTTCCCTTTTAACCGCCGAAGCGAGCCAATCGGGGAAAAAAGAGACCAGGTCGGTTCGCCTTGATGCGCTGATGACCGTTTTCATGAACCCTGCTTTCTTGACACCACCGGGCAATGCCCTTAGTATTTTAGCCAGCGAGGTCGAGGCGAGCAATGTCCGTTCTCAGAGCTGAAAACCTGACCAAGAGCTTTGGCCGACGCACAGTGGTGAGCGGCGTCAACCTGGAAGTTCGCTCTGGCGAAATCGTTGCTCTTCTGGGAAGGAATGGCGCCGGGAAGACAACCACTTTCCTGATGATGGTCGGCCTCATCAAGCCTGACCAAGGCGCCATCTACCTGGACAGCCAGGATATCTCGAGGCGGACGACACCGGAAAGGGCCCACCTTGGCATTAGCTACCTTCCCCAGGAGCACTCAGTCTTCCTCAAGGCCACCGTCGAGGAGAATCTCCGGCTCGTCCTCGAGCTCCAATCCAACGAGCGGGAGGAAAGAGCGAAACTGGCCAACGATCTCCTCGAGGAACTTAAACTTTCCGGCCTCCTCAAGCAGCCAGCTTACAGCCTGAGTGGCGGCGAGCGGCGCAAGCTCGAAATCTGCCGGGCCCTCGTCCTCAAACCGAGGTTCATCCTTCTCGACGAGCCCTTCACGGGAATCGACCCCCTGACCATCCAGGAACTTCAGAAGACGCTCGGCGGGCTCAGGGAAAAAGGAATCGGCATCGTCGTTTCCGACCATAACGTCCGGGACACCCTCCAGGTCGCCAAGCGGGTCTACATCCTGGATGAGGGAGAAGTGCTCATCTCGGGAAGCCCGGAGCGCGTCGCTTCCGACAGGAGAGCACGGGAGCGTTTTCTGGGCCAGGAATTCGAGTTACCCAGCGCACAGCTCAGTCTTCCCCTGAGAAATAATGGTCGCCCAGGGTTTCCCCCAGGAAAAAGAGAAAAAGAAAGAAATAAAGAAGAAGCAGGATAAAGTAGAACCCCAGGACGGGCAAGGGGGATTTCGTCAGCATGCGGAAAAAGGATACGTGGATGACCTGGGCCGCAAACCAGAGGCTGATGAGCCAGATGGCCGTAATGAAAATGAGGTCAACGAGCTTGGATTTCATCCCTTTTTCTTTCTCCCGTCGGGTCGTGGCCGCCTCTTTTCGTTCTAACTCGCCGGCTGTCTCCCTGGCGATGGCTCCCGTGTCCCCGAATAGGAGAGTTGATTGGGTCACGCTTTCCGGTACGCCGATTCCAGAATCCTGCGTCCAGCCGGGGCTTGGCGTGGGTGCTCCGGTCGGCTCAGCCGCGGTCTTCTCCTCTTCTTCCGCTTCTTCTCTTTCTTCTTCCTCTTCCTCCTTGGCGAAAGCCTGGAGCTGACCTCCCTTCATCTCCCTGGCCCAGGGGGGAAGCACTTCGCTCGTCTCGGGAAATTTTTCTTGTGCTTTTCCTCCTTCTCCTCCCTCTAACTCTGTTCCCTCCCCCTCCTCTAAGCCCTCGCCTTCTTCAAGCCCCTCTCCTTCCCGTTCCTCCTCCTCAAATCCCTCTTCCTCTTCTTCTGGCTGAGGAATGAGCTCTTTAAGCTCTTTCGTCTTGAAAATGAGCTCGTCATCTTCGAGGGCGACCTCATATTTTTTTTCGATATCCTCCTCTCGCCTTTCCTCGAACAACTCCTCTTCGGCTTCCTCCTCATGCTCTTCTTCTTCCTCCTCTTCTTTTAGCTCCAACCCTTCTTCCTCAGGTTCTTCGAAGAATTCTTCTTCGCCCCGCTCCTCCTCCAAAACTTCCTCTTCGCCCTCTTCCTCCTGCAACTTTTCTTTCAATTCTTCTTCCTGCTCTTCCTCTTCTTCCTCAATGATCTTTTCGCCCGGGATGTCCTCCTCGATATACTCGTCTTCGGGAAAGAGGAGCTGTGTGCCGCAATTGTTGCAGTACTTATCACTCTCGTCGATGATGGCTTTACAGTAGGGACAGCGCCGGATGGCCATTGATTTATTTATAAAGGGAAACACGGCGGTTGTCAATCAAAAATGGGGCGCTAAAAAATGGGGACGCCATATCCATTTCACCAATTTTCCAGCTCGGCTGCAACAAAAATAAGGGGACGCCATACCCATTTTATCGATTTTCCGTCCCGAAATTTTGGCTCAGGGGCTGGAGAACGTGTCCCCTCGTCCCCCGCTCCTTGTTGACATCAAAAGCCGATTAAACTAAAAATAGGGGCGTGGGCGATTAACTCAGGGGTAGAGTGCTACCTTCACACGGTAGAAGTCGCAGGTTCAAATCCTGCATCGCCCACCAACCTTAGAATATTCCGAACGCTGTCTTTCGCTTCGAGGGAAAGGGGAGGTAAATACGAATAAGAATGATTCCTAACGTCAGATATGATTCCGAGTATGCACGCCCCAGATCATTAACTTTCTTCAGAGAAAAGTCAAAGTTTTCCTGAGCTCATCTAACACTTCTTTCAAATCTGGTAAGGGAGCTACGAGTCTCCCTAGCTCTCGTTTCCAGTATGGACCGAGCGTTTCCTCCAGATCCTCTGGGAAAATTTGATGGAGACCTTCGAATTCGATTTCCTTAATCTCGCATTTTTTGGCGAACACTTCTTTTACCTTTCTTCTATCGATATTCACGTGACTAAGCTTCCAGAGATCAAAGAAATCTCTGCACTTCTTCCGCTCTATCGCCGCCCTGAGTTTTGATGCAAATATCTCTGCCAGCGATTCGATTCTGACGCTGAAGGGAACGTAATCCGAATATTCTTGAAAAATCTTCAGGGGCACCGCTTCATCAACGAGATCATTGGCGGTGACATCCACCTTTATCCAGTTCCTGTCGATAATACCTTTGTATTGAATCTTGAGCTGAAGATAATCTGGGTTGATGTGGCTACTTTTCAGAATAAATTCGATCCCTGATTTCTTTTTTGCGTCGACGAAAATCGCTTCAACGGCGGTCAGAAGCTCTTTTAACTCACCATCTATCAGGCTGAAGTCCAGGTCCTCTGAAAGGCGCCAGATTTTGGGGAAGTAGACCTTGGAAAGCGCCGTCCCCCCCTTGAAAATGAGCCTCTCATTCTTAGCAAAGCCATAAAGCAACCAGCCGAGAACATAATCCTTCTCGACTATCCTTAGGTTCAGACCCTTTTGCCTCGCCTTATCAAGCAGCTCACGCCTGTCAATCAATACATCCACCTCTTGGGATTTATATCAGTGTTGACGAGGAGCTTCCACCTATCCGAGTACTTGCCCTTTTTGGGGCCGAGCTTATCCAGCAGAGGATAGCCTTCAGTCAGTCGGATGCCTTCGAAGGTCGCGCCGTATCTTTCGATCAGACCAGTCGCCTCCAGAATGAAGCCGAGCCGCTTAAATACAGCGATGCTCTTGGTCTTCATGGCATAGGTCCTTAGCTTTCTGAAGTCAAGCTCTTCATGATTAAAATAAAGGGCCTTGGCGATTTCGTCTATGCCTCCAGCATGCTCTGGGTGGTCGAGACAGTCGACTACTGTCTTGTTTTTGTCTGATAAGTTGACCTCCCGGCCCTCGATATTAACCTTTTCTATCCCTGTAAACTTCTCCTTCGAAAGCTGAACAAAGACGAATTGAGAATTGAGGACGTTCAGAGGTCTTTTGGCCTTCGTCGTGCAGACAAAGACAGAGGAAGGTATCTGGTCTGAGAGACCGTGGTAATTCAACGCCGACCACATGCCGATGTAATAGGGCCGCACCAGATAGGATGCCACGATGAAATCATGGACGATAAAGCTCTCAGCGCCCTTTATTCCGATGTCCAGTGGGACAATAGCATACAGCCCGCCCTTAATGGCAAGAATCCACTTTTTCTTCTTGAGCTGATGGAGCGTCAGATAAGGGTCTTCTTTGAGGAGGGCTCTCGCTTCCTTCGCTGTGAAAATAGGCCTGTTATTCCTGGCAAGTTCGGACAAAAGAAAAGACTCCTTCTTGCTCAATCCCTTTCTATATGACTCTGCAATATCTTTCATTTTTTATAATATTTTACAGATTAATATAAATAGCTAAACTGTTTTCAGGCAAAAGTCAAGGATAATTTTCTGCTGAGACCAAATATTCTTCTTTGGGCTATTCCGCCAGTTTTGATAAAAAATCTGAGAACATTAGCAAGAAAAAGACGCTTGATTGAATAAGAAATAATGCTCTTCAAATCAGATAAGACGAGAGCGCGCAGATAAAACAATACATATGAAGAAGTGGTGGACGAGACGAAACGCGACGGCGTTCCCGGCGACGAAATAGCCGCATTCGACGTCCGGGTTTCGCACTTATTTGGAGACAAGAGAAGATATTTCGAGGCCGAGGTCGCATATCCTGAGGGCGAGCTTGAGCGCATCGATTGGAGCGAGTATCTCAGCCCAAGAAAAAAAGAAGGCAGTGATTTCACATGGTCGACGCAAGTTTGACAGTTCATGGGATGGGACCTTATAAAAATGGCAGCAAATTCTTTTCTGGGTTGTCATAACTATTTGAAATACCAATATATAGATAGGTTGAGACGGCATAGATTTCCTTAGAATC
>Ga0209102_1001488_pt1 | contig 12096 bp, 9 predicted proteins | sample ConPoolayeHmetaG_FD_185483 | JGI IMG/M metagenome (GOLD analysis project Ga0209102, IMG submission 185483) | Hot spring microbial mat communities from California, USA to study Microbial Dark Matter (Phase II) - Cone Pool mat layer H metaG... ... | reverse complement strand
GTCTTGGGGATTGGAAAAGCGCATTAGAATTACTCCTTGAGTATCGCGATTAAGTCGGGGGATATTTTTCAAAGGAAGTTTTATTACTTGAGCTTTTTTGCTGGTTAAAATTACCTGGTCAACTTCCTGATCGACAAGTTTTCCGCAAACTACCCTTCCGGTTTTTGGGGTGATATTGGCGATTTTAATCCCCACCCCTCCCCTTTTTTGCACCAGATATTGAGCTAGGGGAGTTCTTTTTCCCAATCCCCTTTCACTGACAACTAAAATATCCTGGAAAAATTTTCGTCTTTTATCTTTTGGTTTTTCGCTTTTTCTTTCCAAGATTTCCATACTTACCACCCAATCATTTTTCTTTAAATTAATTCCTTTGACGCCTTGAGTATCTCTTCCTGTTGGCCTGGTATCTGTTTCTTTAAAGCGAATCGATTTCCCTAAATAAGTAACTAAAAAAACTTCATTTTTTCCACTGGTTGGTTTAACCCAACAAAGTTGATCGTTGTTCTCAAGTTTGATAGCAATTATTCCTGAACTGCGAATATTACTAAAGGCAGATATTTCAGTCTTTTTTACAATACCATTTTTGGTTGCCATCAAAAGATATTTAATCTTTCCGTCGTTGTTGCTGATGGGTAAAACTGCCTGGATTTTTTCTTCCTGATCGATATTAATAAGGTTAATTACCGCTTGACCTTTTGCGTGTCTTGAACCTTCAGGAATATCCCAGGCTTTGGCGGAAAATACTCGACCTTTATCGGTGAAAAACAAAATATTATCATGAGTTTCACAGGGGAAAATATATAAAATCTCATCGGTTTCTTTGGTAGTCATTCCTAAAACTCCCTTTCCCCCTCTTCGCTGAGAGCGGTAGGTAGCCGGCGGTAATCTTTTGATGTATCCGCCCTTGGTAAGAATCACCAAACAACTTTCTTTGGGAACCAAATCTTCTTCAGAAAATTCTTCTACTGCTTGGGGAACAATTTTTGTTTTCCGAGCGTCGCCATACTTTTCTTTGAGTTGTAAAAGTTCCTCAGTAATTACTTTAAGGACTTTTTGGGGAGAAGCCAAAAGCGAAGTGAGATATTCGATTTGTTTTTTAATTTCCTTGTATTCATCTTCTATTTTTTTCCTTTCTAAAGCTGCCAAACGGCGAAGTTGCATATCTAAAATTGCCTGAGCTTGGATTTCTGAAAGGTTGAATTTTTTCATTAAATTAGTTTTTGCCACTTCGGCGGTGGAAGATTTTTTAATGGTTTCGATTACCGCATCTAAATTATCTAAAGCAATTTTAAGTCCCTCTAAAATATGTGCCCGATGTTTTGCTGCTTCCAATTCAAAGGCAGTTCTGCGGACAACTACTTTCTGACGGTGATGGATAAATTCCAAAAGGATTTGTTTTAAGTTTAAAGTTTGGGGGACGCCATCAACTAAGGCAACCATATTTAAGGGGAAGCTTGTTTGCAGTTGGGTGTATTTATAAAGATGATTGACAATTACTTTTGGTTTGGCATATTTTTTTAGTTCCAAAACAACTCTAGTGCCATGACGATCTGATTCATCACGAATGTCAGTAATTCCTTCAATTCTTTTTTCTTTAACTAACTGGGCAATTTTGGTGACTAATTGCGCCTTGTTTACTTGGTAGGGAGTTTCTTTAATAACAATTATGAATTTTTCCCCTTTTGTCTCTTCTATGTTGACTATCCCTCGGACAATTATTTTCCCCCGGCCGGTACTATAAGCCTGAAGAATATCATTTTTGTTATAAATAATTCCTCCGGTGGGAAAATCAGGACCCTTAAGAAATTTTAAAAGTTTACCGATAGAAATATCTGACTCAAACTTTGCCTGAAGAGCGCCGGTAACTAAATCTTGGTCGGTCAACTGAATTTTTTTAATTTCTTCTTGAGATGGAGCGGGAGCTATTTTTCCTTTTTCAATCATAAAGACTAAGGCATCAACTACTTCAGTGAGGTTATGAGGAGGAATTTTTGTTGCCATACCGACAGCAATTCCCTCAGAACCCATTAGTAAAAGATTGGGAATTTTTGCTGGAAGAAAAAGCGGTTCTTTTAACGTAGCGTCGAAATTATCGGTAAAATCAACGGTATTTTTTTCGATTTCTGCTAAAAGCTCTTGGGCAATAGAGGCTAATCTTGCTTCTGTATACCTCATTGCTGCTGGTGGATCACCGTCTAGTGAGCCGAAATTTCCCTGTCCATCAACTAAAGGATATCTCATTGAGAAATTTTGAGCTAAACGAACTAATGCATCATAGATAGCCATATCTCCGTGGGGGTGGTATTTTCCCATCGTTTCTCCGACAATTTTGGCACTTTTAGTGTGTTTTGCCGGATAAGAAAGACCCATTTGATACATAGTGTATAAGATTCGGCGGTGAACGGGTTTTAATCCATCGCGAACATCAGGCAAAGCCCGAGCGACAATTACGCTCATGGCGTAGTCTAAGTAAGATTTTTTAAGCTCTTCGGTTATTTCTACTAATTTTATTTGACCAATATTTGGACTCATATATTTAAGAATAAGAAGAAAAATGAATTAATCAAGAAATTTTTCCTTATAATCTTTGATTGCTTTTTTAATAATTTCCCAAGCTGCTTCTTTATTACTCCACCCCTCAATTTTAATTTTTTTGTTTGGCTGGAGTTCAGAATAATTTTCCCAAAAATTGGCAATTTCCCTTTTTTTATGGGGCGGTAAGTCGTGAAGGTTGCATACTTGAGAAAATCTAGGATCATTACTAGCGACGGCTAAGATTTTATTATCTTTTTTTCCTGAGTCAATCATTCGCAGGAGTCCTATAGGACGGCAGGTAAGAAGACAACCAGTAAAAGTAGGAAATGAAGTAAAAACCATAATATCTAAGGGGTCATCATCAGTTATGCTCCATGTTTGAGGAATAATTCCGTACTCAGTTGGGAAAAAAACAGCACCGTAAAGCACTCTATCTAGTTTAAAAATTCCTATTTCCTCATCATATTCATATTTATTGCTGCAGCCCGTTGGAATTTCTACTATACAATAGACATCTTTTTGGAAATTAGGTCCTACTGGTAGTTGATGAAAAAGACTTTTTGTATTCATTTGTTTAATTTATTAAACAACTAATTTTAATTAATTAAACTAAATAATTTAATTAATTAAACATCCAAAATAGCTAACTTTGCATGAGTTTGAATAAACCTTTTTCGGGGGGGTATATCTTCTCCCATTAACATCATAAAAATCTCATCTGCTTTTTGGGCATCTTCAATGGTTACTTTTTTTAAAATTCTTTTTTCTGGATTCATAGTTGTTTCCCATAATTGTTCAGGATTCATTTCTCCCAATCCTTTATATCTTTGAATAGTTAAACTTTTAACTTTTAACTTTTGACTTTTGATTATATTTTCTTTTTCTTCTTCAGAATAAGCATAAAAAACTTCTTTTCCTGCCTGAATTTTATATAAGGGAGGAAGGGCAATATAAAGATAGCCGCCATCAATAATTGGCCCTAAGTGACGGTAAAAAAAGGTTAAAAGTAAAGTGGCGATATGTTCACCATCAACATCAGCATCGGTCATAATAATTATTCGGTGATAGCGTAGTTTTTTAAGGTTTAATGTCTCCCCTATTCCTATTCCCAAGGCAATAATTAAATCTTTTAATTCTTCAAAATTAATAATTTTGTCCAGTTGGGCTCTTTCTGTATTTAAAATTTTTCCTCCTAGGGGTAGAATTGCTTGAAAACGTCGGTCTCGACCCTGTTTTGCCGAACCACCGGCGCTATCTCCCTCGACAATAAAAAGCTCAGATAGGGCAGGATTTCTTTCTTGGCAATCAGCTAATTTTCCGGGAAGAGCCATTCCTGTAAATTCTCCTTTTCTAATTACTGCTTCTTTTGCTGCCCTGGCGGCCAAGCGGGCTTTTGCTGCTAAAGCTACTTTTTCGACAATTCGTCGAGCTTCTGAAGGATGTTCTTCAAAATAAGTATCTAGTCCTTCTTTTACGGAAGTAGCTACTAATCCTTGGACTTCGGGGTTGTTGAGTTTTGCTTTTGTTTGTGATTCAAATTGAATTTTATCGGTGGAAAGTTTTATAGCAACTACTCCAGTTAGTCCCTCTTTTACATCGTCTCCGGTAAATCCATCACCGTTTTTTATTGTCCCAATCTTTTTGGCATAGTCATTAATTGCTCGAGTAAGAGCAATTTTGAAACCAGTAAGGTGGGTACCACCGTCTTTAGTGTTAATAACATTAACAAAACTTTGAATATTTTCGGTATAACCATCATTATATTGAAGAGATACCTCAATAGAAACCCCATCGCTTTCTTCTTTAATATAAATTGGTGGATGGAGAATTTTTTTCTTTTGGTTTAAATAATTTACCAAAGAACAAATTCCTCCTTCAAAATAAAAGTGAGTTTCTTTATCTATTCTTTCATCAAAAAGGTGAAATTTTAATCGGGGAATAAGATAGGCTCTTTCTCTTATTAAGTCCTCAATTATTTGATAGTTGAAGTTAATATCATTAAAGATTTTTTTATCTGGCAAAAAAGTAGTGATCGTACCTGTGCCTTCAGCTTTACCTATTTCTTCAACTGGAGTGAGGGGTTTTCCTCTTTCATATTTTTGCCTATATGCTTTTCCTTGTCGATGAACTTCGACCTCTAACCATTCGCTTAAAGCATTAACTACAGAAGCGCCAACCCCGTGAAGCCCTCCGGAAACTTTATAAGTTTTGGTATCAAATTTTGCTCCGGCATGAAGTTTTGTCATCGCTACTTCTAAAGCGGAAAGACCAGAGGGGTGTTTGTCAACAGGAATTCCTCGACCGTCATCTTCAATTTTGACAACTCCGGTTTTTTTTATAGTGACCCAAATATTTTTGGCATAACCCGCCAGCGATTCATCAATAGAGTTATCAATAATTTCTGTTATTAAATGATGGAGGCCTTTAGAGTCAGTTGAACCAATGTACATTCCTGGCCGACGCCTAATAGCTTGAAGACCATCAAGGATTTTAATTTGCTTGGCGGTATATTCTTCCATCCTTTTATTTTACCAATTTTAAAAGAAGGTTTCCAGTAGCTAAAATAGGATTAACATTGTTTTCCAAAAAATTGATTGTTTTTAAAATATAACGGATGTTCCTGGCTTTTTCTATACTTGGGTTGTTTGAAAAGGAATTTCTTTCATTTAAAAGCAATTGCTGACAAAAATTTATTGCCTCGGTTTTTCCTGAAGTGCGAAGAGTAGTAATTTTTAGACACTCCCCTACTCCTTTCCCTCGAATTTCCGGAAGCTCTAAAGAATTTTTTTCTAAATTAATTTCCTCTTTTAATCTAATAATTTGACAACGAGAAACAACTGTTGGTAATAAGAAATCTTTTTGGTGGATGGTAAGAATAATCAGCGAATTTTCTGGGGGTTCTTCTAAAGTTTTCAAAAGGGCGTTTTGCGCTGGAAGAGTAAGTTTTTCTGCCTCATTAATGACGACAATTTTTATTTTTGCCCTGTATGGCTTTAGGGCTAATTTTTTTCCTAAATCTCTAATTTGTTCGATTCCTATCGAATTTAAACCGCTAATTGAAAAGAAGTCTGGATGAGAGGAGACCTGATTTTCTTCTAAGTTTTCCTGGGCGATTTTTAAGGCAACTTCCCATCTTTTTTCTTTATTTCCGCCAGTAATTAAAAGACTTTGAGACATTCTATTGACATTTTAACACGGATTGTTGAATAATTAAAAGTATGGCACCTGCCCAAGATCTTGCTGATATTTTAGTTTCCAGGGGTATTTTAGATGAAGAGAAGCTTAAACAGATTAGGTTAGAGCAGGCTAATACCGGAAAATCAGCTAAAGAAATTATTGTTGAGAAAAATTTAGCCGCCGAAGAAGAGATAGCTAAAGCAGAAGGAGAGCTTTGGAAAATTCCTTTTGTAAATCTGGCGGAAGTGGCTTTTTCCCCCCAAGCCTTAGGTTTGATTTCTCAAGTAGTGGCCGAGGAATATAATTTAATTCCTTTTAACTACGACGCCTCTCAAAATGAACTTTCAGTGGCAATGGAAAACCCCTTAAATTTGGAAACAATAGAATTTATTAGTAAAAAATCAAAGGCAAAAATTAAACCGTTTATTGCTTCTCCAAGCCAAATTAAGGAGGCAATAACTTCTAATTATGGGCAAAGTTTAGTAGCCGAAGTTAAAGCAGCGTTGGGAGAAGTTGGGATAAAAAAGCCGGAGATTAGGCCGACAGATGTAGTTAGGCCAGGAGAGATTATTCGTGAAGAAAAAATTGCTAAGGTTGTTAACGCTATTTTAGAGTTTGCTTTAAAATCTAGGGCTTCTGATATCCATATTGAGCCCCAGGAGGAAAGAACGAGAATAAGATATCGAATAGATGGAATTCTTCACGAGAAACTTGCTTTACCAAAAACAATTCATGATTCAGTAGTCTCCCGAATTAAAATCCTTTCGGGGTTAAGGATTGACGAAAAAAGAGTTCCTCAAGACGGAAGATTTAATTTTAAAGCTGGAGAGCAAGAGGTTGATTTGCGTGTTTCAACTCTTCCGACGGTTCATGGAGAAAAAGTAGTAATGAGGCTTTTAAAAAAAAGCGGGGGTGTTCCCGATTTACCTGATTTGGGTTTGCGAGGAAGAGCTTTAAAAAACCTAGAAGATGCAATTTTGCGGCCCCACGGAATAATTATTGTCTGTGGACCAACAGGTTCTGGGAAAACGACTACCCTTTATTCTGTGCTTTCAAGAATTAATTTACCCAAAGTTAACATTGTTACTCTTGAAGACCCGGTTGAATATCAAATTGCTGGTGTTAACCAGGTTCAGGTAAATCCTGCTGCCGGTTTAACTTTTGCCTCGGGAATGAGAAGTTTTTTACGTCAGGACCCAAATATTATTATGGTCGGAGAAATTCGCGATGGAGAAACAACAGAATTAGCTATTCAGGCTTCTTTGACCGGACATTTAGTTTTTTCTACTCTTCATACTAATAATGCTGCTCAAGCAGTTCCCAGATTATTGGATTTAGGGGCAGAGCCATTTTTACTTGCTTCTTCGTTGACATGTTTAGTGGCTCAGCGAATTTGTCGTCGAGTTTGTCCTGATTGTAAAGAAGAATACGAGCCTTTACCTGAAGTAGTCGAGGATATTAAAAAGGTTTTAGGAAAGCTTTTACCTCCTAGAAAAGAAATTAAACTTACCCGAGGTGAAAAATGTTCTACTTGTAATAATACCGGCTATTTAGGAAGAATAGGGATTTTTGAAGTCTTGCCAATAACCGAAAAAATTGCTAGACTAATTTTAGAAAGAGCATCTGCTCGAGATATAGAAAAACAGGCACTAGCTGAAGGAATGGTCACTATGAAACAGGACGGCTACTTAAAAGTTTTAGAAGGAGTTACTACGATAGAAGAAGTATTAAGAGTTGCCCAGGAGTAAATAAAAATGAAAATAGAAGAGCTTTTAGAAATTACTTTTATTCAAAAAGCCTCTGATTTACATCTTATTGTAGGATTACCTCCGACTTTGAGAATAAACGGAGAATTAGTCTCGATTAGTGGAAAAGAAAATCTTAGTGAAGAAGAAGTTAAGGATTTAATTTTCTCTCTTCTTAATGAGGAACAAAAAGAAATTCTTTTAGTTAATAAAGAACTTGATTTTTCTTTTGACTATAAGGAGAAAGGCCGATTTCGGGTAAATGCCTATCATCAAAAAGGGACTTTGGCAGCGGCATTTCGGCTTCTTCCTCTTAATGTCCCTAAAATTGATGAAATCAATTTACCAGAAATTTGCCATCAGTTTGTCAATCTTAAACAGGGATTTATTTTAGTTACTGGTCCAACTGGTCATGGAAAATCAACAACTTTGGCCGCCATCATTGAAGAAATAAATCAAACAAGACCAGTTCATATTGTGACCATAGAAGATCCGATAGAATATATGTTTTTTCCTAAAAAAGGGATAATTTCCCAAAGGGAGATAAGGGCTGATACTCATTCGTGGCAAATTGCTCTTCGTTCTTGCTTAAGAGAAGATCCTGATGTAGTGATGATTGGAGAAATGAGAGATTATGAGACAATTTCTTCGGCAATTACTATTGCCGAGACAGGTCATTTAGTTTTTGCTACCCTTCATACCAATTCTGCTGCTCAAACCGTTGATAGGGTTATTGATGTTTTTCCTGAGAATCAGCAAGAACAGGTAAAAATGCAGCTTTCTAATGCTTTAGAAGCAATACTTTCTCAAAGACTTCTACCTTCTTTAGAAGGAGGGAGAATTCCCGCTTTTGAAATTTTGTTATCCACGCCGGCAGTAAGGACTGCTATCCGGGAGGGAAGTACTCATCTTATTGATAATATTATCCAGACCTCAGGAGAGTTAGGAATGAAGACTTTAGAGATGGATTTAGCCCGTTTAGTAAAAGGGGGAAAAATTAGTTTAGATGTAGCTAAGACTTATGCTCAACGACCAGAAGAATTAATGAGGTTGATTAAGAAGTAAAATGGAGAAGTTTGAATATAAAGCTAAAGATAAACAAGGCAGAACTTTAAAAGGTATAGTGGAAGCTCCTGACAAAAAACAAGCAGTAAAGATTCTTCGCGAAAGAGAACTTTTAGTAATTTCTTTAGGAATTAAAAAAGAGGGGTTGACTGAAATAAAAGCGACCCTTTTTAGAAGAATAAGCTTAACAGATAAAGTAAATTTTACCCGCCAGCTAGCAACTATGCTTAATGCGGGTTTAAGGGTAACCGAGGCTTTAGAAATTTTGGAAAATCAGACTTCAGCGGCAATGAGAAAAATTGTCGAAGAAATTCGCCGAGATATAGAGGGAGGAAGAGATTTATCTTCTTCTTTAGAAAAACATCCAGAGGCTTTTGATCAAGTTTATGTTGCTTTAGTTAAGGCGGGAGAATCAGCTGGAGTTTTAGAAAAAGTTTTAGGAAGATTGGCTGATAACTTAGAAAAACAAAAAGAATTTCAAGGGAAAATAAAATCAGCAATGATTTATCCAGTAATAATTGTTTTGGGAATGGTTGGCGTAGCGGCAATTATGATTATATTTGTAATTCCTAAAATGACTACTATTTATGAAGAATTTCAAGCTCAATTACCTCTTCCAACCAAAATTCTTTTGGGTATTTCCAAGTTTGTTACTTTCTTTTGGTGGTTAATTTTGGTAATAATTGGTGGAATAGTAGTTGGTTTTAAAACTCTTTTAAAAAATCCTTCCTTTAAAAAACAATATGATCAGGCTTTATTTAAATTGCCTATTTTTGGAAATCTCAGGCAAAAATCAACCCTTACAGAATTTACAAGGACCTTGGGGCTTTTAGTTGGGACAGGGGTTTTAATTGTTGATGCTTTAAGAATTCTTAAGGGTTCGTTGAAAAGTCCAATTTATCAAGAAGCAATAGAAAAAACGGGAAGAGAAGTAGAAAAAGGATTGCCTTTGGCTTCGGCTTTGGCAGAAACTGGTGTTTTCCCCTTTGTCTTGCCCCAGATGATTTCTGTTGGTGAAGAGACGGGAAAGTTAGATGAAGTATTAGAGAGAGTTTCTAATTATTTTCAACAAGAATCAGAAAATGACGTTAAGGGCTTGACAAGCGCCATGGAGCCGATTATTATGATTATATTAGGAATAGGAGTCGCTTTTTTGATGATTGCGGTAATTATGCCAATCTATAACCTGACAAGTCAGTTTTAACAGAAAGGGGGTGAGAAAGAAAAATGAGAAAAATTAAGGGATTTACAATGATCGAGCTTTTGATTGTAATTGCGGTATTGGGTATTTTGGCAATAGCGGTTTTAGCGGCGATTAACCCAATTGAGCAAATAAATAGAGGCAAAGATACTGGTAGCCGGTCAGACGCAGAACAATTAATTGGCGCGGTTGATAGGTTTTATACTGCTAATGGTTATTATCCTTGGCGAATCGGTGCTACTGATACAGAAGCAAACGGATCTACTCCTACCGGATGGATAGCAGTGGGAAATAATTGGGTAGATACTGCCGGTGCAAGTATTCTTGATAAGTTATCAGCTGGAGGGACAGCAGAAATTAAAGCCTCATTTGTAAAAAGAATCACTGATCCTGCCTACAATACCCTTTTTGTATATAATAATGGCACACAAGGTGATAGTACTTATGTTTGTTTTGCTCCCAAATCAGCTAACTTTGTGACAGAGGCAAAAACTAGATGCGAAGGTGATTTACCCGAAGATTTTCCTTCTAGTGCTTGTGAAAATAATACTGATTGTGGGAGCGGGAGGAATTGTATTTGTTTGCCATAAATAATGTAAATAATGATAGAAATATTTTTATTTGGGCTTGGAGCGGTTGTAGGTAGTTTTATAAATTGTGTAGTTTATCGGGTAAATCATAGTTTGTCGCCGTTAAAAGGCCGCTCAATTTGTCCGAAGTGTAAACATCGGTTGGCGTGGAAAGATAACATTCCCCTACTTTCTTTTTTACTACTGGGGGGGAGATGTAGATATTGCTCCTCCCCTATTTCTTGGCAATATCCAATAGTCGAGCTAACTGCTGGCGCGTTAGCTCTCTTAATTTTCAGTTTTCAATTTTCAATTTACAATTTAATAATTACTTATTCTCTTTTGGCGATTTTTGTTTCTGATTTAATTTACATCACCATTCCTGATGAAATTGTCTTTCCTACCCTATTTATTGTCTTTATTTATTTAATTCTTCAGTCGCCTAATTTCTTAATTTCTAATTTCTTAATTTCTTTCTTGACTGCTAGCTTTTTTTATTTTCTGGTATTAATTACTCACGGCCGGGGAATGGGCTTGGGAGATGTTAAATTAGCTGGATTAATTGGGCTAATTTTAGGTTGGCCAAAAATAATTATTGCTTTATATTTAGCTTTCTTGACAGGAGCTTTTGTTGGTGTCATACTGATTTTGTTGAAAAAAAAGAAATTTGGCCAGCATATTGCTTTTGGGCCATTTTTAACAACAGCAACATTTATAAGTATTTTTTGGGGAGAAAAAGTATGGTTTTTGGCAGAAAAAATTTTGGGTTTACAATGATTGAAGCTTTGATTGTAGTAACGACAATTGGAATACTGGGAGCAATGGCGATTTTTGCTGCAAGATTACAGATTGCTAAAGGGAGAGATGGCCGACGAAAAGCAGATTTAGCCAAAATTCAAAAAGCTTTGGAGGATTATATGAATGATAACAACTGTTATCCCGATACTTTATCTTGCGGTGTAGAATTTAAACCTTATCTTTCTGTAATTCCTTGCGATCCAATTAATAATTCTTATTTTAATTATTTTTATTCTTACGATCAGAATGAAAGTTGTAAATCTTGGTATAAAATCTATACTCGTTTAGAATATACGAAAGACCCGATAATTGAAAAGGTCGGTTGTAAAAACGGTTGCGGGCCATCAAACAATTATAATTATTGGGTTGCTAGTCCAAATATGAATAGAGTAGAGCAAACCGCTGGAGAACTTTGGTGGCCAGAAATCGGTGAAGTAGTTTCCCCCCCTCCACTTTCTACACCTTCTCCTACCCTACCTCCAAGCATTACACCAACATCTACGCCTACTCCAACTCCCACTTTACCAGGTGGGGCTACACCCACATCAACACCTACTCCAACTCCCACTCCTGATTATAAATATTATGGATATTATGGATGTTTTAGTGGCAATTGTGAGCCCATTTGGGGAGATTGTAGTACTGGTAACTGTCAATGTCCTAATGTTAATTATTTATTACCTGACTGCGGAGGTCAGTGTAGCAACCCAATCAATGAATGCCATTAAAAAAGCCGGGTTTACTTTGATTGAACTTTTGGTGGCAATTGCCATTTTGGGGATTTTGGCAACTGTAGGTTTGGGAAGTTTTCAGTCTTCTCAAATGAAGAGCCGTGATGCTCAGCGGAAATCAGACTTAAGCCAAATCCAAAAAGCGCTGGAGATGTATTATAATGATAACGGAAAATATCCATTGACAACAGAACTACAAACTCTTTTAAATAGTGGTAGCTCGTGGACAGGGGCAAGCGGGCAAACAATTTATATGAAAACAGTGCCTAAAGGAC
>Ga0209102_1001487_pt1 | contig 12103 bp, 10 predicted proteins | sample ConPoolayeHmetaG_FD_185483 | JGI IMG/M metagenome (GOLD analysis project Ga0209102, IMG submission 185483) | Hot spring microbial mat communities from California, USA to study Microbial Dark Matter (Phase II) - Cone Pool mat layer H metaG... ... | reverse complement strand
GCAATGTGGACAAGTTATTTGCCGATAGGATGAAGAAGAGGGGGATGAGCTGGACAAAGGAGGGCGCTAATAGGATGGCAAGGCTGATAAGCCTGAGCCACTCTGGCAAGCTTGATACTGGAAAGAAAATCCTTACTGGTAAGCCTGCGCCTACCCTGTCCGGCACGACCCACAGGTCAGAGGGTGAAAAATACGAACCTGGGGACGGCGCTACCTGGCTTGACGCAAGTCTGCCGGCTCTCTATGGACCACACCCAAACCGCCCCTGGGTCCAGATGTTGCGAGAGCTAACCCGTGGTCATGCCGAAGGTGTAGTTCATGCCACCCATCCGGAATCTCAACCTACTAAATCTTGACAGCAACCACAGCAGCACTGTGGTTGCAACCAATGAAACCCAGTGATACAATGGAGCGGTTTCGAAAGCGATTGCCGCCGGATGAGAGCGTATACTTCTATCCATGAACCGAAGCGGCACTGGGTACCGACCGGAGGGCCCACAAGCCATATTTCACAGTTCCCCGTCAGTGGCTCAGCCCCCAGAATCAAAGTGTATCCATTTTAGGAGGTGATATTGGAGCAATCAACAAGAACCGGCTCCCATAAAGCGAAAGCAACTAACCGTCTAGACAACAGAACTCTGGACAGAATCAAAGAAATTATCACTGCTGCCGACGGTCAGGCAGGAGCGCCAATCCGTGTATCGCAAGAAGTGCAGGGGCTCATTGGGCATCTGCCACTCGAAGCTCTGGATGTAATAGCCAAGGAAATGCGAATACCCCCTAGCGAACTATTTGGCATAACCAGCTTCTATTCCTTCTTTTCCATGGTACCAAAAGGGAAGTATCTCATTCAGGTGTGCCTGGGTACCAGCTGCTATGTTAAGGGTGGACAAAAGATAATTGACGCTCTCAAGAAAGAATTCGGCCTTGAACCCGAAGGAACGACATCGGACCGCAAATTCTCCTTGAAAACGGTAAGGTGCCTTGGCTGCTGCGGCCTATCTCCTGTGCTGGCTGTCAATGAGAATGTGCATAGGAAAGTAAAACCTCGGCAACTAAGAGAGATTCTGAGTTCATATCAGTAGGAGAGTAACATGAAACGACTTGCCTCGATAGAAGAATTAACCAAGCTTAGAGACCAAATTCGGGAGAAACTGTCGCAACGAGAGAAGAAAATCCAGGTCAAGGTTCACCTCGGAACATGCGGCATTTCCTCGGGCGCAAACAAAGTCCTTGAAGCTTTCCAACGAGAAATTGAAGCCCGCAAACTGTCCAACGTGACGGTACTGAAGGCAGCTTGCATCGGTCTATGCGACCGAGAACCTATAGTTACCATTATTCATCCTACAAAGGGCAAGACTATCTACCACGACCTCTCTGAAGACAAAGTGCCACGAGTCATTGAGCAGCATCTTATCCACGATGAGGTAGTAGACGAGTGGAAGCTAAACCCTGACGACCCATTGCTGAAGCTCCAGGAAATACGCGTCATGCATAATCAAGACCTCGACCCCATGAACATCGAAGAATATATCGCGAGAGACGGCTACCAAGCGCTGGCCAAAGCGTTGACCCAAATGAAGCCTGACGAAGTCATCGCAGAGATAGGAAAGTCAGGCTTAAGGGGGAGAGGTGGAGCAGGTTTCCCCACAGCCACAAAATGGTCGTTTGTCCGCAACGCTCCCGGCGACGAGAAGTACGTTGTTTGTAACGGTGATGAGGGCGACCCCGGCGCCTATATGAACCGCGCCGTCCTGGAAGGTAACCCTCACTCCATAATCGAGGGCATGGCCATAGGAGCCTACGCCATAGGCAATGTACGCCAAGGCTACGCTTACGTGCGAGCCGAGTACCCACTCGCTATCAAGACATTGAGCCATGCTATTAGGCAGGCCCATGAGTATGGATTTCTTGGCAAGAACATCCTAGGCACTGGCTTTGAGTTCGATCTCGATATATTTCCCGGAGCCGGTGCCTTTGTCTGTGGTGAAGAGACAGCTCTTCTAATCTCAATCGAAGGTAAACGAGGAAACCCTCGCCAGAGACCGCCATTTCCGGCAAACAAGGGGCTCTTCGGTAAGCCAACGACACTCAACAATGTGGAGACGTGGTCAAATGTTCCTCAGATAATCTGGAAAGGCGCTGAATGGTTCAGTAGCGTTGGCACCGTAAGTAGCAAAGGCACAAAGACTCTGTGTCTGGTGGGCAAGGTTAACAATACTGGCCTGATTGAAGTGCCCCTGGGGACGCCTTTAGGAAAGATCGTGTTTGACATCGGGGGCGGCATACCGAACGGAAAGAAATACAAGGCGGTTCAGATAGGCGGCCCATCAGGCGGCGTTATTCCCGTCGAGCATTTGAATACGCCTGTCGATTATGAGGCCGTCACTGCACTGGGTGCCATTATGGGCTCAGGCGGATTGGTGGTCATGGATGAAGATAGCTGTATGGTCGACGTCGCCAAGTTCTTTCTGCAGTTCACCAAAGATGAATCTTGTGGCAAGTGTACGCCTTGTCGTGCAGGAATACCTAAGATGCTGGAGCTCCTAACCAGAATCACAGACGGCAAGGGGACTATGGAGGATCTTGCTACACTACAAGAACTGTGCGAAATGATCAGCTCAGTCTCCATTTGTGGGTTGGGACAAACAGCACCTAACCCTGTACTTAGCACACTTCGGCATTTCAGGGAGGAATACGAGGCTCACATTATAGATAAGAGGTGCCCCGCTGTAGTCTGCCAAGCTCTGTTCAAGGCCCCTTGTCAGCATGCATGTCCGGTCGGGCTTGATGCGCCAGGATATGTGGCGCTCATAAAAGCGGGGCAATTTGACCAGGCCTACAGAATGATTATGCAATACCTTCCGCTTCCCTTGAGCGTTGGCCGAGTCTGCCATCACCCTTGCGAACGCAAGTGTCGACGAGGTCAAATTGACGACCCAATCGCAATCAGACATCTTAAGCGGTTCGCCGCTGACTACGCATTTGAGCACGACTTTGAATACGTCCCGGTGACAAAAGCCAAGAGAAAAGAAAGGGTAGCGATTATTGGCGCTGGTCCAGCAGGGCTGTCGGCAGCTTGGGACCTCGCCAGAGAAGGCTTCCAGGTCACCATATATGAAGTCCTACCAGTGGCAGGAGGAATGCTAGCAGTAGGGATACCCGAATACCGTCTCCCCAAGAAACTGCTCAGCAAGGAGATTGAAACAATCAAGAGGCTGGGCGTTGACATTAAACTCAACTCACCCGTGGACGATGTCGAGTATTTACTGAAAGATGGCCACCAGGCGGTGTTTATTGCCTCTGGGGCGCATAAGGGCGACAAGATGGGAATTCCGGGTGAGGACCTGAAGGGGGTCGTCGACGCCGTTGACTTTCTAAGGGACATAAACCTAGGCAAAGATATCAAGGTGGGGCGAAAAGTAGCTGTCGTCGGGGGTGGCAACTCGGCCATGGATGCCGCCAGGGTAGCTCTGAGGAAGGGCGCTCAAGAGGTGCATATTCTGTACCGAAGAGAAAGAAGAGATATGCCGGCGTTAACCGAAGAGATCGAAGCCGCCGCCGAGGAGGGCGTACAGATTCACTGTCTAACAGCGCCGGTGAGGATCCTGGGCAAGGATGGCGCAGTCGAAGGAGTTGAGTGCGTCCACATGGAACTTCGAGAGTTCGACAGAAGCGGAAGAAAGACTCCCTACCAGATTGAAGGTTCCGAATACACCCTGAGCGCCGATATGGTAATCAAGGCTACAGGGCAGAGACCCGACACTTCGTTCCTCAAAGGAGACGGGATAGGCCTGGCCAAAGGAGGCACGATAGTGGCTGACCTTAGAACTCTGGCAACTGGCCGCAAGGGTGTTTTCGCTGGCGGAGATGCACATACTGGCCCGGCTACGGTCGTCGAAGCGATAGCTGAGGGCCAGCGCGCAGCTTGTTCCATAAGGCGATACTTGGACGGCGAAGAGCTTTCCCCGCTGGTCCATCGCAATGGATACGAGCCCATACAGGTGCCATCTGTGATGCCCGCGGAAGAACAGCTTCAGGAAAAGCGGCGAATAAAGATCGCCGAGACCGCCGCCGTCGATAGGAAGACGTTCAAAGAAACTGTTCTGCCCTACAGTGCCGAAGAGGCAATGGAAGAGGCCGGCCGATGTCTGAGATGTGACCTAGAGGTAGGAGAGTAGACATGACAGAAATAACGCTTACAATCGACGGCAAGCAGGTCAAGGGCAGAGACGGGAATACGGTTCTTGAGGTGTGTGAAGCGAACGGTATATACGTTCCCACCCTATGCCACCTGAGAGGCCTCAGCGATGTTGGTGCCTGCCGCATGTGTGTGGTCGAGATTGAACGGGAAAGGCGCCCTGTGCCTGCTTGCACTTATCCCGCGCGGGATGGCTTGGTGGTCACGACACACAACGAGAAACTGGAGAAGTATCGACGCCAGGTCCTTGAGTTGATGTTTACCGAACGAAACCACCTGTGCCCTCAGTGCGTGGCCACAGGCGATTGCGAATTGCAAAAGCTTGCCTACAAGTACCAGATGGACCACGTTCGTTATCCATATTCATGGCCGGCGCTGCCTCTGGATTCGGTGAACGATTACCTGGTGATCGACCACAATCGATGCATTTTGTGTGGAAGATGCATCAGAACTTGTGATGAGATCGTCGGGCTTCATACATTGGACTTCGGCTACCGCGGTTGGAAAGATAGGGTCGTTGCTGACCTCAATCAGCCACTGGGTACATCATCGTGTATCTCTTGCGGAGCTTGTTTTCAAGCGTGCCCAACGGGAGCCATCTTCTCCAAGAACGGCGCCTACAAGGGAAAACCCGAAGAGTGCCAGAAGGTCAGCAGCGTATGTCCTCTGTGTGGAATTGGCTGCAAGATCCAAGCTTTGACAAAGGAAAACAGACTCATAAGAATTGACAGCCCTGACCTCGCTGCCGAGCGTGGCATCCTTTGCAACAGAGTGCGTTTTGCTCCGTTATACGGCGGAGACGAACGGGTCAGGACAGCAATGGTGAGAAATGATGCTGGTAGGCTCCAGGCACGGCCACTGTCCGAAGCTATGAGCACAGTAGCCAGGAAACTAGCTGACTTAAAGAGAAGGTACGGCAGCAACAGCATAGCCGGCGTCGCGTCAAGCCAGTGCAGCAATCAGTCCCTCCAAGCCTTCCGGGAGCTCATTAGAGAAACCATCGGTAGCGAGCTACTCGATACTCTCGACGGGGATATCTACAGAACCATTATCAAAGGCACCCAAGATTTCCAAGCCAAGGTGGGACTAACCGCACAAGAGGCATCCCTGGAAGAGATACTTAAAGCCGACTGCATAGTCGTGCTCGGAGCCAACCCTCTGGCAACGCATCCAGTGGCTGGTTCTTATGTCGCCCGAGCAGTGAGACACAATAAAGCGAAGCTAATCGTCGTTGATCCCTTGCAAAACACATTCCCCTACCATACCACGCTGTGGTTGAAGCCAAAGCGAAACAAGGAACTAGTAGCCCTGAACGCCATTTGCAAAGCCATTGTTGATAGACACGCTGACAAGCAATCTGTCTCCACAAAAGCAATTGCGGCATCCCTCGTGGGTATCGATGCGAAGCGAGGCAGTAGAGAGGCGAGCATAGCTAGTGACGATCTCGCAAAGGCAGTTGAGCTGTTGAGCACTGTCAACTGCAGCGTCTTCATCTATGGCGATGGCGTCCTGCGATACAAAGACCCTGCACTCATAACATCTCTCCTCAATCTGGCAACTGTCTGCAGCAATAAAAGCAAAGGTAGACCACAGGTAATCTGTTTGAAACCTCGAGGAAACAGCCGGGCTGCCTGGGATATGGGAATCGCCAGCTCGTCACAGTCTGTCGTCAGAAGCTTAGGCAGCAACAGCGTAAGGGGTTTATACATGCTTCTAGCGGATGACGATGTTGATGCGGTGAAATTCATCACGCTCGGTAAAGGGCTGGAGTTTGTAGTCATTCAATGCAGCTACCGGTCACGCGCAGTGACAAAGGCCAGTGTCGTGTTGCCATCGCCAATCTGGACAGAGACGAGCGAGGAATACACTACGCTGGATGGACTGGCTAGGTCAGCCTCACAGCTGGTTAGGCCGCCTGAGGGCATCCAAGCAGACTCAGAGACGTTGCGCGAAGTTTCAAAACAAATAAAGAAACTAGAATCGAGCACAAGGAGGCGCTAATAATATGGCAAAGGTCAAGGTAGCCACGATTTGGTTAGAGGGCTGCGCCGGTTGCCACATGTCATTCCTGGACATCGACGAGGCAATAATTGAGCTAACCAACGCAGTAGAATTCTCCAGGAGCCCCATAACTGACATAAAGGAATTCTTGCCAGTCGATGTCGGGATCGTGGAAGGCGGCGTGGGCAACACCGAACAAGAAGAGGCACTCAAGGAACTGAGGGCTAACTGTAGGATTCTTATGGCCTGGGGGGATTGCGCTTGCTTTGGCGGCATAGGTGCCATGCGCAGCAGCTTTGATAGAGAAGAAGTTCTTAGACGCGCTTACATCGAAACGGAAAGCACCCAGGATGGCAAGATACCAAGACCGCCCGCTGTTCCAGCCCTCCTTGACAAAGTGAAACCAGTAAATCATGTAGTGAAAGTGGACTGTTATGTACCTGGTTGCCCACCCGAAGCCCAGGTTATTCTCTATGCCTTGAAAGAACTGCTAGCAGGCAGAGTCCCGGTCCTGCCCAGCGAGATGATGCGCTTCGATTGAAAGGGGTGAAGACATGATTGCTGAAGTTACAAAGACTATAGAAATAAACCCCGTCAGCCGCATCGAAGGGCACGGCAAAGTGACTATCCAACTGGACAACTCAGGCAATGTAGTTGACGCCAAGTTCAACATAACACAGTTTCGAGGTTTCGAAAAGTTTTGCGAGGGCAGAGTTTTCTGGGAAATGCCAGTGATAACCCCCAGAATCTGTGGCATCTGTCCCGTCAGCCATCATCTGGCGGCAGCCAAAGCCTGTGATGAGATTTTAGGGGTCGAGCTAACACGCCCAGCCACTTTGCTGCGCGAGCTCTTGCACATGGGGCAAACTTTGCAGTCGCACGCCCTTCATTTCTTCTATCTCGCCAGCCCCGATTTGCTTCTTGGCATGGACGCTGACCCAGCAACAAGAAACGTAGTTGGTTTGATCACGGAGAAGCCTGATTTAGCCATCAGAGGAATAAGACTTCGCAGCCTCGGGCAAACAATAATCCAGAAGCTGGGTGGCAAAAAGGTTCATCCCAACTGCGCCGTTCCGGGCGGCATGAACACTGCCTTGTCGCAAGCAGACCGCGACCGTTTCCTCAAAGAAATTGGTCGCGCCATAGCCGATGCCCAAGCTGCCATAGCCATCATCAAGAGCTACTACGACACAAACAGTGACCTCTTATCCACGTACGCGACTTTCCCCACAGGCTACTTGGGATTGGTTGACGCACACAACAACCTTGAACTCTACGACGGCAAATTGAGGTTGATCGACCGGAAAGGAGAAGTCCTGGAAGACCAGTTTGAGCCGTCAGATTACCTCAATATCATCGCCGAACATGTGGAAGACTGGTCCTATCTCAAGTTCCCATTCTACAAGAGGATGGGCTACCCCGATGGAATCTATCGGGCAGGGCCGCTCGCGCGTCTCAACGTTAGCCAAGGAACATCTACCCCACTGGCTAATGCGGAGCTCAAGAACTTCAAGAAACTGGGCAACAACGGCATCGTAGAAGGCTCCCTATACTACCACTATGCGCGGCTCATAGAGCTCCTCTACTCCATCGAAAGGATACAGCAACTCCTCGAGGACAGGGACATATGTTCAACTGACCTCATAGTCACTTCCAGAAGGTACAACGAGCAGGGTGTTGGCGTTGTTGAGGCTCCCAGGGGCACACTGTTCCATCACTATTGGGTAGATGAGACGGGCAAGATCAGCAAGGTGAATCTGATTGTCGCCACAGGCCACAACAACGCGGCTATGAACAAGGCGGTCTATCAAGTAGCTAGAACATACATAAAGAATGGCAAGCTTAACGAAGGCGTACTTAACCGAGTTGAGGCAGCCATCCGGTGCTACGACCCCTGCCTGTCCTGCTCAACACACGCGCTGGCCCGAATGTCCTTGAATATACAACTTATAGCACCTGACGGGCAGATAGTACAAGAGGTGACAGGATAGACTCGCCACAAACCTTACACTACGATTCTATTACGCGACCTTGCACGTCCCGCCGTTTACCCGTAAAATGCTAGCCCGTCGCCCCCATCGTCTAGCGGCCTAGGACATCAGCCTTTCAAGCTGAAGATCAGGGGTCCGAATCCCCTTGGGGGCATTTCCTATTCAACCCGAGCGGCCGACCGGTGAATTAACCAATGGATAACTACAGCTACGACCCTTCCGCAGCAAAAAAATCGTACCACTTGTATACATTGTCCAGAGGCTCTCTCTCGGAGCGCAGCTCGTTTACAGGGTCATTCCAGTCAGGATAGCCAACAGCTATCCTCAGCACTACAGTTTGGAACCCGGTATTCCCATCGCCTCCCTTAACGCACAGGACACGCCGGCGCCTGTATCTGTGGAATAGTCCGAATCCATAGTTGGTACCCAGCAGCATTATGTTTTCAACTACCAAGCCCCAATCAAAAATAGGCCAGATGTTTAACCCGCCACGCTGCTGATAGAATGAACGGTCGATTAAGATCCATAAATGACGCAGGAAGTTTCAAGCAGCCTCAATCCCTGCAATACTCGGTCTTTCTTTTCTCCGTATCATCTCTGCTTATCCTCTATAGTTCGAAAGCCTTTGTGCCCAGAACACGCCGAGAAGTACGGTAAGATTCAGGAAATTGCGGAGGGCGGGGAATATCAGCGTTGTACTCTTCTTCTGCCCTGTCCACAAAGGCTTGCGTTATCCTTTTCAAGCTTCTCCCCGGTCACCACAGCAAATTCCCAGCGCTGAATACTAGCCCACGAAGCAACTTGCAACGCCAGCCCTATGATTCGCCTGATAACCTCCCCGGGCACGGGGTGTCAGGCTTAGACGCTCCAAGGCCTTTCCCTTGCCCTATGACGTCGACAACGTTCGTAACTCGTTTCGCCCCTTAGCTGCCTTTGCTTTCCCTTCAAAGAGTCACAAGGTATGTGAATCACACTGGCTTTGCGTCTCCACACGTTACTACTTCTCCCAAGCGCCCTCGCCAATAAGGGGGACAAAGTAGCAACCACCCAGATTCTCTATCTTGTTGCCCTTCCTAAGCTTGGTCACCTTGAGCAAGTCCTGCTGCCAGCGAGAGCCGACAGGAATCACCAAGCGCCCACCCCAGTCCAGCTGCTCCACAAGAACGTCGGGCACCCTGGGAGCGCCAGCAGAAACTATGATGGCATCATAGGGAGCTTCTTGCGACCAGCCTAAAGTCCTGCCAGCAACATGAACTTCGATATTGCGATAACCAAGCCTATCCAGAACCTTCCTGGCGGATTCTGCTAGCTCAGGTATACACTCTACAGTTACCACCTTCTTTGCTAACTCAGCCAGTATTGCCGCCTCGTAGCCACTCCCTGTCCCTAGTTCGAGCACCTTTTCATCTCCTTTGAGCTCCAACGCCTGTATCATCAGAGCAACAATGAACGGTTGAGAGATGGTTTGCCCGAAGCCTATTCCCAGGGGTCTATCGTCGTAGGCTGCACAATACTCTTCTGGCGGCACAAAGACTTCACGCGGAACCCTCCTCATTGCTTCGACTACACGCTTATCGGAAATTTCGCGGTCAAGATGTCTGAACAGGTTCTCCCTGGCCCATTCTAGATCCGCCACTGTGCACCAACCCAAGGAGTCAACTAAGAACAACAGGCAAGACAAAAGACAGGACTATGATGACCACGATTATGGAGCCAGCGATGATGCCAATTCGTTTTAGCTCAGGAATAACGTACTTGTAGCGGCTGGCCAGATCCTCAGTCTTTGTCACAGTTCGCAGAGCCGACTGTGCCCGGGCAGGCATCGGCTTTGCCTGCTGTGCAGCCGCATCTTGCACCACCTGACTTGCCTGCGGGATCCTCGCCAGCCTGGCTCGTCCCCTGGCTTTAGCGCGTCGCGACTTTCTTCCCATTATCCTCTCCTTAGCTCAGCTTGCCTGTAAACTCTGGTGCTGGAAATATAGGCATGACCCAAAAGCTGCTGGAGCTCACGAAGCTCAATACCGTTCTGTAACTTCCGTTTGGCAAAGCTATGCCGCAAAGTCTGCGGCGTGACGCTGTCGCCCAGTCCGGCCTTGGAGGCATAACCTTTGATAATCTGCCAGAACCCCTGTCGAGTCAACCTCTTGCCACGCCGGTTCAAAAACAGCGCCCTCTCACTTTCATCGTACAGCAGGTCAAGCCTGTCACTTCTCAGGAACTTCGCCAGAATCGAGCTCACCCGATCGTCAAAGGGAACTTCCCTCTTAGAGTTGATGCACACGCACTTCCGCTCCAAGTCAATATTCTCAACATCCAGCGCTACCAATTCGCTTATCCGTAAACCGGTAGCATACAGCAGCTCGAGCATGACCATGTCTCTCCTGGCTTCTGGACTGGATAGCTTGGCAGGTTCCGCCAGCAATTTCTGGAAATCAGAAGGAGATAGAAAGTTGACCACGTGCTTCTTGACTTGAGGAGACGGCAAGTTCTGTGCAGGATTCTCAGTCAGCTTGCCCGAGTCAACCAGAAATTTGAAGAAGGACTTGGCTGAGGCAATCTTACGAGCAGTTGTCGCCACAGAGTATCTCTTTTCCCTGAGGTTGAGCAGGTACGACTTCAGAAGCTCGTCATAAGACCGTACGATTCCCTTGGCCTCCTCTGCCGCCATGAAAGAAGCCATCTGGCTCAGGTCATTGCCGTAGGCGGCCACGGTATTTGGGGAATACCCTTTGTCACGCGCTAAGTACTGCAAGAAGGCTTCAATATCCGACTTCTGTATCATGAGAGGTCCCAGCCAACTACATTGCTACCGTCCGTCTTTCCTTCGAGAGAACGGAGCTCGAAAGGACTATCTCAATGCAACCCTGGCGAGCCACCCATTATTGTAACATAATGCCACTAATTTTGCCGCTGCCAAAGCCCACTGCTACAATAAATTCTGTCGTGGAATCACAGGAATTAGGCCAGTCCACCAGAGCTGACGAGCCATCCTCCAAGCCGACCGAACCAATAATCGGGGCGGCCGGTGATGCAGAGAAGGTCGCGCCCTTTTCGGCACCAAATCTCGACGCCTTGCCCGCAACGCCCGGAGTCTATCTTTTCAAGGACAGAACTGGCAAGGTCATCTATGTTGGCAAGGCCTCCAATCTGAGGAGTCGCATCCGCAGCTATTTTGGTGAGCCGTCCAACCTGCCTACCAAGATTCAGCAGCTTGTACCCAGGATACACGACCTCGAGTTTGTAGTAACCAACTCAGAGCAAGAGGCACTGATCCTCGAATGCAACATGATAAAGAAGTATGCCCCCCGCTACAACGTGCGCTTGAAAGACAATAAGACCTTCCCCTATCTCAAGGTAGACGTCAATGAAGACTGGCCTAGCGTGTGCATCACTCGCCGCATTCAAAAGGACGGCGCCAGGTATTTCGGCCCTTTTGCCACTGCCGGCTCCATACGAAAGACACTGAAGCTGCTGAAGAAAATCTTTCCTTTTCGTAGCTGCACCAAGCGCATTGACGGGAAAGATGACCGCCCTTGCCTCGACTACCATATTCATCGCTGCCTGGGACCCTGCATTGGAGCGGTCAGCAAAGACGAGTACCACAACATGATAAACGAGGTCATCCTGTTTCTACAGGGAAAGCAGGAACTTATAGTTCGAGAACTCAACGCCAGGATGAAGGCTGCAGCTCGACAGCTTCAGTTCGAGAGGGCGGCTATGCTGCGTGACCAGATTGACGCCATAGAGAAGGTCATCGAAGCTCAAAGGATTGCCGTTACCTTGCGTGGCGAAAAAGACGTCATAGCTTTAGCTCGCAACGAAACACAGGCCTATGTCGAGCTGCTTTTTGTCCGAGACAACAAGCTGATCGGACACGAGCATTTCATCATGGAAGGCGTTCAGGATGAAT
>Ga0209102_1001482_pt1 | contig 12128 bp, 15 predicted proteins | sample ConPoolayeHmetaG_FD_185483 | JGI IMG/M metagenome (GOLD analysis project Ga0209102, IMG submission 185483) | Hot spring microbial mat communities from California, USA to study Microbial Dark Matter (Phase II) - Cone Pool mat layer H metaG... ... | reverse complement strand
TTTTGCCCGTCACGTGTTCACCTTCCTTCTCCAACATTTAATTTTAGAAAAAAGCGCTAAAAGCGCCGGATTCAACTTTAAATTGTCAATCAGATTATTTAATAATTACTATTACTTAATAATAGGTCATGTATCCTAACGAAACTTTGAGAACAATAATTGATGCGCTTCGTAAAAAAGGGTACAAAGCGACCCCTCAAAGAATAGCCATATGCAAAGTCGCTCTTCAAACTTCGACACATCCAACTGCACAGGAAATTTATAAGAAAGTTAAAGAGGAATATCCTACAATAAGTCTCGCAACAGTATACCAAACTATTAAAGTTCTCAAAGAACTCAATTTAGTCCAAGAATTACCCTTTTTCCAACGAAAAATAAGGTTTGACCCCTATACCAAGCCTCATATAAACTTGGTTTGCCTAAAATGTGGCACAATCAAAGACTTAAACGATCCAACGGCGCAATTAATAGTTGACAAATTAACCAACTCAGCCGAATTCAAAGTAAACGGGCAACGCATAGATATCTACGGAATATGTAAAAAATGTAGCCAACAATAAAAAGATCAAAATCAGCATAGCCATTTTCTCTAAGACTGCAAAAATCTTTCCTATACAAAAAATAATATTAAGTAAGATGTTAAAAATAATAAGTGGGTGGATGTATGGAGAACAAATTTTACGTTTTGCCTAAACTGCCATATGAATATGTGGAATTAGCTCCATATATGTCTGAAGAGCAGTTAAGGATTCACCATAGCAAGCACCATCAAGCATATGTTAATGGTGCAAACGCCATATTACAAAGGTTGGATAAGGCGCGTAAAGAGAATGCAGAAGTAGACATAAAATCCTCCTTAAAAGAACTTTCGTGGAACATAGGTGGGCATCTTCTCCACTCGCTTTTTTGGGAAAATCTCGCGCCACCAGGAAAGGGCGAAGGTAAACCAGGCGGAGTCTTAGGAGACGCCATTGAAAAGGAGTTTGGAAGTTTCGAAAGGTTCAAGAAGGAATTTACACAGGCAGCGGTTAGCGTAGAAGGTTCTGGTTGGGCTGCACTCACTTATTGCAAGCAAACCCAGAGACCTATAATAGTGCAAATTGAAAAACACAACACTAACTTGTATCCCATGTTTAGGATACTGGTGGTTTTAGACGTGTTTGAACACGCTTACTACATAGACTACAAAAACGATAGAGCAAAATTTGTCGAAGCTTTTTGGAACATCGTTAACTGGGATGAAGTTAACAGAAGAGTTGAGGAATTGCTAAAATAGGATACGGCAACAAATTCTTCCCACATTTTTATGCAAGTTAATGAGTTACAGCGGAAACAAAAGTATATTGTGTGGTAACCTAAGCCTCTTGTGAGCAATTTTTAAAGATCAAGGTTATCGGATTTAAAAATTCAGAATGCATCGAAACTAGATTAAAAATATTCAGGAGATTTCCTCTAAAGACTTTCTCATTGTTTCGATGCCAAATATGAGTACCGAAAAACTGGCGATTAAATGGACGATTGAAAATGCTGCAAACGGTCCGAAGAGGCCGCTTATGCTGAAAAGGTATGCGGTGAATGAAGGTGCCAATATCCCAATCAGCCTGCCAAAGCTTGCAGCAGCACCTGAACCTGTTCCTCTTATTTCTGTTGGATAAAGTTCTGGAGTGTAAGCATACAACCCTGACCATGCGCCTAAGTTGAAAAAAGAGATCATTGCACTCCATAAAAGAACCCATTCAAGGCTAACTGTGAGGCTTAATACCGCCGACGAAACTCCTGCAACAAAAAGATAAATAACCAAAACTTTCCTTCTTCCAATTTTGTCAAGTAAGAAAGACGCAGAATAATAGCCAGGTATCTGGAAAAGGGTTACAATTAGAGCCCACCAAATAGACGTTACATCTTTTAGGTTGAACTGTCTTGCATAAATTGTGGGAAGCCACAGAAATATTCCATGATAAGTGTAAACAAGTGAACCCCACAATATAAATAACAAAACCGTCCGCTTAATATACTGCGAGGAAACGAGATCTTTCATAGAATGCCTCCTCGTGCCAGCTTTAAATAGTTCCGTTTCAAACTCTATTTTTTCGCTGCTTTCAATTGCTTTAGCAATGACATCTTGTGCTTCCTTGAATTTACTCTTTTCAACTAAATACCTTATGCTTTCTGGGAGAAAAATTATTGTTAAAGGGATAAGGGGTAGAGGTAAAAGTGCAGCAAAAAACGTAATTCTCCAACCAAAAATTGGCAGCATGAAATATGGAATAAGTAGAGACAATAATGCACCGTAAACCCAACTTGTTTCTACCAACCCCAAGAATAAACCTCTATGTTTGACGTGAATATATTCGGAAACATGTACTCCGGGTATTGGTAGGGCGCCGCCTAAGCCTAAACCAGCAATAAACCTGAGGATGTATAGCACGTAAAGGCTAGGCGATAGACCACAAAGAGCTGTGAAAACAGCTTCCAAAGACAAAACAATTATTAAAACTTTCTTTCTGCCAATGACGTCGGTTAATCTGCCGAAAACTAGCGCACCTATAAACATTCCAAGGTAGCCGACGCTTAACATATATCCTATGTCATTAACACCTAAGCTCCATTCCTTGGCAATCGAAGTTACCAAAGGAGCGATAAGCATGACGTTCATGCCGGTTAGCCCATAAGCAAAGGAAGATAACAAAATTAACCGATAGTGAAATTTTTTCAATGGAGCGTTATCCAAAAACTCATACGTATTAACCATGTTTCATTCACACTTTCGTGCCATCAAATTAATTGAATTTTATTTCATATGAAATTTTACTCATGGGATGATTTAAGCCTTTTGTATACCATTTGTAAAGTTGCATGAAAATGACTAATCCCAAGCGACTAGCCATATTGGGACTCTTACGTGATAGATCTACAAACATGCTCAGATTGTAGGAGTCTAAAACAAGGGCCAAGCAGGATCTATCTCAAACTACTTTTAATATGCAGCTTTGTATTTTTCAGAAAGAAAAAGCGAATATACCTTTAACAAAGAAACAATGAAAACTTTTTAAAATATTTTCATACCACATTGAAAAATGCTGTCCTACAGAAGGAAAACGCCTAACAAGCACTATTATCAAATAGCATAAAAAGGAAGCTTCACGTATCCTATAACAAATTATTAAATAAACAACGAAACCAAGCCACTAAAATAGGAGGTGAGTTCGCTGGTTAAAAAGAAGAAAATCGGCAAAAAGTTTCTCTTTTTATGCGAGATATGCGGCCTCGGCTACTTGGATGAAGAATCTGCCAGAAAGTGTGAAGAATGGTGTAAGAGAACTGGAACATGTTCTATCGAGATTACCAAAAAGGCAGTTTATTTTCCAGAGCTAAATAAAGCTCATATTAACGAACTGCCATAAAGTTTTCTGAGGGGGTCGAAGTTGCGTAAAGTGTTGATTATGGTTGATGATGGAGTTGAGGATGTGGAGTTTTTATATCCGTACTACCGGTTTCAAGAGGAAGGCTACAAGGTTGTTGTAGCTTCAAAAGCTAAAGAAACGTATGCTGGAAAGCATGGAGTACCAATAAAATCTGAAATTTCAGCAAAGGAAGTGAAAGTTGACGAATATGACGCTATAATAATACCTGGAGGAAGAGCGCCTGACAAAATGCGCATAGATAAAGACCTTGTAAACATCGTTAGGGAAGCACATGACAGAGGAAAAATAATAGCTGCCATATGCCATGGTCCTCAGATGTTAATAGAAGCTAACATATTGCGTGAGAAAAAAGCTACTTGCTGGAAATCAGTTGTTACTGACTTGAAAAATGCTGGAGCTATTTTTATTGATGCACCTGTTGTGATTGATGGAAACATAGTTACTTCGCGTATGCCTGCAGACCTTCCAGAATTCTGCAAAGAAACAATAAAACTTTTGAAGAGCATAAAACCCTAACACTTTTCCATATTCTCTTTTTTATTATGTTCCAAAAGTAAAAGTAACTTTAGGTTAACGCTTTCAGCAACTTTTATTAGCCATTTTAAACATTTGATAATTTGAAGCTAATTGTGTTTTGAGATGAAGGTTTATGGAGGATGTGAGGAAAGTTTCACGTAAGGTTGTTGCCGTTGAAACCTTTGAGGGGGTTGATGCAAGAGTGAAAAGATTGTTTCCAACATCCCAATTAAGGCATTTTGATCCCTTTGTACTGTTGGACGAGTTTTTAGTTGAACCTCCAGCCGGTTTTCCTTCTCATCCTCACAGAGGATTTGAGGCTATTACTTACATGCTTGAAGGGGGTTTCCATCACACCGATGACTTAGGAAATGATAGCATTGTTTTAGCTGGCGGTTTGCAAAAGTTTACTGCTGGCAGAGGAATAGTGCATTCTGAATTGCCTGGCACTAAAGGCTTGAACAGAGGACTCCAGTTGTGGGTAAGACTTCCTAGCAAACTTGGCAGCGTTAAACCAGATTATCAGCAGATCGAGTCCAAGAGCGTACCTGAGCGAGAAATGGATGGACTACGAATACGCGTTATTGCGGGAGAAAATTCGCTTGTGAAAATGCATACAAAAATTATTTATCTAGACGTCATTTCTCTACAGAAAGGATATTTTATATATCAAGTAGAACCAGAAGCTAACGTGTTCATTTATACCCTTGAAGGAAATCTAGCAATTGCTGATTTAACAGTAAAAAAGAGTGAAGCTGCTCTGCTTACAACAGGTAATAAAGTGGAAATAAAAACAGAAAAGAATTCTAGATTTGTGTTGATAGGAGGCAAACCCCATAGAGAGCCAATAATTATAAAGGGATCCTTTGTTTATTGAGAACGTACATAACATAATCACTGTTTTTTATAGATGTGACCTTCATGTGATAAAAAGTCGTAATTGTAAAGTTGTTTAAGTTTTTGCTGGAACTATTAAAACTGAACATTTGGCTTTATGGCTTACATCGTCACTTACGCTTCCAAGCAAGAATCGTTTAACTTTTCCCAATCCTCTGCTTCCCATAATAATTAAGTCATGATTGCCTTTCTCTGCAACTTCAACTATTACATCAGCTGGAACACCAATTTCCAATTTCCTGTTAATTTTCGATTTTTTCTCCATGATAACTTCTGCGGCTTTTGAAAGGATCTTTTTGCCTAAATCTTCAACAACATCCGGCGCATAATCAAACATCCTTTTTTCTTGAACATTAAGCAATGTGATATCCGAGTCCATTTTATCGGCAAGTTGTGCTCCGTATTTTAGGGCTTTAAGTGCATTTTCAGAACCATCAACACATATTAGGAGATTAGATAGCGCACTAACCCTTTTTACCACTAAAAGGGGATTTCTTGTTTGGCGCATAACTTTTTTAGTTACACTTCCAAGGGCATAAGGACTTTTTTCATTTTCTCCATAAGCACCTATAACAACCAAATCATAATTTTTGGAGAATTCGAGTATTGTGTCTGCAGGATCACGCCACCTCACCACCTTTAAATCTGCGTTCACTCTTTCTTCGGCGAAAATAGTTAATGCTTCTCTCGTTATTTTTTCAGCTTCTTGTTCGATGTGTCCCATAATTTCTTCCTCTATTTTACTGGGAAGTCTATAACCTAACATAGGCTCTCTTATAATATGTAAGACAGTTATGTTTGCGCCAGTCTTTTTAGCAATTTTTGCAGCTGTTTCCTCAGCCATGAGGCTTGAAGCAGATCCGTCCACTGGAACGAGAATTTTGCCCAAAAACTCTCTATCAGTCATATTCTCCCCATCAGAGTTACTTGTTGCATAGCCTTTAAGATTTTCTATTTTACAAAAATCTGCTGTAAATTAAAACGGAAGAGGATCGCTGAACCTATGTTGATGTTGCCCATACGCCGCTAATATGCACTCCGCAATATGGACATTTTGAACCCGTTATCTTGTTGAGCTTTACTTCGTAGCCGTATCTTTGGATTAAGAGTTTACCACAGTTTGGGCAGTAAGTGTTTTCTCCTTCTCCTGGAACGTTGCCTTGATAAACGAACTTTAAACCGGCTTCTAGTCCTATATTCTTGGCTTTATCTAAGATGCTTACTGGCGTAGGTGGCAAATCAGTTAACCTATAAGCTGGATGGAAACGTGTTACGTGCCATGGAATGTCATCGTCAAGGTTTCTAATGAATTCAGCTATTTTTCTGAAGTTTTCTTCGGAATCATTAAGGGATGGTATTACCAATGTTGTTATTTCAATCCATATACCAAGTTCTTTGTGAAGCCTTATTGTTTTAAGTACAGGGTCTAGACGGGCTCCGCAAACTTTAGGGTAAAAGTCGTCGCTGAAGCTTTTTAAGTCTATGTTGTTTGCATCGAGATAGGGAGCTATAGTCTTTAAGGCTTCTTCGCTGATGTAACCGTTTGATACAAACACGTTTTTTATGCCTTCTTTTTTGGCTAATTTAGCAGTTTCATATGCGTACTCAAAGAATATTGTTGGTTCAGTGTATGTGTAGGCTATGCTTTTGCAGTTGTAACTTTTGGCAGCTTCAACTATCTCTTCCGGAGATACTTCGTCCCCAAGCACTGGTTCATGTGGCTTGGGCATTTGAGATATGTCATAGTTTTGGCAGTTTAAGCAGCGAAAGTTGCAACCTACTGTGGCTATTGAGTATGCTCTTGATCCCGGGAGAAAATGAAATAAAGGTTTTTTCTCGATGGGGTCCACGGCGCTGGCTATGAGTTTGCCGTATACAAGAGAGTATAGGGTTCCTTCAATATTTTCGCGAACTCCACATATGCCTCTTTTGCCCTCGGCTATTCTACAATGGTGATTGCAAAGAAAGCAGTGGACAACTTTTCCTTCAAGTTTTTCATAAAACATAGCTTCTCTAATATCAGCTTCCTCCAAAATTAAATTATTAGGCTTCAAGCGTATTTGTATTTCTAAACCTTTGTATGCTAATCTCTTTTTTGAACGTCGGAGAATATGCTAATAGATTAAATTTCGTTGTAACTTTTAGATTAGTTTTAATAGCGGCAAAAACCAGGTAAATTAATGAGTGCTGTTCCATTGGCAGAAAATATTCACCAACGTAATAGTAAAAGTCCAGCTTTGGAAATAGCCTTGGGCATCACCACTTTTTTCTTTTTTGTGGAATTAGTAGGAGGAATAGTTACTAATAGCCTCGCGCTTTTAGCAGATGCTTGGCACATGCTTAATGATGCGTCAGCACTGGTTTTTGCAATTGCAGCTGCTTGGATCGCTGGAAAACCTGCTGATGCAAAGAAAACCTTTGGCTATTATAGAACCGAAATTCTTGCGGCTTTTTTGAACGGTATTTTCTTATGGATTGTGGTTATCTTCATTTTTTATGAGTCAATCCAGAGACTTCAAAGTCCGACTGCTGTGGAGACTTCTGAAATGCTGATCATAGCTTTTTTTGGATTATTAGCCAATGGATTGTCAGCGTTTGTTCTTTCAAAATCTGAAGGGAAAAGTCTAAACGTTAAGGGTGCTTTTCTCCATGTTCTAGCCGATGCAGCCGGCTCCATGGGAGTAATTTCAGCTGGCTTAATAATGTACTTCACCAGATGGTACTATGCGGATCCTATAATCAGTATGATGGTTGGTTTCTTAATTTTTTACAGTTCCTTCAAACTTTTACGAGATTCCATAAACGTGCTCCTTGAGGGAGTCCCTTCAAGCATCGATGTAAATGCGGTGGAAAGGAAGATAATGGAGCAAGAGGGGGGTAAAGAGGTCCACGACCTCCATGTGTGGTGCATAACTCCAACTAAGATTTGTGCTTTAAGCTGCCACATTGTAGTTAAAAAAGGGACAAATAGGCGAAAACTTACCTCAAATTTGATATCAATGCTGAAACAAGAGTTCGGAATAGATCACACAACCATACAGTTAGAAGATGAGGGGTATCCAAAGGCCTTAAGTGAACACTGAAAATGCGATGGAATGGTTGAAAACGGCGTTGATTATAAATTACTTAAATGTGAATGCTGAAGGGCAAATTTCGTTAAGTACACATACTCCGCATGCAGGGTGTTTAGCTTTACAAACCCTCCTACCATGAAATATCAGTAAGTCTGTAATTCTCATCCAATGAGTTTTTGGAACAATCCTCATCAAATCCTCCTCTATTTTATTCGGATTCTCATTTACGGTGAGACCAAGTCTCTTGGAGACTCTTCGGATGTGAGTGTCAACAGCTATTCCCTCAACAATTCCATAGGCATTTGCCAATACAATATTTGCAGTTTTTCTGGCAACCCCAGGCAACTCAAGCAGTTCATCCATAGTTTTTGGAACCTGAGAATTAAACCTTTCAACCAAAATCTGGCAACACTTCTTAATGTTTTTAGCTTTATTTTTATAAAAGCCTGTAGACCGTATATCTTGTTCAAGCTCTTTTAAATCGGCTTTAGCGTAATCTTCAGGTTTTTTGTATTTTTGGAACAAACTTTTTGTGACGGCATTCACTCTTTCGTCAGTGCATTGAGCCGATAGAATTGTAGCCACGAGAAGTTCTAATGGATTTGTGTAGTTTAGCGCTATTTTTGCATCTGGATGGACTTTTTCAAGCAGTTCTATTACAGTCAAAATCTTGGTGTTAACGTTAAGACTGGAAGATTTCTCTTCCAAAAACAGCACCTCCATTAAATATTATAGCTTATAGCAACGTCCACTAAAATATTTTAAGAAAACTTTCGCCTTCCAGGTAAAATATATAGCCTAAGGATGGCTTTGACTGATGTCTCGTTAAATGTTATAAAGAAAATAATGGAATAATATTGGGATAAAATTGTATGGAAATTTATGATCTACACTATTTCTAACCAATGGTATCTATGCGAATTCTTATCTCCGCAAAAAACTCTCTTTTCGCCTTGCATATTGGGCAAACATATGGAGGATCTTCTCGGAACACTACATAGCCACACTGCTTGCAGTACCAAAACTTCTTTTTTGATTCAGATGATCCAGCTACTTGCTCACCGGAAACTGCGACATTAATTTCAGTCTTCTGTTCCGTAGGCGCTGCCGTGACTGCATACGCTCTTATCTGTTTTTCCAATGGTCTACGTTCTGGAACAGGCTGAACCAAAGTTTTCATTTCAAAAACGTCCCTTCGAACGTAAAGGCCACAGTAGCACGCTCCAAACTCTTCTACGTCAGGATCTCGATAGTCACATGGACATATTATATCACGGTCAAATTCAAATTTTCCAGAAGCAAGCCTACATGGACAAGAAGGATAACCGTAACGTTCCTCGTTCTTTTTTAGTCCTTCTAAGAGACTTTGCAGAAACTCGGGATCAGGGTTTAAATGGTACCCGTAGGTTCGAGCATCAGCTTCTGCTCTTTGGCGCACCATATCGAGGGTTATCAAAGGTCCAAAGCCTCCTTAAGTTTATCCTTATGGAAACCTGTAATCAAAATTTTGTCGTCAACTATTATTGCGGGGTAGCTTAAGCTTCCGCCTCTGCTCAATATCTCTTTTCTAATATTCTCTTTTTCTTTGGCGCTGCATAAGTCAACATCCACATACTCGTATTCCACTTTATTTTCATTCAAAAACTGCTTTGCAAGTTTGCACCATGCACATGTGCTTAAGGCGTACATCAAGACTTTATGTTTGTTATTTTCGCCTGGAACCCTAATAACATTCATATCCTTCACTTAACATTCTTTTTACATTCGTGTTAATTTAACTGTTTAGCCATAAAAGCCAAAGAAGCAACATTAAATAGCAAAAACTGTTGAAAAATAAAATGAAAGTGAAGGACTATGAGTATAGAAAAGAAAGCAACTTTACAGCCTAAACTGGAACTTCAAGAAGTTGTTCCTTATCTAAACTTGCCCTCTAATAAGGGCACAAATGTGAATCTTTGGGATTTTAAACAAAGGAAAAATCTCGTATTGATTTTTCACCATGGAAGGGCATGCTCACATTGCAGGAAGAAGCTTAAAGAATTAGCGGAAGCTTATAAGGAAATTCAAACTCTTGAAGCTGAAATTTTAGCAGTTTCTTTTGACAACCTTGAGGATGCAAAAGTTCAAGGAGAAGAAGATAAATTACCCTTTCCACTACTTTCTGACCAGAGTGGAGCAACAACTGAAAGATTCACTTACATCGATAAATCCAAAAACATGCCTTTTCCCGCCATTTTCATAACTGATAGATTCGGCGCTTTACGACATCAAAAAATAGCAGAAGAGGCGACAGATCTTCCCAGCGCCGTAGAAATCTTAAGCGGGCTTCTTCTTATTCAAATTGAATGCCCAGAATGTTCCCATTTGTAGATTTATCTGATGGCGGCCCTATGCTTCATACAAGTTAAAGTTTAGCAAATTTTTTATTTTAATAATACAATAATTATCCAGGGATACATTATGGAGAAAACAAAAAAGGGCGAAGAGGAAAAAAAGAAAAAGTATTATTATTACCAGAAAAAGGAAAAGAAGGCTAAAGAAGTTAAGAAAAAATAAAAATTAAGTTTAGGCGAGGTTTTGTTATGGTCAAGGTTCTTGTGGTTTATGATAGTCGGACTGGGAACACTGAGAGGTTGGCTGAGGCTGTGGCTAGGGGAGCTCGTAGGGTTTCGGGGGTTGAGGTTGTTTTGAAAAGGGCTAGGGAGGTTTCGCCCAGCGATGTGGCTGGGGCTGATGCTTACGCGTTTGGCTCGCCTTCCCACTTCAGCATCATGTCAGGAGAAATGTTAACCATGTTCACGAATATTTATGCGCATAGGCATGAGGTGGCGGGCAAACCCGCATGCGTATTCACCACAGGCGCCGGCAGCCAAGTCACAGCCCTAGAAAACATAGACAGAATCCTCGGCACCTTCAACCCTAAATGGATAAAACCTGGAATAGCCATTGAAGGCTCGCCAAAACCAAAAGATTTGGAACAGGCAGAAAAACTTGGAGAGAAACTGGCGAAAGCCGCAGCTGCCAAATAATTCGCAAAAAGCCAAAATCCACATTTCCTTTTTCTTTAAATCCGAAATGCGAAATCAAGAGTTGATGCAACGGTAAAATAGCTGAAATTGTATTTCTTATCCTAAACAAATTGAAAGCACGCATGACGAAATTTGGAGGCTTCACTTTGCGAGTTGCAGTTTCATGGAGCGGCGGCAAAGACTCTTGCCTAGCCTATCAGAAAGCCTTAGCTCAAGGCCACGAAATCTGCGGCATAGTCACTTTTCTATGGGAAAACCCATCCCTTGCCCATCCCTTACATATCATCGAACTCCAAGCTAAAGCCCTTAAAACACGACATTTCAAGGCTGAAACTAGAGAACCCTACTTTGAACACTACAGAAAAGCCCTATCCAGTTTAGCTGAAGAAGAAGGCATAGAAGGAATAGTCACGGGCGACATTGCGCCTCTAGATGCTTTCCATGGAAACTGGATGGAAGACGTTTGCAAAGGATTAAACTTGAAAGTGATTAAGCCTCTCTGGGGCGTTGACCGCTATCAAATTTTGAAAGAACTGATTTCAGAAGGGTGCAAAGCGGTTTTTTCATGCGTCAAAAAACCATGGTTCGACGAGAAATGGCTTGGGCGCGAATTGAACTGGGGGTCTCTGGAAGAGCTAAAAACATTAAGAGACCGTTATGGGATAGACCTTTGCGGAGAAAACGGAGAATACCACACACTAATAACCGATGCTCCCATTTTTAAGGAAACAATAAAAATATCCAAATACACTGTAGAAAGGCGAAACGAAACCTTCTACATGAAAATAGAAGAAGCCTCCTTAAAACCTAAAGCCTAATTGGAAGTGAAAAAATGATTGAAAAAATCGAGGAAATATGCGCTGAAGTTAGGATGCTGGTTGAAAAAGTCGTTGAGAAAAACTTGGCAGAAGGGATACTCCTTTCAGGAGGACTAGACACAAGCATCTTGGCATTTGTAGCTTCAAAATATATTCGCCAAAAGGCTTTTACATGCGCTTTTCAGGGAGCACCAGCGCCGGATGTTGAACATGCAAGGCTTATGGCAGAAAGGCTAAACCTTTCGCATTACATGCATTTTTTCACCGAGGAAGAACTCTACGAGGCCGCCCGCTTCGTCATCAAAACTTTACAAGTATTTGACCCCATGGAGGTTCGAAACAGCTCCACACTTTATATCGGATTAAAGC
>Ga0209102_1001481_pt1 | contig 12131 bp, 7 predicted proteins | sample ConPoolayeHmetaG_FD_185483 | JGI IMG/M metagenome (GOLD analysis project Ga0209102, IMG submission 185483) | Hot spring microbial mat communities from California, USA to study Microbial Dark Matter (Phase II) - Cone Pool mat layer H metaG... ... | reverse complement strand
ATATCTGACTGCCCTTCCTCTCAATTGCGTGGCAATCTCTTTGCTCATGAGCTTCGAGGAAGAGCCGGTTAAAAAAATTCTGAATTTTTTTGCGTCGTGAATCCTCCTTACCCCTATCTCCCAATCTTTTACGTTATGGATTTCGTCAAAGAAAAAATAGCTATTCTCCCCTCTTGATTCCGGATAAAGCTCTCTGTAGGCTTCTAGAATTAGCTCCAGGTCTTTAGCGTCGCACGGCAATAGCCTTGGGTCTTCAAAATTGATATAGACAATCTGCTCCGGTGAGATATTCTGTGAGCGAAGTTTTTTTATCAACAAAAACAGAAGATAGGTTTTACCGCTTCTTCGGGGTCCCACAATAGCAATGATTTTTTGGGAAGAGAGAGGTACATTAATTTCTCTCGGAAGAATTTCTGGTAACTCACCTTCCTGAAATTCTTTTATTACCTCTTTTATAGTTCCTTTTTCCATGGCGTCTCCTTTATGATACCATTTTGGTGATAAAATGGTATCATAAGAAGCACCAATAATCAACGCCCTATGCCCTGCTTACCTTCGGCCATAGCCGACCACCTCATGAAATCGTAACTGCTCTTGACATAAAAATACGCAGATCGGGGCATTTCTCGAAATGAAATTTTTGACAAGAAAATAGGCAAGCTATTTCAAACGATATGATTTTGGTATATTTGTGCCTCAGGTTTGACGCAGTTTCTTAATTAGGATAAGTTCATAAAAGAAAAGCAAAGTAATAGATAGGAATCCGCCCTCTCCTGGAAGGCATCGTGTTATTCATTGTCAAGCCGGAATCTACGCAACCGCAGGCCTTAACGCCACCATGCATGTCATACGCAAGCAGTACCCTCAGCCTTCAAGATTTTTCAAAATATCCCCCGATGTAGAGGTCTTGTGGAAGAGATATGAGATTCATCTGGACGATAAAGAGCCAATTTGCTCTATGGCCTATTTTTGTTTGGATTACGGACTATTACCGATTGATTCAAAGACTCTTCGAACCTACATTGAACGAAGCCTGATTCCCAGATGATATCTCTCCATTAAGGCTGGCTGATGGTGAATCGAGACAGGACCCATCGGCTGTTCTTATCGGCGATGGTGGCCATCTCTCAAGGTTTGACGAGAAGGGCCAGGATTTCGCGGAGGCCGATATAAGAAAACAGGAGCAACGTGAAGGCAAGGAGCAAGTTCATCGCCCGGCTGTTCCTGAACTCGGCACTGACGAGCCGGACGCGATTGTTGAGGACAAGAAGCGTCAGAGCGACAAAGGGCATGAAAAGTGCGCCTAAAAATCCATAGACAAGCTGAACCTGCTGGACTTTGAACCAGAGAAGGATCAGCGGAACAATGGCCAGGTACAGGAAAAAAGCCCGGTACTCCAACCTCAAGTGCGGGTTTGCCAGCATCCTTTGTCCTGACTGTGGGCGAAATCGCTTATTGATGTTCTCCCTACGCGCTCGCGGATTTTGCGCATCATGCCACGTCAAGCGCCTTGAGGAGTGGAGCGATTGGATGATGGAAGAGCTTCTCCTGGTCAGAAGAAGAAGCCTGCCTGATTTTCAGCGTTTTCCGGGCGTCTCTCCGGCTGGTGGGGCGTTTTCGCCCACCAAGTTCGACTTTTAATTGGTCGTCGAGGTTTATTTTGTCAAGATTCATATTTCCCAGTGATGGTTGAACCGGAAATTGAGGACTAAGAGGCACACCCAGATAGCGCAGCTGAAAAGCAAATGGCTATATTTTTCAAGATCAACCCTTGCCCCGGGCCAGCCGGCTGAAACCGGCGATGGTGTCTCCACCAAAGCTGCCCGCACGGCCGCCGGTATCTCTATTCCTCCCCACTTTCTGTGTTTGATTTGCAAAGCCGGATCGACGGAATTTTCGGCGTGTCCGTCCGAGCTGGCCCCTGAACCAGCTCTATCCAAAGTATGCCTACGAAGTGAACGGTCTCAGCTGCAACGGCAACTGCGCCGGCATCGCCGCCTTCGTCCGACTCCATACCTTCATGAACTTCTCGTTCTCGGCATTAAGGTCGGACACCCGGCCTGATCGAAGCACCTTGCCCTATTGATCCATCATTGCCAGATGGGAGTATTGACGACGATAGTCAATACCGACATAATTCGTCTGTGCCCCTCCCAAAATCAAGATTCTCACCGGGGAGTCTATCAAACTCCGAGGAGGTGCGTGACATCATCATGTTGCCTTAGATGTCAGGATGATAAAACATAAGATTGGGATCAGCGAGAACCGGCAAGCGGCCGCCTGGCATGCCCTCTCTGAGGATGCCATTTTTCGAGAGTTGCGGGCAAAGGCCGAAGGCCTGGACGCCGAGGAAGTCCTTGCCCGCAGGCGGGAGTACGGCCGGAATGTTCTGCCTGCTAAAAAGCCTCCCACCGCGGTCGCGGTCTTCCTGCGCCAGTTTCTGAGTCCTTTGATCTACATCCTCCTCGCAGCCGGCCTCATCTCCATCCTCATCGGTGAAACCATTGATGCCGCTTTTATTTTTGCCGTCATCCTTCTGAACGCCTCTATCGGCACCCTCCAGGAGTGGAAAGCCGAAAAGAGCGCCGCTGCGCTTCAGAGTCTTATCAAAATCCAAGCCAAGGTCAAACGCGGAGGAAGAGAAGCCCTGGTGGCGGCGGAAGAGCTCGTTCCCGGCGATATCGTCATTCTCGAATCCGGGAACAAGGTTCCGGCGGACCTCCGGCTTTTCGAGTCCAAGAGTCTGCTGGTCGATGAATCGCTTTTGACCGGCGAATCCACGGCTGTCGAAAAGAATACGGGGATTCTGGGAGAAAAAACCCCGATCCCGGAGCGCGTCAATATGGTTTTTGCTGGCTCAACGGTGATCTCCGGCCGGGGAATCGCCCTGGTTGTCGCTACCGGTCTTTCCACCGAGGTCGGTCAGATTGCCGAGACGGTGAGCGCAGCTGACACGGCCAAGCCCCCTCTCCTCATCAGGATAGAGAAGTTTGCCAGACAGATCAGCTTCATAATCCTGGGCGCCTGCGTTCTGTTGGCCGTGCTGACTTTTTTAAGAGGGTTCACTTTCACCGAGATTTTTTTCATGGCAGTGGCCCTGGCCGTCTCCGCCATTCCTGAAGGCCTGCCTGTGGCGCTGACAGTGGCGCTGTCGATCGCCGCCTCCCGCATGGCCAAACGTCATGTCATCGTCCGCAAACTCGCGGCCGTAGAAAGCCTGGGAAGCTGCACCATCATCGCCAGCGATAAAACTGGTACGCTCACCGTCAACCAGCAAACGGTCAAAACAATTTATCTTCCCTCCGGCGAAAGCTTGAGTGTCTCCGGTGAAGGGTATGCCGGCGAAGGCGAAGTCCTATTCGGCAAGCCAGGAACTCCCCTGTCCGATTCCCTGCGCTCCCGGCTTAAAAACCTCGCCCGGGCGGCTATCCTGTGCAACGAGGGCAGCCTCAACCGGGAAAATGGAGATTGGGTCTATCATGGGGACGCCATGGATGTGGCTCTTCTTGCCCTGGGCTACAAGCTGGGCCTGGATCCCGTGGCCATCCGCAAGGAAACAGTGTTCGTCGGTGAAATCCCATTTGAGTCCGAGCGCAAGTATGCCGCCGCTTTTTATCGCCAGGCGGATCATATCGCCGTGGCTGTGAAAGGGGCCGGAGAAGCGGTTTTCCGCTTCTCGAAGACAATGGAGACGAAGGATGAGCCCGTCACTCTGGAGCTGAAGACAATTGAGCAAGAGGCCCTCCGACTGGCGCAAAACGGATACCGCGTCCTGGCCGTTGCCTCAGGTGTATTGACCATGCCTGATGAGAAGCAGCACTGGGAAGAAGCGGACCTTCCGCCTCTCACCCTCCTCGGCCTCGTCGGTTTCATCGATCCCTTGCGGCCGGAAGCGAAAGATGCTGTGAAAGAATGCCGCCAGGCTGGAGTTGAGGTCGCCATGGTCACAGGGGACCACCCCGCCACTGCCCTGGCCATTGCCCGGGAACTGGGGATTGCCCGCTCGGAAGAGGAAGTGGTTTCCGGTTCGGATTTGGAGGTCATAAGGCTTGCCGGAAGCGAGGCCTTCGCCGACAAAGTGGCGGCCAGCCGCGTCTTCGCCCGGGTTTCACCTCTTCAGAAATTTCAAATCGTCGAATCCTTAGTCAGCTCCGGCCAGTTTGTGGCTGTCACCGGAGATGGCGTTAATGACGCTCCTGCTCTACGCAAGGCCAACATCGGCGTGGCCATGGGATCGGGGACGGATGTGGCCAAGGAAACGGCGGCCATGATCGTCACGGATGACAATTTCGCCTCGATCGTCGCCGGGATTCGTGAAGGACGGTACGCTTATGATAACGTCCGTAAGGTCACCTATCTTCTCATTTCGACCGGCGCCGCCGAAATCATACTGTTCGCTCTGGCCGTCCTGTCCGGGCTGCCGCTTCCTCTCTTCGCCGTCCAGCTTCTCTGGCTTAACCTGGTCACCAACGGCATCCAGGACGTGGCGCTCGCCTTTGAGGGAGGTGAACCGGGAGCGATGGCCCGGCCGCCGCGCCGCCCGAGAGAGGGCATATTTAATCCGCTGATGATTCAGCAGACAATGGTTTCGGGGCTCACGATCGGGTTAGTGACTTTTGGGGCGTGGTCATGGCTTCTGAAATCAGGGCTTGACGAGTTCGCCGCCCGGAATAAGATCCTCCTTCTCATGGTGCTCTTCGAGAACTTGCATGTTTTTAACTGCCGGTCGGAGACCGAGTCGGCTTTTCGAGTGCCTCTCCGGCGAAATGTTGTTCTGGTGTTTGGAGTCCTGGCCGCCCAGGGCCTCCACCTTCTCTCCATGCAGGTTCCCTTCATGCAAGCCGTTTTACGGACGTCTCCTGTTTCCCTCAAAGAATGGCTGATTTTTTTGGGAGCAGCCCTGCCGGTTCTGGTAGCCATGGAAATATTTAAAATATCGAGGAAATCATCAACTCGCACCCGGCCCAACCCTTAAAATGGGAGGAAAGACCATGAAGAGAGAGCGGCTGTTCATTCGCAATTTTGACGCCGGCAGCCACCTGGAGACCTTCCTGATCACTGCCATAGCCACTATCCTCATTATCCGCGCGTTTCTCGAATTAACGGGCTATCCCAAGTTGGGCGGCGAGAAGCTCCATGTCGCCCACGTCCTCTGGGGCGGGCTATTCATGCTCGTTTCTATCCTGATGTTCTCGACCTTTCTCGGCAAATGGAGGGAACGTCTTGCTGTTGTCGTCGGCGGCGTAGGGTTCGGATATTTTATTGATGAGGTTGGCAAATTCCTTACCCATGATAATGATTATTTTTTCAAGCCTTCTGTTGCCGTCATGTATGTGGTTTTCATCCTGATTTTTCTGGCCGTCCGCAGCATCGAGACAGGGCGGCATCGCACCCGTTTGGAATACTTGATCAACGCGATTCGAGAGCTTGAAGAAATCGCTCTCCATGGGATAGACGTGGAAGGCAAAAGAAGGATCCTCTCCTACTTCGCCCGCAGCCAAACCGACCATCCTTTGCTCTCTTCCCTTCAAAATGCGATCGCCCAGGCCACTCCACTCCGGGCTCGCTCCTTGAGTCTTATCCGAAAATGGAAAACAGCGCTGACAGACTACTACCGAAAAATCGCCTCGACCCGCGCCTTTCGTTTCGGCATCGTGACCTTTTTTCTCGTCCAGCTTGTGGTGAGCGTATCTTACGTCATCGTTCTGGTGTTTTTCCGCGGATTAGGGTGGGAGCAAATTCTCGATCTCGAAGTATTCAATCGAATCGCCCTGCGGCTACAAAACTTGGCATTTATCGACTGGGCGGAGTTGGCTTCTTCTCTGGCTTCTGCAGTCTTCATTTTTCTCGGAATCCTCTTCTTGGTACGGGCCCGCTACACAGCGCTGAAAATGTTTGAGCGATCTACCCTGATTTCGATTTTCTTCACCCAAGTCTTCATTTTTTACCGGGAAGAGTTTGGCGCCCTCTTGGGCCTGGCTCTGAATCTCTTGATCCTGGCCGCTCTCCGGCTTATGCTGGAAGAGGAGAGAGGGAAGCTCGGTTTCCTGAACAAGGAGGAAAATAATGAAATATCTCAAAACATTTGAAAGAATCGTGATCTGGGCTCTGACGATCATGATGGCGTTCGTTCTCCTGCTGGCGACACTCGACCTGGCCCATTTGATCATTAAAGATATCCTCCGTCCTCCTCACTTCCTTCTGGACGTCAAAGACCTTCTGGACATTTTCGGCCTTTTCCTGTTGGTGCTAATCGGCATCGAACTCCTGGAGACTATAAAGACCTACCTTGTCGAACATATCATTCGTGTGGAGGTCGTTTTCATGGTGGCCCTGATAGCCATTGCGAGAAAAGTGATCATTCTTGATGTTCCAGCCTTCCCCAGCCTGACTCTCATTGGCATAGGGGCTATTCTTCTCTCTCTTGCCGTTGGTTACTATCTTATTCGTCGAAGCCACAAGAGGACGGATCATTCCAGTTGCTGATTTTTTCTCAGCGCCCGCCACGAGGCACTAATGAGGAAAGGTCATCACTCATGAGAGAGCAACCGACCATCGCTTATTTCTCGATGGAAATCGGCCTTGACCCGGGTATGCCGACCTATAGCGGCGGTCTGGGGGTCCTGGCCGGAGATACGATTCGCTCCGCTGCGGACCTCAAAGTGCCATTGGTTGCGGTGACGCTCGTCCATCGCGGGGGCTACTTTCATCAAAAGCTCGATGCAAGCGGTTGGCAAAGAGAAGAGCCTGAGTTATGGACCATCGAGGATTTCTTAGAAGAGTTGGGGCCAAGAGTCTCTGTAACCATCGAGGGACGAACTGTTCATATCCGGGCCTGGAAATATGATGTTCATGGCATAGGCGGATTTATCGTGCCGATTTATTTCCTTGATACCGACCTTCCTGAGAATAGCCCTTGGGACAGAACGCTCACCTATTTCCTTTACGGAGGAGATCCGCATTACCGGTTTTGCCAGGAAGTTATCCTCGGAATCGGAGGGGTGAGGATACTTAGAGCCCTTGGATTTCATAGGATTGAGCGGTTTCACATGAACGAAGGTCACTCCAGCCTGCTGACATGGGAACTCCTGTATGAAGAGGCAAGGAAAGCTGGGCGACAATCCGTTGTCCCTGAGGATATCGAAGCCGTCAGAGAGAAATGTGTCTTTACGACGCATACTCCCGTTCCGGCCGGACATGACCGTTTTCCATTAGATTTGGTCAACGAGGTCCTTGAAAAGCCGAAAATTCTCGCTGACCTGAAGGATTTTTTTTGCTGTGAGGGCGTTCTGAACATGACCTATCTGGCTCTCAACCTGAGCCGTTATATCAATGGGGTGGCAAAGAAACACGGAGAGGTTTCAAGGTTGATGTTTGCTGGCTATTCTATTGACCAAATCACCAACGGAGTCCATGCCGCCACCTGGACGGCCAGGCCTTTTCAAGATCTTTATGACCGGCATATCCCCGGATGGAGAGAAGACAATTTTAGCCTGAGGTATGCCCTCAATATTCCCAAGGAGGAAGTCTGGGAAGCGCACCGGCAGGCAAAAATAATGCTGCTTGAGTTCTTGACCCTTCAAACCGGCGGCAGTTGGGATCCGGACGTCTTGACAGTTGGATTTGCGCGCCGGGCAACTCCCTATAAAAGGGCCGACTTGTTATTCCAGGACATCGAGAGGCTGAAAAGTATTGCGGCAAAGATAGGGGCCGTTCAGGTGATTTATGGCGGGAAAGCCCATCCTCAAGATCAAAGTGGGAAAGAGCTAATCAGGCGGATTTTCCTGGCTAAAGAATCGCTCAAGAAAGAGATCAAACTCATCTACGTTGAAAATTATGATATCAGATGTGGAAAACTCATCACGGCGGGGGTAGACCTCTGGCTCAATACGCCGCAACCTCCCCTCGAAGCCTCCGGAACAAGCGGGATGAAGGCGGCTCTCAATGGCGTGCCCAGCCTGAGTGTCCTGGACGGATGGTGGGTCGAAGGCCATATCGAGGGAATCACAGGCTGGTCCATTGGAGAGATTGGATCCGGCACGGATGAAAGCGGCAGCCGAACCCGAGATGCCTTGTCGCTGTATGAAAAGCTGGAGCGGATCATATTGCCTCTCTTCTATTGCGATCGGGATCGCTATGTGGATATCATGCGGAACTGCATCGCGATCAACGGATCTTTTTTCAACACCCATCGGATGGTCCAGGAGTATGTCCTAAAAGCGTATTTTCCGCAGGCATAAGCTTGATGAAAAGTCCTTCTGAAGTCGTCTCGTTGGGATCCAATGGATTTTCCCGGAGGTTTAAAATGCTTAATAAAAAGGGCCTATATGTCATATTTATTATCGCCTTCGCATTCCTGACAACCTCTCTTCACTTTTTAATCTTTAGAAGTCAGTCACCGCACGTTATCTTGGAAGAGCTTTTCTATATCCCGCTCTTTCTGGCCACTGCTATTTTTGGCCTTAAAGGCGGACTTTTGACCTATGTATTCGTCTCTGCCCTGTATGTCCCCTTTTTCTTTGGGCCATGGAGCAGGACCACCTTTGAACTAACGGACCGGCTGCTTCATCTTCTATTCACCGGCCTGTTTGTCTTCCTCACCGGTGTCTTCGTTGATCGTGAGCGAAGGCGCCGAAGACAGTTGGAAAGGGATCGCTACCTCGCCGGCATCGGCGAGGCGGCCGCGACGATCGCGCATGACCTGAAGAATCCTCTTATTGTCATTCTGGCCTTCGCCAGGCGAATAAAAGACGGGAAGTCGAATGTCGAGTCCGCAATGCCGCCGATCATCGAATCCGCTGAGAAGATGCAAAAGATGATGGATGGCATGATGGACTTTGCCAGACCTTTGCAGCTAAACCTGACGAAGGGAGACCTCAGGGATGTCATCCAGCAGGTCTGCCGTTCCTGCCAGGTGAAAGCCGAGGAAAAAGAGGTCGCTCTATCCATGCACGTTCCGTCCGAGCCGATTTGTCTTGCTATGGACAGCCTCAGTCTGGAAAGGGCGTTCACAAACCTTATCCATAATTCCATCGATTCCTCCGGGAAAGGGAAGAGCGTCATCATCAGCCTGGCGAAGCGGAAAAAATGCGTCGAGGCCAAGATTAAGGATTTTGGCTCGGGCATGGACAAGGAGACCCTCGAAAATTTGTTTATTCCGTTTTATTCAAAGAAAAAGGGAGGAACAGGCCTGGGCATGCCGATTGTGAAAAAAGTGATCGAAGGGCATCAAGGAAAGATCCGGATTCACAGCCAGCCTGGACTCGGCACCGAAGTCATTGTCACTCTACCTTATCGCAACCCGAACTCGCCCGCACTAAAAGATAAGCTTGAGTGAGCCTGCCGAAGGCAAGTCCGGTAGCTCTGAAGAGGCGGGGTAACCTGCCGATATGAAGCATAAAGGAGTTGGGGTCCACTTTTCAGCTCAGTGCTCGTTCATGAACTTTCCCACTCTTCAGTAGCCCAGAAATTCAAGGTTGAAATAGAGAGCATGACGGTGTTCGTCTTTGGAGGAGTCAAGACCCTTTTCCGTTATCTTGCGCAAATTAACCTCATTTTGGGGATTCTTAAAGTTTGTTATGGAGCTGGTTTTCGCTGACCGGCCAGGCAGCAGGCAAGGCTACGCCCGCGCCGCTCTCTGCTGCGCAGGCATCAGGAGGTCCGCTGTTTTCCTAACCTCCTCGCCTTTACATTCACCTGGCCGGACGTAAATTTGGGTTGACAGTTTATTACCCTAATTCAACTTTCCGGGACGGCACTTTTTCCGTTTTTTCAGAGAAGAGAGGGCAGATCCATGACGACGGCCCGTTTCTTGATTCATAATTTCCCGCTGTGTCCGGAATTTACCTCCCCGACATCCGGAACGTACCGTGCTCTACCGGGTTTTGTTCTATTCCTTGCACATCCACCTCCATTTTCTAGTGACCGAAGGAGGAGAAGACTCTGAGCTGATGATTCATCATGTCGCTTCCTTGCTGGACAGCCTCCTGGCCCAATTGTTCAAGTGCGAAGTCTTCGCTCTTCTCCTCAGCACCGTCAGTTACCTCGGTCTCTGTGCCAATGCCCACCGGGGGGAAGGTGGGCAGGGTGGAGAGCCGTGAGCATAAACTCATCCTCACTGAGCAAGGATGCCCAAGAATCCAGCGCCTTGGCTGGGCCGAGATGATAAGAAAAGTCCTTGAAGTGGACCCCCTGCTCTCTTCCCAGTGCGGGGGCATCATGAAGGTCATCTTCTTCCTCACAGACTATCCTGTGGTGGACAAAATCATCAATCATCTCAATCTGACGTTTGTCGCCGAGAGACCGTCCCCACCGCATATCGCTTACCAGGAGCTTCTTTTGGTCGCTCGGACCTCGGCCGAATATTTTTCATGATTTCCTTCTTTCTCAGGGGGAAAGGTGCGGCTGATTTCCCACGCTTTTGAGCTTATCTGCTTATTCCGAGCAGATCTCCCGCCATTTTTTGCTCACGTTGACGTCCGCGCCCACTATTTTCTATCGTTCCTGCAGCAGGGTGGCGCTAAAATTGGGGCAGGGATGAGCATTCACCCAGCTCAGCAGAAAACGAAATTCTCATAAGCGAGCTGCTTTTCAGGCAAGCCAGCCGCTTTTTGGCGTCGATGAACGCCGGCAAATCCGGGTCCGCATCCTTCCAGATTTCGAGGAACCGCTGATAATAATTGACCGCCTGGGCCAGATCGCCTTTCTGCTCAAAGAGCCGGCCCAGTTGATAGTGGGCCAGAACCCAAACTTCCTGGCCCTCATAGCTAAGAACGATATTATCAGTCTGAAGGAATTCCTGGTATCTTTCGATCGCCTTGTCCACATTCCCACTCTTGAAATAGGCGAGGGCGAGGCTGTCTTCGGGCATGAAATGGTCCAAATTGTCTGCCGTGGCAAAAGATTCAATGGCCTCCTCATAGCGATCATGAGCCAGATCGATCTCTCCCTTGAGAAGGTAAAAAGCAGCCTGGTCTTTCTGATTGCTCCTGCCTACGCCGGACGCGGCCAAGAGATCTCCGATTCGAGCTTGGAGCTTTTCCAGCTGCTCTTCGGCTTCTTTGAGGCGGTTGATTCGGGCGTAGATTTTGCCGATTTTCAATAAGAACACCGGATCGATGTTGATTTCCTTCTGAATGGTCTGAATCGCCGCCATCTCTTTTTCAAAAGCGGTCTGTTGTCTCTTCAGGTTCAAATTGATGGCCAAAAAAAGATGATCGCGCATTTCGCTGAGCTTGATTTTCAAGGCCTTGTTCAACAGCACGGCCTCTCTCAGGCTGTCCTGGGCGGCCACATATTGTCCTTGATACATCTGGAGAAGCCCGAGGGAACGGAAGCCTTTGGCTTTCTTGGCGTTATCCGGCTGGGCGGTCATTTTTTCGAAGGCCTGGCGAGCCTCCTGAATTCTTCCCAGTCTGACCAACAGGAATCCATACTCGTTGTTGACGAATAGACCGGTGACTTCTTCGGGATTCAAAGCGAAAGCCCTTTGGTAATTCGTCAGCGCTTCCTGGTCTTTTTTCACGCCCGCCTGGCAGGAAGCCAAATTGATGTAGGCGGCGGCGCTGCCGGGATCAAGCTCGATGACTCTGGCAAACGCCTCGATTCCTGCCTCGAATTGCCTGGTCACCAAACACGCATAGCCGAGCCGAAACCAGGCCGCGCTGTCGTCGGGATACTGGGCCAGATAAGCTTTGTAGTTCAGGATTCCCTGATCTCGATTGCCGCGCCAGTCCTCGACAATCGCCTGAATCCAGAGCCTTTCTCGCGCCGTCAGGCGGTCGAGCAGGCTGAGGGCTTTTTCGAAGTGCTTTTCACCCTCCACGCGGTTCCCGCTAATATAGTATTTTAGCCCCATTTCGGAATGGGCCAGAGCGAAATCCGGGTCGAGCTCGATGGCCCGCTTGAGAAGTTCGACAGCCGTGTTTCCAGAGGCAGAGCGAGAGGCGGTGAAATATTTCAGCGCTTCCAGAGAGGAGGTGGTCGCTTGAATGAGGGGCATTCGTTGCTGCGAGATCTTAGCCATGGATTCGCCGAGCGCTCGCCGCACTTTTTTGGCCAGTTCATCCAGATTCCCCAGGACCTCCTCTTTGCTCCAGGCCTGCGCTGCGCACGAGAATACCGTTGTCTTT
>Ga0209102_1001480_pt1 | contig 12144 bp, 6 predicted proteins | sample ConPoolayeHmetaG_FD_185483 | JGI IMG/M metagenome (GOLD analysis project Ga0209102, IMG submission 185483) | Hot spring microbial mat communities from California, USA to study Microbial Dark Matter (Phase II) - Cone Pool mat layer H metaG... ... | reverse complement strand
CTCTCGATTTTCCTGTTATAAGAGATAGACTGGTTTACAAGACCCAGGAAGCATGAGGGCTCGCCTTAGCCCGAGACGATGGCTGAAGAGTGCATGAGAGAAACCGGTGCTTTTTATTCTCTTCTTAAGAGGAGGTTCATAAAATGTCAGTCATCCGACCTGCCTCATATAAGATTGAAGAGGAGACAGCCGACAGGCTGGTTTTAAGAGCTAAAAGGACTTTCTTCATTCTGGCCGGCGGTTTCGTGGCCGCTGTAGGTGGGATTTTCATCTATGCATCCACGGCAGTCAAAGCCCCTTTTGGCGCCGCCGCCCTGGCTATCATTGGGATGCTCTCCCTTGTTGGCGGGATCGCCTTGATCCGGGTGGCCATCGTCAAAAAGAACATGATTATCTTTGACCAAAATCTTCAGGTCGTCAACTTTAGCGTTTGGCCAAGAAGTCTCCAGGCCATCATTCCCTATGGTTCCATCGCTTCGGTGGACATAGACATTGTCGAGGAGACCATCTCCACGGGCGGGCGAGCCAGAGAGGAAAAATACGTCGTTTACAAGGTAAATCTGGTCGAAAAGACAGGAAACAAGAGACAAATCGACAGCTCAACAAAAGTAGATGAGATGCTGGGCTTGGCCATCAAAGTAGCCCAAAGATGCGGTGTACCCTTTAAGGGTGCCGCACCTTTGAAGACCTAAGCCCCAACCTCTTTCCCCGCTTCGGCAAAGCAAAAAGGAATGGCGGAGGGCCAATTTAGTCCGATCTTTTTTGAGCTCGGCACCGCAACAGACAACTTCAGGCTTACTCCTGCAGTTGATGGCGGCGCCTTAGAAATTGTTCATGACTTTCCCGAGGAATAGAGCTGGGCACCCGTCGACAGCGGGACCGATCCTGTTACCCCACGAGAAAATCTATATGAAAGCAATTCGTTGCCTCACGTAAGAATCTATACGAAAATTTGTGCAGTTGCTCTCTGTTTTTTGAAGCCGCCACAGCTTGTCTTTTAATCTCTCTATTTCTGTCTTTAATCTGAGTCTATTCCCAGCGGGGGAAAAGGCAACCTCTGTTTTATCCTCTTCAGAGCCTGGAAGGTCCAGACCTAAGCTCGATTACGTAAGGCCGCGGTTTCTGCCCAACCGCAGGCCACATCGGTGGCGTTCAGGCGCATGAGATGACTTTCCGACCACAGTGGCGCAATAACCAGCTGGCATAACAGCGATGATAACCGGTAATACAAACAAACGCTTCCAATACTCGACCTTTTTCCCTCTTCGAGCCTCTCTGATACCTTTTGGCCAGCTCCTTTAACACTGCTCGCTTAACTTTCATCTCTAACCCAATGTGCTTGCCTCCTGGCTAATATCACCCCGATATTTAAGGGCTCTACCAGCCAGATGGCAAGATGATTTCGCGTAGATTTTCTCGTGAGGCAACGAATCAATTTCATATAGATTTTTAATGAGGCAATTCGCCAAGTTAACTTCAGCCCTGGAAAGCACTAATCTAAGGGCAACCGGGCAAGCGGAGAAGAGGGCGGATGAAGTGTCCCAAATGCCGGACAGATAATCCGGAAACGGCGCGTTTCTGTCTTGATTGCGGGACAAAACTCGGCGAGACACCTCAAATCTCTTTCACCAAGACTCTCGAGGCAAGCACCGATGAACTGACAAGGGGGACTTTGCTTGGCGGCCGGTACGAGATCATCGAGGAGCTGGGAAAAGGGGGGACGGGCCGTGTTTACCGCGCCTACGACAAGAAAATCGAAGAAGAGGTGGCGCTCAAGCTCATCCGTCCAGAGATCGCAGCAGAGAAACGAATAATCGAGCGCTTCCGGAACGAGATCAAGACCGCCCGCAAGATCCGCCACGCCAACGTCTGCGGGATGTTTGACCTTCAGGAGGAGGAGAATAAGCTCTTCATCACGATGGAGTACGTCCGCGGCGAGGACCTGAAGAGCGTGCTCCGCAGGATGAGGGTTTTGGCCGCAGGCACGGCCGTTTCCATTGCCAGGCAGGTCGCCGCGGGGCTGGCGGAGGCTCACCGTTTGGGGGTTGTCCACCGCGACCTCAAGCCGTCGAACATCATGATCGATAAAGACGGAAATGCGAAGATCATGGACTTCGGGATTGCCCGGTCGCTTGAGGCGAAAGAGATGACCGGGGCCGGGGTGATGATTGGAACGCCGGAGTATATGAGCCCGGAGCAGGTGGAGGGCAAGCCGGCTGATGTGCGCTCGGATATATACGCCCTCGGCGTCATTCTTTTTGAGTTAATCACCGGCCGGCCGCCTTTCGAGGGCGAAACTTCGCTGGCTATTGCCCATAAACACAGGTACGAGCCCGCCCCAGATCCCCGGACGCTTAACCCCCAGATTCCCCTGAGCCTCAGCCGGCTCATCCTGCGTTGCCTGGAAAAGGCTAAGGAGAGGCGTTTTCAGACGACCGCGGAGCTTCTTAAAGACCTTGCGGCTGTCGAAGAAACGCTGCTTCCCACAGCCGAGCGCGCTCCAACGCCTTCGACACGAAGGAAACCAACCGTCTCAAAAACGATTACAGTCAAGATCACCCCAAGGAAATTCATCATTCCGGCGGCTGCTCTGACCGCGGTCGTCATTGCTGCTCTCGGCCTTTTGAAATTCTTTCCTAAGAAAGCACCTCCTCCCTCGCCAGCCGGCCCTCCATCTGTCGCCGTCCTCTATTTTAAGAACAACACGGGCGACAAGACTTTTGATATCTGGAGAGAAGGCCTCTGCCAGTCGTTTATTATCAAGCTCTCCCAATCCCGCCATATTCGCGTCCTTGATCAGAGCCAGATTTTCGGAATTCTTAAAAGGCTGAATCTCCTCGACAAAGATAATTACACTCCGGAAGAACTCAAAGAGATCGCCAAGCGCACTCTGGCCACGCATATTCTTCGGGGAAGCCTCTCCAAAGCGGGGGAGAGGTTCAGGGTCGACCCGACGCTTCAGAAGGCATCGACGCTGGAGATCATTGCACCTGAAAGCATAGACGGAAGGGGTGAGGAGAGCCTCTTTGCCCTGGTGGACGAGCTGGCGGTCCGGCTGAAATCGAACCTGGGTTTGACTTCAGAACAGGTCGCTTCGGAAATAGAGAGAAGCCTCAGGGATGCCACAACGAATTCCACCGAAGCCTACAAACTCTATATAGAGGCCGTCAGACTTAATCAAATTGGTAGCTGGGATCAATCTATTCCTTACCTTCAGAAAGCGATTTCGGCCGACCCGCAATTCGCCATGGCTTATCTCCAAATGTCCGTCTCCTATCACAACACCGGCCGGATGAAAGAATGTCGGGCCTATCTTCAAAAAGCCTTTGACCTGAGGCAGAGGCTCTCGGAGAGAGAACGCTACCTGATTGAAGCCGAGTTCTACCTGATCACCTCCGAAAGGACATGGGAAAAAGCCATTGCTGCGTTCACCAAGCTGATCGAGCTCTATCCATGGGACTTTCTAGGGAACGGCGACCTGGGGTTTCTCTATGGGAAGATGGAGGAATGGGAAAAGGCCATCGAACGCTATGAAGTTTTGAGACGATATAAGATCGATTCTGTCGTTGTTTATCACAATTTGGCATGGAATTACCTTGAAAAGGGTCAGGTTGAGAAAGCCCGAGAAGCTCTTGAAGGCTATCTCGCCACTATAGCTGATAACGGGTTAATCCGTTCAATGTTGGGAATTGTTTTTATCATCCAGGGGGATTTCAATAAGGCCGAAATGGAAATTAAAAAAGCCTATACTCAGTCCCCTGAAATGTTGAAACACTATGAGCTCTGGTTCAATTTATTGTCAAATGATTTTGCTGCTGTCGAATCTCTCCTTGAACAAATTGAGGCTTCTCCCATGGCCGCGGCCTATGTTGGATTTGGATATCGCAGCATCTTTTTTGCCCTTCGAGGAAGAATAAGGGAAGCCAAAGCATGCCTTAATCAAGAGCTTGAGAGATGGCAGGACAAAGTTGATCGGGCGGTTCTGACTTCGGACTGGCTGAAGCTCGCTCATCTTCTCGAAAAAAAGAGGTGACTTCGAAGGCGCAATGTCCGCCTGCGATATAGGCTTAAGTCTAGCGCGGGAACTGGGCGAGGGCATTCATGAGTGTCAGGCGCTTTACCGTCGGGGAGTCATCCAGGCACGCAAGGGCGACCTCGAAGGCGGGAAGCAGACGGCTGAGGAACTCCGAAAGACCGTCGAGGGCGGGCCGGCAATAAAGAGGTTGAACTACTACGAAGGGCTTCAGGCTTTGATCGCCCTGCGGCAAAAAGAGACTGCCCGCGGCCAGGACCATCTTCAGAAGGCCCTGGCCCTGACTCCCATCGAACTTGGATACAATTACAATCCTCGCCCTGAATTCCTGGAATTCCTGGCAGAAGTTCACGAGGAGGCCGGCCGCTTGGAGGAAGCTCAAAAGGCTTATGAGGAAATCCAGTTGCTTAAAACGCCCAGAGTGTATTGTCCGGGCAACGCCCTCATTTATGCACGAAGCTTTTATAAGCTGGGGAAAATCCTCGAGCGCAAAGGGGACAAGGCTGGCGCCGCGAAGAATTATCGCCAATTCCTTGACCTCTGGAAGGACGCCGATCCGGGCACCCAGGAAATCGAGGACGCCAAGGCTCGAGTGCGGGTCCTGGGATATTGATCTTCAAAGAAGTCCCTGTCTGTGCTGGGTCAGATACAGTTTCTTGCTTCCTGAAACCTGCTTTGACAAGATTTTAAGCAGAAAGACGCCCAACGATTCCTGAACGAAAGCCATGAAAGAGGATTTAAGAATAATCATTTCGTTTTTGGCCGTGCCGGACGGCCGTCTGTTTCTTGAATGCGGCCAGCTGGTTAAGCAGCTGCTTCCAGAATTCGGCCAGCTTCTCCGGCCCTGAGACCTTCATCACGGCTCGATTCGTTTCTGTAATTCTCGCCTCTCCTGCCAATTTTCTCTCTTATTTCAAAAAAGCCGTCATTGGGTATAATTTCGATTGCAGTCATTATGGCTTTCGTGGCATTAGCGACAGATATCTTCTGGGTCGAAAGGCTCTCCTACGGCGCTTGGGGGCTCCTGCGGATGAGAAAATTGGGGTTCCCTACAACTAATATCGCGATGGGCATGTGGCTTTTTGATTCTCTCCTCGTCCTCGGCATCGCAAAACTTTCGCGCATCTCCATCATCGGGCCGAGCCTGTTTTTTGTTCTTTTCACACTGTTTTACGTGTGGAATAAGCGAGATCTCTTCATTTAGCATCAAGGAATCAGGGGAAGCAGTCAGGAAAATTTGGGGGACACGATTCCGGTTTAAGAAAATAATGTCATGTCCCCAATTCTCACCCGATGGTTGGCGTCCCCCTACTGAAACTTGTCGACTAGGTTTTGGAAGCGGGGGAGGGAGCGGAGCGGAGCCCAGACCGGGTCGATACGGAGGAGAGGAATCGACAACTCGCCGGGAATGGAGAGGAGATATTCAATCTGGTCAAGGGCCTTATCGTATTCGCCGACCATGCAATAAACCTGAGCAAGGTCCTTGGCTCGGAAAGTGCCCCGGTAGAAGTCCTTGGAGATGGGCAAAATCTCGACCGCCTTCTCGGCAACCTGGACAGCCTCTTTTTTCCTTCCTAGCCCAGCAAAGGCGATTCCAAGAGAGCTCCAATAACGCGAATCTTCCGGATCTTCTTTGATTTTTTCTTCAAGGAATTTTTCGGCTTTTCCGTAATGGGATTTTTCCATTTGCCCATCATTCATAAGCCCATAGACTTGAGCCGCAAGATTGTCTTTCGGAACAAAATAAAACTGGTCTGAATATGCTGGCGAGGATTCGAAAGAGAGACGCTTAATTGCTTCTTCGTATCTTCCCTCAAGAATATCGACTAATACCCATTGATAGACCAATAGACTGGCATCAAGTCTCTCTAAGTTCCGGGATGCTTCTTCTAAAACCTGGCGCGCTTTTTTCGCCTCCCCCTGATTAATAAACAAACGGGTCTTCCATGAGTAAACGCGGTCATAATCAGGACGCAAGAAGAGAGCGCGGTCATAGCATTTTTCTGCTGCCTGATAGTCCCGAAGGAGAGCGTAGGTTTCCCCGAGATTATAAGCAATGATGCTAGAACGAGGGTCGAGTTCTGAAGCTATTTTAAAACTGGCCACGGCTTCCTCTATGTTTCCTTTCCGTCTTTTCACAGCGGCGAGGCCCATGTGAGTTTCAGTGTTGTTGGGTTGCTTTTCTAAGGCCATCGCAAAATGTTTCAGGGCTTGCTCATAATCCAGCATGCACCAATAATAGTAGTAACCCAGGGCGACATGGACTTCAGGAGCTTCAGAGTTGATTTGGGAAGCCTTATCCGCGGCTTCTTTAGCTTTTGCCACCCGACCGCTGCTGTGGTCGAAATGATACCAATAATAGCTGGCCTGAGCTCGTGCCAAATAGGCATAGGCCTGGTAAAAGCTTTGATCCAAATTTGTTGCTTTTTTAAACATCTCTATGCTCAGCCTGGCGTTCCTCTCGGCGTCTTGTCCTCGATGCCAAAAATAATCATTGCCGCGTAAATAATATTCATAAGCTTCCATGTTTTGTGTCGGCCTGGCATCGAGCGCTTTCCGCTCTGGCTCAAGAAGGGCAATCCCTAAAGCATCAACGAGCTTTCTCGATATATCAGATTGAACCTGAAAGATTTCAGCAAGCGATTCATCATAAACGTTTGCCCAGAGTTGTGTTGCCTCAGGAGCGCGGATCAGAGTGGGAATGACTCGCACCCGTCCCGCCCCATCACCGGATTTCTGCCAGCGTATCGTCCCAGATAAAATGTAGTCCACCCCCAATTCTTCGCTGATTTGTCTGATGGATTTCGTGGTCTTTTTGTACTGCATCGAGCTGTTCCTGGCGATCACTCCGAGCTCGCCGACTCCCGTCAGTCGGGCGATGATTTCGTCGGTAATCCCGTCGGCGAAATATTCGTCTTCTGGCGGCCCCAAGTTTTCAAAAGGCAAGACCGCAAGCCTCTTTTTTCCGGCCGCGGTGGTCGGACCCGGCTTCCCCGGCCTTAAATAGAGGGCGGCTAAGACCGCAATTATGGCCACTGCAGCCAGAGCTGCGGCCGTCTTCCACTTCTTCTTAATTGCCATAGTCAGTTCTTTTGAGGTGACGGCCTTTCTTTTGGGGAGGACTTTTTCGGCCGCCGGAATGCTCTTTTCAAGTCTTGCCAGGTCCGCTTCCAGGTCCTCTGCTTTCCGGTATCTCTTGTCAATCTCCTTCTCCAGGCAGCGGAGGATGACCCGGCTGAGTTCCTCCGATATCTGAGGGTTGATTTTCCTTGGGTCTGGAGGCGGCTCGGTCTTATGCTTGACCACCACGCTCAATGCCGTTTCTCCTTCAAACGGCACCCTTCCTGTCAACGTCTCGAAGAGGATAACGCCCAGAGCATAAATATCCGTACGCCCATCAACCTCATTGCCTTCCACTTGTTCCGGGGCCATATACTCGGGCGTCCCGATCATCATTCCGGCGCCCGTAATTCCCTTGGCCGCGAGAGAGCGGGCGATGCCGAAGTCCATGATCTTGACGGTTCCTTCCCGGTCAATCATCAGGTTCTGCGGCTTGAGGTCGCGATGGATGACACCCAGCCGATGCGCCTCGGCTAATCCTTCGCAAATCTGTCTGGCGATTGGAATGGCCTGGCCGGCGCTGAGCCGGCCCATCATCCGGATCATGCTTTTTAAGTCTTCGCCGCGGACATACTCCATGGTGATGTAATAAGAACCTTCGTCCTTGCCGATGTGGTACATCCGGCAGATGTTTTTATGGGAGATCTGCCGGGCCGTCTTGAGCTCGTTGCGGAACCGCTCGATCGTCTTGCTGTCGGCGGCGATCTCCGGGTTGAGGAGCTTCAGGGCGATTTTTTCTTCGATCTCTTTGTCAAGGACTTTGTAAACCCGTCCCATCCCTCCCTTGCCGAGTTCTTCATAGACATGATATCGCCCGGCAAACAGGCTTCCGGGGAGGAGTTCTTTGATCGGGATTTGGATGGTCTCTGTGGGGGAGGGGGGGATTCCTGAGACAGCGGTAATGCGGGTGCCGCACTTATTGCAGAATTCGCTGCCGGCGGGATTTTCAAAATGGCATTTCGGGCATTCCATCCCGCTTTTCCCTCCTCGGCTGAAGAAAGTTTATCAACATTGGGGGGAGCGTGTCAATTCAAAACTCTTAGAACAGATTTATTTACTCTCCAGGTTGTATGATAACTTCTTCCAGACTAACATGAAGCTAGTAAGCAAAGAGAGAATAGGCAGTCGGGTGAGAAAAAGGTATGACCTGCCTAAAACGCCATACCAGAGATTATTAGAATCGCCAGGGATAAGTCCGGAGCAGAAGAATCGCCTTCGGAAAACCTACCAGGAGCTGAATGTGGTAGAGTTAAAGAGAGAGATAGATAGGCTAAAAGACAAGCTGTGGCGGCTACAAAGAACAAAGAGAAACTGCACAAATTTTCGTATAGATTCTTACGTGAGGCAACAAGACCTGAGAACTCGGGCGCTTCTTGGAATAAGAAAAATCCATCGGCGCGATGCTAAGGGATGACAACCTGCGTTAGATCCTCAAAACGGCATTCCTCAAAGTCGAAGTAGTCAGCGAACGGTCCTTCCCGCCCGATTTCGCGCTCAAGGGTTCGAAGGCACAGAAGATAGCCCGCAAGCTTAAAATTTCTCGCTGGGAGACAGCTTAGGTGACCGGCTCTGTCATCCGCCTCAGCGTCGGGGCATTCAAGAAAAATAGAACCGTCGCTGCTTGTGGGCGACTACTTGATCTTGAACTTGGCGGCCAGAGCGTCCGCTGCCTTCTCCCGGCCCAGCTTCCTCAACAGGTCGATGTATTCCTTGGCGGTTTTCTGAGTCTCTTCCGCATCCGGGCCGAGCTCTTTCTCCAGGATAGCCAGGACGCGCTCAAACAGCGGCGCCGCCTTGGCGGGCTGACCAGCATCCACATAGTGGTAGCTGAGGTTGGTCAAGGTTCGCCGGGTCTGGCGATGGTCCGGACCGAACTTCTTTTCCGCGATAGCGAGCGCCCTAAGGTGCAGAGTTTCTGCCTCCCGGATTCTCTCCTTTTCCGGAAAATAGAGCAACAGAAAGCCCAGGTTGTTCAGACATCTGATCAGTTCGGGATGATCAGGCCCGAAAATTTTCTCCCTCACCGCCAGCGATTGCCTGTAGTACGGTTCGGCCTCGGCGTAGCGTTTAATTTGGTGGTAGAGGATGCCTATGTTCTCCAGGCTCTCGGCGACGTCGGGATGATTCTCGCCGAGCGCGTTCTTTTGGATTTCCAGGGCCTTTAGGTAAAGCTTTTCGGCCTCTTCATACCTCTCCTGATAGTAATAGAAAACAGCGATGTTGTTCAGGCAATCGGCCACTTCCGGATGGAGAGCGCCCAGGGTTTTTTCGCGGATGGCCAGGGCCCGCTGGTAAAGTGGCTCGGCATCCTTGTAGCGCCGCTGAACGGAGTAAAGATCGGCCAGGCTTGTCAGGCTCCGGCCGACGTCGGGATGGTCGGCGCCGAAGACTTCTTCCCGGATGACCAGAGCTCTCCGGTAGCATGCCTCCGCCTCCTCAAACCGGCGATCCATATAATGAAGCGCGCCCAGGTCACTCAGGCTATCGGCCACTTTTGGATGTTTGGGCCCAAAAGCCTGTTCGCGGATGGCCAGGGCCTGATTATAGTACTCCCTGGCTTCGGCGAACTCGACTCTTCGGGCATTGATGCGTCCGATCTCGTGCAGGCTTTCGGCCACGGCGGGATCATTCGTCGACAATTTTTTCCGGCGGATTTCCAGCCCTCGCCGGGCCAGGCTTTCTGCTTCGTCGTATTCACCCTTGAGTTCGGCCAGGACGGACAAGCTGTTGAGGCTTTCGGCCACCTGAAGGTCTTCCTTTCCCAGCGAGGCTTCCCGGATCTCCAGCGCTTTCTTAAGAAGGGGTTCGGCGGACGGGTAAAGCCCGAGTTTCTGGTACACGGTGCCGATCGTCTCCATCAGCCTCGCCCTGGTCAGCGGCTGCTTGCGAAGGCCTTGCTCGATTTCCCGGGCGCCCTTGTCCAGAATCTCCCGGGCCGTAATGGTGTTGCCCCGAGCTTCGCCCGGGTCCGAGACCTCGAACAAATCGACCAGAAATTCGACCACGCCCATGACCTCATCCCGCGCCTGTATGGCGAGTCCTCGTTCTCGGCGAAGGTCAATCGTGTACTTGAGGCCGACAAGGGCGGCCGCAGCCAGGATTGCCGCAGCCACAGTCCTCCGGATGATCCGCTTCGGTCTTTCCCGAATGCGGCGCAGCCTGTCGGCGGCCTCGACCGCGGTCGGCCGGGCGGTGGGGATGGGAGACTTCAGGCGGTTGATCAAATCGGCCAGGTCCGATCTCACCCCTGCGATCGGTCTTGATTTGGCCTGGCGGGCCCAATCCAGAGCGGTGCGTGAATCCACCGTCTCATCGACCGGACTCTGCCCCGTGTACAGCTCCTGAAGCATGAGGCCGAACGAATACATGTCGCTGGCTGCGCTAACCGGCTCCCCGCGGGCCTGCTCCGGGCTCATGTAGGATGGCGTTCCGATAATCGTTCCATCGGTCGTTTTGACGGTCAGATCAGGACGATAGGACGGCGGGAGTTCTTGCGGCTTGTGCGCTGGCTCCTGCAGGGTCAGAGTTACGTCCTTGCCGCCGGGCAGTTCAGGGGAGAGCGGCGAGTCCGGCGGGACCGCCCTCGGCTCCTCTTCCTTCACCGCTTCGCGAGGACCCTTGAGGTGCCGGGCGACCCCGAAATCCAACACTTTGACCTCGCCCGCGCTCGTAATCATGACGTTGGAGGGCTTGAGGTCCCGGTGGACAATTCCTTTGGTGTGAGCTGCCACAAGTGCCCGGACGATTTCCTCGGCGATCTTCAGTTTTTGTTTTTTGTTTAGGCCGAGGTTGATAGCCTGACGGAGATTTCTCCCCTCGATGAACTCCAGCACCAGGAAATCCGTTTCTTCTCCGTCGATGTAATCATAGATTCGGCAGATGTTGGGATGGTCAAGCTGGGAAAGCACCCGGGCTTCACGAAGAAACCGAGCTTTGGATTCGGCATTAAGTCGCGAGCGCGCCCCGATCGCCTTGACCGCGACCTTTCGCTCCAGGGCGTCGTCATAGCCGGCATAGACTTCTCCCATTCCGCCCTGGCCGAGATGATCGACGATGCGAATATGGCCGATGGTCTTCCCGATGAGGGTCATGGTATTCGGCTGGCGAGGCTTTGGCGGTCGAGCCTGCTATTAAGGCCAGGCGCGCTCAATAAATCGGGCAGAAACAAAGATAAAGGAACCTGCCCAGGGCGGCAGCGAAGATCGCGCTGGCGATGAAATCGACGCTCGCAAAAGGGTCCTTGAATCCCATGAAGTAATAATAGATCAAGCCGCCGATGATGCCACCGATGAAGGCAATGATGCGTTTCCAATAGAACGGCGAAGGGCAGGGAGGTTGCGGGGGACGGATTTCAGGCTCGAGGGGCTCGCGGAGGCTGTGGAACCGGCAGGCCGCAGCGATGTAGCCGATGATTCCCCAGGCAATGATTAGAATAATGATTTTCATGGCTGTTCCCTCCTTTGATGGTGTCTATGGTCAAGACGGCTCGACGCCGTCATGCCTGCGATTCTATTGCCAATGTGAGATTTTCTATCACAGGGGTGATGCGCTGTCAAGAAAAAGCGTCCCTTTGAGATTGAGGCGCGGCCCGGAGCGTCATTATCTAAGGGTATCGGTAACACGATGATGGGATGCACCTCCTCGGGGAGTTTGGGGTAGACTCCCCGTTGGAAACTTTTTTTGCGGAGGGGGCTTCGCTGCCACAAACGTCAGCTTGAGGTTGTTGATGATTTTGTCTGCCACGGCCCAGTCGGTGAGAAAGGCAATAAATTCTCAAGGGCATTCGAATGAACAAAGGCCCAGGAATGATACAAACGGCGAATAATCGGGTATAATATAATAAGAATGGTGGTTAAATCGAAAGCTTTTGAGTTGCCGCGCCGGCGACCGGCTACACTCCGCTTGCTCGCTTTTTCTGGCTGGCTCCTCCTGGCTGTCGGGTGGGGAATGTCCCTTTACGCCTACGCCCGTCTTCCTCAGGAAGTGGCTTT
>Ga0209102_1001478_pt1 | contig 12147 bp, 10 predicted proteins | sample ConPoolayeHmetaG_FD_185483 | JGI IMG/M metagenome (GOLD analysis project Ga0209102, IMG submission 185483) | Hot spring microbial mat communities from California, USA to study Microbial Dark Matter (Phase II) - Cone Pool mat layer H metaG... ... | reverse complement strand
TTAGACTCCCTCCTACAAATCCCCGAAAGAGATCAAGCATGGAAAAGAGATTCCCTGTAAAATAGTAATCCGTTTTTTTATGGTGGAGCTGGGCCACCCCTCCTCCACCTCCCACCGTGAATCGGTCTAATCTCTTTGAATACACCCTGAAAGAGAGCTCCTCGCTTCTGTGATGTCTATCCTCATCTCGTGCATCGGTGTGTCTGAAATGGAGCTCTACCCTCACAGGATCGACCCATCCACCTCCTGAAATAGAAAATCGATTCGACTGATTCTCATCGGAATCTCTATAGAATTGATAGGTTCCACCTAAAGAGGCTCGCGTCACCCTGACCACCTCTTCCTCCAGTTTTTTCAATTCCTTTTCCTGATAGGGATAGACGGGTTTTAAGAGGGAGAAACTCTCTTGAGCCCCTTTTTGGTCCCCCTTTTTCAACAAGGCGTAGGTCAGCCCCATCCGTATATCGAAGTCTTCTTTTGCTTCCAATAAATCTTTATACATGGCTATGGCTTGATCGATGTTCCCTCTCCACCTCAAAATATTCGCCTTGATCGATAAGGCCTCTCTATTTTTAGGGCTGACCTTCAAAATGGTCTCAACCTCTTTCAGAGATTCTTTGAACCTTCCTGCCCAGGAAAGACATCTGGCTCGATGAATCCTTGCTTCGAGATGATCGGGATTGTTTTTAACGATTTCTGACAATTCCTGAATGGCCTCTTTCAAATAGCCTCCCCATGAAAGATGAATGGCCATCCGAAATCTTTCGCTTTCAGAAAAACCTATTCGATCCAGAGAAAGGGCCTTAAGATATTCCTTGCCTGCCTCTTTGAACTCTCCTTTTAATGCAAAGACCTCCCCTAATGCCTTGTGAAGTTTAGCCCTCTCTTTTTCGTTTCGAGCCTCCGAAATAGCCATCCGGTAGGCCTTGATCGCTTCCTGATATTTCCCCTCTCTGACCCATTCTTCCGGTGTCATTGAAAAACAGATCCGGACCAGTATAAAAAATAAAATTCCTCCTAACCCTTTCTTCATCATAGCGCTTCCTCTTCGAGATAATGCTTAAAAGAGAGAAGGTCAAGTCGATCATTAATGTTGAGTCGAGGAATGGCCTCGATCCCTGATCCTTTTCTAAAAAATCCTTCGATCGAAGTCAAGAAATAACGAAAACCCAAGTCTTTGGCGATTCGAATCCTCCTTTCATCAAAAAGACCGAAAGGCCAGGAGAGAATATCCAGTCTTCTTCCAATCTCTTTTTGGACTTCCTCCTGAAACCGCCCAAGATCCTCTCTCAATTCCTCTTCCGTAACGGACAGGACACCTCCCTTGAGATGAAGATGATAAGTATGAGACCCAAGCTCCACCCATCCACTTTTAAGAAGGTACCGATATTCATCCCAGCTCAGAGTCGGTCGATTCCCTCCCAGAGAGATAAAGGTTCCCACCTCTCTTCCAATCACATTCACGGTAGCCTTAAATTGATAGGCCTGAAGAAGTGGGAAGGCATAGTCCAAAAAGGAGGCATACCCATCGTCAAAGGTGATTAAAATCATTTTTTCAAACTTCTCGCTTTTTAGAGAATCGATCTCACTGAAAAAAAGGGTTTGATATCCCTCTTCATATAACCATTCCATCTGAGCAGCAAACTGGCCAGGGGAAATGGTATAATCATCCTTAAAGGCGTTTGAGATATCATGATAGAGGAGAACAGGAATCTTCCTGGATGCCCCTGCTCTGCCTTTCCCTATCCAGCTGAGAAGGAGGAAGGCTCCTCCACTGAGTTTTAGAAATTCCCTTCTCGTTAGAGTCATTCGATTCTCTCTGGAATATTCCTGAGGGCCTTTTGATATAGGAAATAACTATCTTTCAAATAAGTATGATAAATGGGGGTTTCCCATTCTTCCCAGGTATACTTTCTTATCTCCTGCCGTTTGAGGGTGGAGGGGAAGGAGTCGGTAATATTGACGGAAAGGCCTGTCTTTTTAGCAACGAGTCGATCCCCTTCTGGCCGATAAGAAAAAAGAAGGAGATGGATTCCATCTGTTTTCTTCCACCATTGATCCTTCTCTTTCCATAACACCCGCCTGGAACTCGGATCCGTGAATTGCAGAAGACTCCACGGAATCCGGATCTCCATTCGATTGTCAACGAAATAAAAATCAGCCAGCGAATCATAGAAAGGATGTTTGGGGTCAAGACTTCCGTATCTTAATCGTGAGGCACAATGGACTCGGGACGGAAAGAACCTCTTTCCATCCTTACTCAGTCGCCTGATATTGCTTCGGTGTTGGATGAGGATCCACTCCCCCTGGTCAGCCACCAGGGGTCGAATCTCTCCCCGTTCACTATTTAGATACTTATCGTAATCTTTGCAGATGAGAATTCGGCTTCTATCTTTCCCGGCAAGATGGATCAAAAACTCAATTCCTATAGGGAGCGTTATGTTGGTATTCAAAGGAAGTCTGAACTCTCCCCTCTCTGGAGAAAGGGTATCCAGTCCGATGAGGTAGTGGGCTTTTGAAAAATCGATTCTCCCCTTGGTTTCGATCAAAAGGTAAAGAAATCCTTCATCATGTTGAACTCGAACCCTTTTTAATAATCGAGCATCGTCGAAACCATCATTAAATTGAAAGACCATCTGGTCATCCAATTTTTCATAGAGAAGCGTTCCTTCTTTCCAGTCTTCCTCACTGCCGATCAATCGAACCTTCTTTCTGGGATAACCAGGATAGGCTCCTAAAAGACCGTAGTTTTCCTCTGCATCCTGAATATTGAACCATAGGGATTTTCGATCCGAGGGATGATAGTAAGGGAGAAAAAGCCAATTTTTTTTGTACCATTCATCAAACCAAGAAAACAGGATCCCACCCGCCATCTTGGCCTCATAGAGGGTTTGAAGGAGTTTCCCATTGACCTCTCCCTGTCTGGTCTCAGAATGCCCTCCGTGATGCCACCCACGATGATGCCAGTGGGCGATCTCCCGGCTACTGGGCACTCCAAACTCTCCGATTAATATAGGTTGACTTTGATGATGTCTTTTCAGTCTAAGAAGATAGGCCAGGTAGGGGTTCTCCTCTTCAAGAAATTCGTTCACCATAAAATCAGGATAATAGGGATAGATATGATAGGTAGCAAAGAAACCTCCTCCCCTGAGGCTTTTAATCTTGGACAAATCGAGAACCTCCTCATCTTCATTTTCATGGCAGAGGGTTGTAGGGACTTTAATCCCTTGCATTTCCATATTCGCCTCGTAACTTGACTCTGCGGGGTGAATAAGGGGATCAAGGGTTGGCCAGTTGACCACACTGATGGGATGGGAATGACCGTATTTTTCCTCTTCATAATGCTGGAGATAATCCGCCATTTCTGTAACCCATATTTCAAAAGGAGTTCCTTCTTCGATGAACAGACACGCTCCATGGTAATCCTTGAGTTTTCGGTGACAAAGTTCATTAAACCCTTTTACAGAACAGGACTCCCACTCCCGGCCGAAAATAAAGGCTACGGTATAGGGGGAAACATTAAAGCGATAGAAACCGGAGGCCTCTCCTGGCTTTTCGGCAAGTTCGATGTTTCCGTGGGCCGCATCAATCGTATTTCGAATCTTCTCTTTCACCGTTTTTAGATAATCCTCGTCATAAAAATGATTCTTTCTGGGCAGTTCGACCCAGATCCCCTGAAACAGATAGAGTTTTGGTTTGGGTTGATTGAACCGGTAAAAAGCTTCATAAAAGGATGGAGGATGAAGCGTATAGATTCGAACGCAATTGGCACCCAGTTCGTAAATCTTTTCAAACCATTTAAGATAGGTTCCTTTTTCGATCGGAAATTCTCCCGGGAAACAGCCAGGTAATCCCAGCCCTAAATTTATTCCTTTAAAAAAAATTTTACTCCATCTCCCTTCTTGATTGATTTCTAAATAATCGGAGCCAATTTTAAACCGAACTTCCGAAGAAGGAGGGGAAGAGGAACCGACTTTATCCTGAAGATTGGAAAGGGATTGGAGCGAGGAGAGGGCATCGGTATAGTTTGGATCTACCTCTAAGGCTTTATGAAAGGCCCATCTTGCTTTTTGAATATTCTCGAGATAAAGATACGCCAATCCCAATCCATAATAACTCCTTGCTTCTTTTTTCCTCTCAAGGGCTCTTTGAAAGAGATTAATGGCCTCCTGATAGTCTTTCTGGCTTAGGGCAAAAAATCCAACTTCCTCGTAGTTCATCTCTTCAATTTTTAAATAAGGATAAGAGTTTGATCCATAAAAATCTCTTAAAAATTATAATAAATACTTACTGTTGTCAATTTTTGCCCATCCGAAATCAAATCTAATCCCCATCCTCCTGCTCGAGAAGTCTATGATTCGAATAGGCTGGGAAAGATGGAGCTGGAATGGAGCACAAACCATATTGAAGAAATGGAGTAAATGTAATAAATTTTATTGATATTGATAAATCAGAAAGAAATGGATCCGAAAACAGGACTCAAAATTATTATTCTGATTTCTCTCTCCCTCCTTCTTTCTGTAGCTCTATTTGTCGCTGTAAGACGGTTGATCAGAGGAATCTATTTCTGGAAACTGGATAGAGAAAAAGAACGGCTCCAGAAGAAAATTGAGATGTTTTTAGAAGGCAAAGTGGGGATCAACGTGGCCGAATTAAAATTCCCGGAAAAATCGATTCGGTGGCAGGCCGTTGAGGATCTTTTACTTAAAGCAAGGGAGTCGGCAGGGAATGAGAAGAGGGACCGAACTACGAAACTTCTCGAGAAGCTGGGCTACCCTGCTTTCTATCAGAGGATGCTGAGATCTGGAAATCGTTGGCAAAGGAGTCTTGCAGCAGACAGGTTGGGGCGAATAGGAAGTGAAAGTTCAACCCGATATCTCCTTGAGGCACTAAATGACCCTAAAAAGGAGGTACGTTCAGTTGCGCTGAGGTCGCTTGGAATGCTTTCCGATCCAAGGGCATTTCCCTCCTTGATGACAAGACTTCCTCGAATCACCACGGAGGAGGAGGGGGTTTTTGCCTCGACGTTAAAGAATACCTTAATCAGCCTTGGGGAGTCCATTATTCCATCCATTCTTTCCAGACTCGATGAGTGTGACGAAGAGATGCAGGCACTCCTTATCGAATGTCTGGGCGAGATGGGATCGAAGCAAGCCTCTGGGGCGCTTATTCAAAAGCTGACCCATCCCAATCCCGAGATTCGGGCAAAAACTGCCCGAGCCCTGGGGAAAATCGGGGATCCCTTAGCCGTCCCCTCTCTTATAGAGTTGGGAGAGGATAAGGTCTGGTTTGTCCGGCTTCAGGTTTGTCGAGCTTTAGGAATGATTGGGGATATCAAAGCGATCGATTTTCTCTCCCGGAGGCTTACCGATGAAAACTGGCAGGTCAGGGCAGCCTCTGCAGCAAGCCTTCGTCAACTGGGATTCCCTGCCTTCTCGACTCTCATAAAAATCCTCAGGGATGGAGAGGATCGCTATGCCAAGGAACAAATCGCTGAGGAGATGCAGCGCTCAGGAATGGTGGACGAATTGATTGATTCCATCGAGCATCCAGAGGAGGAGAGGAGACGGTTGAGCCAACAATTCCTCTCGATGCTGGCCCATTTAGGAATCACCAGTCTGATGGAGCATGCCTCCATTTCTCACCCTTCTGAAAGGGTGAGAAGGGAGGTCAGAGAGATTTTGAATCTGACTAAAAAAGAGTGATCGACATCGAAGAATCCTTGTCCAAAATGGGCTTAATTTCTAACGAATTTTTGATCTCCCTGGTAATTGGGTTTAATTATTTTGTTCTCTTTTATTTCACCGTCACCAATACGGTTTACCTTATTCTTTTAATCATCTCTGGGAAAGTGGCCTTAAATCAACTTTTCAGAAGCAAATATGCCGGATACAAGGAGATCGCCTCTTCTCCTATCACTCCTCCTATTTCTGTATTGGTTCCAGCCAATAATGAAAAACTAACCATTATTGAGACAGTGGAATCCCTCTTGAATCTGGAGTACCCCCAGCATGAAGTCATCGTCATCAATGATGGCTCTACGGATGAAACCCTTGAAACATTGATCGAACATTTCCATCTAAGAAAGGTCGACCTCATTTATCGCCCAATCATTCCAACGAGTCCCATCAAAGGATTTTACACCAGTCCTGAGTACCCGAACCTTACGGTGATCGACAAATCGAAGAGCGGAAAACCCGATTCCTTAAATGTCGGGATCAATGTCTGCCGGAGCCCCTATTTCTGCACGGTGGACGCCGATACGGTTTTAGAAAGGGATGCTTTACTGAAAGTCATTAAACCGATCCTTGAAGACCCTGAGGAGGTCGTCTCAAGTGGTGGAATCGTTCGGGTCATGGATGGCTGTACAGTAGAACACGGAAGAGTGACCCAAATCGACCTTCCAAAGAAAAGCATTCTGATGTGTCAGGTGGTTGAATACTTACGTTCTTTTCTCTTTGGAAGAACAGGATGGAGCGCTCTGAATTGTCTATTGGTTCTTTCGGGCGCCTTTTCCTTATTTAAAAAGAAAGTGGTCCAGGAAGTGGGGGGGTATAGCCTTCGAACGGTGACCGAAGATTTTGAGCTCATTGTCCGACTCCATCGCCATCTGCTTGAAAAAGGAGAAAGATACAAAATTCTATTCATCCCTGAACCGGTCTCCTGGACCCAAGTCCCAAACAGATATGTGATGCTTGCTCGCCAGAGACGTCGTTGGCAGAGGGGTCTGGCTACCGTGCTTCTGTCCAATCTCCGGATGTTTTTCAATCCTAAATATGGACGGGTTGGACTCTTTGCTATGCCTTATACCTTCTTTATCGAACTTTTGGGCCCGATTGTAGAACTTTTAGGTTACGTGGCTGTCCCCCTCGCCTATTATTTTAAAATTCTCAATGTCGAGATGTTCTGGCTTTTCCTCATCCTTGCCTTTCTCTATGGAATTTTCCTCTCCATCGGAGCCATCTTCATCGAGGAAATTACCTATCGGAGATATCCTAAATGGACCTCCCTCTTAAGATTAATGCTTTACGGAATCCTTGAAAATTTGGGTTACAGGCAAATCAATGCCTGGTGGAGACTCCAGGCCATCTTCCAACTCCTCTTCGGAAAAGACTCCTGGGAGAGAACGACTCGGAGAACGTTTAATACGAGGCCCAAACCTTAAACCCTTCCTCATAGAGAGGGCAAAATGAATTGACAAATCGGATCAAATTCCTTACCCTAATTTACATTCGATATGCCCAAAAAAATATCTCCACCCCCCCATTTTTCGTTAATCAAAAAAGGAAAGCTTTCCCTCCTTGTAAGGGAAAATTATAAAAGGTGGGTGCTCGATTATTGTGGGAACAATATCCAGAAATTCCTTCCTTCCCCAAAAAAGCCCAATCGCTATCTCGCAGGAAGAAAACTTTATCCTATCATTACGTTTCCAGAGGGTCAGCGAGTGGTGATTCGACAATATTCTCACGGGGGACTCCTTCGATTTTTTACAAGAGGTCTTTTTCTCTCCGGTACAAGATCCTTTGACGAGTTGATTCTCACCGAAGAAATTCGACTCTCAGGAATCCCCACGGTCACCCCTGTTGCTGCTCTTCACCAGGTTCTTATCCCTCCCTTCTATCGACCCTATCTTCTCACCTTAGAGATTCCCGGTGCTCTTAATTTGGTCCAATATTTTGAAGAAGGAAGACCCAAACCTATTGGCGAAAGCCTTCTTCACAAGAGAAAGACGATTCGGTCCGCCGCTCTCCTTCTTAAGAAGTTTCATCAGGCTGGTTTTTATCACGGAGACTTACAATTAAAAAATTTCTTGGTCCTAAACGATCAAGTCTTCCTCATCGATTTTGATCGTTCCTATAGAAAACCATCCCTCACTTCAAAAGAGAGAATGAAAAACCTTCTCAGGCTGAATCGCTCGGTCGATAAGTGGAAAGAGTTCGGCCTTCCCCTTTCCCAAACCGATCGCCTTCGTTTTCTTTATGCCTATGCCGGTGAGGAGGTAACCCTCTTCGAAGAAGTAAGAAGAGCCCTTCGTTTCTATTCCGTCTTCTTATTCTTTCACCGTTTGGTTTGGAAGATTCAAAAAGTCTTAAAAAAACTACGGAGAGGATCTTTAAGAAGCTGAACGTGAGAAAAAAAGAAATGGTCTGCCCCTGGAATGAGGCTCAGGAACTTGGGTTCCTCCAGATTCTGATACCATTGGTTTAACAGAGGGCTTGGACACCAGAAATCCTGATCTCCCACAATGATCAATTTTTTCTTCTTACATCCTTTCAAAGAATCAAAATCAAACATCTGCAGAGGAGGAGCAATAGCGATTAAACCTCTGATTCGCTCTTCTCGAATCGCCACAGGGAAACCTACCCAGGCTCCAAAGGAGTATCCTAAAAAGAGAAGAGGAAGGTCTGGATCTTTCATTTTTGTCTGAAAGAATTGGATGGCCGCCTCCACGTCATTTCTCTCGCCCATTCCCTCACCATAGGTTCCTTCACTCTTCCCCACTCCTCGAAAATTAAAACGAAGAGTCCAAAACCCCTCCTCCTGGGCAACTTCTGCTGCCACCTGGATGACATGATTATCCATATTCCCACCATAGAGGGAATGGGGATGACAAAGGATCACTCCTCCTTTCACAGGGAGGGCCTCTTGAATACTCAAGAGGCCCTCCAATTGGAAGCCCGTAGATGGGAAAAAAACCCTTTCTTCCTTATATTTCATTTCTCTATATGTCCTCCGTTCTTCCTTTCCGCTTACTTTTTGCTGTTTCAGATTGAATCCAATCATCCATCTTATCTCTGGCCCATTCCAAGATACTTCGCAAAATCTCTAAGAATCGAACTTCAAATCGGGTCACATCCTCGCTTTCGATTCGCTCATTGATATCCTTGAGCCAACCTTCGATCTTCATTTTGAATTGTTTGAGCATCTGAATATGATGGGGCTCAGGCTCTTCGGATTTCTTTTCTTGAGCAAAGGGAATTCCAGAACTGAAGTAAATGAATAGGAGGATTAAAATAGAAAGGGGTAAATAAGGGATTCTCTTTTTTGTCAGCATCTTTTGGATGATGGCGGGCGATGCGGGATTCGAACCCACGGCCTTTGGTTCCGGAGACCAACGCTCTATCCACCTGAGCTAATCGCCCATCCTTTTTTAAATACCACAATCCAGTTTCTCCTGTCAATCTTGACATGGCGTAGGCTCTTAGCTATCTTTTTTTCACCAAATTGTTTTTATTCGAGAACTTCTCCATTTTATGAAAAAAACTTTTAAAAGAGTCCTGAGCAATGAAAAAGAAAATCTACTCCAAGGATTTGGGAATTAATTTAAAATCGGGCAGAGAAGAAGAGCTTTTTAAATGGTTTTTAGCCTGCCTTTTATTCGGAAAACCAATCCAGCAAGAAGTGGCCAAAAGAACCTATTTTGAATTTCAGAAAGAAGGCCTATTGTCTCCCGAAAAGATCTTAGAGGCGGGCTGGAATAAACTGGTTGAGATTTTAGATCGAGGCCACTATGTCAGATATGACTTTTCGACCGCTACAAAACTCTTAGAGATTTCTAAACAGTTAAAGGAGAGATATGGAAGGATAAAAAATCTCCTAAAATCAGCAAAGGATAAAAAGGATCTGGAACGAAGACTCTTGGAATTTAAAGGGATTGGTCCTGTAACGGCAAAAATATTTTTGAGAGACTTGATTTTACCCAAAAAGTCTCGTTAAAAAATGTTTAAAAATTCTTCTTTTCGACCTTAGAATAATTCAGCTCGGTCAACAACGCCCCCTTTAACAAGCTGGAAAATTTCTGAGAAAACAATTTGTCCCGAAAATTTGAAGGATGATTACTTTTCCTTTTTAGAAAAAATTGGACAAGCATCCTTTATAAATAAAAAGCCCTCCTCTTAATCATCAATAAAATTTTTAAGATTCCAATCTGAAAATAAGAGGAGGGCTAATTTAAGAAGAGTCCCTTAGGATTTAAATCCTTTGGCTGACATTTCGTTTGGAGGCTTTCAATGGATTCAATTTGAAGGTCTCTTCTTTCACTTCCTTCTTCACGTGGGTAGCCAAATTGCAAGGACCTTTAACCCATTTGAGGGCGGGTTCACAATACGTCTTGCAATAAGAACCTGTCTCATAAGTGACTACCCGATCACATCCCTTGCAAGCCTCGACGATAGGATAACATCTCCCACCGTTGTAGGAACAGCCATTCTTCTTCATGAAGATGCATTCCGTTCCTGGCTTGATGGTTTGACAGACCATAGCAATCAACCCCCTTTCTTTTTAGATTTATCTAAGTCCTTATAATTATTATTAAATTAAAATTAAATGGCCAGCCAAAAAATAACACAAAAAAAAGAGCTACCTTTTTGGGTAACCCCTTTTTCGGTTTATTAAAACCGAAAACAATATTATAATAACTTATAATTTTTAAAAGTCAAGTGACCATTTTCACATAATTCACGGGACAATTTTATTTTATAGAAAATATATTTTATTATTTTAAAACTTAAATCCTTTGGAGAGAATTCTTCTAAGTTAATGTTGTCCCATCAACCCCTCATACTCGCCATTTTATTCTTATGGGCAATAGGAATCGGTCTTACAGAAAACCCCATGGCTTCTCCACTCCTTCCTAATGTCACTCCTAAAATGGAAAATCCCTACTTCTGGATCAATAAGATAAAAGATCCGGAACGACTCTTGCTCCCAATCGAAAAGATTCAAAAAATGAATGAAGAAAATTTAAAAAGGAAGGAATCTTATCTCTGTTCTGTAAGGTCTATGAAAGAGAACTGGACCAAGGAGGAGATTCTTGATCTCCTCAAAGAAGATTGGGAAGGGTTTGGTAAAAAAGGGGAGACGAGATACGGTAGGAGAGGGAACCCTCTCGATGATTCTTTTTGGAATGGAATAAAAGAAAATTGGAATGAGGATGCTCTAAAGGAGATCAATCCAATCCTTTTTGGAATGATCATTAAACGGACCGATATTCGAGTGTTTCCAACAGATGAATTTTCCCTAAACTCTCCGGATCAGTCGGATTTTGACCAATTCCAGCATTCTATGATTCCTCCTGGTTCACCGGTTGGAATCTACCACTTCAGTCGAGATCACCGCTGGGTTTATGCTCAAACTTCCTTCATAAGGGGCTGGATCCGAGTTGAAGATGTAGCCATTGCCAAAAGGAAAGACGAGATCTTTAAAGATGAAAATGAATTTTTAGTGACCACTGGAAATTTTGTAAAAATCTACAAGGACCCTTTCTTTAATGAGCTGGCCTTGATAGCCCAAATGGGTTCCCTCTTTCCCCTTCTCTCCCCACCCGACTCAGCTAAAACTCTTCCCCCTTCCTATATGGTGAAGATCCCCCAAAAAAAGGGAGATGGTTCTCTCTCTTTTCAAAAGGGTTACATTCCTCTTTCCGAAGAAGTCCACTTAGGGTTTTTACCTTATACTCAGAAGAATGTAGCCCTTCAAGCCTTCAAGATGCTTTCTCACCCTTATGGATGGGGAGAAATGGGAGGTGGAAGAGACTGCTCCAGATTTATTATGGATATTTTTAATAGCTTTGGTTTTCTTTTCCCTCGAAATTCAAAATATCAAGCGATGATCGGAATCCCTCTCTTAAATAAAGAAGCCCCTAATAGGAAAGAGAAACAATGGGGATTGGATCGAGCTGTTCCTTTGGCTACGTTAATAAGAACCCCAGGCCATATCATGCTCTATTTGGGGAAGGATAAAGGAAGGTATTATGTGATCCACAGCCTCTGGGGATTTCAAACCGGAGGGGACTGGATTCAACCAAAAGTTAAAAAGGTAGGGAGAGTCGTAGTCTCTGATCTAAGCCTTGGAAAAGATGGCCCTCACGGATCCCTTTTTGATCGGATAACTGAGATTCAATTTATCGGAGACGAATCTTTTTTAAGTCAAAGGATAATCCATCACTGAATGGTGGAAATAAATTTAAGCCCGACAGGAGTATTTCCGAAACCCATAGAATGCGGATCAATTTATATGTTTAAAGAATACGAATCAATCAATCGTAGAAATGGGTTTCTGATTAAAACAAACGAAAGTTAAGATTTCTATGGACCATTTAAGGTAGCCGCACTATGGGTTTCTCCAATACCCCTCTCGGGTTTATTC
>Ga0209102_1001477_pt1 | contig 12151 bp, 13 predicted proteins | sample ConPoolayeHmetaG_FD_185483 | JGI IMG/M metagenome (GOLD analysis project Ga0209102, IMG submission 185483) | Hot spring microbial mat communities from California, USA to study Microbial Dark Matter (Phase II) - Cone Pool mat layer H metaG... ... | reverse complement strand
ATGGTGGAAAATAATCCTCCACTTATACATGCAAAAGCTAGAAGTAATAGCAGCTTATTGTATGATGGAAGCATGAATAATGATGAATAGTGCTTTACAGCCTTCTCCATGGACTGGTTTAATGAACCTGCAGTTGTCACATTTACACTCTCGTGTAGATTTTGTATGAGAACCCCAAACATATTAAAGTGTCGAGAAAATAGAAAACTTGAAAAAAATTGAAACATCCTTCAAACAATTACTACATAAAAGGACCTTTAGATTTTAACATGAACAATAGAAAATGGTTCGCAATAAATTATAGCGCAGAAGACATCACAACATCTTCACAATATATTTTAAGAGGGCAATCGTTTTATGCTAGAAGCGCAAATTATAATGTTTTGCGAATCCCATGCCGGAACAAAATATACCGCCAACGATCTTTCATATGCTTGAAAAAAATTTAGGCAAGAATATACGTGTGATTTTGGATCCAGCCTATGGTTTTGAAGGGACATTAGCGGCTGTCACTCATGAACCCGCTGGAATATGGCTTTCAAACGCCGAAGCTGTTATACTTCGTGCAACTATTGCTCAACCTATTCCGCAGGTCGCAAGTAGAGAAGAAAGAAGTGAAATATTTATTCATCTTAACTCCGTTCATCGAATAGAAGTTTTACATGCGCCTTCTCGTCGTTAATATTTTTGGTTTAGAAAAATATTTTAGCTAAAATAGATATGATTATCAAGGCTACAGCTAATATTACAAGTAGTTCTGGCTTAACCTTTATTCCCTCGGTTTCCTCCTCGAAAAATCTTAGTAGCCCTGCACTCGCGGCGGGCATCGGAGCCGCTTTCTCTTTCTTCTTCTTGCTCACTTAGGAACACTCTTCCATTAGCTAGGGTAAATGCTGTATTTTTCTCAATATTAATGTTGCGCTATCTCAAAAGCATTTTATTTATGAAAGAGGATAGTGTGACGCAAAAGGTGTTTGCAATATGACAACCTCTCAAGAAGAATATAATCATGTGTTCGACCTTCTACAACAACATCACAGATGGTTTCAAGAATGTATACCACTTATAGCAAGCGAAAACATTCCAAGCCCAGCAGTCCGTGAAGCCCTCATAACAGATTTTGGAAATCGATACGCTGAAGGATGGCCAGGAGAACGTGTATATGCAGGCTGCCGTTTTATAGACCAAGTAGAGTTCAAATGCATTGAACTGATGAAGAAACTCTTTAACGCAGAATTTGTGGATGTCAGACCTATTTCTGGTGTTGTAGCAAATCTCGTTGTTTACACTGCTTTTACAGACCCAGGAGACACTATGATGGCGCTGTCAATACCATGCGGTGGACATATCACAACTGGTAAAAAAGAGCTAGGTGGCACTGCAGGAGCAGTCCGTGGTTTAATAGTTGAATATTTACCATTGGATTATAAGGAATTAAACATAGATGTTGACAAAGCAAAAAGCAGAATAGAAGAATTGGTAGCTAAAGGCAAACAGCCAAAACTGGTTATGTTCGGTGCAAGCGTTTTTCCATTTCCACACCCAGTTAAGGAATTAGCAGAAACAATCCACAATATAGGCGGCACAGTGGGTTATGATGCAGCACATGTAGCTGGTTTAATTGCTGGAAAGCAGTTCCAAGACCCTCTTAGAGAGGGAGCAGATGTCGTTAGTTTGAGCACGCATAAAACATTTTTTGGACCTCAGCACGGTGGAGTTTTATCATGGGAGAAAAGCGCTGAAAAAATAAAGCGAGCAACTTTTCCTGGAATGGTCAGCAATCATCATTTACATGCGGTGGCAGGAGTTACTATAGCGTGTGTTGAAATGCTTGAGTTTGGGGAACACTACGCAAGTCAAATAGTGAAAAACGCCAAAGCCCTAGCCCAAGCACTTTACGAAAGAGGATTCAATGTATTGGCTGAACATAAGGGATTTACACAATCCCATGTAATCCTGATAGATATAACAAAATACGGTGACGGAGGAACAATTGAAGAGACATTGGAAAAAGCAAACGTTATAATAAACAGAAACTTGCTACCATGGGACATTAAGGAAGGAAGACATTTCATGCATCCAGGTGGTATAAGGCTGGGGGTATCAGAAGTTACAAGACTGGGAATGAAAGAATCTGAAATGGCTGAAATAGCGGAGTTCATAAAACGGGTAATAATAGACAAGGAGCCATTAGAAAAAGTGAGAGCAGACGTGGCTGAATTTAGAAGGAACTATCAAAAAGTGCATTACTGTTTTGAGAATGCAACAGACGCTTACAAATATATAAAAATTCGCTGAAAACGAAGAGCTATGAAAGCGTTAGTCATAGTTTACAGTGCGAGAAAAAGAGGCAACTGTCTAAGTTGAGTAGAACATGCATTAGGAAAACGAAGAGCAAGCGATAAAATTGCAGATTATGATGTGGACTATTGGGCATAGCAACCGTTCAAGAGACGGGTTCTTGAAATTGTTGGAAGAGCATAAAATTCAAGTTGTTATCGATGTGCGTAGTTTCCCAACATCAAAAGTTGAGCATTTTAAAAGGGAGCATATGGAAAAATGGCTACCTGAATATGGATTAGAATACATTTGGCTTGGTAAAGAACTTGGAGGCTATCGCCGCAGTGGATACGAGAAACATATGCGAACCAAACTTTTCAGAGCTGGAATAACTCAACTTTTGGAAATTGCCAAAATCAGAAGAACATGTATAATGTGTATGGAAACAAATCCCAAATATTGCCATCGTAGATTCGTTTCCGCATATCTTGAAAGAAAAGGTGTTAAAATGGTTCATATAATTGCAAAAGGACAGAAAACGCTGTTTTAAGCTTTAAACAGGGACAGAGCATATTCATTATATGTTAAAGGTGGGCTATGAATGCATATACGTGAATTCCAGAGTTTGATGCGGCATTTATATTTTCATAGAGACTCTAAACGGGGTGTAGACGGAACTTACATTTGGCTTATGGACGAAATGAAAGAACTAGGAGATGCATTGAAAATGAACGATAAGAAAGCGCTGGAAGACGAATTTGCTGATGTTATCGCTTGGTTAGCTTCCCTTGCAAACATTACTAATGTAGATCTTGAGAATGCCTCCCTTAAAAAGTATGATAATGCATGCCCCAAGTGCAAACACTCGCCTTGCCAATGCACTCTTTAGCCCGAATTCAATAAACGCTTTTGTCCTAAACCAGTAAGTGCCCATATATGCGGTTTAGTATGCTTCCTTTCAACTATCCCTTCTGCCTCTAACAGCCTCAGATGATGCAAAACAACTCCATAATGCATCCCTGCTTCTTTAGAAATGGTTTTAGCGTCAACAGAATTTTTATCCAAAATGCTGAGCAACTTTGTTCTAGCTTTAAGACCAAGCTTGATGTTTTTGATGTTTGTCAAATAAGCGTTAGGATGATAAGCTTCTTTAACCATTTTCACCAAAAACAATTATGCTATCGCCTTTAGAAAAGTTTTCTTACGCAAAGTCTGTCAGAGTGATCTGGTTTGATTTCTTTCCCTCAAAAAGTGTCTTAATCTCTTCTTTAACAAGTAAGATTCTCTGTGAATAATATCTTGGTAACTCATATTTTCCAATCAAGTGTTGTGCAGCAGCCAAGTATTTTTCGATCCCGCCGCGATAAACAGTTAAGGTCAATTGTCCACCGCAAAAGATGCATTTGCCCATCAGAGGTAAACGACGAAAACGTCTATTGCATGCCTTACATCTGAAACCTTGCGTAGAGAATGCCCGCAGGTTTCCAGCAATATCTCGCATAAAATGTTTAGTTAAAACTTTTAATGCAACTTTTCTAGCATCTACAGCCTCAATTTTTTCGGCTAACTCCAGTTGGCTTTCCAGCTTCTCTGCCATGGTTTTAAGTCGTTTGTACAAGCTTTCAGCATTTCCAACATTAATATCCGAAACGGGTGTAGTGAAATGAAAACCTTCAAACTGCGATTCAGTGCCAAGTCGATACTTAATAAGATCAATGAGACTGCTGGCTTGTTTTGCATCAATACCTTCCCATGTTTTCTCATAAAACTCGAGAGGATAGACTTCGGCAACATCAAAATCGTGTGCTTGTCTCTGCACTTCTTGCGTGTTAACAATTGGGATCAGCAACAGAGGAGCATCCATTATCCCACCTATCTGTGCTGGTAAGTATTCGCAGGAAAAATTAACAAAAGTATCTAACGCTAATATTAAAGCGTCTTCGTCTCCGTCACAATCTCTTCGCTTGGCTGAATGCCAGATTGGATGTGCATAGCAAACATTTAGGTTTGTAAAACCAACAATACGACCCAGAATGCCAACGGAAGTATGAGGGGCTAACCCGACAATCAAATGCCCTAGAAGGTCATCAATTCGCTTTGCATTATAGTATGGCGAAAGCCTATATACTTTCACTAAAAGCTCATCCAAGAAATTCGCTACGTGTGTAAAATATTCCGCACACTTAATAGGAATCACTACATCTTGAAGCTTCAATTCACATGTTTGATTGGAATCCGTTAACGGTACGCCGTAAATATCCTGAGAATATCCAAGCTGCCTAAGCTTTTCAACCGAAACTCTAACTTCAGAAGGTTTAAAATGTGTCAGAGGAGCGTTTGTGGCGTCGAATCTTATTGTGCCATCCTTATAAACTGACAGGTCATATTTTGCACGCAAAATTCCTTTTTCAATAGTTTCTGGAGTTTTCGTTTCGTTCGTTAAACCTTTAACACCCTTTAAAATTTTAGGAACAGAAACTATTAAACGGCTGCATACACTTTCTACTAGTTCTTTAAAATTAACAGATTGCTTCTGATATTTTTTAGCAGGCAACATGCAAACTGGACATTCATCATCCTTCAAGCTTTTTCCGCAACGAGAACAAGACTTTTCATAAAATGTCTCTGAACCACAAGTTGGACATTTAACCCTAAAGGTGGACTTTTGGCAAACGGGACATTTACGTTTAACAATTTCGACGATAACATGTTCTTTTCTAGCTGCCTCCAAAATATCTCGTTGAGCCCCACCAGCCAAGCCTACAGGAAAAAGAACGTGCACCATAGGTTTCATTTCGCGTCTTTTGGCCTTTTCGGGTCTTCCCATCCGTGCACCTACAAGTGTAGGAAGTTTTTCCTTAATTAGCACACCAGACAGTAGACTAATTGCTTCTAAAACAGATTTGGCAGAAACAAGGTTTTTCTCCTTTGTTGGATTATAACCGAGGCTGAAGGCAAAGGCGTGCGCATCTTCACCTTCAATAATAATTTTACCATCTGCAACTTTATGAGGCAAGCATATCACTTCTAAAGCTCGTTTTACATTCACTTCCATTTCGCCAACAATTTCACAAATAACATCATTGTCATAATGTAGTTTAGAGTCATAAAGCCAATTTTGCAACATTTCAATTTCATTTACTGAAGATAGGTTAGACCAGAAATATGTGAAGGATGGGTGAAGAGGAATTTGTAATGCTAACGATAAAGATATTGCCTCTTTAATATCGGGTTTTTTGATAAGAGGATTTCCTAAAAAAGCCTTCAGTTTTTCAACAGAAATGTTAACGGAGTTTGTAGCTCTTTCAAAATCTCCATTAAACGTTTTCATAAGAGCCTTTTGTAGATCCTCAGCCCACCATTCTTCAACATATCCAGAAGGTGCAACACCCCTATTATTATACAAAAAATCTCCAAAGCTAATCAAAATGTCACCCAAAAAAAGAATCTTCTCAATTTTATCTTTTATCTCCTTGAAATTTTCAAGAGACACTCGAATGACAGAGCCATCCTTCAAAAGAACAATTGGCTGATCTATAGTGTCGACTGGAACGGCGATGCCGCCTTTTCCCGGAAGCTCCAAACGTAGTTGTGTACCAGCAGCTAAGAAACCTTGAAGCACAAGCATAGTAGCAGGATGAACCCCCACGGCAGCTAAGCCCGTGTTTCGGGCTCTACCATATCTTAAGCGGAACCCGCCGCGCCTAGATGGAAATGAGAATATTGGGCGCCCAGCGATAACGTCATCCATAAATCCAGCTGATTTTCTTTCAGATTTTTTATGGAATTCTTTAAGCCACTCCCACCCTTGAATCCCAAGGCTCTCAATTATAGTTAATACTTTCAAAGCACGCCCAACAACACCGTCATTTACAACCCTAAGTGCTCCGCCTCTCACACGGTTGGTTTCTATCCGAGGAAGATTACGGAAAGAAGAAACCTCAATAGGATCGGATTCGGTACCTGTTACTTCTATAGGAAGCCACTGAAGCGCTCTTCGTAACTCTTCGTCTGAAATGTGATACTGAAAGCGACCTACGGAACGCTCATACAGCCTTATCTCTTCAATGAAACGCGCTATTTCTTCATCTGTAGGTTTGTAACGGTCAAGCCCCAATAGTCGTCTTATAAAGTCTCCAACAACTAAAGTCAAAGCTTGATCGGTTCCACCAGCTGAACGTATTGGGCCGGCAAAATAAATGGCAAGATATCGCGTTCTGTCACGGTTTACCTTGATTTTAACTTTCGCTACTCCTTGTAAGGGCGCAGCTGTAAGTCCTTCTGTGAGGATAGCGAGAGCTGTACGTATGGCTTGCTCAGCAGAAGCTTCAGCTTCCATATGTCCAAATTTGCCATAAACAATCTCTTCAGCAATCTTGAACGCTAACTCTTCTCTGGGAAGTTTTGTACTCAACTCTCTTATGCTTTCAGCAACACCTTTTGGTCCTACTAGCCCTTCTACAAGGTCAGCTAAGTCTCTTGCAATTTTGCATTCTACATTTAAACTTGGATCTAAACCTTTTTTACGAGCTTCTTCACTTATCATGAGAAGGTTTGCCAGTTTACCTTCTAATTCTCTGACATATTGTCGGTATGCTTCGCTCATCGGTTCATTCAAGCTGTGTCTCCACAAACTCTTGTTCTTATTAGTTTATTTGGCTTTCTTTAAACCAAAAAATCAAAAAACGCACTTGCTAAGAGGATTACTCCGTGTGAATTCTACATAAAAATAGTGTATCCCATTTTTCCTTTGAATGCCCAGTAACTCTCTGATAAGCTTCCATAGCAATCTTGCTCCGCCTATCAACGCACTCTTTACAGCGCATATGTCTTAAGTTAGAGGGCCCGTCACACGCTCCACAATTAAGTAGCAAAACTTCACCTAAGCTTCTAAGCGTTGCCCAAGCATATTCTTGCTCATCATAGTGCGGTTCAAAGTCTGGCCAAGCATCATAGATAGTTTCGTCTCCCAGAATCTTCTTTAAAGCGCTAAAATAGTTTTCAAAAGCCGTCAAATGTTTTTCACATCCTACAACGTTTTATACCTTCTACAATCTCGGCAACTTTATTTTTGACGCTAGCATCCTCAATAACATTGCCTGTAACTATAATGTCAGCACCTGCAGAAGCTGAGGCTAATGCTTGACTTCTGGAACGTATACCTCCTCCAACAATCAAGGGAACATCTATGTAACTCTTCACAACACTAATCATCTCTGGAGGAACCGGCTTCTTTGCACCAGACCCAGCCTCCAAATATATGAAGTGCATACCCAAATATTGTCCCGCTAGAGCATGTGCTGCAGCAAGTTCGGATTTATCATATGGGATTGGAACAGCCCTGCCTACGACGCCTGCTGTGCCGCCATCACCAACAATTATATATCCCATGGAAATCGGTTCTAAACGCGCTTTCTTGATAAGTGGAGCCCCCAATATTTGGGCACCAATTAGAAAGTAGGGGTCTACAGAGTTTAGAAGCGACATAAACCATATAGCATCAGCGTAACGACTTATACCAGTCACATTATTTGGAAAGAGAATTACTGGCATTTTGACAGTGCGCTTAACTGCTTTAACAACATCATCTAAATGCGATACAGAAAAAGATGTTGAACCACCAATCATGAAGGCTGATGTTCCGCTTAATTTCGCTTTTCCAGCAATTTTCGAAGCTTGAGAAGGCGTAACTTTTTCAGGGTCTATAAGAGTTACATGAATAGTGCCTTCAGACGCTATTTTCTCAAGCAGATATTTCTCAACACCCCCCACCATAAAGTTTCACCTCATTGAGAGTCCTTAACCTCGAGAGGCTGTGTCTTCTTAGAACCTCTGTAAATTGAATCAGTAAACATGCAATAGATATCAATCTCGGCTTGTGCAGGTTTAATTTGGAAATCTTGCTTTAAGCCGCAACTACTGCAACCCACAATGGCACGATTTTCTTCGCGAAAGATTTCAACCCTGACTGTTTCCTTTCCACATTTAGGGCAAGAGAAAAACTTAGGCAAATGCTTCTTGGGAATTCGGACAACTTTTCTCCTTCTTCGCCCCATTTCAAAGGCCTTCTACGCTTTATAGGTTACCTCCTTTCAATATTTATGTTTGCTCTTAAATACTTGCTTACAACATAAACAATAAGGATGAGACCCATGGAATTGACTTCTTCAATTCTTAACATGGACTGGTTGGATGTAGAGACAAAAATAAAGCGGTTCATAAAAGATTACTTTGAAAAAGCACAAGCAAAAGGCATTGTTGTATCATTATCTGGAGGTATTGATAGTTGCACGGTGGCTGCACTTTCTGCGTTAGCTATAGGTGGAGACAAAGTTTTGGGTTTGATGTTGCCTGAAAAAGAAACATATAACCCCAAAGATGTTAAACACGCAAAACTCGTTGCAAGGAAATTTGGATTTAAAACAGAAATGATAGACATAACCCCCACTTTAAAAGCTCTCTACAAATCAATACCCATATTCGATCCCTCTGACAATATATGTAAAGGCAACATAAAGGCGCGAACGCGAATAATTTATGTTTATTATTACGCAAACAGACTCAATATGCTCGTTTGTGGAAGCACAGACAAGTCTGAAGCCATGATGGGATACTTTACAAAATGGGGTGACGTTGCAGCGGATATATCGCCAATAATGGACCTGTATAAGACACAAATCCGAAAACTTGCACAGCACATAGGCATACAGAAAGAGATCATTGCAAAATCGCCAACACCAGCATTATGGCCAGGTCAAAATGCAGAAAAAGAACTTGGCATAGAATATGACCAGCTAGATCTCATCCTTTACGGGCTTGAGCATTTTATGAAGGTAGATGATATAGCAAGGCAATTAGGTGTTAAAAAGGAGCAGGTGAATAGAATAAAATGCAGGTGGCTTTCAGCAGAACACAAAAGGCGAATGTTATTAACAACAAAACTTGAATATCGAACAATTGGGACAGATTTCAGACTTCCACGAAATCCCCATCAAAACTTTTGAAGAGAGGATAAAAATGAAAGAGAAAATAAGAATAGCACTTGCACAAATAAGCTGTACGCAAGGAGATAAAGCAGAAAACATAGCAAAAATGGAGAAGGTTGCGGCTAAAGCAAAAAAGAAAGCGGTAGACCTCATAATTTTTCCAGAGCTTTCATTAACTGGCTACGTGGTTCGAGACCAAATCTACGAGTTGGCGGAAACAATACCAGGGCAATCAAGCAAAACAATAGAAGACATAGCTAAAAGGACAAAAACTTATATTATTTTTGGCATGCCAGAATTAAGCGAAAAAACGCAAGCAACAATCTACAACACTGCAGTTTTCGTTGGTCCTGAAGGTTTCATTGGGAAATATAGAAAAATGTATCTCCCTACACACAGTGTTTTCGAGGAGAAAAGATATTTCCGCCAAGGATATCAAACCGAGGCATTTAGCACAGTACTTGGAAAAATAGGATTGATTATATGCTATGACCTCTTCTTTCCAGAAGTAAGTCGACTAATACGTTTGAAAGGAGCACAATTAATAGTTTGCATTTCTGCGTCTCCAGCAACCCGCAAAACATTCTTTGAAGCCTTAACTGTTGCAAGAGCCATAGAAAACGCAGCTTTTCTAGCATATGTAAACCTGGTCGGTTTAGAGGATGGATTACAATTTTGGGGAGGAAGCAGACTCGTAGGACCTAATGGAAAAATTCTTACCCAAGCAAAATATGATGAAGAAGACCTTGTGATATGTGATGCTAATTATACGGATATAAAACCCATAGAGACTTTTGTCCCAACATTAAAGGATTTGAGACCAGAACTTTTTAGTGAACTAAAAAACTATGCGGAAAAACTTTGAATTTTGATGTCTTTTAGAATCTCTCAGGTTTTTTTATTGCCTTTTCCATACGATTAAGCGCTTCCTCTAGCTGTTCATAAGCGGCAGCATAGGAAATTCTTATGTAGCCATTACCATGCTTACCAAAAGCTGATCCGGGAACCGTGGTAACATGGGCTTCTCTTGCTAAGAACTCTGAAAATTCTTCAGAAGACATACCAAATTTCTTTATGTTAGGAAAGACGTAGAATGCGCCTTTTGGTAAAGTGCATTTAAACCCTTCAATCTCATTAAGCCTCTTACAGATCAAATGGCGCCTTCTACTAAATTCTTGCACCATTTTCCTTACAAAATCTTGCGGTCCTTTTAATGCCGCAAGGGCAACGTATTGGGCTAGGATGTTTACACATGCAACTGTGTATTGATGAACAAGCCATAGGGGAGAAATAAGTTCTTTCGGTCCGTAAACAAATCCAACTCGTAAACCAGTCATTGCATATGTTTTAGAGAATGAATTAACAACAAGAGTACGTTCGCGCATCCCCGGAAAAGTAGCAACACAATAGTGAGTAGCATTATCGTAAACTATTTTTTCATAAACCTCATCAGAAATCACAATCATATCGTTTTCAATCGCTATCTTTGATAAAGCAGCCATTTCACCAAAGGATAGAACAGCGCCAGTCGGATTGTTGGGATAGTTCAAAATAATCACACGTGACTTATCTGTGATAAGTGATGTCACATCATCTACAGACGGCTTAAACCCGTTCTTTTCTAACAAAGGAACAGAAACAGGAGTCCCCCCTGCTAAATTCACGCAAGGTTGGTAACACACAAACCCTGGATCAGGTATTAAAACCTCATCTCCAGGATTTATCAAGCCAATTAGCGCTAAGAAGATTGCCTCCGTGCCCCCGACTGTTATTAAAATCTCACAGTTCGGATCATAATGAAGACCGTAGTCACGATATGCCTTTTGTGCTAAGCCTTCTAAAAGCTCAGGAATCCCGTTGGTTGGTGCATAATGAGTTTTACCCTCTTTGGCTGCTTGCCATCCAGCATTTAGTATATCTCTTGGTGGATTAAAATCGGGTTCTCCTACGCTTAAATTAATGATGTCTGGCATATTTTTGGTTAAAGTGAAAAAACGGCGAATTCCAGAGGGCGCTATGTGTTTAAGGCGTTTTGCTGGTTTAATGCTTAAAGGCAAAGTGTTTTCCTCACTAAGCATTGTCAACATAAGAATAAAATGTTTACGTTGTGGTTTGCGCGTATCTAATATGTTAGATAGCCTTAAAAGGACAGCTTGTATACAAAATTGTATTCGTGAGAGCATATCGTGGAGTGAACTGTTTGAAACTGAAAGAAAGCATTCAAACGTTGTTAATAAGTTCATTAAATGACCCTATTACACAAATACTTTCTAAAAATAGCCATTTAACAAAAACACAGCTCGAAACATTACTTATTGATATTTTAGCCGAAAATGTTACGGGAAAAACAATAAAATATGACGAAAAAGCCAGATTGCGGCTAACAAAGGCGAAATTAAGCCGAGGTTCCTTTAATCGGACATTAAAACAGGCAAAAGAAAATGTCATAAAATCCATATACACAGTGCTACTTTTAGGATATTTAGGTATATTTGAAAGTACAACTCTCGATCCTTATCTCGAAATAGCAAACAAACTACAAGAGTACATAGAGGCGTATAAAAATGTACCTAACCAAAGTGGAGAGCTAAAAGAACATTTAAAAGTCATAGAAATAATAAGAGAGGAACTTGAAACAAGCCTAAAACAGTTTTCAAATCCATGAAAAAGCATTGTGTGATGTCACATATCACGTCAAAAACGAGTTGTGCGTACAACCAAAAAGGTACATTTGCTAATTCGGCAGAATTAGGCTAAAAAGCTAAAAACAGCCCAAAAAATAGGTATTTTTAGACATAACGAGTATTCGAGTATCAAATGTCCACTTTTCATAAAGTGTGACGTGTGACGTCATAGAACTTAAATTACAAAAAAAGACCATAATC
>Ga0209102_1001476_pt1 | contig 12151 bp, 14 predicted proteins | sample ConPoolayeHmetaG_FD_185483 | JGI IMG/M metagenome (GOLD analysis project Ga0209102, IMG submission 185483) | Hot spring microbial mat communities from California, USA to study Microbial Dark Matter (Phase II) - Cone Pool mat layer H metaG... ... | reverse complement strand
GCAACGGCAAGTTTTAAGTCAGTTATCATATTTTCTTTATCCCCAACTAAAATGGGCTCCCTAGAGGAACCGGCAGAATCGCTTCTACCGAACTAGGAAGCCCATTATAAAAGCGATTCCCAGCGCCGGTTCCTAAACTCATTATACATCATTGTCAAGAGTTTATAAAAAGCGAAAAATTTTTCCGTCGCCTTCGTTTTTTTTATTACAAAAAATATCAAAATCATTTTGTCTTCTAGCGTATTTAATCTCCATCTATCTTTATTTTCCTCTCTTATAAGATTTATTGGTTCTATGTTGGCTTTTGTTAATTAATAGTTATTGTTAATAAAATCTTTATCGGCGTCCGTTAAATCGGTCTCCGTTCCACCTAAAACCGTAGTTTGACCAAAAATAGCCACGCCGGAGTTTGGTAAAATTTGATATTGATTATTTTGCCATAAACCCCGCTGGTTACGCGTTCCTTTTATTACTACCACAATCGGCTTACCATTAAACTGAAAACAAACAAGACTTCTTATTCGCGCAGAAACACTCGCCGAAGAAAGCCCTAATATTTTACCTAAAACATTAAGAGAAGGATAACAATAGCCATTTTCATTCATAAAAAAGCTTAAGGCCATAAGAGTTTGAAGTCTTTGAGGTCCTAATCTCTTCAACAAACCCTGATCCTTAAAAACCGAAATATTCACTCTCACAAATAAATTTATTGGTGTAGATTTTATACCCATCTTCTCTTTCGTCATCCAAATTAATAAAGGGCAAAAAGCCTAAAAGGTTAACTAGTATCTAACTTGTCTTATCGCCTCTTCTGCACGCCCCTGTGCCGTTTTACACCTCTTCTTTAAGCTCTCTAAGAGGCGCCAACAACCGTCTAATTTCTTCCCGTGTTTTGTATATAACCCTTGCTAATCCCTCAAGGGTTTTTTTCTTATTAACAATACCGCTAATTTTCAATTTATAATCTAAAAGATCATCAAATAAACCTTCTAAGTCAGCGTAGTAGCCCCTGTTATTCCGATTGCCTATCTCTAAAACAAAATTGTTATAATCGGCATAGATTTTAATTCCCGCTCCTAAATTACACAGTAAATGGAGCTTTTTATTAATCTTTTGACCAGCTAATTCCTTTAGTTTCTCTTCTTTTTCTTTTTTAAGAATGACCAACTTTCCCATTTTTTATCGAGTTTAATTAATTAAACTCCGGCATATAGCCGGTCTTTTAAATTGCGAATTGCTTCGGCATAAGATTTGGGAGTAATAACTCCCCGGCCGTTCCAAAAATCAACAACCGCCATTTTACATTCCGATAAATTGTCAAAAACGAAAAAGCAACGACGAGAAGATGGCTTTCGTTCAAGCCTTTTAAGATTCAAACCTTTAGCGACTAAATAAGCCGCTTCATAAAGATCTCTAGTTTTGTATTCTGTTTTCATTTTGTTTTGCTTCTATTTTCATTTCTTTTTCTTTATCTTCCCGGTCAAATTTCCAAAGCAAATAGAAAAAATCAACTAAGTTTCCGGCTGCTTCTTTTGCCTGCTGGTCATCAAGTTCAAGACCATAATCTTCCCTAAACGCCTTCTTAAACTTAAAAATTAAATCTTCATTTTTTCTCATATCGAATTTCTTGCCATATCCTACACCCCTCCCTCTTTTTTAAAGCCATTAAGAAATTTTTGTTAAACTGATTTTTTGAACTTAAAAATTAGAGGATTAAAAAATAAAGCAACGCTTATCAGTAAAAGAAAGCGGTATTTTTTACTCGTAAGTCCAACTTGACAAGGTTTAAGAAGATGTTCTCTCTCGTAATTTTTTAACTAAGAAACCCGGGATTTTTTTCTGTAATGGAGCTACCTGCTCTTTCCAAATAGCCAAAATATCTTTCTGTCGAGCGTTAGAACCAAATGTGATACTAATTAAATGCCCAATTTTTTTACGACTCTTAGTAAAAATAAGACGTTCTGAAACTTCGGCAATTTTATTTGGAAAGGGAGCGTTATTTAACTTGTTATAGTACAAAAAGTGAAGGAACGGCATTTTTAAAACAGCATCAATTTTATTCTCAATCATAAAACGATCAACATCAGTTAGAAAAGAATCAAGGGGAAATTTACTTATTTTTCTTTCCGGCACTAAACCCTCTATGATTTCAGGGATCCATTCTTTTACTATTTTTTCCTTTTTGGGAAAATGAATAATTTCCCCTTCTATCTGCTCAACAGTTTTTGGCCGCTTCAATATTTCCCTAGGGGAATTTTCCAGCCATTTTTTACAAAGTTTTTTATTCTTAAATCCCCGTATAGGAATTTTCCATCTCCGGCGAAGCTTTCTAATCTTCTTTTGAAAATCTTCATCTTTTATAGGAATTTGGACCTTGGCTAGCTTAAGAAGATATTTTTTTAAGTCTTGAGAATAAGATTTAGATTGTTGCTTTTTTCTTTTCATCTTCATCTTAATTTTTGCTTACTTAATTTTATAAAATTTTGGTATAATTAAAATAGTTTTTCAATGGAGATGTAAATGATGATTTTCAAAATTCAAAACACCAACCTCAACAAACTCAAATCAAAAATCTTCCATAAAAAAGGGGAATATCAAAAGGTATTAATTGAATATGTCTTAGAAAAAATAAAACAAGTTAACCAATTTGCGGCGGATCTATAATTTATAAGAGGAGACAAAATGAACAATCCAAGCCCGGAACACCAAAGGTTGATTGAGGCGGCAATTAAAACGTTTCGGCAGTAAGGATACGTAATTTTATCAGCTAACTATAAAAATTTTGTTCGCCCGGGAAAACACGGCAGACATGAACCTGATATTGTAATGAAAGATCCAAATGGAATCATTCATCTCGTAGAGGCCAAGGTTGGAAATGACTTATATTCTACAACTACCAAAGAACAATTAATCGATTTTTCTAACAGAGTTATGCTTGAAAACAGTCCTCATCCCAGAGCACCCATTCCACTTCACATAGTCGTGTACCGTAAAGATTTAGAAGCTCTAAAATCTCTACTGCAATCTTTAGGTTTATATTATCTTATTTCCAAAAGAATCTTTATACACTGGTTAGAGGAAACATAAGTATGGCATTAGATAAAAGGAATAAAACAAAAATAGATAAAACCAAAAGCGCAAAGGGTCCATCTCCTTTATTGGTTTCCGATCTCCCGCCAGAATTAACTAAGGATGAAGCGTTAACGCCCGGAGCATTAAAATTGCTTATTAAAGAAAGAGAGCAAAATGATAAGAAAATTGAGAATTTAGAGAAAAAATACCAACATCTTCTTGAGGAAAAAATAGCGATTAAAAGAGAAAACGATGTTTTGAGGACAAAACTTAGTTATTCGATAATTTGGGATACTCTAATTATGATGGCAGGCATAAGCGGGGGTGGAATTATAGCCACGTGGAATAACCATAAAGAAATTCCTATTTTTCTAGGAATACTTACAATTTTGCTATTCGCTTTAGCTGCGATAGGCCGTAAAAAATAGGAAAACCTAATAGGATTATGAACAAGCCTAAAATTCAAACAAAAGAAGAACTAGAAAAAATTCAAGAAGAATCTCAAAAACAAACTCTTCCTGAACAAAAAAAGATTTTTTCTGTACCCGAAAAAATCCGAAGAAGAGTTAGTAACCTTCCTGATCCAACCCGCCCGCCATTAGGATATGACCCACATAAGGCTTTCGATAGGGTTTTCCCGTATATTCGCTTACCCCTTCTTCATCCACCCAATCATGGTGATACAATTATTTTTAATGCGCCTGAGCTTCCGGCAAATCAACTAATTCTTGGCGATAATTTACAAGTTTTAAGGACACTTCCATCGGAATCTATTGACCTTATTTATATTGACCCACCCTTCTTTTCCGGCAGAACTTACAATGTAATTTGGGGAGACTCAAATGAGGTAAGAACTTTTTATGATATTTGGGAAGGGGGAATAGACAGTTATTTAATCTGGCTCAATGCCCGACTTTGGGAAATGAGACGGGTCCTTAAAAAGACAGGTTCAATTTATGTGCATTGCGACTGGCACGCAAGTCATTATATTAAAACGGAGATGGATAAGCTTTTTGGGTATGAAAATTTTAGAAATGAGATTGTTTGGAGAAGAACAAACAGTCCTAAAAGTCAGAGTGGAGCCTTTGGTGCACAATATGATTCAATTTTGTTTTATTCTAAGACTGCTAAATTTATTTGGTGCCCCATCTTTAGAAAATTTGACGATAAGTCCCTTAGGCCATACGGCTATTCAGATGAACGGGGGCGGTTTAGACTTATTGAATTGGAAGCACAAGGCGTACAGCGCACGCCCAATAGGCGCCAATTCAAGTTCAAGGATAGAATCGCTCCATGGTTATATTCATTAGATAAACTTCTTGAATGGGATAAGAAGGGATTAATTTATAGAACAAAAAACGGCAGATATTGTAAAAAACAATATCTTGATGAGATGGAAGGAATTCTGGTTTCAGACTTATGGGTAGACGACCAGATCCCGCCGTTACAAGGCAGCAAAAGTGAAGTCGTCGGCTATCCCACCCAGAAACCCGAATCACTCTTGGAAAGAATTATTAAAGCATCATCGAACGAAGGGGATTTAGTTGCCGACTTCTTTTGCGGTGGAGGAACAACTTTAGCAGTAGCGATGAAGCTTAAGCGGAGATTCATCGGTTGCGACTCTTCCCGAGTGGCTATTTCTGTAACACTTGACCGTTTAGTAAAACTTGGAGAAGAGATGAGTGGAGTAAAAAGTAACATTTCCGCCCTGCAGGATCGAGGTCAAAGTCTTAAAAAAGATTTATTTGACCAAGAGGCATTTCAGATGAAGCTACAGGCAGAGGGAGTAGCGGAGAAAGTGCCAAACATTGAGGTTTCGTATCATAGTGTTTATCCGATTGATAAATTTGAGCATCTACCGCAAGAGGATTTCGTAACCTTTGTTCTTACTTGTTATGGCGCAAGTAAAAATACGGCCGGGGGAGTAACATGCGGATTTAGACCTCCGGGGCAAAGCGAGCTAATTTTAGTTGGCCCTGCCAATCCCAGAGAATCAATAGATGCTAAAACTGTTAAAGCTTTTTTTGACGAAATAAAAAGTCGCCTTGAGCCAAATAAATTAGTGAAGGCAAAAATTATCGGTTGGCGATTTAGCAGACAAGTTGTCGAGTATGCCAAAATTTTAAAAAAGTATATCGCTGATAATAATTTACCGATAAATTTAGAATTAATTCCTCTCGATTCTAAAGAATTTCGTCAACATATTTTAAGTCGCTTCCCTGATATAGAAGACGCCGAATTTTACCTCCGTTTTTCTAAGCCTCCAGTTATAGGAGATATCCATATAAAGAAAATTGGGCCCTTAGAATACGAGTTTGAGGCGATTGACGCATTTTCCACTAACGAAGATGGTTGGTTAGTTAATTGTCAGTGGGATTTTGATTATCAAGAAGGTCATTTTTGTGCAGATAAAAATTACATCCTTTCGCGAGAAAAAGTTAAAGATAAAATTCACGGAGAAATATTCAAAGCAATACTAAAGGCAAAACATAAATTTGAAAAAGAAGGCGAATATATAGTTGCCTGTAAGGTTCAAGATAATTTGGCGGGAGAGACGACTTTAAGCAAAAATTTGGAGGTAAAAAATGGCCATAAATCCTAAGCGTTATCGGCTTTATATTGATGAATCTGGAGACCACACTTATTCGGAGGAGGATAAACCGGAGAAGAGATATTTAGGGTTAACCGGTTTAATTATTGAATCAGAATACTACCGCAGCAAGTTTCAGCCTGAGCTGGAGTTATTAAAACAAAAACATTTTCCTCACAGCCCCGACGAACCCGTGATTTTTCACCGAAAAGACCTAATTGGCAAACACGGTCCGTTTTGGCGCCTCCGCGACCCCCAAAAAGAAAAATCTTTTAATGAGGATTTCTTAAATTTTCTCAAAATAGAAGAGTATACCCTTATTACCGTAGTTATCGATAAAAAATCTCATGTTGAGAGATACCATGAAGCCGCTCTTCACCCTTACCATTTCTGCATGGTTGCAATGTTGGAGCGCTACTGCGGATTTCTAAACTTTTTTAACGCCATCGGAGATGTTTTAGCCGAAAGTAGGGGAGGAAAAGAGGACTTACAACTAAAAGAAGCCTATCAGCGGGTTTATGGAAGCGGAACACAATTTAGAGATTTTGAGTTTTTTCAAAAGAGTCTTTCCAGTAAGGAGATAAAATTAAAACCGAAGTCTGCCAATATCGCTGGGGCTCAAATTGCAGATTTATTGGCTCATCCATGTAAAACAGAAATACTCATTGACTGTAAAATAATTAAACAGTGGAGTGAAGTTTTTGGGAAAGAGATTTGTAAGGTTATAAAATCAAAATATAATCGCCATCTTTTTAATGGAAGAATTTACGGTTATGGCAAAGTTTTCCTTTCATAAAATGAAAAAGCCCCTTGCGGGACCTTCTCACGCTAGCCCTATTCGGGCTATCCACCTCCGGTTTCCCGGATTAACTTTACTATATATCATACTTGTCAAGTATGTCAAGTTTTAAGAAAAGAGGCTAAATGTATTACTTTTTCAAACCACACGAGGAAAATTTTAAGGAATGGAAAAAACGAGGATATGAAGGAATACCGGAGGTCGGGAGGGTATTCTTAAAATATATTTCTTCCGAGCATTTTAAACCTACAATCCCTTTATTCAACAAAACCCAATGGAAAATCCAATTAGAAGCAATTGAGCGTTGTGTTTATTCATTTGAGATTTTAGGGGAAAAGGACCTTTTAGTAAATATTGTCACCGGGGGTGGAAAAACAACTATCATTGGGGCAATGATTGCTTATATGATGATTGTACACGACCAAAATAAGTTTTTAATTTTAGTCCCAAATACAATTGTTAGATCCCGCCTAATAGACGATTTTGATAAAGAATCAGAAACATATATTTACGATACCTTTCCTTTTTTCTCCAATTCTTACCTTCCCCTAAAAGAACATCTTTCTCTGCATATAATGCGACCGGGAGAAAGTTCAGTGGGAATTAGAGCTTCCAACATCATTATCGGAAACATTCATCAAATTTATGAGCGTACAGACAACTGGAAAGTTATTCGTGATAATGTAGAATCTTTAGTAATTTTTAATGACGAGGCACATAATACCAAAGCCGAACAGTACAACGAATTGATAAATAAATTAAAACCAAAACGCTTTTTCCGACTCGATACTACTGCTACACCCGACAGACTTGATGGTTTATGCCCCGATAGCAAGATGATTTTTGTTTATACCATTGCCGAAGCAATGAGAGACAAAATTGTTAAAAGAATTACCATCTTTCATCCTGATGTTAAAAAAGTGAAATTGACTTATGAAGATTTAGAAACCGGAAAAACAATCTCTGCTGAAGAAGTTCCTTGGGAAGAGGTAGAGCGAAGAAAAATTTCGGCGCGTCGTTATATCACTAGTACTAAACCAATGCGCCAACAAATTGCCATTGCCTTACAACTTCTTAAAGAACAATGGATGAGAGTGCCAAAAGATACCGAGGGTAAACCAAGATTCAAACCATTGCTTTTTGTTATAGCTGTTTCAATTGAAGACGCCAAAAATATCGCTTCGGCAATCGAACAAATCGGACCAAAATACGGAGTAAAGAAAGTTTTACTTGTCCATAATGAGCAAGATGAAGAGCGAGTTAACGAAGCTCGTATTCTTAATAAAAATCCCCATCCGGAGTGGGATGTAGTAGTTTCTGTACTTATGCTTCGAGAGGGTTGGGATGTTAGAAATATTTCGGTAATTCTTTTATTTAGAAAATTTAGTTACAAAAAAGTAAACGGAGAAATATTTTCAGTTTATGGACCACAGGTGATCGGTAGGGGCTTACGCCGAATGAGCAAAAATCCCGAAGAATGGGAATCGCTCTTTGTTGTAGATCATCCTATTCTCAAGCACGACTGGCTATGGGAGCACTTAAAAGCTCAATACTATCCTGATGTTTTGGATCCAGCAAATGTTATTATTGATGAAGAAAAAATTATTCGTGAAGAGGAAGAGGTGGAAAAAATAGACGAAGGCAAAATACCAATTGAAGAAGCAGCTGAAAAGCTTGATATTTCTAGCCTACCACCCACTCCTGACCCACCAGAAGTAATAGAGCCCCTTTATGAATGGCAAAAATTTCTTGACGAATATAGATATGATTTTTACAAATTAATTATCGCTGAGGATATTACCCAAATTAAAAGCCTTAATCTTGATGCAGATTTAACCACTTTAGACAAAAGTAGTCCTCCGGAAGTAGATCTGGAAGAAGTAGCTCGTGTTACCCATACAGAAAAATGGGATTTACCAACCTTAAAAGAGCAAATAGTTAAACAAGTGCATCAAATTGCTCTAAGTGCACTTTTAGAATACGACCGAAATCCAGACCAAAGACAAGTACTCCTGGTAAAAATTATTCGTGAACACATTAAAAAAAGATTTTTAGGTGGATACGAAATAGAAGATTGTGATAACGAATTATTACTAAGAAAACTTTGGCTAATTATTGACCAAATTAGAGATTTATTTCTCCGTCCAGAACTGATAGAAGGTATTCTAATTACTCAACAAAAAAATGGTAAGTAAAAAGGGGAAATTAACAAATCTTAAAAAATCTCCCTATGGCGAAGAAGAATACGACTCCGCTTTAGAAAAGGAATATATGGTTGAACTTGAAAGGGACCCTGCGGTTAAAAAGTGGACTAAAAAACATGGAGTAAAGATTCCTTATAAGTTTTTCGGTTTCACCAGATATTATCTGCCAGATTTTCTGATTGAATACCAAGATGGACATAAAGAAATTCATGAAACTAAAGGTCTGCCTCTACTTCTTTGGTTATCAACTAAATTAAAAAGAATAAGTGCAGAAGAATTTTGTCGGCAACAAGGATTTAGATATAAATTAATCACTAAAGGAAGACAAGCATTTTACGGAAAAGTATAATCTATCTTTCTCCTCTCAAATCAATCCTATGATAATGTGAGCCCGGGGGGACGGTGTCGTCTTCAACCTCAGTGGTAGTATAAAGCTGGTAATAACGCCTTCCTTTAATTTCTAAATACCCGTAATCCGGATTATCTTCTTTTGGCTCGGAAACAAAACGAATATTTACTTGACTTCTGGCAACAAAATAGGAAGTTGTCGCGGAAATAATAACAACTAGAAGAAGGACCAAAAATATAAAAAGCAAGCGTTTTTTCATTTTCTCCTTTCTGGGAGACGCTTGCCTAAACAAGCGACCTCCCGCCTACCCCCCTCCGCGGCGAAGCATCAGGTCTCGAGCGAGAGGCCGCTTCAGATAGACCTGATGCCGCCTTAAAGGCAAATTTCTCTCGCCGCGAAGGATTGGGTTTTATCTAAAACAATCTTACTAAAAAGGAAAAATTCTTTCAACAGGAAGTAGGGAAGTGCCAGAAAACAACCCGTAAAAACCATAAAACACGAACCGCTTGAATAAAATCGCAGTTGATTAAAATACCGAAATGTTAGTTAGACGGGGAATTTTCTTGCTTGTTAAGAAATCAAACTTCTTTTTTCAAACTATGTTATTATTGTTTTATTATGACCAAAGATGAAATATTATTTTGGCGGGACAAATATAATAAAGAAGAAGATTTATATAATAAGGGCGTAGAAGAAAAATTAAGAAAAAGGTTTAGAGAAAACAACTTTATTACTAAGTCAGACCTTCAAACAGTTATTAAATGGAAGTTCCAGGGAAGATTGTTGGGTAGACAAAAAAGATTTCTCAAAGTCTTAAAATCGGTTAACGAAAAGTTTATCAAGAAAATTTCTTACCTTACTTTCCAAAGCAAAGAAGACGAAATCAGATTAAGACTTTTATCGTCAATAAAAATGGCAGGTAATGCTTTAGCAAGCGTCATTTTAACCTTCTACGACCCCAAAGAATACGGCGTCTTAGACATCCATGCCTGGAGAGGATTATTTGGCAAAGAACCTCCGGATATTTTTTCAAATACCAAACACGCCATTAAATTTTTTACCAAACTTAGAGAAATCTCCCGGAAGACTGGTCTACCATGTAGAGATATTGAGAAGGCAATCTTCAAAAAAGATTTAGACGAAAGTAAAAGTTTTATTCGTTAAATGGCGTGCTTAGACGATAACGAGCCAACCCCTACCACCGAAACTACATTCAAGCTCAAGAGTAAATCAAAACTAATACTATTAGCTTTAGTACTAATAGCCAATTAAATAGTTTAAATTCTATTTGATTGCAAGAAACACTATTGAGATTCCAAAAATTAGAGGAATAAATATTCCAGATAAAATATACCCCCAAGATAACTCTTCTGTTTTAGCACCTTTTTTAGCTGGGAAGGAAGAAACAGAAAAACCCCCAAAAAAGAAAATAACGGATAGGATTATACCGTAAGATTTAAACGAGGTCTCTCTGGTCAATAAGATTATTGCCTGAGCAAAAAAATAATAGGTAAAAGAGTCAACATTAATTCTAAAAAAATGTTCTATATATTCAGTAAACATCTCAAACCTTTTTAGGAATATTTCAATTCCTTGTTCGGATGGAGAATTGTTTACATTTACCTCCGTTTTTTTGTTATCCATGTTTTAATTCTACCAAAACCGATACTTTTGTCCAAAGTTATCAATTTCATAGATTCGAAAAAAAGAAAAATCCCCGCAATTTCCGTAAAACAAAAATTCAGTCTTCAGTATTACGCCGAAATAGTTGCACTTCCACTGCTTTACTATCCCCGTCACCTCTACCTTTTGACAGCCTCGCCATTTTAACTAATCGCCTCGTCTAACAACCAAATCGCAAACTGCTACCAAACCAAAATCGTCACCACTCCAATCTCTGAAACCGCAAATGAAAGTCAGATATCAAACCTTCCCAGCAACACCATCAAGTCCAAATCCGCTACCAAATCTCTGTATCCGCCAATGAAGGGTAGTAACCAACCTCCGCTTCGCTGTTGTTGCCAAAAGTTCCCAGCGAAACCATATAAGTCATTATCAAACCTCAAAACCTGCAAATAAAGTCCAAATCCGCTACCAAATCTCGGAAGCCGCAAATGAAAGGCTGTAGACAACCGCCTTTTCTCCCCTCCACCCGTGCCGACTACTTCTCGGCACTCGTTTCGGGGAGAGTGCCCTCGCAAAAAGCAAGGCGACGAATCGCAAACTATAGGGGGCAGGTTTCCCCTCCATTTCCCCCCGCCGTCGCATAAGCGACTTCCCCCCTTTGAACCTCCCCTTCCGCAAATAAGGTTGCTATTTATTTATAGCGGGGGGAAAACTTTGAGGGGAAACCTTTTTTTCCAAAATTCCCCTACGCCTTTTGGAAAACCCTATAGTTTGCAACGAAAAATTTGGGGTCCCCTCCGGCACCCCCCCAAATTTTTCGCCTTTTCAGGTTCGTCGCCGCATTTTTGCTCGGGCACTGAAGGTGGGCTGGCTTTTGACGCTTTACTTCCTCGTTAGTCTGAAACCGCCAATTTTACCCGCCAAAAAGGCGGGTCAAGTCCGCCTAATCGGCGGACTTGAAACCTAAAAGATTAAAATCCAAACCTTTGTATCCGTTCCTCTTCAAAAGCCAGCCCACCTTTACTGTTCCCGTCACGCCTCCTTCCGCTTTCAAAGTCTGAAGCCTTTCCCAAACCTCGAGTTGGACGCTTTTTAAAATCTTTTTGGGCACTTTTTGAAATCTTTAGGGCGCGCCTCCTTTCGGTCGGCGCGCCCGGAATTTTTTAAGAGAAAAAATTTCTTCTAAGCAGGAAAACCATAAGGAAAAAAGCGGAATTAAATTGGTGTCACAACGGAATTTGGCATAGAATTCCAGCAATAAAGAGATTTTATTAACGGACAGGCAAATCGGTAAGCGTTAGCAACTGTTGAATATTTTGTGTTATAATTTCAATAGGCTCGAAGGCGCTTATATAATCAACTGTTCTAAAAGCGTCCGCTAAGGCCGACCAAAACAGAAAAAAGCTTTTCTAGGGGAAATTTAGTCTTTCAAGAATTTCTTCTTTTTCTTTTTCTTCGGCAAATCTTGGCTGGCAAAAATTCTCAATAATTACCGGAAAGAAAGAGATATT
>Ga0209102_1001472_pt1 | contig 12164 bp, 10 predicted proteins | sample ConPoolayeHmetaG_FD_185483 | JGI IMG/M metagenome (GOLD analysis project Ga0209102, IMG submission 185483) | Hot spring microbial mat communities from California, USA to study Microbial Dark Matter (Phase II) - Cone Pool mat layer H metaG... ... | reverse complement strand
GGCGAAAATTTTTGTTGAAGTAACAAGACTTACCGGTTATGCTTCGGAGGAGGCGGGTTTTTTACAGGTAGCCAAAAAAGGAACAATGGATATTAAAGGGCTTTTGCTGGCAGGAATTATTATTGGCGCTTTGGGAGTTTTGGATGATATTACTGTTTCTCAAGCGGCGGTAGTGGAGCAACTTAAAAAAGCCAATCCAAAAATCCGTCCCCATCAGCTTTTTTGGCAGGCAATGAGTGTTGGTCAAGACCATATTGCCTCGATGGTTAATACTTTGGTTTTGGTTTATACCGGGGCGGCTTTGCCCTTGCTTTTACTTTTTGTTGACAATCCAATGCCTTTTTCTCAGGTGATTAATTACGAAATTATTGCCGAGGAAATTGTCCGCACGCTGGTGGGGAGCATTGGTCTTATTTCTGCTGTCCCGATTACCACTTTTTTGGCAAGTAGAGAAACTTCCTCTTGACAATCTAACTTTTTTTCCTTTATACTTCCAATAAATTATAAAAATATTGGAATTAAAGATATTAAGATTTATGAATAATCCCTTGAATTTGCTGAAATACAACCGCCACTGGGAGAAAGGATTTAGATATCCTTTCCCTAAAAAAAGGAGAATTTTTTCCAAACTCGTTTCTCTCTTGCCCAAAAAGCAAATAATTGAAATTACGGGATTGCGTCGGGTTGGAAAAACCACATTATTTTTTCAGTTGATAAATCACCTTTTAGATAAGGGTATTGATCCATTTTCTATTTTGTATTTTACTTTTGATGAAGAAAAACCCTCCTTGGACTCCCTTTTTCAGGATTTTAGCCGGCAGACAGGAAAAAATTTTAAGAAAGAAAAGATTTTTGTCTTTTTGGATGAAGTTCAAAAACTGCCTGATTTTCAAAATAAGGTGAAGATTTATTATGACCTTTATCCAAATCTAAAGTTTTTCCTCAGCGGTTCTTCATCACTATTTTTAAAAAAGAAGAAACAAGAAAGTTTAGCGGGGAGGGTTTTTTCTTTTGTTTTGCCGCCGTTGGATTTTGAGGAGTATCTGTTTTTTAAAAACAGGAAAGAAATACTTAAAAAACCTCTTCTTTTTAAGGAAGAGATAGAAAAAGAGTTTGAAACTTTTCTTACCTCTCAATTTATAGAAAGTATCTTTTTGTCAAAGTCGGAGGAGAAAAAAGAATATTTTACTTCAATTGCTAAAAAAATAGTTTTTGAAGATATTCCCACTGTTTTTCCGGTAGAAAATCCTGAAATTCTCTGGCAAATAGTAAAAGTTATTGCTCAAAAGCCGGGAATATTAATAAACTATCAAAGTTTAGGTTCAGATTTAGGAATTAGCAATAAAACTGTCAGTTTATACCTTTATTTTTTAGAAGAATCTTTTTTAGTCCGGAAACTTTATAATTTTTCCGGAAATTTTTTGGCTTCAGAAAAAAAACTTAAAAAATATTATCTTGCTTCCCCTTCTTTTTCAGCGGCGCTGGGAGATTTTAACCAGCTGGGTTTGTTAGGAGAAAATTTTTTGTTATCAGTGAAGGATGTCCGCTTTTTCTGGCGGGATCCTTATAAACACGAAGTTGATTTTGTTGATGTCCAAAAAGGTATTTTACCTATAGAGATAAAATATCAAGAGAAAATTGATAAGAAAGACACTAAAAATCTTTTTTTATTTTTGAAAAAATTTGGGTCTCAACAGGGAATAATCTTTTCCAAAAGTATGGAAGAAAAAAAGTTGGTAATAAAAGACAAAACGGTGATGGTAAAACCAGTATTTTTTCTGGATTTTTGATTACTTCTTGACAAATTCTAATATATAGATTATCATCTATATAATGAAAGACTTTTTACCGCCTTGTCCATTTGCCCTTCCGCCAATGAGTGATCCCTCAAGAAGGAAGATTTATCAGTATTTATTTTCTGAGGGAGAAAAAACGGTGGGAGAGATTACTAAAAAACTTAAACTTCGCCAGCCAACAGTTTCTTATCATTTAAAAATGATGAAAAAAGAAGGGTTGGTTAGTTGTCGGAAAAAGGGTCGGGAGGTTTATTACAAAGTTGCTTTTGTTTGTCCTGAAGGAGGAATATGCTTCCAATGAAAAAAGTTTACTTAGATTATGCTGCCACTACCCCATTAAGGCCAGAAGTTTTAAAGGTAATGGAGCCTTATTGGATAAAAAATTTTGGCAATCCCTCCTCGATTCATTTGTGGGGTCAGGAGGCAAGAAGGGCGGTTGAGGAGGCAAGGGAAAAAGTAGCCCAGATTTTAAATTGTTTACCGGAAGAGATTTATTTTACAGGAACAACAACAACTTCTGATAATTTGGCTATTCAGGGAGTAATGCGGGCTTTGAAAAATCAAGGAAAAACTCACCTAATTACTTCGGCAGTGGAGCATCATGCGGTTTTGGATACTTGCAAGGCCTTGGAAAAAGAAGGATTTAAGCTAACAATTTTGTCAGTTGATAAATATGGAATGGTAAGCCTCAAAGATTTGGAAAAAGCAGTTACTCCTCAAACAGGCTTAGTGACAATTATGTATGCCAACAACGAAGTGGGAACAATAGAGCCGATTGAAGAAATGGCAAAGAAAGTTCAAAGTTTATTTTTTCACACCGATGTGGCGGCGGCAGTGGAATATTTGTCTTTGGATGTTAAAAAATTAGGAGTAGATTTGTTAAGCTTGGGAGCTCATAAATTCCACGGGCCTAAAGGAGTAGGAATTTTGTATGTTAAAAAAGGAACGCCAATTTTTCCTTTGACTTTTGGTGGTCATCATGAGGCAGGTTTATGGCCAGGAACAGAGGCAGTACCTTTGATTGTTGGAGCTGCTAAGGCTTTAGAAATTGCCCAAAGAGAAAGAGGAAAAGCTTCAGAAAAAGTTTCTAAACTTCGGGATAAATTAATTGAAGGAGTTTTGGCAAAAATTCCTGACAGTCAGCTTACTGGCCATCCGCAAAAGCGCTTACCAGATATTGCCTCTTTTGTTTTTGAGGGAGTAGAAGGAGAGGCAATTTTGCTGGCCTTATCAGATAAGGGAATTGCCGCTTCTTCGGGTTCGGCTTGTACCTCAGGAATTTTGGAGCCCTCTCATGTTTTGAGCGCCATGGGAATTTCTCCAGAGTTATCTCATGGGTCAATAAGATTTTCTTTGGGAAAAGAAACCACCGAAGAAGATATAGACTATGTTTTGGAGATTTTGCCGGAGATTATTAATCAGTTAAGAAAAATGGCACCAAAGATATAAATCCAAATTTCAAAATCCAAAATCCAAAATTTTTGGAATTTTAAACTATGATTTTTCAAAGTTTTTATTCTAAAAAAGTTTTAGATCATATTCGTCGCCCAAAAAATATGGGCGAGATTAAAAATCCTGATGGAATGGCAACCGTTGGTAATAGGGTTTGTGGAGATGTGATGCGGCTTTATATTAAAGTAGGAAAAAGGAATGGTAAAGAATATGTTAAAGAGGCAAAATTTCAAACTCTTGGGTGCGGCGCGGCCATAGCCACTTCTTCAATAATTACCACTATAGTAAAAGGGAAGCCCTTGGAAGAAGCAGAAAAAATCACCGAGAAAGCAATTGCCGAAGCCTTGGGAGGATTGCCGCCGGTGAAGTTTCATTGTTCGGTTTTAGCGGCTGAGGCCTTAAAAAAAGCAATTGAAAATTATCGGAAGAAGAAGCCTAAAGAGAATTGGCACGACTGATGTAGGTAGAGCAGATATTGCAACACGCCCCTTTACAAGTTAAATTAGCAATGGTAAAGTTAATAACTAACATTAATGAAAGGAGGTAGTTTTATGGAAGAAAGAGGATGTGAAAGTTTTCTTTAAAATTTGCATAAATTCTGCTGAATAAATGTTAAATACGATTCTTGTTTCTATTACGGAAAAATGTAATTATAACTGTAAGCATTGTCGAGTAATAAAATATCGTTCAGAAATAGACTTCAAAGATGCAATTAAGATTGTTGACAAGGTAAAAAATCAAACACGAGTTGTTAATTTAACCGGTGGCGAACCCCTTCTTTATGGCAAAATTATTCCCCTGATAGACTATATTAAGAAGAAGACAGATCTTAAGGTTTCAGTGTCTACTAATGGGCATTTTTTAACTCCAAGGATCGCTCGTCTATTAAAGGAAAAAGGACTTGATGGAATAAATATCAGCCTCGACAGTACCAATCCTAAAAAACACGATTGGTTTAGGGGATATAATGGTGCCTATAAGGCAGCTGAAAAAGGGATTAAAGTTGCGATAGAAAATGGTCTTAATTGCCGAATAGCGGCGAGTTTAGGAAAATTTAATTATCGAGAGGTCGAACAGTTAATTATAAAGGCCATTGATTTGCATTGTTCAGCAATTTCTTTTAGAAGAATTCTTCCTGTTTCGAAGGCTTTAGACTCTCTTGTTCCGCAGATGTTAAATAGACGCGAACTTTTTTATTCATTAAGGCGAATTTATAAATTTTTATATTTTCTTTACCCACTTTTTAATATTTATGTTCAAGAGCCAATTGACCTTTATATAGCTCAAAAATTACTTAGGAGGAAATTTGGCGACTCAGGAGGTTGTGGTGCCTGTCGGAAAATGGTTGAGATTAAGACCAATGGTGACGTTTGGCCCTGTCCATCACTACCCTTTAAATTAGGCAATATCTACAAAGACTCACTCTCTGAGATTCTTAATCATCGGATCGCCCAACTTCTTATTGAAAAAAAGATCAAGGGAGCTTGTGGAAATTGTGATTTAAAACAGATTTGTGGTGGTTGCCGAGCCTGGGCTTTATTTAAAACCGGTGATTATCTAGAGTCTGACCCTTATTGTCTGAAAGACGATTATCAGACCCTTGTTAGAGATTTACCTTCTTTTTATGAGAAGAAGAAATTGGAAGAAGGAGAGATAAAGGAAGTGATTGAGTTGACAACTAAGTTTATGAAGCCAATTTTAGAAAGAAGTGGGATAGTTTGGAGAGGAGAGTTGCTTGAGCGGGATTTAAAAAGTAATAAAGCAGGAACATTTTGGCTTTTGAAATTTAAATCGAAAGTAGTTGGTTATCTTTTGTTTGATAAAAAAGATTCGGAGATCTATTTAAAGTCCATAATAATTGATAAACCATGGCAGAGAAAAAAACTGGGCTTGCTTTTAATGAAACGACTAGAGCTATTTGCCCGGAAAGAGGAAAGAGATAAAATTCGTTTCGCCGTCCAGGAGGCTAATAAAAAGGCCTTGGTTTTCTTTGAAAAGTTAAATTATAAAAGACTTGGCAAAGAAAAGGGTAAAGGATTTATTTTTCTTAAGGAAATTTAAAAAAATTATTCATCTAAATGATTAGAGAACGAGAGATTAAGGATTTACAAACAATCGATTGCCATACTCACGCTTCCGGTATAGAAGTATTTAATTTTTTTATTCCCAGAGTTCCCTCAACCCAAAGCATTGCCGAATTAGAGAGAAAAATGGTGAGCAATGGAGTTTCTTATGCTATTGTTTTTCCAATGCCCTTTAGTTTATATTACAACCCCAGGATTGTTTTAAGTGAAAACAGGCTCCACCCTTCCGGACTGGAAGATTTTCCTTACGAGGTGGAAAACAAGGCTTTGCTACATGAGGTAAGTTTATCCGCCGGGTGTTTCTTACCGTTTTTAGCTATAGATCCAAAAGAAAAGGTCGAAGAACAGGCCAAATTTCTTAGAGATGAAAAAAACTATTTTGGCCTTAAATTTCATCCGGTGGCTACTCATTCATCTATGCATGACTTAAGAAACTCGCCCTTTTTAGATATTCTCCAAGAACGGGGTATTCCCCTAATGATCCATTGTGGTAGACAAGACAATGCCTTGCCGGAATCCATTCTTGCTTTTGCTAAAGAGCATCCTAAAATTAAGGTGTGTATTGCCCATTTGGCTGGTTTCGATACCGAAGTTATTTTAGAAGCTCAAGGACTTAGCAATCTTTTTTTTGACACGTCGCCCTTTTTAAATTGCTGTTATTTAGCTCACAAAAAAGATTCAAGGTACTTTTCCCCCCGAGGTTTTAATTTGGATTATACAGCTCCTCTTAGAGTTCTAGCGACAGTCAATAACTTTCTTAGGGGTCGCTTAATTTGGGGGACCGATGAGCCGTGGACAACTGTAACTGATCCTAAAACCGGCAAGATTATAGTCAGAAGCTCCTACGAAAGAGAAAGGGAGCTTTTGGAACAATTAGAAAAACATGATTTTCATGATGTGAAGCTTGAGATTACTAACCAAAATATAAAACGTTTTCTTTGGGGATAGGGCTCTTTAAATGATAGATAAGGATGAAATTATTACTTCGGCAATCAATTTTTTCTTTAAGATAAACAAAAAATCCGATGAGGAAGAAAAAGACTATTGGGATCGCTTCTGTGCAGAAAAAATTGCTTCCCAAAAATTTTCTGAGCTTGATTATTTTTTCCAAAAGAAGGTCTATACCAGATTGTGCAGCTGTTTTTTGTCAATTCTTGGTAGTGTAAAAGGAAAGAAAATTTTAGAAACAGGATGTGGTTCTGGATACTTAAGCATGTTGCTTGCCCAAGAAGGTGCAAAGATTACTTTATTGGATAATTCAAAATTGGCCCTTAAATATTCTAAAAACCTTCTTAAGCAGATAGAGTCAATTCAAAAAGTAAAATATCAAGTAAAATATGTCGCTGCCGACGTTAGAAGACTGCCTTTTAATAAAAATACTTTCGATATTGCTCATAACTGTGGGGTGATCGAACATTATGAAGATGAAACGATTTTGGTAATTTTGAGAGAAATGACAAGAGTTGTTCGTAAATATGGTCAGATTATTGTGGTAGTGCCTAATTTGTTATCTCCAGAAATAGTTTGCAGAATGATTAAGTATGGCAAGGGGTCAGAAAGGTATCTCTCCAAAAGAAAATTAAAAAAGTTAATGCAAAAGGCAGGTTTGAAAAAGATAGAAGTTAAGAAAGCCAATGCTTCGGTTATTCCTTCTTGTTTTCCAGAAAAAATTCATTCTCGGCTGGCGTTCTTAGACGATAAGCTAAAATTTTTGGATTATCTTTTTTACGGGAGAGGATTTAAGGTTTGATTCTGCGACTGACTCCGAGGTACTTAAAAAAGCAATTGAAAATTATCGGAAAAAAAACCGAGATTGAACTTTTTTACTTGACAGGAAATTCAAACGGGAGGTAAAATAGCTCATAAATGAGTATGATTGACTCTTGGTGGCAAGAATTAGTTGGGAAATAACCACTGGTGAGTTTTTGGTGGAATTAAAAAACTCGCCAGGCGGCGAGTTTTTTAGTATATAGGGCTGTCGGTTAATTGGTAAACCACGGGTCTCCAAAACCCGGACTCCCCGTTCGAGTCGGGGCAGCCCTGCTGAATGAAAAAAAGAATCTTAACCGGTGATAGACCAACAGGAAAGCTTCATTTAGGACATTATGTAGGAAGTTTAGCCAATCGAGTGAAGCTTCAGGGTAAATATGAGTGTTTTTTTATTATTGCCGATTTGCATACTTTAACTACTTCGCCAACAAGAGAAAGAATTAACCAGATTAAAGAAAATATTAAAGAAATAGTTTTAGATTATTTAGCGGTAGGAGTTGATCCTAAAAAAGCGGTAATTTATCAACAATCTTTAATACCTGAAGTTGCTTATTTAACCCTAATTTTTTCCATGTTAATTTCTGTTTCTCGTTGTCAAAGAGTTCCAACTTTAAAAGAGGTGATGCATGATTTACATATTGCCCAACCTTCTTTAGGTCTTTTAAGTTATCCAGTTTTACAAGCGGCAGATATCTTGATGGTTAAAGCCGATTTAGTTCCGGTAGGTAAAGATCAAGAAAGTCATGTTGAGGTTTGTCGGGAAATTGCTGGGAGGTTTAACCAAATGTATGGTAGAGTTTTCCCAGTGCCGAAAGTCTTAATTGGCAAAGTACCAACTTTACCCGGAATAGATGGAAAAGCAAAAATGAGCAAATCTTTAGGGAATTGTATTTATCTTTCTGATGATTCCCAAATAGTAAAACAAAAAGTAATGGCGATGTATACAGATCCAACAAGAATTCATTCTACCGATCCCGGACATATCGAAGGAAATCCGGTTTTTATTTATCATGAGACATTTAATTCTAATAAAGCTGAAGTTGAAGATTTAAAAGCGAGGTATGTAGCGGGAAAAGTTGGTGATGTTGAGGTAAAAGAAAAATTAGCAATCGCCATTAATAAATTTTTAAAGCCGATTAGGGAAAGACGGCAAAAGTTTGCCCAAAAAAAGGGGTTAGTAGAAGAAATAATTTTTGAGGGAAGCAAAACTGCTCAAAAAGAAGCTTCAAAAACCCTTGCTGAAGTAAAAGAAGCGATGGGGTTGGTTTAGCAATGGAGGTATGGTAAAATAAACCGATGGCAAATTCTTCAAAACAAACCCCAGAAATAAAAAAATTTGAGTTTAAGTTTAAGATTAACTTAAAGAATATTTTGCTTTGGGTGTTGATTTTGTGGGTAGGATTTTCTTTTTTAGTTTCTTTAAAAATGCAGGCTCCGGGGAAAGAAAAGATTCCTTTATCTCAGGTTTTAAGTGATATTAAAGAAGGGAAAATTGAAAAAATTGAAATAGAAGACAGCCGGCTTTATTTAACTTATAAAGACGGTGGGGTTTTTCTTTCCCAAAAAGAACCGGGAGTAAGTTTTACCGAAACCTTAAAATCAGCCGATATTTCTCCCCAAGAGGTTAATTTGGTGGTAAAGGATTTGCCGATTTCTGGGGCTCTACTTGATATTATCTCAACGGTAGTTCCGGTGGCCCTAATGATTTTTTTCTTTTTTTATCTTTTCCGTCAAGCAAAAGGAGCTCAAGAATCAATTTTTTCTTTTGGAAAATCAACTGCTCGAGTTTTTGCTAAGGGGAGACAGGTAATTACTTTTAAAGATGTTGCTGGGGTGGATGAGGCAAAAAAAGAACTCCAAGAAGTAGTCGATTTTTTGAAGCATCCGGAAAAATACCGGAAATTAGGAGCGCGGACTCCCAAGGGGGTAATTTTAATTGGTCCCTCGGGAACAGGGAAAACTCTTTTAGCAAAGGCAGTTGCCGGTGAGGCTAATGTTCCTTTTTTCTCAGCCGCTGGCTCAGAATTTATGGAAATGTTAGTTGGTGTTGGTCCGGCAAGAATCAGAGATTTGTTTGCTAATGCTAAAAAGTCTGCCCCAAGTATAATTTTTATTGACGAAATCGACGCTATTGGCCGCCAGCGGGGTTTGGGAATTACTGCTGGGCATGATGAGCGAGAGCAAACCCTAAATCAAATTTTGGTAGAAATGGATGGATTTACGCCAGCAGATAATGTGATAGTTTTAGCGGCTACAAATAGAGGAGATTTATTAGACCCGGCATTGATGAGGCCAGGAAGATTTGATCGGCGGGTAACTTTAGATTTACCTGACTTAGAAGACAGAAAAGCAATTTTGGCTATTCATGCCCGGGGAAAACCCTTTGAAAAAGATGTTGACTGGGATCAGGTTTCTCGTTCAACTGTTGGTTTTTCCGGAGCAGATTTGGAAAATATGCTAAACGAGGCAGCGATTTTAGCGGCAAGAGAAAACCGAAAAGCAATTATTATGAAAGATATTAATGAAGCAGGGTTGAAAGTAAAATTGGGTCCGGAAAAAAAGAGGTTGCAAACTGATGAAGAAAGGAAAATGACCGCTTATCATGAAGCAGGACATGCAGTTGTTTCTTATCATTTGCCCCACATGGACCCGGTTTCTCGGGTGTCGATTATTTCTCGGGGTTTGGCGATGGGCTTTACTTTAATTCCACCAACAAAAGAACGGTATACCGAGACAAAATCTCATTTGGAAGAAACAATTACTTCTTTGTTTGGTGGTCGGGCAGCAGAGGAGTTAGTCTTTAATGAATTTACTGCCGGAGCGGCCTCGGATATTGATAGGGCAACCCAAATTGCCCGGCGGATGGTGGTTGATTTTGGAATGAGCCAGTTGGGACCAGTTTATTTGGGGCCGCAAATGGAGGAAACAGAATGGGGAAAAAGCTGGTGGCAACCAACAGAAATTTCTCCAAAAATGGCAGCGAAAGTTGATGAAGAGATTAAAAGAATTGTTGATGAGGGTTACCAAAAAGCGCTTCAGATTTTAAAGAAGTACCGGAAGAAACTTGACCTTGTTGCTCAAGAACTTTTGGAAAAAGAAACTATTGAGGGTGAAGAGTTCCAAAAATTAATGAAATCCTCAAAATAATTTTTCCGGGAAAATATGAAGAATAAAATTGTTTTTTTCTTTGGTTTTTGGTTGGTTTTTGGGGGTTTTGTCTTTTGGCAATATCCGCTAGTGCAGGGACTTTTTTCGGTGATAAAAGGGCAACGAGAGGTTATTTCTCCGTTGGTTCGTTTACCGACTGAGGGGCGGATTTTGGGGGAAATTACTACCCTGGAAACAGATTTTGATTTTGGAAGTATTCAGTCTGAAGCGACAATTTTAACTCAGGGAGCTTATATTTATGATTTGACCCGGAAAAGATTAATTTTTGAAAAAGATGCTCATCGTCAACTCCCAGCAGCTTCAACCATAAAAATTGTAACCGCGGCGGTGGCTTTAGATAGAGGAAATTTAAGCGAAGAAATGACTGTTAACTGGTTTCCTACTTTGGTTGGCGAAAGCAGTATGAATTTGGGTTTTGGAGAAAAATTTAGCTTGGAAGAACTTTTGTATGGATTGCTGATGGTTTCGGGAAATGATGCGGCGGAAACGATTGCCCAAGGGCTGGCAGGGAAAAGGGAAATTTTTGTTGAGTGGATGAACCAGTGGGCAAAAAAAGTAGGAGCAAAAAATACCAATTTTACTACTCCCTCAGGATTGGATGAAGAAGGTCAATACACCACTGCCTATGACTTATTTTTATTTGGTAAAGAGGCATTTACTCGCTACCCAAAAATTTTGGAAATTTCCACAACCAAAGAAAAATATTTGCCAAAAACCACCGGTCATAAAGCTTATTTACTCCGAAATAAATTTTTGCTTTTAGACGATTTTCCGGTGTTGGCAGCAAAACCAGGTTTGGGAGAGGAAAAAATGCTTTCTTTGGTGGCTTTGTTAGAAAAAAACCGGCGAAAAATTTTAGTTACTTTAATTCGTACTCCCTCTTTGCGCCATGATCTTGAACAAATTTTCAAATTACTTTAAAATTTTGCGCTCTTTTTTGGAGGGCTGCCTGGTTGGGGTTATTTTTATTTTTTTGATCCTCTCGGGAATGGTATTCCTTATAAGGAATAAATATCAAGGAAAGATTTATCCCGGAATTTTTATTTTTGGAGAGATAGTTTCCGGAAAAGATATTCATGAACTTGAGGAATTTTTGAAAGAAAAAGAAGAAGAAATTAACCATCTGAAAATGGTTTTTTTCTGGAAAAATGGAAAAGAAGAAAAAAAGTGGGAAATTACACCCCAAATGATTGACTGGTCTTTGGATTCACCTTCAATGATTAATGAGGCTTTAACTAAAGGACGCGAGGGAGGAGTTGAAGAGATTTTGAGCTTGTATCGGCTTTTAATTTTTCCTTTAGAAATAAAACCAAATTTTGGTTATAGTCAGGAAAAAATTGAAAAAGTAGTAGAAGAAATAGCAGCAGAAGTTGATCGGCCGGTTCAAGATGCTTTATTTGAATTTAAAAATGGAAAGGTAGTTAGTTTTCAGGTTTCTAAAGAAGGAAGAGAGGTTGATCGTCAGGAAGTAAAAAAATTAATAATTTTGGCCTTTTCTCAACCGCGGGAAGAAAAAAATCTTATCCCCCTGGATTTACCAGTTAAAATAATTGAGCCAAGAATAACCACAGAAAAAAGTAATGAATTGGGGATTCGTGAACTTTTAGCTGAAGGAGAATCGTTTTTTAAAGATTCAATTCCCTCCCGTGTTCACAATATTATTTTAGCCTCTTCTTATTTACATGGGGTGGTTATTCCTTCAGGAGAAGTTTTTTCTTTTGCTAAAAAAATCGGCACCATTTCTGCCGAGATTGGTTATAAACCAGCTTATGTGATTAAAAATAAAGCCACGGTTTTGGAAGACGGAGGAGGGGTTTGTCAAGTTTCTACAACTTTGTTTCGGGCAGCCTTAAATGCTGGTTTGCCAATTGTGGAGCGAAAGGCTCATTATTAT
>Ga0209102_1001471_pt1 | contig 12169 bp, 9 predicted proteins | sample ConPoolayeHmetaG_FD_185483 | JGI IMG/M metagenome (GOLD analysis project Ga0209102, IMG submission 185483) | Hot spring microbial mat communities from California, USA to study Microbial Dark Matter (Phase II) - Cone Pool mat layer H metaG... ... | reverse complement strand
CTTTAATTTCCCCGATTTTATTACTAGATGGATCTATTCCTTGGACTTCAGTTTTAATTGGGGAAAAAGGCTCTGAAGAACCCCCTTGGTAAACAGTAAAAGTTTCCACAAATTCAACATCAGAAAGATTTTCTTTAAGGGCATTAATGGTAATATAATATTCAAATTCATAAGGAAGCTGGGAGTTTTCAATGTGCGAAGGAGAAACAGTTTTTGAGACAGCGATGTACTCGCTGCTGTATGCGAATGGAAGTTTTATTTTTTCTAGGCCTTTGGTAATGAAAGCTGCAGGTATGGCAATGATAAGAATTATTATTAAAACAAAAAAACCGGCTATTCCTATTAAAACCCAAAGCCATGTTTTATCTTCTTTTCCAGCCTTAACAGCTCCCGCAACTTGGGAAGCACGGCGAAGACCGGTAATAGTTTTTACCCCAAGTTGAAGAGCTTTACTTGTTCCGCCGCTAGCTAAAGCCAGACCAGCGTCAATTCCTTTTTTTAAAGCAAACTTCCCAATTTGGCCGGCAGTTTGAAAGGCAGAATTTAACGATGACTCAACCGAGCTTTTTTCAGTCATTCTTATTTATTGTTTCAGTCCTTCTTTGAAGGATTTCCTTTGGACTGCTGGTAACTAGATTGTGTTCCTCGGGTGAAGCAATAACTCTCATTGCCACATGATTTCGGCCGGCAAAAAATAATCCTTCTCCCACCTCGGCGGCTAAAAGGAGTTGTTTTTCTCCTTCGGAAAGATAAAAAGTTTCCGCTACTTTGTCAATTGCCGCCGGATGTTGTTTCATTAGAACTTGAATAGAGGAATTGGTAATTATTGCTTTTCCTAAATCAGTGGTCATGAATTCTTCAACATTTTGGGAGATAGTAGTTAAACCTAGGAAATATTTTCTTGCCCTTTTGGCAATTGAGTTAAGAAAAGAAGCCGAATCTGGATACTTCATTAAATACCAAGCCTCATCAACTATTAAAATTCTTTTTTTTAAGTCCTTTCTAATTCTTGTCCAGATATAATCCAAAATTATAAACATGGCAATTGGCCGAAGGGTCTCTTCTAAATCGCGAATAGCAAAAACAGTAAAAGGATTTTTAATGTCAACATTTGTTTTTTGATCAAAGATTCCCACCATTGAACCTTTAATAAATTTCTCAATTTTATCAGCTAAACCTTTGGCTTGAGGTTCTTCCATTCCGATTAAAGTTTTATAAAGGTCTTCCATCAAAGGTGGTTCTTTGTTTTGGGTGGCTGGATCCGGGGTAATTCCTTTCATTTTGTAGGTTGCTACCAAAGCCCTGTCTAAAATTGCCTCCTGAGTAGAATCGAGTTCTCCCATAATAATTTTGAAAAGTGAGTGTAAAGAAAGAATTTTAAATCCTAGCTCATTTTCTCCTTCAATAGCCACAGCCGGAAGATCAAAAGGATTAATTTTTGTTGGAGAGTTAAAACCAAAACTGATAAATTCTCCACCAACTGCTTCGGATAAAACCTTATACTCGTTTTCCGGATCAATAATAATAATTTCTGTGCCAAACATCAAAGATCTTAAGGCCTCAAGTTTAACTAAATATGATTTTCCTGCTCCTGACTTGGCAAAAATAGTAGCATTTGCGTTCTCTAAACTGAAGCGGTCAAATATAATTAAAGAGTCATTGTGCTCGTTGATTCCGTAAAGAATTCCCTCGTTAGCCGTTAACTCTGAGGAAGTAAAAGGAAAGGTTGTGGCCAAAGAAGTAGTATCCATGTTCCTGGTAATCATTAAAGCGTTCTGACAGATAGGTAGGGTTGATTTAAATCCATCCTCCATTTGTAATGTGGTGTATTTGGTGATGATCAGCAACGAGCCCAAAGTTGCTTCAACTTGTTTGGAAATATGGTCTAACTCTTCAAGGGAATCAGCCGGAATAGTGATATAAAGACCAAACTGGAAGAATCTTTCTGCCCCTTTGACCAACTGTTCTTGCAAGGCTAAAGCATCTTCAAGTTTTGCTTGGGTTGCCGGATTGATAACCACTCCGCGGCTAATATCAACATTTATTTCTGCTTCCATCTCAGCAATCTTTCTTCTTAAATCATCCAAAACTCCCTTACCCTCAACAGGATAAATAAACATTGAAATTTCCAAAGAATGGTCAAAATTTATTAAAGGAGAAAGCCAATTGGCCGAAACATACCTGGGGTATCCAGCCACAAAAAGGGTCCGAAAATAGCGATTATTAATTTTTAAATGGTCAAAATCAACTTCAATGGCTGAAGGGGAAATCAAATCCAAAATTGAAGTTGTCCCGTTAAATATTTTAGGTGTTTGAGGGGGTTTGCTTTGAGCTTGTTTTTTTTGTTTTGAAAAAACTGGAAAGTTAAATTTCATGGGCAGGTTTTATTTCTATCGGTTGGACGATTTCTCCAACTAAAGTAATCTTAATTATATCAAATTCATAACCTTCTTTTTCGGTTATAATTTCATAAGTCCCGTTAGGTAAGGGGGTAGCAATTCTAAACTGACCAAGCTTGTTGGATTTTAATGCCCTAACGGCCAAACCAGTCCCGTCTCTTATCTCCAAAATTGCTCCTTCAATTAACTTGCCTTCCTTGTCTTTGATAACCCCAGAAATAATATTTGGGAGAGAAGGGGTAAAAGGGCCTAGATTATCTTTAATCACTTTAGGGGCAACTGCTTTTTTTGTTCTGGGAGGGCCAGGAGGCTTAATTTCTACTTTGGGTTTTGGCACAGCAACAGTAGTAAATAAAGATTGGATATTTTTTAAAAATTCAGCCTCTTTATCTGGTGGTGGAGGTTGGGGTTGAATTTGAGGTTGGAGGGGGATAGATTGTGGAATGGCTGGCGGAGTAAATTTCGGTTGACTGACCGTTGGAGGAGTCTCTTTTTTCCAAATATACTGAGTTGGAGAAAAAACTGCTTTTAAAAAAGAAATTATCCAGACATCTAAAGGTCTTTCATTAATTGGGAAGAAAGCCATACCTACTCCCAACAAAGCAAAAAAAATAATTCCAGGCCATTTTATAAACACTGGTAAGGGTAGGGCATAAAAAATTAAAGCCACTAAACAACAGGCAGATAGCTTGGCAAATTGTTTTAAGGTCATGCTCCCAATTAGCCTAAATTCATAAGATGATATTGGTTGTGGTACAGGATGTTGTTCCATATAGAAATATGCTACTTTGTCTTAAACAATCAATCAAGATTAACAAAATAGGTCAAAATAGTACTTGACAAGCTCATTCGTTTCGAGTACCTTAGAAATTAAGGTAAATAATTATGAAAAAAATCGAAATCATTTGGCGAGAATTGCTTTATCAATCCTTGGAAGGTCAAGGCGGAAGACGGTTTGAACAAAAAGCCTTGGCCGAGAAATTTGGCTTCTCAACCAGCACGGTTTTTCAGGCCTTAAAAATACCCAGACAAATGGGAGCTGTTCGGGTTACCGGCCGGTTTTTTGTTTTGGAAGATCCGGAGAAACTTTTATATCATTGGGCAAGTGAAAGAAATTTGGAAAAAGATATTGTGGAGGCTGTCCGGGCAGAAGGTTTACCTTTGGAGATTGAAGGGGATCTTCCCCCAAATGTAGTTTTTGGAGCCTATTCTGCCGCAAGAATGACTTTAGGGATTTCTCCGGCCGACTACGACCAGATTTATATTTATTCACCCTCATCTTGGAAAGTTAAAGAAAGATTAAAAATTGTCAAAGGCTCGTCCAATTTTTTTATCTTAAAACCCGATGAATTTCTCCACAATTACGGACAGAAAACAACCTTGGCTCAAACTTTTGTTGATCTTTGGAATTTAAAAACTTGGTATGCCAAAGAATTTGTAAAAGCGATTAAGGAGAAGATAGATGGAATATTATCATAATTTAATTATTCAAAAAAGCTGGCAACTTTTACAAAAACTAAAACAAAAATATGATTTTATTTTGATTGGTGGCTGGGCGGTTTTTTTATATACTAAAGCCTTAAAATCAAAAGATATTGATTTGGTTTTGGATTATCCGGAATTAGAAAAATTTAAAGAGGATTTTTCTGTTTTCAAAAACGAAAGACTTAAAAAATATGAAGCTAAAGCAGAAGAGTTAGAAATAGATTTATATATTCCTCATTACTCCAACCCTGGCTTGCCGGCTGAAGAAATTAGTAAATTGACAACCAGTCTTGAAGGATTTATTGTTCCCCAGCCGGAGATTTTAGCTATTTTAAAGGCAAAAGCTTTAAGTGAAAGAAAAAAATCAGTCAAAGGAAGAAAAGATTTAATAGATTTAGTGAGTCTTTTTGGACTTGAGGAGTTTGATTTTAAAAAACTGAACGACGAAGTAAAAAAATATAAAGTGGGGGAATTGTTAAAAACAGTTAAAGAAACTTTAAGGGAGGTAAGTCAAATTGAGGAACTAAATTTAAATACCCACCAAATGTCCCAACTAAAAAAGAAAGTTTTATCCCAGTTAATCTAACTTCATTCTTTTGACATATTTAGCACTTCGGCTATACCTTTTTCAATAATTCTTTGGTAGGTCTGGCTGAAGTCTTGGACGAAAGCAAAATCAGGGAAAAATGGCCTTAAGTCTTCAATTAAGGCATCTTTTTCAATTTTCTTTATTTTTGCAATTACTATTTCTCTTAATTCTTTTGCGGTTTTGATTTTGGTCAAATCTTTGATTCTGGCAAAGTTAGGTCTTAATTTTCCGCCTCCTTCCCTGGATTTTTGAATAAACCAGGCAAGATCAAAAACATCACGGCCTTTAAAAGGTTCTTTTTGCAGTTTTCCTTTTTTAAATTCTCGTTCTAAAAAAGCAACAATTTTATTAGCAAAAAGGGTAGGTAAGTCATAATTTCTTACCAAAAAAGAGAAATCTGGACCGGAAATAAGATTAGTTTCAGTTTTAAATATTTTGGAAAGATTTAAAGAAAAGTCTACTCGGACAAACAAAACATTACTTTCAGATGGGGCGGCAAAACCCAATTGAGACAAAACAGGAAATTTAAGAAATAAGATTTGATTTTTAGGTCTGAAATTGATATTTAATTCACGAAATTGAAGTTTTTTAGAAAAGTAGGCATTTATATCATTTATAAAAGCATCGAAATCAAACTTTTTTTCTTCAATATTAAGGTCGATGTCTTCAGAAAGACGAGGCGAACCGTAGCATCGGCGTAAACAAGTTCCGCCGGTGAAAATTAGATTCTTCCAAGCAGGAGAAGAATAAACAAAGTTTAAAATATAAAATTGAAGAGATTCTTTGAGTAAATTGCGGATATATGCCTTCTCGGCTTGCGGTGGAGCTTTTTTAAAGGCCTCTTTTAAACCCCCAAAAATCATAGGATTTTTTCCTTTTTAAGAATTTTTAAAATTTTTTTCATCTTTGGTGATTTTGAGTTAATGAGGATATTTTCCAAATCTTTTTTGTTTTTTAAATCAAGATTATCCCAGTTAATTCTAAACCCTTCGGTTAATTGCCAGAGCATATCTTGTCCAGAAAGGAATTTTTTAAAATAAAAAAAGTCAAACAAAGCTTTGGCTGGTGTTGCCAAATAAACTTTTTTATCTTTGAAGTCAGTAGATTGAAAGTTGTTAAAATACTCCGGTTTGATTTTGCGATAAGTAAAGTTCCCCAAAGGGTTGGAAAATGTTCTTGAAGATTTGAGAGTAACGGAGGTAATGGCAAAAACCGCTTCTGGAATAAGCCCGTATTTGGATAAAAGATATTCCAAGGAAATATAAGAAGGGTAGCGAAGGAGGTTGGCTAGATATTCGCAATATTTTTCTTTCTCAAAAGGGTTAGCCTCTAAAGTCAAAAGAAAAAAAGATGAGGTATAAAGACCCTTTTTGAGAGTAATCAAAGTTTTATTGAGGAGTAGCTTTTTAATCCAATAATTGAGGTTTTCTCCTTCTTTTTTAAGAATTTGTGACAGTTTGACTTTGTCCAAGTAGGGCAGATCCTTTAGCTGAGTTTTAAACAAGTTAACATCCATTTTATTCCGTTTTTAGTAAACTTTATTACTAATTCTGGAATAAAATGCAAGACTTGTCAAGGGGGCAAAAAACCTTATAAACAATACCGCTTTTCTTTCTCTTCTTGCTCTTCTTGACTTTTGCCTAATATTGTTGAGAGAATGGGAATAAATGACGGAAGTAGACTCTGAAGTTCAGGTTGTTACAACGAAAGACGCAGTAAAAATTCTAAAAGAACCCCCAAGGGCTGAAGTGGCAAAAGGAAGAAAAACGAGGAAACTAATTCCAGATCAGGAAAGACGAAGGGTTCGGGATTTAGATGAAGATGTCTTGGCTGATGTCAGAGGGAAATGTAGAGATTATCTTTTTCATTTTCAAGGAAGATTAGCCGAAACCCAGGATCCAACCGAGAAAGAAGAACTTCAGCAGGCAATTGATATTTTTACTGTTGTTTCCAGTTTATCTCCCCAAGAAAAAGATCCAAACGCAATTTTACTGACCTGTGCTGCCGGGACTTTATTAAAAGGTATGTTGGAGCAAGAGCAAGAAGAGGCCCAGCAGGTAATTTCAAAAAGTAAGACCGTAAGGGAAAAAGCAGCTGAAGTTTTGGAAGCGAAAGCAAAAGCCCAACAGTTAAAAAGCCTAGCCGAGTTAACAGAAGAAGAGGCAGAGAAAGATCCTTCTTTAAGACAAAGAGCAGCGGATTTAAGAAATCAGGCCGAGGAAGCAGAAAGGGAGATAAGAGAAAAGGTTAGATTAGCCAGAATTTTGGAAATAGAAGAAGCAACTGATAATGCAGTTGAAATAGGCCAAAAAATCCCCCAATTAGAGGAGGCGCTTTTGAATGCAGAGAAAGATGCCGAAAAAGCAGCCGGGAAAGAAACAAAAGCGACTGAAAGGTTAAAACAAGCAGAAAGGGAATTAGATCGATTACTACCTCCTCAACTGAAAAATCTGGAGCAAAAGAGAAGAGAACTGGAAAATGAGGCGGTTCAATTAGAAGAACAAGCCAAAAAAGCAGAGGAAGAAGCTAAACTAAAAGCTGATTATCTCCAAAGTTCTGAATATCAAAGAAAACTAAGTGAAGCCCAGGATAAAATTGATGATGCTCAGAGGAAAGAAGCACTCCTGAAGAAAAATCTAGATGAAATCGAAGCAGAAACAAATACTTTAAAGACTCAACTTGAGCAGCTGAAACAAAAAGGGAGATTGTCGAGAGAGGAATTTAGAAGAAAATCCTACCTTGAAAGAGAGACAACTTCTAAAGAAAGGACTGAGCGGACAGCTAGGGCCCGGGAAGCTCATTCGGCAGCAGAGCAGGCGAGAATTAGTGCTGAAAGAGAAAAAACGAGGATTGAACAAGAAGCCCAAAAAGCAAGGGAAGAAGCGGAGAAGAAGGCCCAAGAAGCAAGAAACATGGCTGATGAAAAAAAGAAAGAAGCAAATAGAGCCAAAAAGCAGATAAGTGCCGCCCTGAGGCGGGCCCCTAACAGGCAAGATATAGAGGATAAGAGAAATGAATTAGAGCAAAAAGAGCAAGCTTTAGATCGGGCTAGAAAAGAGAGAGAAGAAAAAGAAACCACTAGACAAAAAGCTAAAGAGGCTTTAGAAAAAGCCAAGGCAGAGCTAATTGAAGCCCAAAGTTTGGTTAAACAATTACAGGCAGCCGAAAGAAGAAGAAGAATGCAAGAAGATGACCTGGAGGTTTTGGGGCAAGAGATAGAATCTTTAAAAGAAACCCTTATGGAAAACCGGTCAAAATTTGAAAGACTGCTTGATCGTGTTTTTGGAAGAACTGGTATTGAAGAGTTGATTAAAAGCAGAAATCTAGCAACTGAAATAATGATAAATGAAATTTTACAAAACCCCAGTGCTTTTCTGGAGGCAGAATTAGATTTAAAAGCGGAAAGAAAAGGAATAGTGGCTGGGACTGAAGGGGAGGGAGGAGAGAAAAAGGAGGAAGAATCACCAATAGCCGAGGCAGAAATTGGAAAGGCAGAAGAAGGAATTAAAAATTTAACTCCAGAGCAAAGACAAGAGTTGGAAAGCGATTTTCAAGAAACAGATGAGGAGAAGAAGAAAAAGATAATGGAAAAGTGGGCCGGAAGGCTAGGGGTAAGCTTAGGCATCATCGCTTTAATTTTTGCCTTGATTGGGGAATTGGCAAAATTAGAGAAAAGAGGTGGTTGAAATGATTACTCAAGATAAACAAATTTTAAATTTGATAAGAATTTGCCAGATTTCTGAAGAGGAAAGGAATTATTTGGCCCAAAGATTTTCCGATTTAACAGCTAACCAAAAAAGAAAATTAAGGGATAATTTGCTTAAGCAGCTGATTTTAGATTCGGCAAACGAAATTGTTAAAAAAGCAGAGGAACAAGGTATTGCCAATGATGAGTCCAAATTCCCTGATTTATGCCGGCAGATCTTGGATTTAGCCATTACCAAAGAAAAAGAATCCCTGGAAGAATCTTAACTAATTTTTTACTCCCAAAACCCCTCTTTTTAAAATTTATATTATGTTGTGATAAAATTGGGGAAGAATGACCGAAAAAAATGAACTGGAAAAAGTTAAGGACCAAGAAAAAAGGAAAAGAACCAGATTATCCCAGGAAAATCAACCACCAAAAAGTGATAGAGAGAAATTGAATGAGCTTCTTGTAAGGGCCCGGGAGGAGAAAGATCCTCAAAGGGAAATAGAGATAGAGGGGGAAATTGATAGGTTAATTAATCAAAAAGTTGAGGAAATTAAAGAAAAATACCCACAAATTTTAGGCCAAGCTGAGCGGGTTGTCACCTCAGTTGAGTATCTTTTAAGAACCAATGAAGAAAGGATAACGAGGGATCCAGTAAATGGAAGTTTTATTTTAAACCAAATATTAGGGGAAAGATTGCAAGGAGGGGTTTTGGAAGTAGCCAGAGGATTGTCTCCCGAAGAAATTCAATTTCTTTTGGAATACGCTAAAAGAAAGCTCGAGAGGACCGATGTTTACGGCCGTATAGAAACCGTTTTAGGTTTAAATTGGGGGCGAATGACAGAGGAGCAACAATCAGAATATGTGGGGAATCTTATCCAGAGAATCAGGAGTTCTTTTATTGAGCCTTCTATGTTGACAACTAGCCCTATTTGGCTAGAGTTAACCAGGAAAATGACCGATGAGAGGACATTTATGGGTGTGAAAGATAAATTTTCCGCTCACTTTAATTTGCTAAAATTTTATTTAGGTTCTAGAAATTTAGCCGATACCGTGATAGGGGTTGAAGACTTTGCAAAAGGACTGGATCTTTTAAGTTCTGGGAACTTAGCCGATCTTTTTAAAGAAAAAGAAATCCAGGTTGCTTATGATTTACTAAGAAGAGAAAGAAAGAGAACTTTAGAAATTAATACAGAAAGTTCTTTATGGGGTCTGATTGAAAGTTTGGTTCCAGAATATATTAGAGAGATAAGGAAAGAAAGAAGTTCTGTATCCGAACAAGAGGCAAAAAGTGCTTTAGCTGAGGCTTTTGACCTCTTTTACATTTTTGAAAGTCTTCAAGATTTAGAGAGGTCTAAAATGAAACCGGATTCGGTAAGGAAAGCTCTTCATATTGCCGAATGGATGAAAGGAAAATTTGCTCCCGAACTGGTGAATGCTTTTTCTAAATACCGTTTTTATCGAAAAGATGATTCTGGCAATTTTGTTCCTTTAGGCAGAGGCGAGAACGAAAGGCAGAGATTACAGACAGGTGTTGATACTCCCTTGTTTGCTCTTTTCCAAGAATTGAAAGTTGGTGCTTTTTTCCAACTTGGTTTTAAGGTAAGAAGAAATGAGCTACCAATTTATAATTGGCGAGGTGGAGAAGTGCAAGGATATGGTCTTGATTCTTCGGGGAAAAAGACCGGAGAGCAAAGAGCTGGTGGAACCTATGTTTTTTATAAAGAAGATAGCGGTGATGAAGTGGAGGTATTGGTTAAGAAAGATGGGAGTGTGGTAGTAGTGAGGTTAAGCAACATTTCTGGAAAAATTTTGGGCGAAATCTTTTCAGGAAAAACCGAGGAAGGAAAAAGTTTTATTCCTCAAAAATGGTTGGGAACAAACTACGCCAAAAATAACCTGATTTATGGAGAAAAAACTCGACTGACCTTTTTAAAAACCCAACTTTTAAGTGATCCTATAGGGAGTTTGGACGGGGAGCTTAAAGACCCGCTGAAAAGATTAGCTGCTGCTGAGTCCACAGGAGATTTTTATAGCAATATGGGATGGCGTTATTCTGAAGTTGAGGGAGAAGAAAGGGAGAAATTTGAACTAACTAAGGATGATTTTGTAGAAGAATATCTTCGTGCTGTTTTGAATGTTTCCAAAAACAGGAAATCAGGAAAGTTTAAAGATAATACCAATTACATTATTGGCGGGGATTCTTTTCGTTCGGTGATTATTAACGAGGCCAGACGTTATGGATTTATAACTGACGAAGGCGAAGCCCGTTTGACTAAAGAATTTTTTGGGGGGTGGTTGGGAAGATATTTAAAAAGGACAATAAGTGCAATGCCGCTTGTGGTGGCCTGGAGATACCCGGGGATGAAAGGAAGGCTGTTGCAGGCTGCTTGGGGAAGTTTTTGGGAGTTTTTTAAAGCCTATGTTTTAGAAGGAACAGGAGCTGAAAGTATTTTTGGAACTAAACCTAAAAGATAAACCTAGCAGTTAATAAAAAATTTTTTCTTATTTTCTACGACTGACATAAAGGCCTGATTTTCGTTGTTCTTCCCTGGGCTTTAATGGCTGTGGTCTTTTGGAGGAATTTTTTCCCCTTCAGGGGATGATGGTTTTTCTGGGGGTTCTTCCTTTTGTGTTGCGAAAGGAGAGAAAGCTCCTGCTGCTCTTTTTATGGTCCACCCAAGGCCTTTTTCCCTTACATCTTTAGCCGATATCTGCCCCAGTTCGGTTACCGCTTTCTTTTCCCAGGCTTCCTTGACGACCCCACTGGGGTAAGTAACCGGAGCTTTAGTAACCCCAAAAGCTCCCCCAATTGGGGCAAAGAATGCCTGGGTTGGTGGTGTAACTTTGGCCTTGGGTTCAAATAAGGCTTTAACATAAGAAGGAATTTGAGGGGCAAGGAGCAGAAGACCATAAGAAATTAAAGCCCCAACCAGCTCTGAATCTGTGGGGAAAAGAAAAGGAGGGGCCCAAATTGGTTCACTAAGGCCCTTGGTAGCCATTCTGATGGCGTCGGCTAAAAGGAAGATGGAGATAACTGCCGGAAATACCAAAATATTAGAGAGTAAATCTTTTAACCAACCAGCAAAAGAATTCCCTTCTTGACCGGGTAAAGCTGACATCATTATTACTAGAGGACCGATAACAACCGAAAGGATGATGTTGATATAACACATAAGTAAAGAAAAAAAGAGCTTGAAGCAGGCAAAAAGCAAGGCAAGGATTAAAATTAAGGTCAAAAGAGAGCTGGTTATTCTTGGACCAACTCCCGGAATATCCTCTATTACGGGTATATGAATAATTTGGGCAACATTGCCAGCCAAGGCAGAGGCAAATTCTCTTCCTCTACCAAAATACTCGCCTATTAAAGTTTTAAGGTCGGGATTATAGAAAACCTGGGCTGCTTTAGCGGTATCCAATAGAGTATTTGACTTTAAAATTGTAAAAACAAGACCTATTAAAATATAAATAAGGTCTATTAAAAACCCGGCAATGGCATAAGAAAAAGTTACCATAATTAAAGCAACGATTACTTTAGGTAAGGCGCTTTCTAAGGTCAAAACCGCTTGGGGAGAAATTTTTACCCTAAACATAATTGCCAAACCGGTGACAATAAAAACAATAACAAAGGCAAGATAAGCAATGTTTCTGGTGATTTTCCATATCCTTAAAATTGGAGTGAAGTATTTAAAGCCGATTCCTTGTTGGGCATAAGCTGGTTGGGTAATTCCAAAGCTTTGACCTAGATCAGCCAAATATTCTGCTCCTGAAGCAGGGGGGTTGGCATAAAGCAGACTTATTAAACTGGCAACTCCGCCTAAAGCCCCTCCTCCTCCATAAGTTTGAAGTTTTTGAATACATTCCTGATCATCTTTTTCACAAACTTCTCCGACTACTGTATGGGTAACACCGTTAAAAATATTTGAAATAAAAGTTTGAGTGAACGAAGTTGTAGATATAGATTTTTCTTTTTGATCCTTTTTTAGTTCCTGTGTGTGTTCCCAA
>Ga0209102_1001470_pt1 | contig 12178 bp, 7 predicted proteins | sample ConPoolayeHmetaG_FD_185483 | JGI IMG/M metagenome (GOLD analysis project Ga0209102, IMG submission 185483) | Hot spring microbial mat communities from California, USA to study Microbial Dark Matter (Phase II) - Cone Pool mat layer H metaG... ... | reverse complement strand
AGAAGAACATAATCGTCAACTGGAGAAGTGGCAATATGTCTACAACTATATCAGACCACATCAGGCTCTTGATTATCTGACTCCTTATGAATATTATCGGCAATGGAAAAGAAACCAAACTACCAAAGTGTCACTAATGTCCTGACCCAATACATGAATTTGACAACAAAGATAAATTTGTCTAAAAATAAAATAAAGTGGGCGATTAACTCAGGGGTAGAGTGCTACCTTCACACGGTAGAAGTCGCAGGTTCAAATCCTGCATCGCCCACTAACACAACTTCTCAAAATTTCTAATCCTGCGAATTTTTATCATTACTTTATCTAACTTTTAGATAAATTCTTAAAGATACTTGGATCATCTCCCGATTAGTTGATAAAAAATAGAATATCCGGGCGTAACTATAAGATTTCATTGGAATAAAAGTGTGGATTCAGATTCAAAATATCAAAGCGAGATCGAAGAAAATATCTCCTAAGCGGTTTGAATTGGCCGAACTCTAAGAAAAGGAAGAAGTTATTAGTCTTCTCTTTTAGATGAGATATCATATTTTCACCAACTAATTTGGAGAAGAGCTAGATATTTTTGGACCTCCCATGAACTCATTTTTCTCTTGCTCTTACAAATTTGGTGAGAGGCAAAGATGCAGCTAGATCATTACAAAAACACTTTAAATACTTTCTGCATTCTTTAATAATACCCTTCAGATTGCCAAATGAGAACTAAGATTCATACAATCTCTTTCATGCAGACATACTGACAAGAAAACGTTCATGAAGATGAGAACAGAATAAAAGGAGAAAAGAAGCAAGAGTGTCATCCTTAAAAAAAAGCAAAAGGAGCATGAATAAAAATTTCTTAAGATTTTATCTTCAATGCATTCTTATCCTAAGCTTAAGAAGAGCTTGTTCTGGAATAGGCATAAGATAACAAACATATCTTCAAGAAAGCACAACCGTTAAAACTAAACATCCAGCAAATTTAATCCAGTTTTTTCATCTCTCTTCCTTCTTACATCTTCGTCAAGCTTGATTAGATAAATCTCGCAAGTCGCACTAACCGTTGCTTCCTTTAAATGTCCACTCCAAGATTGAAACTCACTATCTCCTACAACGATGTGCGCATGAATATAAATCCTACCATCCAAAGATGAAACATTGCCATTGAGCGAAACAACTTCATACTCACCTGAAAATTTCTTGGAGGAATATTTTTGGGTGGCAAGATTAAAATGTCCAAGTTCGAGCTCGCTTAGAGCTCCAAGGCCGAAGAAATATCCTCCCTTTATTTTTTCTTTTTCGCAGAGGCCCGACAATCTTTCAATAATTCTTTCATCCTTTTCAAGCCTTATCAAATAGGTTGATCCGATTTTTTTAAATTTCATTTTGACTCCAAGCTCAATTTTTAATCTTTTGCTTATATAATAAGAAAATTGTAGTTCAATTTTTACAACAAAGAATTTCTCGTTTACAAATAGCCTTAATAAGCCTAATTTAGATTAAAAAAGACTTAAAAGGAATATATTCAGGCATGAGAAAAAATTATTTCTTCTCTAAAAGTCTCATCCAGCAACATCTCAAAAAGTCCTCAGAGGACTGCAAATCTTGATTATTGGGTAAAAATCTTTTCTCACTGAAAAATCCATATGTATTTAGATATTTAATCTTTCAACAGAAAAGGTTTTCGTATTAAATTTTCAACTCAATATTATCATTATCTTTGAAAAACTTATGTTGACTATCAAATTAACATAATCTAAATTCTGAGCAAGGCCAGAAATCCCATCTCTTTATTAAATTAAGCTCCCAAACCTTCCGGTCTTCCCTTCTTTCTCCCTATTGATTAATCAATTAAACATGCATTGTTTAATCACTTCTCATTATCAAGAAACTTATACTTTCTTTTTTTGAGATGCCTATCAAAGAAATTTTCAACTCTCTGAAATACATCTTCCCAGGTGGAGTTCCAGATAAAATAGTGATCTTCACCCGGATATATCATTAACTCAAACTTCTTATTCTTCTTTACCAAGGAATCAATTAATCTTATAGATTCATAAAAAGGAACATTGAAATCCGCTGTTCCGTGTAAGATTAGCAATGGAGTTGCTATTTTTTCCACAAAGTTGATGGGGGAACTTTTATGATAAAGCTCTCTATTTTCATCGGGAGTCCCCATCCGACCTTGAATCCACCATCCGCCTGGGTCATTATACCAGTCCAGCCAATCTGTTACTCCGGCTACATTTATGGCCGCTTTAAAAAGGTCAGGTCTTCTTATTATTGCCTGGAGGGTAAGGTATCCCCCGTAACTCAACCCCCAGACACCTATACTCTCAGGGTCAATAAAATCCAGGGTTTGTAAATATTCAGCACCTGCTATTACATCATCACAATCCTTCTCTCCTAAATCTTTGTAATGGCCATGCATGAAATCTCTTCCATATCCAATACTTCCTCTATAATCCAGGGAGAGGGCAACATAATCTTTGTGAAGAAGATACTGATGGAACCCATAATAAACTCCATAGTTTTTTGAGGGATGCCATCCGAGACGATTCTGGAGAATGCCATCACCATGAACCCAGATCACTGCCGGATATTTCTTTTTTTCATCGAAGTTTATGGGCTTAAAAAGAAAAGCAGGAATTTCTAATCCATCTTTACTTTGATAATAAAAAAATTCAGGAGGAATCAAGTCTTCTTTCCTGATTGATTCAGGCATACCAGAGGTAAGTTGAATCGCCTTTCTATCTAGAACATTCAAAACCCAGAGGTCTAACACAGAATAGGGACTGGAATGTAGAAAGGCAATTTTTTCTCCTCGAGGTGACCATAAGGGCATCATATTGGTTCCGGCCATAAAAGTGACTTTTTCAATTTTTCCATCTGGCACATGTTTTATCCATATATTTCTTTCTATCAGACTTCCTTCATTCGAAGTAAAAGCGATCATTTTCCCATCAGGAGACCAGGCTGGATAGCTTACCTCATACTCCCCTCTCGTAAGTTGAGAAAGATTCTTCCCATTTATCGTTAATGTATAAAGATGATACCAGCCATCTTTATCTGAGATGAAAGCTAGAGCATCTCCTTTAGGAGACCAATAACTCTCATTGCTCAATTCATAGATCCATTTATCTGTACTCTCTTCGTAGATCATCCTATCCTCACGCTCGCTTATCGTTCTTACCCATATTTCTCTTTTTCTACAATCCTTCGTCCTCCTTTCCACAGCTAGCATTCTCCCATCTGGTGACCATCTAGGATTTAATTCATCTTCTTCGCTTTTCTTCACCCAGACAACTTCTCCTCCATCAATGGAAATTACTCCCACATCACTCGTCGGGTACTTTGTAGAAAGAAACGCAATTTTAGGGCCAGCAAGATCAGGGTAAATTTGCTGGATTTGCTCAGGAGACGGAGTTGAAGTAAAAACGACTCTATCTCCGGTCGGAGAGAATTTAGGCGAAAATTCTAATTCACAAGTAGAAGTAAGTCGAGAATTAATGTTCTTTTCAAATGAATGGAGCCATAAATCTCCATCTTTTGAAAATACTATAGTTTTTTCTTTGGGTGATGGATCAAAATCAAAAATTCTATTTCCTAGATTCTTAAGGACAACTGGCTTCTCAAGGGAAACATTCCAAAAATAAAGAGACCCCTCCTGAATAAAGAAGAGCGAACCATCCTTGCTCCATACAGGTAAACCTATATTCCCTTTTGATTCAGAGATTTTTTTAATTTTTTTATCTGAGATAGACACTACCCAGATATCTTTAATTCCTCCTTCATCCCAGATGAATGCAATTTTATCCCCCTCTGGTGACCAAACAGGGTTAAAAAGATACTTAACCTGGAGTATCTGAGACGTTTTTAGCGCTGCTTCACCACTTTCTATGTTTATCCAATTTAAGAGAATAAAAATAATGATAAATACAGGGAATTTGTAAACATAATTATTGAAGCCTTTTTCTTTCATTGTTTTCTCCTCTAAATCATTCATCTCTTTAATTATTTCCTTGGAAAATTAGAAAATGATTCACCTTTAAACAATGAATCGTTTATATAGACTTGTCGCTTAAGGATTATTTTTCCCCTCTTTCTTAAGAATAATTATTTTAGAGGAGGAAACTTCTCCCCTTCTTTCAACATTTTTAAAAGTTGATCCTTAAGCCAAAGCTAGCAATTATTGGAGAGAGTATTTTTGCAGGCTTCCCATAATATGGTCCAACAGTAGTGATCATGTTGATTGTGGTCGAAGCATTAAATACGTTGAATACGTTGCAAATCATTTCAACGTTGAAACTTTTGATTTTAAACATTTTTGTCAGGCTCAAATCCAAGATGCTTACATTAGGATATCTATAAGTTCCTCTCGGCTCTAACGCCACAGTCACTGGCCCCTGATTTAACCCTGTCACTGTAAACCACCTAGTTATCGGTCTTCCTGTATAATGCCTGAAATTAGCACTTAAGGATATTCCATAGGGAAAGACATAAGTGCCTACCATTTTAAAAATGTTAGTGCAGTCGTCTGCCATGTAAGCATCTTTTTCATTAATAGTGGTGTTTGGATCATTATAATCAGTGAATCCCCATACAGTAAATAGATTGAATCCCTTCGCTGAGCCTCTGGTATACCCTAGTAACATCTGCCAGTTATCAGAGAATCTTTTTTTAATTGTTATTTCGAATCCCTTATATGTCTCATAAAAATCAGAAATATTCGTTATCACTCGGTCAACTAAGCCGATTGTTTCCGGATCCTGGTTATAAACAGTTATTGTCTTTCCCTCCGGCGTTGTTACTTGGAGTGGTGTGTACGATTCTTTGGGGACAGCTTCATTAATTCTTCCCAGCAGATTCTTATTTTTTCGGTAGTAATAAGTAGCGGTAATGCCTAAATCTTTCACCAGTTCATGCTCAACACCAAAAGTGAATTCATCTGAATAGGGTCGGGTGCACTCCGGGTCTAATCTCACCCCTACTCCTCCAAAGAAGAAGAGAGGGTCACTTAACTCCTCTTTTTGAGCAAACAGGTCCCCATTAGCATCGAACCAAAGCCTTAGATCTCCTCCAAAGGCATTGGGATTAAGGGCTTCAGGAAAACGAGTGCCTTCACTCTGAGCATAGCGACAGGCTGATGCTTTTAGGGCAGTTTTTCCATTCCCAAAGAGGTCATAAGTCACCCCAAATCTTGGTACAAGAGTCTTCCAGTTAGGAATATCTCTTTTTTCAGAAAATGATCTAGGCCCGTAAAAATTACCTCCAGGGCTACCCTGAGCAGGATTCCATCCTTCAAAGGCCTCAAATCTTGCACCGAGATTGAAAGTTATGCGCCGGGCAATTGTATAAGAATCCTGGGCATAGAGGGTAAAAGTTTGAAACATGCTCTTCTGGTCTAGGGGCGTATTCCAAACCAGAACATAGGCAGGAACTCCATCCAAGAAATGCATCACAAAATCGCCATTTGATTTGAACTTATATGCATTCAAAGCCCTAGCGTATTCAAGCCCAAATTTAAAGTCATGATTACCTCCCAGAAAACCATCCACATAGTAAGAGAGAGAAGCATTGAACTGGTGCCTTGTTGCTATATTGGTGAAATCATACTCCGCTGCGCCGGTTAAAGTGGAGCGGATATCATCGACTCGAGCATAATCGTTAGGACCAACTTCTGGCTGATAAGACAACGGGAATTTTAGATGTTTATATCCGTAGCGCACATCTAACAAAATATTCTCAGATAGGAAGGAAGTCCACTGAGTCTGAATGATGTGACAAGGCTCAATCTGGCGCCAAGAGGCCTTTTCCTCTATAAAAGCATATCCTTCTCTTCTATAAAATCTATTCTGATAATTGAATAAGTATTGAATCATCAATTTGTTACTTGGATTTATTTGATTGGTCAATTTTGCCAGAAAATTACTCTGATGGTTAACATCTACCTCTGGAGAGCCATCCGGTCGCCTCATTCCCAAAATTTGGGTATTGATAACATAGTAACGATAGGAAGTGAAAAACCATATCTTGTCTCTTTTTATGGGGCCTCCTAAGTTCGTGTTAAAATCAAAAATAATGTCAACAGGATTGGCTGTTTCAATCCCTTCTGCCCTCAATTCAGGAGTCACATTGTTTCCTTGTAACCAGCCTGGCTCATAGAGAAGGGTCATAGCTCCATGAAGTTTATTCCCTCCTGATTTGGTAACAAGATTCATGTATACACCTCCAACGCCTACTTCTGCAGGAGCGCCACTTGTCTGTACCTGAACTTCCTCAAAGCTATCATGGTCAAAATAAAAAGAAGTCCAAGCGCCATTTGAACCAGGCCAGTTCAAAGTAAGCCCATTTACACTGAATTGTTGCTGACCTGAAGCACCATGAACACTCAATGAGCTCTGCTGAGCGCTCTCAGTTCCACCGATATTGTACCTATCAGGAATAGTCCCTGGCACCTGTTCTACAACTGTCCAGATATCTCTTCCACTGGGAATCCTTTCCAGAAGATTCTTATCGAAGTTTGTGGCAATTACATTACTTTTAATATCAACTACAGGTGCTTCTGCCACAACTGTGACTTCTTCTTCAAGGGCTTCAGGCAAAAGTACAGCATCGACTGTAGCAATGAAATTTGCGGTTATTTTTATTCCCTTTCTTTCCGCGATTTTGAATCCCTGCAATTCAAATCTTAAATCATATGTACCGGGTGGCAAGGCAATAAATCGATAGTTCCCTGCTTCATTGGTCAACGTAGAGCGAGTACCGCCCATGAGTGCCTCGCTACTGAGGATAACATTAACTCCGGGTAAAGATTCCCCCTTGTCATCCGTTACATGACCGACAATATTTCCTGTTTGTGTCTGAGAAAATATCGCGGATGAAAGGAGGAATAAAATAAGAAAAAAAGCTAATAAATTGTTTAATTTCTTCATTTCTTCCCTCCTTCATTCTTAATTTAAAAATCTCAATAAATCTGTTTTACACTCCCATTTTATCTAATTTTCACCCCCCTTTTTCTTAAAATTAAACTTTGTATTAAACATCATATATATTTCCGTGAGTTTGCTGATTTTTCATTCTTCAAGTCATAATATTGAACTATAAATGGATAACTCCTTTTAAAATTCCAATGTTCTTTTATAATTTTTTTAGCAATTGCTTTTTCTTTTTTCTTGAAGGCCTCAATGAGCTGAAAATGATCTTTCATCATTTCTCTAGACCATTCAGGGATGTTAACTATTTTTCTAGGAAAATCGTAAAGCCTTTTTTTCAATTTCGATACAATATCTTTTAATATTTTATTCCCGCTGAGATGAAGATGAATGCTGTGTAATTCAAGGTTTGAATCAATCCATTTATCAATATCTCCATCTTTAAGTGCTTCCACCATCTTCTTGTATAACTCTTCCATTCTGTTTATATTTTCTTTCTCTATTCTCTCTATTGCCATACCTACTGCTTCCACTTCCAGGTTCCCGATAACCTGATATATATCTCTTATCTCTTCAAGAGAAATTTTCTTAACCAGGATCGTTCTTCTCGGAAGTATCTCTACAAAGCCATCCATTTCCAGCCTGATCAGTGCTTCTCTAATAGGAGTTCGACTCACTTTTAAAACCTTGCATAACTCTTTCTCATCTATTCTCTCCCCAGGCTTGAGATAGCCTAATTCCATTTGATTTTTCAGGAAATCAACTACGCAATCGGCAATACTCTTATAAGAAAAATTTATATCGGTAAAATTCATTTTATTATATTTTATTAAAATATATTTTATATCTTTGTCAAGAATAATAAAAATAGTAAATTTAATCTCTGACCTCATTCAACGGAAAAAATTCTATAATTTTGATTTCTAATGTTATTCTGATTTATCTTTTAGCTATAATTTACCTGCTTTTCAGCAAATTAGCAAAAAACAGAATCCTAACTTTAGATTCGAATTACGGACTTTTTGCTAAATCCTCAAACTTCGTCTCTGTAATAATGCTTTTTAACCTTTATTATTAAATCAGTTACCAATCAGACAAAAATAGATTTGAACAATAGATTCTTTTTAATTATCTAAATATAAATTTTTTTATATTTTTGACTCTGGGCTTTTATACTTAAACATCTCTTCCTCGAAAAATTCCCTATGGATGGCAACAACAGCAGACTCAAAATCTCCTTCTTCGACAACAATATAATAGGTTACATCAGATGCTCCTCCTGAAACCATTTGGATATTTATCTTCGCCTCCGTAACAGAGGAGAAAATCCTCGCTGCTATTCCCTTCTTCTTCAGAATCCCTTCTCCAATCACAGCAATAAGAGCCTTTTGTTCCTCCAAATCCACTCTTTCTATGACACCCCCTACCAAGGTTTTCAGTAAATCCTGACTCTTCCTAGCATCTGACCTTTTTAAGATGAGATTTATACACGTCTGGCTTGTTATTATAGAATAAATATTGATGCCTTGCTCTGCAAGCCTTCTTCCAATTTCTGCTATTATCCCTGGTTTATACCCTACCCCTGCTCCATAAACTTTGAGCACTGAAATATGGCGGTTATAAGTTACGCTTTTCACCGGTACATGGTTCTCCCTTCCCTCTGAATCCGGGGAAATTAACGTTCCATAATCCAAGGGATCCTGAAGATACTTGATGTAAATAGGTATTCCTCTTTTTGAGAGAGGCTCAAATGTCCTGGGGTGCAGGATTTTCGCTCCAAAATAGGATAGCTCGGCTGCCTCAGGATATGAAAGCCTTTCTATTTTTAAGGCTTTCTTCACAATTCCTGGGTCTGCGCTCATGAACCCCTCTACATCTTTCCAGATTTCTATAACTTCAGCCCCCAGAGCAGAACCAATTACGGAAGCGCTGTAATCAGAACCGTTTCTTCCCAAGGTTGTTATTTTTCCCTGAGAAGTGCATCCAAAATAACCTGTTATAACTGGAATTTCTCCTTTTTTTACAAGCGGTACAACCGACAGTTCCAGCTTTTTCTTTACTTCAGAAAGAATCGGAGAGGCATTCTCAAAATTCTCATCCGTGATGATTCCTGCCTTTTCAGATTCAAGGGCTTTCGCCATTCTCCCCTGACTTAAAAGCGTTCCTGTAAGAATGAATGCGGAAAATCTCTCACCATAACTCAAGATCAAAGCTTTAACGGGGGGAAATACTTCTCCCGTGTAACAGATTCCATAAAGGTTGCGTTCAAGCGTCTTGATTCTTGCTTCAATCTCTCTCAAGATCTTTTCTTTTATTCTCTTGTTCTTCGTTATTTGTTCGGCAAGTTCAAAATGTCTTTTTCTTATCTCCTCTATGCTTTCTCTGACTCCATCTTCTCCCTCCAGCGCTTTTTCCATGCTCTTCAAAAGAAGATCTGTCATTCCCTGAATTGCGGAGACGACGACAATTACTTCTTTTTCTCTAGCGATAAGAGATGAAACCTTTAAAAAGCTTTCACGGTCTTTGAGGCATCCTCCTCCAAATTTCATTATTTTCATCTCAATTCCTCCCTATTGATTTAAAAATCTTTTGGCCAGGGCAAGCTCTGCATTTAAAATACATGTGCCAGCTGCGCCTCGAATCGTATTATGGACAAGGAGAAAAAGATTTATTCTCTTTCCTTTTTTCCTTATTCTTCCCACAGTAACAGCCATTCCTCGGGCTACTTCTGGGAACCCAGCCTGAGCGTCAAGAACAGGTTGAGGTCTCGTTGTCTCAGTTTTTACAATGATTGGTTTTTGAGGTGCGCTAGGAAGCTTTAGCTGCTGCGGGATTCCCTGAAAAGAATTAAGCCTCTCTTTAATAAGTTCAGGCTCCGTATCTTCATCAAATTCCATAACAACGCTCTCCAGATGACCATCAGCCACTGGCACTCGACAACAACTTGAATTAATTTCAAACTTTGCTTCTTCAACAAAATCATCTCTTAATTTCCCTAGAACTTTCTTTGTTTCTTTTTCTATTTTCTCCTCCTCGTTTTCAATATAAGGAATTATATTTCCCAGAATATCAAGAGAAGCAACGCCTCTTCTCCCTGCTCCGGAAACAGCCTGATAGGTGGTGACAATAACCGACTTCAAGCCCAAATCCATCAAGGGTTTAAGAACAAGGGCGAGGCCTGAAACTGAGCAGTTAGGACCGGTGAGAATAAATCCTTTTCTTTTTGAGATTTGAGCGAGGATAAGATTCAAGTGCTCAGGATTTATCTCAGGAATCAAAATCGGAACTTGAGATTCCAGGCGATGAGCGCTCGAATTGGAGAAAACGGATAAACCCATTTCTGCCATCTCAAGCTCTAAACTTTTTGCTACTTGTGAAGGAAGTGCGCTGAAAATAATTTTTGCATCCTTCTCAAGAAATAGCCTGGGAGAAGTCTCATAGACAATTTCATTCATGATTGAGGCAGGAATTTTTCTTTCACGAGTGCAAACCAAACTTTCTCCATAAGTCTTTCCGGATGACCTCGAGGAAGCACTGAGGGCTACAATTTCAAAATAAGGATGGTCAAAAAGAAGCCTCACAAATTCCTGCCCCACGATCCCTGTGCAGCCTGCAATTCCGACCTTTACCTTACCCATCATTACCTCTTTCTCAAGTTAACTATCTTGCTTCTAAACTCTCTCTAAGGCATTCCCCAAATCTTCAAGCAAATCTTCCACATCTTCACAGCCCACCGACAGCCTTAAGAGTCCATCTGTGATTCCCCTTTTTTCGCGTATCATTTTTGGGATTGAGGCATGAGTCATGGTAGCGGGATGGTTAATGAGAGAAAATACAGTCCCCAGACTCTCTGCAAGAGAGAAATACTTTAGATTCTTCAAGAATTTAGAAACGCCTTCCCAATCTGACTTTAATTCCAGAGAAACCATCCCTCCAAAGTCTTTCATCTGCTTCTTAGCAATTAAATAACTCGGATGGTCACTTAATCCCGGATAATAAACCCTCTTGACCTTGGGATGCAGCCAGAGATACCTGGCAATCGCTCTGGCATTGGAGCAATGTCTTTCCATGCGAAGAGGCAATGTTTTTATCCCTCTTAAAACAAGATAACAATCTTGAGGACCGGGAACTGCTCCAACTGCGTTCTGAAAGAATTTCAATTTTTCAAATAATTCTTCTTTATCTACAACAAGTGCACCCCCAATGACATCAGAATGCCCACCAAGATACTTTGTGGTGCTGTGAACGATTATATCAGCGCCAAGATGAAGAGGTTGTTGTAAGTATGGCGAGGCAAAAGTGTTGTCTACGACAGATAAACATCCAGAGCCCGAGGCTATTTTCGAAATTTCCTGAATATCGGCTATCTTCAAAAGCGGATTGGAGGGAGTTTCAATCCAGATGATTTTGGTGTTTTTCTGGATTGCTCTCTCTACACACTCAGGCTCAGTTTGATTTACAAAAGAAAAAGAAAGTCCGAACTTCTCATAGAGTTGAGTAAAAATTCTGTATGTCCCTCCATAAAGGTCATCAGGGGCAATAATGTGGTCCCCTGATTTCAAGAGATTTAAAACAGTGTTGATGGCAGCCAATCCGCTTGCAAAACATAGCCCGAATCTACCACCTTCAAGAGAAGCTATATTCTCTTCAAGAGCCTTTCTCGTGGGATTTTCTGTTCGCGCATAGGAAAAGCCCTTATGCTTTGAAGGCTCTTCCTGAACGTAAGTAGAAGTTTGATAGATTGGAAAACTGATTGCTCCTGTAGTTGGGTCAGGAATTTGACCTGCCTTTATGGCCTTAGTTGAAAATCTCATCTTTTCCTCCTTATACAAGTTTGATGAATTGAGCCGGGAGTTAAATTTTTTGAGAGTTAAGAAATTAAGTTTTTGGGAAGGAGCCCGAACACGGGGCGTGGCTGGGGAAGTAAGACTTGTTTTTTAAGTCTTGACCCGGCACAGAGTCCTCAGCGCGACCGCCCTGTGCTCGGGCTTCACATTATCATGAAAGGATATTCAGCAAGAAAGGAAATAAAGGAAGGGTGAATAGGTGAGTTTAATTTTATTTGATTTTTAAAAGCTGCGCTTCTTTTCATCCTCTTCAATTAAGTAATTTTTTTATCATAAATAGTCTATGCCTGTCAATTAGATGTATTGGGTCAGGACATTAGTGACACTTTGGTAGTTTGGTTTCTTTTCCATTGCCGATAATATTCATAAGGAGTCAGATAATCAAGAGCCTGATGT
>Ga0209102_1001465_pt1 | contig 12213 bp, 9 predicted proteins | sample ConPoolayeHmetaG_FD_185483 | JGI IMG/M metagenome (GOLD analysis project Ga0209102, IMG submission 185483) | Hot spring microbial mat communities from California, USA to study Microbial Dark Matter (Phase II) - Cone Pool mat layer H metaG... ... | reverse complement strand
AATTTGGCTAACGGCGTGTGTTTCTCGGTTATCTGCATGATTGGCGCCTGAAAACAGCGCATTCGATATCCCACAAGCTTAGTTAGTCCACAAAGCAAATATTATACTAAGTACTATTCGGATAAGAGAGAGTAGAAAAATGGAGTTCAAACTAGAAAAAACGAACCTTGTTCTCATAGTCATTGTTCTCGCTTCATGCTGTCTTAATATTTTTATTATATATTCTAATATGAACAATATGCTACCTTCATCGGATGAGCTAAAAAATGTGTATGTAATTAGGAACATTGTTAATGGGAAATTCTCTTTGTATGCTGACCCTCCAATTTTAATTGCGAACCTTCCAAACATCGATTACTTATATGCAGGTCCAAGTGTCATTTTCTTTTTATTCTTTGCACCTTTTGAGTTTCTCGGATTTGAATTAACCAGTCTTCGAGCTATTAATTCTGTATTAGGTATCTTAATTTCTATACCAACGTATTTTATCGCGCAAAAAATAACAGGAAAAAGAATTGGCTTAATATCAGCGCTTATACTGGCATTTAGCCCCATCATTGTATTAGAACAAAGATTCACCTCTGGTTTTTTGATGACTCTCTTAGGTACCATTGCTTTTTATTTTTCTATTCTTGCCAAAGAGAATGAAATTATGAAATACAAAACACGAGCTTGGCTTTTTTTTCTTCTCGCGATGTTAGCAAAACCTAATGTAATTGTGTTGGTTCCCTCCATCGCTGCTCTTACATGTGGATCATTAAAACCTAAAATATTGAAAAACAAAAAAAGGGTTTTATTAGCAATAACGATAATAGTAGTTGCTTTACTGTTTTCACAAAATCTTTATTCGCGGATGGACGGGTTCTTTGGAACTTTTTCAATTGACTTTAACTCAAACCTGAGTAATTTATACAAGTCTTTCTTATCCCCCTTTTATTATATACATGCAGTTTTAATTCTTATCTCATTGGGTATTCCATTATTGTTTCTAAAGAAAAATAAATATAACATATATATTATGCTTGCTTTAACATTCGGATTTATATTATCCATATTCAGCAATGAAACTAATGAAGTTTACAACTTTCTGGTATTATTTCCATTTATGATTATTATTGCTTCTATGGGATTTGAGTTTCCACTAAAAGAAGAAACGGTACCTACAATAGTGTCGTGTGCTGTCGCTATCCTGATTCTTTATTGGATTGTTCCTTATGATCCATTTTTCCAAAGTATCAAAATGATTGAAGTTCCGCAATCTTTAATTTTATTCTGTGGAATAGTGGGCTTTATAGTGGTAGTTTACAAAATTATTGACCATTACATTAAAGGAAAAAAAATTGCATTATTTGGAAAAAGACTCAGCATATCAAATGTTATTTCTATTTTCATTCTCATACTAATTACACTCTCAGAAATTAATATAAGCTATCTTATATCTTCCAGGTTCTCCAATCCCACTGTTTCATCCCTAAAAAATGTAGGTGAGTGGTTTGACGCAAATACACCAGAGAACGTGTGCATAATGACAAATGCTTACTTTGAGATACCTTATTTTGCAAGATTCAGACGCTGTGTAGCACCTACATCTAATATTGCAGACTTCTATGACTATGTGTTAAGAGAAAATTTAGAGTATCTAGCCATCGTCGATAGCTCAAATCTTCGAATCAACACGTATTCTTACTTAAAAAGTTTCTTTAAATATTCACCACTTTTCTTCGAAAAGGAAATTGAAGGCAAAGACAACGACAGCAATCGTTACATAATTTTAAGAAAAACAGAGTTGGCAGATCCTGCAAATATCTATGTTGCTGGAAGTGATTATGTTTCATCCTATAAATCACGTAAAGAAACAATGATGGGCAACGATTCTGAAGAAATTTTACGGGTAATGTCGGGCGGAAATGTCACGTATAGCATATATATGCCTGTTACATTAGAGACTCCTTGGATGATATGGCTTTATGCGAAAGGAAACAGAATGGCTACATTAAATGCAGATATAGGAGGTTATCATACTGTAATTCTAAATGGAACAAATACATATATCTTTTTTCAGTTGTGGTCATGTACAATTAAAAAAGGATTTTTTAATTGCACTTTCTCCAATATTGGAGCTGGATCATATTATATATATTATATCCAATTTATAAATCAGTTTTCTAAAGAAAGCACGCTTGAAGTTGAAGGGGAAACCTACACGACCTTTAATGGCAGGGTTGATATGAGACTTGGCGGTTCGTTATGGTTTGATAATACTCCATCCGCAGCATCGAATAACGCTTATGTGGGTATTCATCCTGAATCCACAATCTCTTGGGTATTAAATATACCTTACACAGGCACATGGCGTATTGCAGCAAGAGTACTCCCTGAAAAAGGTAGAAACTTTGATTTTTACATTGATGGGGAAATGGTTAGCAAAGTAATGTTTACTGCACAAAATATAGGCATGTGGGAATGGACAAACCTCTTTAATGGAAACATTGAGGAAGGGATACATATCTTAACAATAAAGGCATCAAAAGATACTATGATTGTCTTCCTAGATGAAATAATATTGGAACGTGTTCTAGAACAGTTGGTAGCTCCTACTGGACCTCAAGACTCGATTTCCTCGGTGAACCTAAATGATAAAATCTAAAATCCTAACGGTAATAGACCTAAGAAAAAAAATAGTTCTATTATCCATAATTGTTATTATAACTATAATATCTAGGTTATATCTAATTATGTTGATAATTGATTTCCGAGATCCCGATACAGCTCTTTATGCGACTATTGCAAGAAGTATATTACATTTGAGGTTTGAGTGTTATTGGCTTTACCCCCAAAACTTGGCATATGCCCATCAAATGACATACGTGCCATTCCCTTGGTCGCCACATCCATTACTGCCATTTCTAATTGCTTTTTCATTTCTAATTTTTGGAGAGTCCATCTGGTCTGTCAACCTTGTTGCAGCAATAGCCGGAGCTCTTGCTTTAGTGCCCACGTTTTTTCTAGCATCTCGGATTTTCAATACAAAAACAGCAATTCTCGCAATTTTTTTATATCCATTAATTCCTATTGAAATGTATTATTCTTCGAACGCAAATATTGACATAATTTCAATTCCTTTTGCAATGGCGACACTATATTATTATGTGAAAATGCTTGATGAAAAAAAGAATTATATAACTCCCTTGTTCGGAGGCGTTTTTCTTGGACTTTCTTTTCTAAGCAGAGAGTCAGCAGGCGTTGCTCTTGCTATAGCTCTTTCTATATACACGATAGTATGGAATAGGCATATCTTTTTAGATAAGAGATTATGGGTAGCTTTTTCATGTTTCATGTTGGTTATTATGCCATGGCTATGTTACAATCAACTTACCTTTGGCGTACCAATAACCGTCGCAACCGCCAATATCGCTCCCTTTGGTACCTCGATCCTCGCAAATCGTGAAATATGGATTGCAAGAGCGATAAACTTCCTCTATGCATATCCTTATGTTTTGTATCTAATGGTTCCACTGCTATCATTTTTTGCCGCAACATCGATGTTTCTTACGAGACATGAAGGAAAACATGTTAATATAGTATACCTATTCATTGCAATGATTTTTGGCATGTATTCATTTGCAGCGGGGAATCTACCACAACATAGGTTCATAATAATCTTGTTACCTTTAGTATCTATTTTAGCATCCAGTTCGATTCTTAAGATTCAAAGCCTAGTAGAGCAGAATTCGGGTGTAAATAATCAAAGAAATATTTTCGTTTTTGTGATTGTTACTCTAAACATTCTTTCCCTAATGCCGCAAATTGTTAATTTGCCGATGATTAATAGTGTAAGTTTTAGTTCTCAGCGCGGATATTGGCCAATGCATATGTGGATAAAAAATAACACGCCTCAATCTTCAATAATCATGACCGCAGACCCAAGATTTGCTTTTTTTACTGATAGGGCAGGAGTACAGATACCTTCGGGATCTCTTGAAGACATAATTGATATTATCAAACTGTTACATGTAGATTACTTGGTTATCGATGAATATGCTTGTACGCGATGGAAAGCATTGAACCCCTTATATTCACAAGATCATGACGTATTAAAAGAATTTAAATTAATTTATATTCAACAAAATCCCAAGATAGTTGTCTACGATGTTTCATCTTTTTGGCAAAACGGAGAGGTTTGAGCTCTTGAAAATTAAACATATCTCTATTATTATAAAACAAAAAACCTTAGTCTCATTAGGAGAGTTGTGTATATTTTTCGCAATCATGTTAGTTATTGTCCTGTCTCCAAACTACTTGTACAGAAAGTTCATATATAACATTGGGTTCGATGGTATAATTGGGAAGATAGATTTTTCAAGACTATTTCTAGACATGGCTTATCTGAGTAATATTTTTGCCTTACTCCTTCTTTATATCGGTTCAGTTTTAATAGAAAAAAGTTTTAAATCGAAAAAACAGATTGACGGTTCGAAACATTGGTCTACAATACAATTAGTCGTTCCTGTTTTGTGCGTTATCTTAATATTTTATTCTTACATATCGTGTATTCTTACTATCAAAACTCCTGTATCATACGGATTCCATTATCCTAGTATAGTACGACTCTACCATATGATCATCGATTCTAATCTAGGGCTTCTTATCACGTTGGAATCTCTTCTTCTCGTTTTTCTTTATGTTTTGAACCGCGATTATGTTCTAAGAAACAACAAAAAGGTAGGAAATGGCACTTCACCATAATAATAGTAGTTATAGAACGCTTCAATGATGGCTAAGATTCTCATAAATCTCTTCATATTTCCTGATCGTGGAATTCCAATTGTAGTTTATGGAAATAAGATTCTTGGCATTGGTGGCCAAGATTTGACGCGTTCTGGGATTTTTGATTAGAAATTCCATAGCTTCTTTTAGCATTTTCTTATCTCCTGGTGGAACAAGTATTCCCGTTTTACCATCTATTATGTAATCCTTTATTCCCCCAACTTTTGATGCTATAACAGGAATTCCGCATGAACATGCTTCCATTGCTGAGCCTCCACCTGACTCGCTTAGGGATGGAAGAACAAATATATCAGCCGCTGCCAGCAATTTGGGGATTCTCTCTCGAGCCTGCCATCCAGTAAAAAGGATTTTGTTTTGAGATTTTTTTGCGATCTTTTCTATTTCATGTCTTAAAGGTCCATCACCGACCAAAACCAGAACATTCTTTTGGTGTTCTGATTTTAATTCGGTGAAGGCTTGAACGAGAGGAACCAAGCCTTTACCTACTGTGAATCTACCCACAAACATGATAATATTTACTTCTTCATCGACACCTAACCATTTTCTTATAATTGTTCTTTGTTTTATAAATGGTCTAAAAATGTTGGAATCCACTCCCCAAGTTATTGTTCTGATTTTTTCCTCATTAATTTTGAGCCGCAGAGCACTCGAAACATGTGATGGAAACGTGATTATGACCTTATCAGAATATGATAAAATTCTTTTTCCCAAGGTCCAAGAGTAAGCCTTAGCCATAGAGTCCATTAATACATTACCAAAGGTTTCATTTTCTTCTACGCCAGGAAAACCATCCGTTGTTAAGACACAAGGTATCCTTGTTTGCCTTCGGATTACTGGAAGGGAAATAGAAGTCAAGTAGTGATATGTGTGATAATTAATTATTGCTGGCTGTATCCTATTGATGGTTTTCCATACTAATTCAGTAAATCTGACTGGAAATTGATATTTAAAGGAAAAGAGACGGATTGGAAGGCAAGGTGAGCGAAAGACTTCAACACCATTGATATCTTCCTTTTTATTACTCCCAAATCTTTGTAGTGTTACAACAAAAACCTCATGCCCCTTCTTCACCAAACGTTGACATAATTCAACGGGACCACTTCTTCCAATAAAAGGGTTAACTTGAAAGAGAGGAGTGACCCAAAGAATTTTCATTATTGAGCCCATATTAGCGTCCTTTATTTTCTCCAATAGACGGTAGGAAGTATCGTATCTTTCTTTTTATCTATTCTTTCTTTCCATCTTTGAAGTTCTTTTAATGTGATTTGCAGTTCGTCGTCCAGCTTGTTTGTAGGTCTGAACCCTAACTTGTAAAGTGTGTCGTGGTCTGGGTTGTAATAGTGCTCTTCAGCTTCTACTCGTGGGTTCTCAATGTTCCAGATCTTTGCATTTAATCCAAGTTCACCTGCCACCTTAACCACGTGCTCAGCCAATTCGTTAACTGAATAACACTCGTCAAACTGGTTGAAGACTCGGTACTCGCCCCTATCTGGAGGGTTCTCAACAGCAATAGTCAAGCACTGCATGCTATCTCTCAAGGCAATATAACCCCTAGTCTGACCTCCTTTCCCATACGGGGTCAGCTCATGGCCGATCACGGCTTGAGCGCAGAAACGATTCAAGGCTGTTCCCCAAACTTCGTCAAAGTCGAAACGAGTCAACAGCTCATCTTTGGTCATCTCGTCGGTTCTAATGCCATGGACCACTCCCTGCATGATGTCAGTGCTTCGCAGATCCCAAATCTTGCAGGCGAGCATGATGTTATGGGTGTCGTGAACCTTCGTTTGATGGTACCAGGAGCCAGGCTGTCTTGGGAAGGGCAGGCGGTCTTTACGTCCTCTATATTCTATCTCGAAGAAGCCTTCTGGAATGTCGATGTTGGGCGTGCCGTACTCACCCATCGTACCCAGCTTGATCATATGGCAGTCAGGCGCAAACTTGTGCATGGCATAAAGTAGATTATTCGTCCCCACAATGTTGTTCATCATCGTTTCGTTACAGTGATGCACATCTATCATGCTGTAAGGTGCAGAGGGAATCTCACCAAAGTGGACTATGGCTTCAGGCTTAAAGTCCTTAACAACTTGAAATGTGAAATCTACATCCCTTAGGTCTCCAAATGCAAATTCTATGGCTTTGCCAGTTTCTTTTTCGAAAGCTACTAGACGTTCTGCGGGTGTCTTGATTGGCGTTGCGCTCCATGAACCAATTTCAGCTACTCTGCGCCGTCTTGAAAGGTTGTCTACTCCATAGACAGCATGTCCTCTCTTCGTCAAGTGCATAGCTAAAGGCCAGCCGAGGTAGCCATCCATCCCTGCGATCATAACTTTCAAACGTAACACCTTTTAACTACTTTAAAGTAGTTAAAAATCTATATATTTTCTTTTTATATTTTTCGGTTCTTAAGGTTAAACGCTGAATGCTTTATAGCAGGTTTTGCAGGGCTCAGGAAGTGGACTGGAAATCATCTCCTCTCTGAATCTTTCCAAATCTTCAAATCTAAAAATCATCTCTTTTAGTGTTAACCTCTTCTCGAATTTCCGTCTAAATGCTTGGTATTCTTCCTTCTTCCATATTTCAAGTAGCCCTTCTTCTCTAATTTTGCCAAAATATGTTCTTGGAAGAACATGTTTTCTACCACAAAAGATCCTTGGAAAAAAATCCTTAACAGGAGGATTAAGATAGACGCAGGGCGAGACAAAACCTTCGCAGGACACGTAGACGTTGTGGAGGGGATCTTCCTCGCATATCAATGCTTCTTCTGTAATTAGCTGTGATGAACGAAATTTTACATCAAGATTCTTCGCGAGACGCTCAGCTTCACCAATTATCTTTTCGAGCTCTAGTTCTTCTCTTTCATGCGAAAAAGCTTTAATCTGATCGTGGTAAGGTGTAACTACATAAGCTAAGTTAGTGGCTACAATCTCATCCACCTCAAGGTCTGCTGCGAGCCTCACCGCAAGAGGTAACTCCTTCAAATTTCCTTTAGTCATCAAAAACAAAAGAAGAACCTTTGGGTAGACAACTCCAGTATTTTTCTTAAGACGGACAAGACTTGTTATATTTTTCATGGTCTGTTCAAAATGTGATCCAGCTCTTATTGTTTCATGAGTCTCTTTTGTTGCGCCAGCAACTGAAATGCTTAAGATATCTAAGCCAGCTTGGATTAAGCTTTTCGCCTTTTTTTCTGTCAACAACAAACCGTTTGTAGTGAAACCCACTGAACAGCCACGGTCTTTCGCTATGTTGATCATATCGTGGATTCTTGGGTTTAAAAGCGGTTCGCCCCATCCTGAAAGATAAACCAAATTAGTATAGCCAAAATCATGGCTTATTTTCTGAAATACTTTAAAAGGCATGCTCATAGAATTCCACTGATTTCTGAGAGCCGTTCTTGGGCACATGGTGCAATGTAGGAAGCAATCAGACGAAACTTCGATCTGGATGCAATTGAATATTCTGTGGCTATTGCTCCTTTTATGATCTTCAAGAGATCCATGTGTAAGTTGAGGAAACGCTTCAACGATGCTTTTGTAAAGTTTCTGAATCTTGCTCAAATTGATCTATTCCACATGAAATGTCTTTAATATATAAGACTCGTAATGTTCTAAACCATATTATAATTTTGTGTAAAAAGGTAAACAAACAGTCGTAAACTTGCATCTTAGCATGCATCGTGGAAATAATATAAATTGATATACTTGGATGCATCTAATATTTCAATAGATATGGAATATCAAAACGATATCTATCAAATTATCTCTCTTCTTACAAGTATTGGTCTGAATGAATATCAAGCGTCTGCTATATCCTACCTCCTAGTTCTAGGCGAAACCAAGGCAACAACATTAAGTCAATCAAGTGGCATTCCAACCGCCAGAATATACGACATTTTAAAAGATCTGGTCAAGAAAGGTTTAGTGACAAAAAAGCATGGTAAACCTCAAATGTATAGATCGCGTCCACCTGAAGAAATAATCAGTATTCTAATGGCGATACAACGAAATAATCTTAGAAAGAATATTGCCCTTTTGGAATCTAAAGCCAAAGATTTCACAGATATTGCATACAGAATCTATCTTAAGGGCTCAAAGGGCGCTCCAACTGTTCCTTTATTCCGTGCTGTTAGTGTTGGAGATTCCTCGTTGGAAGAGACAAGAAAACTTTATGATGTTGCTAAAGAAGAAATACTTATATTTTCTAAAGCCTTAGAATATTTTCCTCTAGTTTCAGAAAACCTAAAGGCAGCGTTAGAAAGAGGCGTTTCAATAAAAATTATCTTAGTCAGCCCAGAAGTTATGGAACTAAAGGATAGAGAAAAACAGAAAATAATAGTAGAAAGCATAAAAAGATTACTCGGTAAGAGCGTTATGTTCAGATTCTCTGACGAAGTTCCCATTCGAGGGTCTATTGTTGATCCAAATAGGGAGGGACGTGCAATTTTTCTTGTGGAGGATCCGGGGATTCCATTCTTCCTAAGAGAGTTAGCAATTACCTCACATTATAGTTTCGTAAAAGGCTTAGCCATAATGTTTAACCTTATATGGGAATACAAGTCTAAACAACTAGAAAAATAACTCTTTTAAGACCAAGAAAAACTGGATCAAATGGTTCCCCTTCATTCTGCTTTTTCCATACGCTCTCGGTTTAGTTTTAATCTTGATATCAACAACTCGGGCTCCTAGTTTGAAAGCCTCCAAGACAAACGTTCCACACACACATTCACCCTTAACGTTCATTTTTTTCGCAACATCTTTCGTAATGGCCTTGAAGCCTGAACTGGCGTCTTGAGTATTTACCTTTGCACGCGTGAGTATCGTTAGAATTTTCTCTGAAAAAGATGATAGCCTTTCTCTTGCGCCAATTACCAAATCAGCTTCATCATCAAGAATCGGTTTTACTAAACGAGGAATGTCATCGGGTTCGTGTTGCCCATCAGCATCCATAATAACAATAACTTCTCCCTCAGCGTATTTGAGTCCCGTTCTAAGGGCATGAATATACCCTTTGTTCGCTCTATGAGATATTACTGTAGCACCGTGTTTCAGAGCATTTTCAGCGGTTTTATCCTTGCTTCCGTCATTAACAACGATAACGTCGTCTACATATTTTCTTACCTTTTGGACAATGTTGCCTATCGTTCCTTCTTCGTTAAATGCAGGCAAAATAACAGTTATGCTTCGTTCTTTTCTATTCTGACTGGTCATCTTCTTCCCTATTAAATATTAAAATCTTCGGTGACACTTAAGTATTAATATAAAAAAAATTCTCAGGCTGAAGGGTAGTGCTTCAGTAAGAGATTTGTGACAACGTCTTTGGTCTTAGACAGGTGATGGAAAGAGTATGCCCCCGAAGAATAGGTAGGCTGATGCCAATGAAATAATCAAGTCTAATATGCTAGCTGCAAGAAACACTAGAAGTGGCTTGCCGCCTCCAATATTGACTAGTTCCTTTATTTTTGTGTCAAGTCCTATGCAAACGAAGGCCATGGCGAAAAACCATCCGCGAATTTCCTTGGTGATGCCCAACACTGCGTTTACTGATTTATCACCCATTGTGGGGATAAGCAAGAATGAGAATACTAGGGAGGCAACGATGAACCCTGTGATAAATTTTGGGAACCTATACCATATTTCTATCAGCTTCGGTTTTTCTTCTGTTTTTCTTTCAACCTTGAGAGTCCAATACAATGCTAGCAAGAAGGCTGCAACCCCAATAAGCACGTTTTGGGACATCTTGATTATGGACGCAATTTGCATCGCCTTGTCACTGTATAATGCGCCTGCTGCTACAACCGCAGGGGTCGTGTCAATTGTTCCACCAATCCATGCGCCGGCGACAGCTGCAGGCATGTTGACGGCTCTCGATATCATAGGCATGAATAGAAGCATAGGTATCGCAAAAAGTAAGACCAGAGAAATCGTGTGGCTCACTTCTTTTGGATTTCCCTTAACAGCGCCTCCTGCGGCAATAGCTGCGGAGACTCCGCAAATTGATGTTGCACTTGCCAGTACCGCTGCAAATGACTTGCTTAATCCAAGTTTCGTGGCAAGGTAATAGCAGAAGTACCATACTATGAAAAGCCCAATAGTGATTTCAAACAGTCCAAACGCTCCTGCAGATAAGATAACGTTGAATAGGATTTCGGCGCCCAACAGGACGAGTCCAATCTTGATAAATAACTCGGTTTTTACTGCTGACTTAAGCCATTTTGGTGTGCCGATGGTATTGGAAAAAGCCAATCCCAAAATCAGTGCCCATAGCACATATTCAAGTCCCCATGCGTTGATTTTTTCTTGTTTAGATATAAGCAAAGAGCAAAAGGCAATGAGGAATAGCAGTGGGAACCCAGCCAAGTATCCCTTGATTTTCTCCTTCATAACCAAGATTGGCAAGACCGACAACATAAGCAAGGCAAGGCCTAGCAAGACAAAGTAGGGCACATCAACCAGTGATATAGCTAGAGATGGATTATCTATCCATTTACCTATTTTTGGCAGCCACGTAATTATTCGAGACGAAGCTAACGTCAAGACAGCAAAGCCAAGCCATACTGCCCACCAATCCTCTTTTTTATACAGTGAAGACCAGTCTATCGCTCCTTTGGTTTTTTTCTCCTTAAGTTCACTCAAATTATCTCACCAAGTTTATTTACTACTGTGTAGTAGTAAATAGATTCATCTTATAAAATTTTCGGAATCAGCATAGGAGCCGAAAAGCTGGATTCCAGCAGAAGCTGGATACATGATAGTCTTTGCTAAGTTGAAGAAATAAGTTTCAAGAGGCCTTGTCGGAACCGTTATTGGTACATTAATTGGCGTAAAAAGCCTAAAGTTTACGTATGAAGAATGAAAAAATATAGAGGGGGTAGGGTGTATAATGAAATTTTCACGACTATATATGGCAGAGCTCCACATTCAAAAGATTAGTTTAAACCATCGAGGTCGACATGCAGAAGCTCCGCAAGAAACTGTTGGACGATCTCCCCCGAGATCTTCAAAATCGTTAAATCTTCATCTTAATCCCGCCCAATTCATCTAAAAACTTCGCCAAAGGATCCGCAACCGTTTTCAGCGGCCAGGAGGTGCAGAAAAGGCAGGGACTGCTTGATGTAATGATGTCCATTTTTTCTTAAGGTTATTTATTTTTAACAATAGTGAAATTTAAAGGGATTTAGTAATACTAGCGTTAATTACGAACAATGAAACGTTTCCCAGAGACATACTAGCCGATTTAACAAAATAGCTAGACCGAAAAGAAGCATACGCTATAAAGGGGCCAAGGCAATCGGGGAAGACGACCCTCCTAAAAATTCTCCAAGAAAAGTTGAAAACTCAACAATAATGTTTGTTCCAACACACTACATTTAGTCTAATAAGCTGCAATCAGGCTCTAAAGCCTCTATTAATCTAAAGCGTTTACGAG
>Ga0209102_1001464_pt1 | contig 12220 bp, 8 predicted proteins | sample ConPoolayeHmetaG_FD_185483 | JGI IMG/M metagenome (GOLD analysis project Ga0209102, IMG submission 185483) | Hot spring microbial mat communities from California, USA to study Microbial Dark Matter (Phase II) - Cone Pool mat layer H metaG... ... | reverse complement strand
CTGGGGACAATGTCGAGATAGAGGTGGAGTTGATAACGGAGGTGGCGATGGAGCGGGCGATGCGGTTTGCGATTCGGGAAGGCGGCCGCACGGTTGGCGCTGGCACTATCACCGAAATCTTGGAGTAAGTAGGATAGGTTTTGAGACATGCGCGAAATAATCACGCTTCAGTGCTCAGAATGTAAAAGGCGTAACTACAATACCACGCGCAACAAAAAGAAACAGACGGAGAAGCTGGAGTTAAGAAAATACTGCCCATTCTGTCAAAAGCATACGTTGCACAAAGAGGTAAAATAAATTTTAAGGAGTGAAAAGAAGCTGAGCCCGACATATAAGAAGGGCAGGTGAGTAGCTCAATTGGTTAGAGCGGCGGTCTCCAAAACCGCAGGTTGCGGGTTCGAGTCCTGCCTCACCTGCCAGGTATTAATTCCCCTCGCGCTGTGGTGGCGAGAGGCAAATCATATTTCGGAGCCTAGAAGGATTGGCTATGGATTCTAAGGAAAGATGGTGGAAGCGTTTTTTTAACTACCTCCGAGAGGTCCGAACTGAGGCTAAGAAGGTTACTTGGCCTTCCCGGAAAGAAGTAACCAACACGACTCTGGTGGTTATTTTAGCGGTCATCTTTTTCGGGTTTTATCTTTTCCTCTGGGATGTGATTTTTTCTTGGATTCTGACCCGAGTGGAGACGCTGCTTCGTTAAACTGAGGTCGCTATGGCGAAACAATGGTACATCGTTCATACTTATTCCGGGTATGAAAAATTCGTCAGCGAATCCATTCGCCAACGAGCTGAGGAGACTGGTTTAGCGGATAAATTCGGCCAAATTATCATCCCTACCGAGGACGTAGTTGAGATCAAAGGAGGCCGCAAAGTTGTTTCGACTAAGAGAGCCTATCCAGGTTATATCATCGTGGAAATGGACCTTGACGATGTCACCTGGCATCTGGTTCGGCAGACACCGAAAGTGACGGGGTTTGTGGGCTCGGGACGGAAACCCGTGCCTCTGAGTCGCGAGGAAGTCAGTCAAATTGTTCGGCATATGGAAAAAACTTCGGAGAAACCTAAGCCCAAACACACCTTTGAAAAGGGCGAGGCTGTCCGGATTATTGACGGACCTTTTTATAATTTTAACGGAATCGTTGAAGAGGTTAATCACGAACGAAATACCCTTAAAGTTTTAGTCACTATTTTTGGTCGTTCTACCCCGGTTGAGCTTGAATTTCTCCAAGTGGAAAAAATTTAGGAGGCAATAATGTCCAAAGAAGTAGTCGCCCAGGTCAAGCTCCAGTTAACCGCCAAGCAAGCCAGCCCGGCTCCTCCAGTTGGGCCGGCCCTGGGGCAACATAATGTCAACATCATGGAATTTGTCCGTCAGTTCAACGAAAAGACGGCGCGGATGGAAGATGGCATGATTGTTCCTGTGGTTGTGACCATCTTTAAAGACCGTACTTTTACCCTGGAGCTTAAGACCCCTCCCGCTTCTTTTTTATTAAAAAGGGCTGCCGGAATTGCCAAGGGATCAGGCGCTCCCAATAGAGAAAAAGTGGGCAAGGTGACGATGAAGCAGATTGAAGAAATTGCCCGGATTAAACTACCTGACTTAAATACTGATGACCTTGAAGCGGCGAAAAAAATAATTATCGGTACGGCAAAAAATATGGGATTGGAGGTCGTCAGTGAGTAACCGAGGCAAAAAATACCTACAGGCCAAACAACAAGTGGCCAAAACCGAATTTTCTCTGGAAGAAGCCGTCAGCCTCTTGAAAAAGCTCAGTTATGCCAAGTTTGACGAGACGGTGGATGTCGCTCTGCGTCTTGGAGTCAACCCGAAGTATTCTGACCAGATGGTCCGGGGAACAGTGGTTTTGCCCTACGGGACGGGAAAAACCAAAAAAATTTGCGTCATTGCTTCAGGGGAGAAAATCAAAGAGGCGGAGGAAGCAGGGGCGGAACATGCGGGAGGCGAAGAACTGGTCGAGAAAATTGCTTCCGGCTGGCTGGATTTTGATGTTTTAATTGCCACGCCCGACGTCATGCGAAGCGTGGGCAAACTGGGTCGGATTCTTGGTTCTAAAGGTTTGATGCCCAACCCTAAATCGGGCACGGTGACTTTTGATATTAAAAAGGCGGTTCAAGAAATAAAGGCGGGGAAAGTAGAGTTCCGGGTTGACAAGACCGGTATCGTTCATGCTGGGGTGGGCAAGTTATCCTTTTCCGAGGCCAAGCTGATAGAGAACATCCGGGCTTTTCTCCAGGCTATTTTACAGGCCAAACCGCCGGCGGCTAAGGGCAAATATATCCGGAGCCTGGCTATTTCATCGACGATGGGACCGTCTTTAAAAATTTCTGAATCTGTCATAGAGACTTTATAGGCAACTAAGAGGGAGGCAGGCGTTGAAAAGGGAGAGTAAAACTAAGCTGATAAGGGAATTAGATGGACTTTTTTCTAAGTATGATTCCTTCTATGTTCTTGACTTTCAGGGGCTTACCGTCGCTCAGGCCACGCGTTTGCGCAAAGCTATCCGTCAGATGGGAGGTGTGTTTAAAGTAGTTAAGAATAGGTTGGCCTTGCGAGCGCTGCGTCGCGAGCTCCCGGCGGAAGTGCAAGCTTTTTTTCAAAAACCAACTGCCTTGGCTTTTCCTGACGGCGACGTCATCGCCTTAGCCAAATTCTTAAAAGAGTTTTCCGCCCAAAATAAAGTGCTTTATGTCAAAGGAGGGGTGGTCCAGGGGCGGGCATTTCCGCCCGAAAGGTTTGATGAGGTCTGTCGCTTAAGCTCCCGGTCTGAGCTCTTGGCGAAAATAGCCTATCTTATCTCTTCGCCTCTGGTCAACTTACTGCGAACCATGCAAGCCCCTCTTAGCCAATTTGGGTCGATGTTGAATCAACTAAAAACTAAAAAATAGGGTTGGAGGTAAAAATGACAAACGGTGAAATTCGGCTTACCAAGGAGCAGTTTTTTGCTCATTTAGACAGCTTAACCCTCCTCGAACTTGCTGATTATATTAAGGAGTTTGAGAAGAGGTACGGAATCTCAGCAGCCGCCGCCATTCCGGTGGCTATGCCTGGAATGGGAGCGTCGCCAGCGGCTGAAGCTAAGGCTGAGGAACAAAAAACTGAGTTTACGGTTGTCCTCAAAAATGCTGGGGATAAAAAGATCAATGTCATCAAGATAGTCCGAGAATTAACTAATTTAGGACTAAAAGAGGCCAAAGACCTTGTTGACACTTTGCCCAAACCAATAAAAGAAAATGTCAGCAAGGAAGAAGCGGAAGCCATCAAGGCGAAATTCGAGGAAGTCGGCGCCGTCGTTGAAATCCAGTGATCCAGAAAGACTTTTTTTTCTGGATTTGCGGGGGAAGGCGATGGTGCCTTCCTGATATTATGTGTCGAGGGGAAATATGAGTAAAGGGAGTGATTTCTCCACTAATCATCGGCAGCGGGTTGATTTTTCCAAGATGAAAGCGGTCTTTCCCATGCCGGAACTGCTTTCGGTTCAAATAGATTCTTACAATGAATTCCTGCAAATGGATCTCTTGCCGGAAGAGAGGAAGGATGTCGGCTTACAGGCTGCCTTTAAAGATATTTTTCCGATTTCTGATTTCAAAGAGACAACGCAGCTGGAATTCATCAACTATACCGTCGGCACGTGGGAATGCAAATGCGGCCGTTTGAAGGGAGTGGAGAATTCACGGCCGCGATGCCGGGCATGTGGCACGCTTCTGGCATATAACCTTGACCTAACTAAGACTGAAGTCTGTCCCTATTGCCATTCTTCCCGTCAATTCGATATTCCCCTTTGTGAACACTGCGGCGACCGAGTGCAACTCAAGGTAAAATATTCACCCGCCGAGTGTATTGAAAAGGGTTATACCTATGCTGCCCCCCTGCGAGTCAAGCTCCGCTTAATCTCTTGGGAGAAGGACTCTGGAGCTAAGAGTCGTCGTCTAAAGCACATCAAAGAACAGGAAGTTTATTTTGGCGATATTCCTTTAATGACTGAAAAGGGCACGTTTATTTTTAACGGCGTGGAAAGGGTCGTTGTCAGCCAATTGCAGCGGTCTCCGGGAGTTTATTTTCGTCCGGCTGAGACTAAGGGATGTTACATTGCCAAAATAATCCCCTACCGAGGGGCCTGGGTCGAGTTTGAGTATGATACCAAAGACTTGCTCCACGTTCGGCTGGACCGCAAGAAAAAGTTCCTGGCCAGCGTATTTTTGCGAGCTTTGGGTTTCGGTAACGACGAGGATATCATTCGCCTTTTTTATAAAGTCATTCGGGTTATTCCTGAAGAGGGTAAGCTTTATGTTGAAGTCAATGAAAATTTAATCGGGAAAACTCTGAATCAGGACATTCCGGAGGCAAAGGGGAAGGCAGTCCTCTGGCCTGGTAGAAAAAGGATAGTCGCCGAAACGCTCGCAATCCTCAAGAGCAAGGGAATTGAACGAATTCTCATAAGCAAGCGGGAGCTTCAGAATGCTTACGCCTTGACCTCCGTCAAGGGAAAAGTTAAAGCTAACGAAGAATTAGGCGACGTTCAGTTAGATTTGTTAATGGCGCGAGCTGAACCCTTCGAGGTCTTTTTTCCTAAGGAAAACCCTTGTGGGGACATCATCAGTAACACCGTTCGCAGAGACCCGCGCAAGAGTACTCAGGAAGCTTTGGCGGAAATCTATCGCAAGCTCCGGCCAGGTGAGCCGCATACAGTCGAGAGCGCCCATAACCTTTTTCAAAATATGTTTTTTAACCCGCAAAAATATAATTTTTCCCGCATTGGCCGGCTCAAACTTAACATTAAGCTGGGAATAGAAACCCCGCTGGAAGAAAAGGTCCTCAGGCCGTTGGATTATGTGGAGGTAATCAAGTATTTGTTCCGGCTGCGCAATGGTGAAGGCGAGGTTGACGATATCGACCATTTAGGTAACCGTCGGGTACGCTCAGTCGGCGAGCTAATAGAAAACGCTTTTCGTATTGGCTTGACTCGTTTGGAGCGGACCATCAAAGAAAAAATGACCGTGAGCTCAGACCTGAGCGCAGCCATGCCTCAGGATCTAATAAATTCTAAGCCCGTTATGGCAGCCCTTAAAGAATTTTTTGGTAGCTCTCAATTATCTCAATTCATGGACCAGATTAATACTTTGGCTGAAATAACCCATAAGAGGCGTCTCAGTGCCCTCGGACCAGGTGGGTTGAGTCGGGAAAGAGCTGGGTTTGAGGTCAGAGACATTCAGGCCTCTCACTATGGCCGGATTTGTCCTATCGAAACTCCTGAAGGACCGAATATTGGTTTGATTTCCTCGCTTAGTTGCTACGCCCGAGTTAATCCTTTTGGGTTTATTGAAACCCCCTATCGACAGGTCAGGAACGGCCGGATTGTTGATTATGTTCGGGTCATTAATCCTGGTGACAGCTCTTTGGAAATTGGTCAGGTGGTAGAAAAAAGTGTCTTTGAAAAGACAGTCGAAGAGCTGGGGAAGAATCGAGCGCGTCGTTTACCGGTGGCTGAGCCAACTTGCTTTTATCTTACAGCTTGGGAGGAAGAGAAACATAACATCGCTCAGGCTAACACCAGGATTGATGAAAGGGGGTTCCTGCTGGATGATTATGTCAGCGCTCGCCTGGGCGGTAATTTTAAACTTATTCCACGCGACCAGGTGGAGTACATCGATGTTTCTCCCAAGCAGTTAGTTTCCCTGTCGGCAGCCCTGATTCCCTTTCTTGAGCATGATGATGCCAACCGGGCCCTGATGGGTTCCAACATGCAGCGACAGGCGGTGCCTTTGCTCAGGCCTGAAGCGCCGCTTCTCGGCACAGGAATTGAACCTCTCGTCGCTCGCGGTTCAGGCGATGTGGTCGTCTGCCGCCGAGCGGGAATTGTGGAGTTTGTCGACGCCGAAAGAATCTTGGTCCGGGTTGACGAAAAAGACAACCCTAACGATTATGAAGTAGGTACTGACCTTTATTTGTTAACAAAATTCAGGCGAACCAATCAGAATACGTGCATTAACCAGCGACCGATTGTCCACAAAGGACAGCGGGTGGAGAAGGGTCAAATCTTGGCCGACGGCGCCTGTACTCACCAAGGCGAGTTGGCTTTAGGCCAGAACATTCTTTGTGCTTTTATGCCCTGGCGAGGCTATAATTTTGAGGACGCCATTGTCGTTAGTGAAAAACTGGTTAAAGAAGATATTTACACCTCTATTCATATCGTCGAGGAGAGTATCGAAGCTCGCGATACCAAATTAGGGCCGGAGGAAATCACCCGGGATATTCCTAACGTTCCCGAATCGATCCTGCGCAATCTCGATGAGAACGGTATTGTCCGTATCGGCGCTTATGTCAAGCCCGGCGACATCTTGGTGGGTAAGGTTGCGCCCAAGGGAGAGACTCAGCTTACGCCCGAAGAAAAATTGCTCAAGGCCATTTTTGGTGAAAAGGCCCTTGATGTTAAGGATGCCTCTCTTTATTGTCCTCCGGGCATTGAAGGAACGGTAATCGACGTCAAGATTTTTACCCGCCGTGGGAGTGAAAAGGGTCTCCGGGCTAAAATCATTGAGAAGGAAGAAATTAACAGAATGAAGCGCAACCTCGATGACGAAATTAGTATCATCGATCGCGAAAAATGGCGCCGCTTGAAAGCTATTCTCAAAGGAGAAATAGTTGGTCGTGACCATAAAGTTTCTGGCGTTACTTTGACTAAAGGCATGAAACTTACAGAAAAAATCCTGGACCAGATAGACCCAGAAGATTATGGCAAGCTCAAACTGGAAGAGAATTCAGAAAGAGACCGCAAGGTCCGGGACATAGAAAGAAAAGCCCGGCGCCAGGTCGAAGCCCTCAAGGCTGACTTTAAAGAAAAAGTCGACACTTTAAAGAAGGGTGATGAATTGGCCCCGGGCGTTATTCAGATCGTTAAAGTATATATCGCAATGAAAAGAAAGCTCTCTGTGGGCGATAAAATGTCGGGACGCCATGGCAATAAGGGTATTGTAGCCAAGATTGTTCCGGAAGAGGATATGCCCCGCCTTCCTGATGGGACGCCAGTAGAAATCATCCTTAATCCCTTAGGAGTGCCTTCCCGAATGAACGTTGGTCAGATCTTAGAGACCCACGCTGGCTGGGCGGCCAAGAAGCTTAACCTCTGGATTGCCTCCCCTGTTTTTGACGGAATGACCGAGGAGGAGGTCAGAAAACTGCTCCGCCAAGCCGGGCTTCCTGAAACCGGGAAAACTGTGCTCTATGACGGTGTTACTGGTGAGCCTTTTAACCAAGAGGTGACCGTCGGGTATATTTATATGATGAAACTTTATCATCTGGTTGATGATAAGATTCATGCCCGTTCCACTGGCCCTTATTCTTTAATTACTCAGCAGCCCTTGGGTGGAAAAGCCCAGTTTGGTGGCCAGCGCTTCGGTGAAATGGAAGTTTGGGCTTTGGAGGCATACGGCGCCGCCCATACTCTTCAGGAGTTGCTCACGGTTAAATCGGACGATGTAGAAGGCAGGGCCAAGGTTTATGAGGCGATTGTCAAAGGAGACCTTGATTTCTCTCCAGGTTTGCCGGAATCAGTCAACGTCCTAATTCGAGAACTGCAAAGTCTTTGCCTTGACGTCGAATTAGAGAAAACAGAAAGAGAGCCTATGTTGCCTTGGGGAATTCAGGTCCCCAAAAAGGCCAAAGGAGAGGGAACATGAACACCAGGCCAAATTCAGGGAAAACGAGGATTGATTTTGACCGGGTGAGAATTACCATCGCTTCCCCTGAAAAAATTCGCAGCTGGTCCTGGGGAGAAGTAACCAAGCCCGAAACGATAAACTATCGAACTTTTAAGCCCGAAAAAGACGGTCTTTTCTGTGCTAAGATTTTTGGCCCCATCAATGATTATGAGTGTCTATGCGGCAAATATAAACGGATGAAATACAGAGGCATAATTTGCGAACGGTGCGGGGTCGAAGTTACCAAATCCAAGGTTCGCCGGGAGAGAATGGGGCATATCGAGCTCGCCGCCCCTGTCGCTCATATTTGGTTTTTTAAGAGCCCTCCCAGCCGGATTGGCTTGGTTCTTGATATGACCATGAAGGACCTGGAAAAGGTCCTTTATTTTGAATCTTATATCGTCCTCGACCCTGGTGATACGCCGCTCAAAGAAAAACAGCTCTTATCAGAAGAAGAATATAAAGAGGCCCAAGAAAAATACGGTCATCGTTTTGAAGCCGGCATCGGCGCTGAGGCCATAGATAAACTCCTTTCTAAGATTGATATTAACAAAGAGGCCGAGCGGCTAAGAAAATTGATGAAGAAGGAAACCTCACAACAGCGCAAACTACGTTATGCTAAGCGATTGCGCGTTTTTAAGGGGCTCTTGAAATCAGGTAATCGGCCCGAGTGGATGATTCTTAAGGTTATACCAGTTCTGCCCCCTGACCTCCGACCGCTGGTTCGCTTAGACGGCGGCCGTTTCGCTACCTCTGATTTGAATGACCTTTACCGCCGGGTGATCAATCGTAATAACCGGTTGAAAAAACTGATTGAGCTCAAGGCGCCGGAGCTTATTATCCGGAACGAAAAAAGAATGCTCCAGGAAGCCGTTGACGCCTTGTTCGATAATGGCCGCAGGGGTCGAGTTCATCTCGGGGCTAACCGCCGACCGCTCAAGTCATTGAGTGAAGCCTTGCGAGGGAAGCAGGGCCGTTTCCGCCAAAACCTTTTGGGTAAGCGGGTTGATTATTCTGGTCGGTCGGTAATCGTGGTTGGCCCGGAGCTCAAGCTCCATCAATGTGGGTTGCCTAAGAAAATGGCTTTGGAGCTTTTTAAGCCTTTCATTTTCCATAAACTGGAGAAAGAAGGTTTGGTTCCCAGCGTTAAAGTGGCGCGAGAATGGCACGAACAGGAAAGGCCTGAAGTCTGGGATTACTTAGAAGAAGTCGTGAGGGAACATCCCGTCCTTCTCAACCGAGCACCAACGCTTCATCGTTTAGGTATTCAGGCATTTGAGCCCATCCTGGTTGAGGGCAAGGCCATCCAGATTCATCCCTTAGTTTGTGCCGCCTTTAATGCAGACTTTGACGGCGACCAGATGGCTGTTCATGTGCCTTTATCAGTGGAAGCGCAAATTGAGGCTCAGACTCTTATGCTCTCCAGCCATAACATTCTTTCCCCAGCTAACGGTCGACCCCTGGCTATCCCCAGCCAAGACATGGTTTTGGGTTGCTATTATTTGACAATCGAGAAAAAAGGCCTGAAAGGGGAAGGCCGAATTTTTTCTTCTCCGGAAGAAGTTCTATTAGCCTTAGAGGACAAGGAAGTTGACCTTCAAGCCAGGATAAAGGTTAGGTACGCAGGTCGGCTGATGAATTTGGCGACCTATTATGATGACCAAGCAGTCAACATTTGTCCCGTAATTGAAGTCCGGGGGAAACTGATCGAGACCACTCCCGGGAGGATAATTTTTAACAACATTTTGCCGCCCAACATTCCCTTCGTTAACGGTATGTTGAAAAAGAAGGGGTTAGAAAACCTGGTCTATTATTGTTTCCAGAAAGTGGGATTGTCGGCGACAGTTGAACTCCTGGACCGGATGAAAGAGCTGGGTTTTACTTATGCCACGCTGGCTGGTTTCTCTTTGGGAATCGACGATTTCCTCATCCCTGAGGAAAAAGCCAGTATTGTTCTAAAGGCGGAAAAGGAAGCTCAAGAGGTGGAACGTCTTTATCGCGATGGCACGATTACGGCTGGCGAAAGATTTAACCGCGTAGTAGAAATCTGGACAGCTGTTACTGAACAAGTTTCCAACGCTATGGTCGAGAAGATGCGTCGGGTTAGTTTCGAAACAAGGGAGCTTAACCCTCTTTTCGTGATGGTGGATTCAGGAGCTCGAGGTAATCGCCAACAAATCCGCCAATTGGCCGCCATGCGCGGCTTGATGAGCAAGCCTTCAGGCGAGATTATCGAAACGCCCATCGTTTCTAATCTACGGGAAGGTCTTGATGTTTTACAATATTTTATCTCGACGCACGGCGCTCGCAAAGGATTAGCTGATACTGCCCTTAAAACGGCCAATTCTGGATATCTAACTCGTAAGTTGATCGACGTCGCTCAAGAAGTAATTGTCGACCAGCATGACTGCGGTACTTTAAAGGGAGTAAACGTAACCGCGATCGTCGAAAACGGCGAGATCATCGAGCCTTTTATCGAGAGAATTGTTGGCCGAATTGCCTTAGAAAGGGTGCTTCATCCCGACACTAATGAAGTGCTGGTTGACATGAACCAGGAAATTACAGAAGCGGTGGCGGAAAAGTTTATTAACTTAGGGATTGAGCGGGTCAAGATTAGGTCAGTCTTAACCTGTGAATCAAGACGGGGTGTCTGTCAGCTTTGCTACGGCCGGGACCTCTCTACTGGAAAGATGGCAGAAATGGGGGAAGCGGTGGGCATAATTGCGGCCCAATCAATAGGTGAGCCTGGGACGCAGTTGACTATGAGGACTTTTCATATTGGCGGCATTGCCTTGCGGGGTACTGAGAGGTCGCGGTTGGAAGCCAAAAATGAGGGAATTGTCAAGTTTAATAATGTTAAAACAGTAACTAATAAAGAAGGTCAGCTGGTGGTGGTGAATCGTAATGCGAACATTGCGGTGCTTGATTATCGCGGTCGAGAGATTGAGCACTTCCAAGTTCCCTATGGGGCCAAGGTTCTTGTGCCCGACGGTGGCGAAGTCAAGGCGAGGCAGGCTTTTGCTGAATGGGACCCATTTAATACCTATATTCTCACCGAGGATGCTGGTGCGGTGGAATTCCATGATATTGCCTTAGGCATTACCATGGAAGAAGTCCAGGATGAATTCACTGGCTTAATTACGCAGGTGATAACAGAATCGAGAGAGGAAAAATTGCAGCCAAGAATTGAGGTCGTTGCTCCGGAGAGCCTCAGCAAGGTTGATGAGTCAAGAGTTGTCCTGAAAAGATATTATTTGCCTTCTGGGGCTCATCTTGAAGTTAAGAATGGACAAACAGTCTTTGCAGGCGACATTTTAGCCAAGATACCAAGAGAGGTAGCCAGGACAAAGGATATCACGGGAGGATTGCCCCGGGCTGAGGAATTGTTTGAAGCCCGGCGGCCAAAAAGCCCGGCGATCATCTCTGAGATCGACGGGTTTGTCCATATCGGCGGGCTCGTTAGGGGATACCGGAAGATTACAGTCCGCAATGAAAGAGGTGACGAGAAGGAATATCTCATTCCCAAAGGTGCCCATATTACAGTGAGCGACGGCGAAAAAGTCAGGGCGGGCACGCCCCTCATGGATGGTCCGGTAAATCCTCACGATATTCTTCGAGTTTTGGGCGAAAAAGAATTGGCTGAATATCTGTTACGCGAAATCCAGGAAGTTTATCGCTTGCAAGGGGTGACGATTAATGACAAACATATTGAGGTAATCATCCGTCAGATGCTGCGGTGGGTTAAAGTGGAAGAAGTAGGCGATACGGAATTTTTAGTCGACGAACAGGTCGACCGGTTTGTTTTCCAGCAGGAAAACGAAAAGATTATCAGACGCGGCGGGAAACCAGCCAAAGCCAGGCCTTTGCTTCTGGGCATCACTAAGAGCGCCTTAAGTACGGATAGTTTTATTGCCGCGGCTTCCTTCCAGGAGACTACCAGAGTTTTAACCGAGGCCAGCCTTTACGGAAAAGTGGATTATTTGCGAAGACTCAAAGAAAATATCATCATGGGCCGGTTGATTCCAGCCGGAACTGGCTATAGAGTCCATCGGGGGATTGCGATTAAAGAGGAAACGAGGGTGGCTGAAGCCGTCGAGGCGGATGCTCAGGCTCAAAATTAGGCCTTAAAGTTTTCTTCTCGAAACCGCTCGTTCTCCCCACATAAATAATCATTATTTTCCGGGTGAAGCCATCTATCTATTCGCCTGAAGAAGATAAAAACAGGGGAAGCACATCAGCTGAGCTCTCAGCCTCATAAGATTTATCATAAAAAATATATAAAATAGAGAAAAAGTAGAGAAGGGGCCGGACAAAAATATTGGTAAGTAGGGGAATGACACGCGTTCAACATGGCCCTCAATCGAACCGTCTCCGGGTGTATTCTTCATAGTCAGGAATAAGGCGTTCGTACTCTCCGGACATGAGCGGCGAAGAAATTATGAAATCGGCTGAGGCGCGATTACAGGCTACCGGGATGTTCCAGACCACGGCGATTCGGAGCAAG
>Ga0209102_1001462_pt1 | contig 12229 bp, 10 predicted proteins | sample ConPoolayeHmetaG_FD_185483 | JGI IMG/M metagenome (GOLD analysis project Ga0209102, IMG submission 185483) | Hot spring microbial mat communities from California, USA to study Microbial Dark Matter (Phase II) - Cone Pool mat layer H metaG... ... | reverse complement strand
ACCTATGACGGCAAACGTGAGGTAGTCGCTTCCATAGCCAGCCTCGATGAGGCTTGCAGGAGATACTATCTTCGAGACGAAGTAATACGATGCCACAAAGGTCAAGGTTCCCAGAACATCGATCATGACCCACAGTTTGTATGTCCACCAGGTTTTGAAGTCCCTGGTAACGAACGCTACTACCTTCTCGAGAATGCTAGCTTCCTTTGCGCTTGATGGAGTTTCTTTCAGGAAACGGACCAGTTCTTGTGTCTTCATCTCATCCACCTAATATGTGGCCATCGTCCCGTTTCTCCTTATCGTATTGTAGCCCCATTGGAGAACCTTGAGCCCGACTGGAAGAAGGACCACACTGAAGATTACGAGGATGGTCAGGTCGTAAAAAACTTCAGCTGAGAACATGCTAGCGCCACCAGTTAGCGACCTTCTCAGAGCATCCAGGGCGTAGGTGTATGGAAACATCCTTGCAACCGCATACAGCAGTGGGAACTGCTTGAGAAGCTCAAGAGGGTACAGAACTCCCGAAAGGAATTCGTTCAAACCTGCCAGCATAAACGTGACTGGGTCCCCCCTCTTGTGAACCATGACGATTCCAGCCGTTATGAACCCTATGGCTTGATTCGATATGATCATGAGCAGAAAAGTTACAAAAGCTGCCGAGACCGTATAAAAGTTGATCTGCAAGGAGATTCTCAGGACGAACAATCCAATCGAAAGCGTCCCTGCGAGGAAGAACAGACTGACGAGATACCCCCTTATAGTCTGTCCCAGGAAGTACGCGCCCATCCTAATCTGGGTGACCGCGACAGTTTCCAGAGTTCCTCCTCTTATGTCATGTTGTATCGAGTGGCTGAGCCGGCTCAGGCAGATCCACAAATACTGAGATGTCGATATTCCTACAAGCGCGAATGCAGCATAGTTCTCGCCATATCCTCTTCTAGCAAGCTGCGTAGGGTCAACTTGGAGCCCCATAAAGAAGTACATTACGATAGACGCTGCCGTGCTCAAGAAATCGGTCAAGACCCAGTACTTGTATGAGAAAAGTATCTTCAGGTTCGCCCATACTACTGCATAAATTTGCCGAGATGTCGATTCAATCTTGGGAGCCTCCTCTCTGAACAGTTCCAGTATGGATTGGGCACTCATGCTGGTTGCCTCGTCAGTTTCATATATACATCTTCTAGGGTCGGCAAAGCTCGCTGTATCGATATCACGTTGAACCCCTTGCCCTGCAGGAAATTGGGAATCGTTGCTATCGCCTCCTGCTCATCTCGCACCTCCACTTGGATGAGGCTGTAATCTTCCCCAATTTCTGTCTTGATGACCCTCCTAACTCCATCTAGGCCCTGCAACAGGTTCAGCGTTTTAGAGTCCGCTATTTCCGATATCTTGACTTCGACAGCCTTTATCTCACTCGCTATCTCGCTAAGTTGCAGAGGTGTGTCTATGGCAATTATCTTTCCGGAGTTCATTATCGCTATCCTTTCGCACAGGCGCTCAACCTCGAACATATTGTGGCTCGTGAAGAGTATGGTCCTACCCAATTCAGTGCTGAGAGCTTTGAGCAGTTTCCTCGTTTCTACAGCCGAAGCTGCGTCCAAACCAACTGTTGGCTCGTCCATCAATAAAATTGGAGGATTAGGCAGAAGCGTCCTGGCCAGCATTACTTTGACTTTCATGCCGGTTGAAAAATCCTTAACAAGCGTATTCGCGTCCCTCTTTAGATCGAAGAAGTCAAGCAAAGCATCTATTCTTTTCTCAGCTATATCTGGGTGGATGTTCTGCAGTGAGGCATAAAAACGAAGGTTGTCTCTTGCACTCAGTCTCCAGTACAGAGCCCTTCCCCCTGTCTCGCCGTGCAACCAACCGATGCTCGCCCTTACCTTCTCCGGCTCCTTTACGACATCATAGCCATTCACGAACGCCCTTCCAGAATCAGGCAGTATGAGCGTGCACAGGATCTTGATCAGGGTTGTCTTGCCTGCTCCGTTTGGGCCCAGAAGGCCGAATAGCTCACCTTCTTCAACCTCCAAGTCTATATTGTCCACTGCTGCGAAAGGTATCTTCCTGCCATTTTCTTTCCTTTCGAAGATCTTTGTCAGACCCGATACTTCGATCGCTTTCATTTCCATCGAACCAGTCGTTTTTCAATGAGTAATGTTGCACACTGAAACCCAAATAGAAAATTAATAGTATATCTTCGTTTCTTTTCTCTTATATCCTCGTTATCGACCAGAGGTCGCTTCCACCATCTTCTCCTCGATTCTCCAGATGCTTGCCAGCTCATTGTAGTTTCTGAAGGTTTTCTTAAGAATTGGAACATAACCTTTGATCTCTTCCGCCGTCATGAATTGGAACTGATATTCTCCAACGTATGGTGACGGCTGACCTTCTCTGCTGATGAACTCGATATGCATCAGAGGATCACCAGATCCGATCGTTATCGGCATCCTCTCATTACTGAGGTTCACAAGCTCTAGGGCTAATCTCCCCACAAACCCGCTGTGGACCTTGGCAGCATTAAGGAAAGAAAGGCCCATCCTTCCGAACTTGCTCTTTGCCGTAAGGTATGCAACATAGTTTGGTGGAGTGAAGACGATCTCGTGGGAAATCAGGTTCTTATGTTCTAGGTACTGTAGACTCGTCGTCTTTTCAACAGTTAGGATGTAGCCATCTCCGTCTAGGTGACCTTCGTCGTAAGGCTGTATCACCTTGTACTTTTTGATAAGCTCCAACAGCCTGTCTCTTCCCATAATGCACATGGTTAGCGTGGTGATCAAATTCCGACCTCTATAAATTTATTCCGTTTCCAACCTTGCAATAGCCGACCTGAGCGTTTGATTGGATGCATCATAACAGTGGTGGAGGTAACTCTAATCCAAGGCTTGGCATAGTAATTTTCATTGTGGGATGAAGCCTCCGAATTGGATGTCGCACTTGTTTTTCCTAAAATTCGACTCCAATATTGCCGTCATGAAGAGCACGGGCCCGAGGGGATTGTCGGGCACGAAAACCATTCGAACCCCTGATTTTCTGCTCCGGAGGCAGATACCATAATCCGTACTTGGCCACGGGCCCATTAAGTTATTTTTAACTAACTTTATTTACTTTGCCAATGCCTCAATCCCGCCTTTTGGACACCAAGTTTGGAAGACCCCTCGATTAGAGACCTGGGCTTCTAAACTTAGTCCAACTTAAAGCCTTTCATTGCAAGGCATAGCCAGCTAAGTGGTTAAAGGTTAATTATTGTTGGAGAACTTAACTTTCAGCAAAAAGCAAGTTACATATAAGGCGCTTCGGGGGTTTGTCGCCGAGAGAATGGCCGAGGTCGTTGGCAGAGGCATTTGGCTGGATAAAGTTGCCCAGAGGGTTATCGAGAGGGAAAAGAAACTGGGTAGAAGCCTTGACTTGATCAGGGTTGAGAGTGGTGTAGGGGCCTCAGGCATTATACATCTCGGAAGCGTTGGGGATGCCATAAGGGCTTATGGGGTGAAGCTTGCGATAGAAAATTTGGGTTACAATTCAGAGCTCATCGCCTTCTCTGACGACATGGATGGATTGAGGAAGGTTCCTGCGGGCCTCCCCGATTCCCTCGAGAAGTATCTGTCTCATCCTGTCTCAAGGATCCCAGATCCTTTTAGTTGCCACAGCTCTTTCGGCGAGCACGTGAGCAGCCTCCTGCTTGACGCCCTCGACAGGTGCGGCATAAAGTACCGATTTCAGAGCGCTTCGAACGCATATTCAAAGGGATTGCTAACCGACCAGATTATCACAATCATGCGAAACGCAGAAATCGTTGGCCGAAAGATAAAGGAGATGCTCGGTCAGGAAAAGTTCGAAAAGGTTCTTCCTTACTTTCCAATCTGCAGCCGTTGTGGAAGGATCTATGTTGCTGAAGCTTACGATTTCCTACCAGAAGAAAGGAAGGTTCTATATCGGTGCAAGGGTGCGAAGGTTGGAGGCAGGTTTTTGGAGGGATGCGGTAATGAAGGGGAGGCCAGGATATGGAAGGACGAGGGCAAGCTCAACTGGAAGATCGAATTTGCCGCCAGATGGGCAGCGCTCGACATCAGGTTTGAGGCACATGGAAAGGATATAGCCGACTCGGTGAGGATCAATGACTGGATCGCTGACGAGATATTGAAGTATCCTCATCCCTACCATGTCAGGTATGAAATCTTCCTCGATAAATCTGGACGCAAGATATCCAAATCTTCGGGCAACGTCATAACGCCCCAGACTTGGCTGAAATATGGTTCTCCTGAATCACTTCGGCTTCTCATGTTTAAGAGGATAATTGGTAGCCGTCGCCTTTCCATCGAGGATGTGCCAACATATATGGATGAGTACGATTATTTGGAAGACGTATATTTCCAAAAAGCTCATGTTGGGAACGCCGATGAACTTCGAAAGCTTCGAGGATTGTATGAATATGTTAACCTGTTAAACCCACCAAAAGCACCATCGATCCATGTACCATTCAGATTGCTGATCTCCTTGGCCTCCGTTGCACCTTGTGATAAAGAGATTGAGTATATTGTGAAGAAGCTCCAATCCTACAAAATGATCCACGAACCTAACGGCACCCTATTGGAGAAGATCCGCCTTGCCTTGTCTTGGGCAAAGGATTTCCAACAACCGAAGACAGAGATAAGCCTGAGTCCTCAGAAGAAAAGGGCTCTGGGAGAGCTTGCCAAGTTTATACTCTCTGAGGAAAAAGCGGAGGAAATTCAGGCAGAGATTTTTGCTGTGGCTAGGAAAAATGGTCTTCGCCCTCCAGTGCTTTTTGAGACGATTTACAAAATTCTCATTGGAACCAGCAGTGGACCCCGCCTTGGACCATATATCGTTGACATGGGAAGGGAAAAGGTAGCTCGAATCCTCATGCAGTTTTCCGAGGAATCCAGTTAATGTTGGGTGATCCCCCATGCCCTCTGGCCTTAGCGGAATTGTCGCCCCCTTTTTATGCTGCCTTACCTACATCGTCCAAATCCTTTCCGTTATTGCGTTCTATTGGGGTCTTGGCCTACCCATCGAACTAAGTGAGTGGAGCACTTGCCTGCTTCCAGAATTCCTTCTGTTGGTCGGAGTTCTGACTGTATTAGTTGCTTCTTGGAGGGCCTTATTGGAGGATCTGAGTGGTTCGAAAAGGCTTTCCAAGCTCTTGGTTCGTGTTAAAATTGGAAGGAAAATTTTTGGCATGCTTCTGGGATGGGAAATCGTGTCAGCTACTTATCTCCTTGCGAACTTGGGCCTTGCTACCATAAAATTGTTCGACTTTACATCCTCCATTTTCACGTGGCAAGATTCTATCTTTTATGCACTTCTTTTGAGCCAGCTGGCCTCCTCCACATGCGTAGCAGTTATAGCAGGCTTGATAGGGCGTCTTGCATGATCTTCAGTAATAGAAAGGATTGATGTCTCAATCTCAAGGCCAAAAGTTAGCAGAAAAGGAGGTAAGCCTTGAACTAGAAGATGTGGTTTGGATCGGGCACTCTAGCATATATTCTAAAAATTCAAAAAAGGTTATAGCTTTCAAAAGCCTATTACAATAAGTGTGAATGTATAAGGGGCTTGTGGGGAGGATGAAGAGGAAAGTAATTGCAAGGTATTTATGGAGAATCATCAGGAGGTGGAAATGGTCCATCACGGCAATATTAGCGTCGCTGTTGATGGTTTATGTTTTATTCTGGATCGACAATCCCCTAATGGAAATGTTTTTTCCATTGGATCGCTTTATGTCATCCTATCTCATATTTGTTACTATTTTTCATAATCTTTCAGGTCCTCTATGCGATTAAACATAGGACATATTATATATGCCAAAGCTGTTATCAAAATTTCGTATTGGATGGTCTCCAAGATCCAGATGCGAGATGTCCATTTTGCTCCTCTAAAAAACTTCATGTCATTATCTCAGCAGAGAAAAGGGATCAAAAGATCGGATAACCAATGACAACTGGCGAATTTCCAATGTATTTCTTCAGGCCTAGCGTATTGAAACAGCGATTCCTGCCCGGCCCACACCTTACTGTTTAAATTTGTACTTTTTAGGCGGTTTCACTACAGCTCAAGGGGGGTTATAAGAGAGGCTCTGGAGTATCGGTTTGAGAGCATATGGTAGACCCCATTTCCTCGTCCTAAGGACCTGAAATTACCTAGGTTCCTTCATGTTCTTGCTCGTGTGATGAAATCCTCTCAGGGCTCATCAAGACCACTTAAGATCTCTCGAAGTAGGTTTGCCAATGCGATTCCAGAGCCCTTCAGAGTTATTTCTGGGTTCGAGAAGCGTAAGCGTTTTATCTCCTATCATGTGCGCTTTCTTGGAAGGATATGTTGAAGGTCGTCACGGTGAAGCTTCCGGAGAGGCTCCTAAACGCCTTGGATATACTCGTGAAACAGGGACAGTACCCAAACAGGAGCGAAGCCATTAGGGCTGCAATCAGGGATCTGATAAAGAAGGAACTGTCAGCCTAAATCTTTAACGAAAATAGCGCCTCATGGTCAGCTGGCCCCCTTCTCTTAGCCTGACGACATAATCAACCAGGTCCTCAACGCTCTCAAACCTAAGATCGAGCAGCTTTTGGAAATTCCAGCCCCTGCACTTCAGAGAAGACAATATACTCGCAGCCATGACGGAAAGCTCCAAATCATTCGTCAAAGAATAGGCTCCCAAGAATGCTCCGCACCACGAATCTCCTGCACCAGTTGTGTCCACAGGGCTTCCCCCTATCCCGACTGTCGCGGGTATGAGGCTGAGATGCCCTTCTTTGACATAGACTGCGCCAAGTTCACCAAGAGTCACTATCAGTTGTTTGGATTCGAATCGCTTTGCTGCCATTGCCGTATCCCATATTCCAGTCAGTTTTCCTATCTCCCTCTCATTGACTATGAAGAAATTCGACTCCCTTGCGATCTCTATGAGCAGCCTCCTATCCTCTTTCCGTCCCATATATCCTTCCCATGTATTGACGGATACGACCGTATCTTGTTTCCCCTTTCTAAGCTCCTTTAGAATCTTGGAAACTTTGTGAGGTGGCATTGGTGCCAAGTGAACATACTGGCAACCAATCGACGCCTTTACTATATCGTTCGCCCTCAGAAAGCGAGCGGCACCGAAGCTTGTCATCTTGTAGTTCGCATTCCATCCTTCGTCGTATTCTATCTCAAACCTTGTGGAATTGGCCTTCGACTCTTTAATGAATGCTCGAGGAAACACCTCCCTTAAAAGCTCCTTATACTCATAGTCTTTGCCTATGGCGGTCATAAGGCTCACGTTGCCATTGAAGACCCTTGCAGCTACAGCCGCGTAAAGGGCTGCACCACCAGGTTGCCTTCTGCGTCCGACAACATTCGTAACTGTGTCTATCGAGGCGTGACCCGCGATGAGAATGCTACCTGGCAAATTGCGTCGCAACAACCTCCTGCCCAGAGATTATAATGCTTGACTGGACATGGTTCCTATCTTTTTACCATCTCCAATAGGCTTTAATTACTTGTCTGCTGCTACATAAACAGGATGTCTGGCACGCCTTCGATCGATATCCCTTCCATATGCCGAAAAGCAATTCAGGATCTTAGGAGAGATTCCACGCGAAAATTGCCAAAGCCAGATGAATCAAAGTTGGAGGGTTGGAGGAATGGCTTAACCCATCTTAGGGTTACAACTAATAGTGACAGTGTCTGGGAGCAAGCGACCAAGCTCCTTGCAAGGCTCAATCTAGCGAAAGAGGGTTTATGGGCCATTGAGTCATCGGAGATCGAGGATTTTCTACGAGGTTCCTTAGAGAGTCCAGCAGATAAAACTCAGTTAGGAAGTGATCTATCTGACGCCTGTATAAAGGCGGAGCAACATCTTTCTTTCGCGCAAGAACTGCTCTCTCGATTCGATCACATGAACACCGAAAGATGGGAGGCAGGAAAAGGAAATCGGAATTTAAATTCGGACATCAGTAAGTTAGTAGAAGAGATAGCAACAGATGTCGAAAGGGTAATATCGGAAGCGAAGGATGAGCTGAGCAAGCTCGAGAAATACAAGTGAACCCCCTTTAAACTGGCGGACCCAAAGAACGAAGAGGCTCGGGTATCTTCTGCTTTTTAGCCCCTCTCTTCATCCATATGACCAATAGCGTCGCCGCTATACCGACCAACATGGCGACCAATATGAGGATCGTGTTCATCGATAGCGGTATGAAGACCGGAATCGTATAGTTAGAAGTTATCTCTATTCCACTTATCGGGGTAGTGGTTCCAAGGTTCGATACACTGCCATCGATCCTTCCAACTGGGATCCCGATGAAGATAGCTTTGCCTTCACTGTCCGTCGTTCTCCAGACCGAAGTTTGATTTGGTAGGACGAGGGTGACATTCGCGCCCTGCACAGGAAAGTCGAAACTGTCTCTAACCCTTACCTCCACATCGTATATCCTACAACGTATCGACAGATTTGCAGGGCCTTGGACACGATAGATCACATTTTCCGATATCACATTGATACCAGACCATATTATGTTTGATACTATGACCGTGCCTTCCTGAAGCCACACATCATAAGTTCCATTCAGCGTTATGATGGAGCCGTTGGGAGCTGATAGCATAACTTTACTTGGCTGCGGACTTATGGGTGAGCCATCGCTGTCCTGAAAGATAAACCTGAGCCTGTGCTCTTTCTTGTAAAAAGCCTCTATCTCAAAATCTTTACTTATAATGAGCTCTATGGTGCTGTCATTTTTCCAGTTGCTCCACCTTTGGAAGACATACCTAGTATCTCCTTGGTACAGCACGTTTTGTGTCGCGAGGTTTATCCTTCCCAGGGAAACATCGAAGTCGACCTCTCCGCTTGCATTCACTTTCTTAGTCTGCTCCCCAACCGTTATGTTAATCCCTTGTATCGATCTAACCTTGAGCTTTGCCATCCTTGCCTGGACGCTGATCGCCTTTTCGTTGTTGTCCTCGTTCCTTTCGAATATTCTGTTGAAAGGATCAAGCTTCGCGCTTATCGTGTGGTTTCCAAACGTTGCTGTCCAATTTACACTGACATAGCCTAGTCGATGAGGCTCGATCCTTTCTGTATCGTTTAAGATTATATAGGTAGAATTGTCCACATAGAACCCCACCGTTACATTTTCGACAGGAGCCGTGCCTTCGTTCGAGTATTCGACAATGATCGTGATATTCCTACCCACTATAAGAGTCGTGGTGTCTGTCTTTAGAGACTGGAGCACAAGCTCGATCGTGCCCCAGGAATAAGTTGAGTAGAGGGTTCCCCATGTCTTTGGACTGTTCTCTTGCGCATTTTCAGGCCAGCGAACTCTTACACTTCTATCATCCTCGATTATGATAGCTATGGCCTTCTTCCTTCCCTTTGCTATCCCAAGTTCTGAGAAGCTAACCGCCACCTCGACTCTCCACCCACTCGAATCCGTCGTCGACGCGTTTGAGACCTCCAACCTGTCCACACTCCATTGGCCACTTCTTGTTGCAATTATGTAGTAGTCGTCTGTCCTGAAGGACCTCTCCGGTGAAGGAGGTTCTTTTCCAAGCCAGATCTTAATCCTGTCGTTCTGGTTGTTGTTAGTTTCATCTGGTACTTCAACCGCTATGAATAGAAAGGAGGCGTTCTGACAAACGTATACTTTGCAGCTCTCAGCTCCATTCCACTGGATGGAAACAGCGGGGGGAGGATATTCGTTCTGCCCAATCCTTCCGTCAATCGTTGGTGTCCGGTACCATTGCACATCGATCTCGTCACTTGCTCGAACAACCCCAAAAGGCACGAGAGTGATAAGAGCGAAGATCAAGATCAGCCTATTTCTCAGCATGGCTGGCAAGTCGAAGAAAAAGCAGATAAGGGTTTCCACATTGTTCTTGGAAGGTACCTGCTTGAAGAAATGCGTGCTTGCATACTCAGGAGGCCTGGACACATCCGTCCTGATAAAGTGGATCAGCGAGAAGCTGGGATATGAGGTTATCACGGCGATAGTTGACGTTGGCCAGGGCGAAGACCTCAACCACTTGGTTTCCAAGGCCTTGAAGATTGGAGCCATAAAGAGTTTATGCGTGGATGCCAAGAAGGAATTTGTAGAACATTACGTTTTCAGGGCGATAAAGGCAAATGCCATGTACCAGGGCTCTTACCCGCTCTCAACCGCGTTGGCGAGGCCTTTGATAGCAGAGAAGGTTGTCAATGTCGCCCTAGCGGAAGGAGCCAGTGCCGTTGCCCACGGTTGCACAGGAAAGGGCAACGATCAAGTCAGGTTCGAGACATCGTTCAAGTCTCTCGCTCCACAGCTCGAGATACTAGCACCTGTAAGGGAGTGGGGAATGATGAGGGACGATGAGATAGAGTACGCGGCAGCAAGGAATATTCCGATACCGCCAAAATCTAGGTTCAGCATCGACCAGAACATCTGGGGCAGGTCTATCGAAGGAGCAGAGCTAGAGGATACGATGGCAGAGCCTCCCGAGGAGGCGTTTGAGTGGACCGTTGCGCCTGAAAGGGCGCCAGATTCACCTGCTTATGTCGAGTTGGAATTCGAGGGGGGAATTCCGGTACGGATGAATGGAAAGGAGATGGCTGGATTGGAACTTGTTGGAGAGCTCAATAGGTTGGTGGGGTCCCATGGTGTTGGGAGGATAGACCATATCGAGGACCGAATCGTGGGCATAAGGTCACGCGAGATATATGAAGCTCCTGCTGCCGTCGCCTTGATGTCTGCGCATATGGATTTGGAAAAAACAGTTCTTACAAAGGCAGAGCTCGAGGCGAAATCCTTACTTGAGAGCTATTGGTCTCGCCTTGTCTACTGCGGCCTTTGGATGGATCCGTGCAGGCAGGCAATCGATGCCTTTTTCGATCGAATTCAGGAAAGGGTCGAGGGAAAGGTAAGGATTAAGCTGTACAAGGGCTCGATGAGGATAGTTGGAAGGCAATCGAAATGGTCCCTATACGATAAATCTTTGGCGATGTACGAGAAAGGCTCAACTTTTGACCAATCGCTCTCGAAGGGCTTCATAGATTTGTTCAGTCTGTCAACGGTCACGGCAAACAGAGTTATGGCAACCGTTGGGAAAAAAGGAAAGCCGCTAAATTAAGTACTCGCGCCCTTTTCCAACAAAATCCTTAAATCTGGGATTCTTCAACCTGCCGAGGGCTCGAGCCCAACGACCGAAGACAGAAAGAGAAATGCCGCGCTTGTTCTCGACGACGGCACTCTCTTGACAGGTTTTGGCTTCGGTTATTCGGGTTTGGTAACTGGGGAGGTCGTCTTCAATACCGGGATGGTCGGCTATACAGAGTCGATAACGGATCCAAGCTACAAAGGGCAGATTCTGATCCAGACTTATCCTCTAATTGGAAATTATGGCGTATGTCACACAAACTTCGAATCCGATTCGCCCAAGATATCTGGCTACGTGGTGCGCGAGCTTTGCCGCCAACCAAGCCATTGGAGTTCAGAAAAATCACTGGATGATTGGTTGTCGGAAAACTCCGTTCCAGGAATAGAAGGTGTTGACACACGTTTCTTAACTAGAAAGATACGAACTCACGGCACAATGCTTGGCGCCTTGAAGGTTTTTGATTACGGAGAACTTTTCGATCCAACACCATTGAAGAGGCTGGTCGGACATATCGAAGACCCAAACAAGCGCGACCTCGTTAGGGAGGTCGCAACAGATCGGATCACTTGGTTTGGCAGCTCCGGAAAGATGGCTTTGGCATTGATCGACTGCGGTGTCAAGAGGTCTATCATAGACTCGCTTACGAGAAGGGGAGCAAGCGTAGCTGTTGTCCCCCCGTCGCTCAAGTATGACGAGATACTCTCTCTGGGGGTGAAGGGCGTAGTTCTTTCAAACGGACCTGGCGATCCTAAGTTGGTGCCTTACGTGATTGAGACCGTAAGGTACCTAATGGATCTTGAAATGCCAATACTTGGCATATGCTTGGGCATTCAGGTGCTCGCGCTTGCTTCTGGAGGGGATACTTACAAGCTCAAATTCGGTCACAGGGGCCAGAACCATCCTGTTTTGGATATCAGAACTGGAAGGGCTTATGTAACAAGCCAAAACCACGGGTTTGCCATCGATCCCTCGAGCCTTTCATGCACAGGATTTGATGTGACGATGGTCAACGCCAACGACAAGACTGTTGAAGGTATGAGGCACAAGAGTAGGCCATTCATGGGTGTGCAGTTCCACCCAGAGGCAAGCCCCGGGCCCCTTGATACCC
>Ga0209102_1001461_pt1 | contig 12230 bp, 9 predicted proteins | sample ConPoolayeHmetaG_FD_185483 | JGI IMG/M metagenome (GOLD analysis project Ga0209102, IMG submission 185483) | Hot spring microbial mat communities from California, USA to study Microbial Dark Matter (Phase II) - Cone Pool mat layer H metaG... ... | reverse complement strand
CGGAGGAGAGGACATAGTTTCGGGAGGCCATTTTGAAGACCGTACTGACCTCCTGCTCTACGAGGAGAACGGTAATCCCCGAGTCTCGAACCTCAGAGATCTTTTGAAAGACCTCTTTCCGGAGAAGGGGGGCAAGACCTGTAGAAGGCTCATCGATACAGAGGAGCCTTGGACGGGACATCAAGGCCCTTCCAATGGCAAGCATCTGTTGTTCTCCACCCGAGAGGGTCCCAGAGATCTGTTTCGATCGCTCTTTGAGTATAGGGAAGAGCCGATAGACCATGATGAGATGTTCTTTAATTTCCTCTTTTTCTTTCAGGAGATAGGCTCCAGCCAAAAGGTTTTCGATCACGGTCATCTCTCGAAAGGGACGTCTCCTCTCCGGACAGAGGAGGAGTCCCTTACGGGCGATCTCGTGGGCAGGAAGTTGGTCTATCCGTTCACCAGAAAAATAGACGGTTCCTTCGATGGTAATATCTCCATACCTGGAGCCGCGGAGGATCTCCTTCTCCCATCGGACCAGCCCTGTAATCGCACGAAGCATGGTCGTTTTACCCGCCCCATTTGGACCCACCACACTGACCAGTTCTGCCTCATCGATAGAGAGGCTCAGGTCGTTTAGGATCATCGCCGTATCGTAGCATACACTGAGATGATGAACTTCAAGAAGCAACTTCTTTCTCCTCTTGACCAATATAGGCTTCGATCACCCTTGGATTCTTCACCACCTCTTCAGGAGGTCCGTCCGCAATCAATTCCCCAAAATGGAGGACAATGACTCGGTCGACAATCGTCATGAGGGCCTTGAGTTTGTGCTCCACGATGATCATGGCTGGCCCCTCACTATGAAGCCGTCCAAAGCGGCCGCCCTTATGGAGCCGTCTAATCGATTTAGCCATCAGATCCGTCTCGGCGGGATTTAGACCTCCAAAAGGTTCATCGAGGAGGAGTAACTCCGGTTCCGTGGCAATGGCCCGGGCGATCTCAAGGCGTTTAAGATCCCCATGGGAGAGGGAAGAGGCCCGCTCCAGAGCAAGGTCCGAGATCCCGACAAACTCCAAGGCATCGAGGGCTCGAGCCTCCACCCTTTTTACCCACTCTCCTCTCCTCATGGCTCCAGGGGAGAGGCAGGAGACCATCACATTAGCAATAATCGGAAGGCGACGGAAAGGTCGGGTCGTTTGGAAGGTTCCTGCAATCCCTCGATTGACAATCTCCCAAGGGGGGAGATGGGTAATCTCTTTGCCCCGAAACGTGATTCTTCCTCCGTCAGGTTTCAGAATCCCCATAATCAGTCTCAGAAGGGTCGTCTTTCCAGCTCCATTGGGGCCGATCATTCCAATCATCTCGTGTCGGCCCACCTTGAAGCTCACTCGATTCACTGCGGTCAATCCACCAAACCGCTTCACGACGGTGTCGACTTCCAAGAAGCTCTCCGCCATTTATACCCCTTCTGTCTCCTCCCTCAGCTCCCGGCGCGAGATCTTTCCTACATCGGTCTTAGGAAGTTCTCCCCTGAACTCCACGATCTTTGGGACTTTATAATGGGCCAGTTTTCCTTCACAGTATTGAATAATCTCTTCCTCAGAGATTTTTCCGCGAGCTTCGGTTTGAAGAACCACAATGGCCTTGATGATCTGACCTACCTTCGGGTCAGGAACTCCAATCACTCCAGCGGCTTTTACCTTAGGATGAGAATAGAGAACCTCTTCAATCTCCTTCGCAAATACAGAATATCCCTTGTACTTGATGAGATCCTTTTTCCGATCGTAGAAATGGAAGTACCCCTCCTCATCCATCTTGACCAGATCTCCTGTTCGAAGCCATATCTTCCCTTCGATCTCTATGAGTTGATTCTTTGTCTCTTCCGGTTTTTTCCAGTAACCTTGCATGATGTTTGGACCATGGAGGATGAGCTCTCCGATCTCTCCGACCGGCATAAACTCTTCCTTCTCTACCCCGAGGATAGCAGCCGAGATATTGGGAAGGGGAACCCCAAAAGATCCAACCTTGGGTCTATCAAAGGGATTGGTATGGGAGACCGCACTGCACTCGGTGAGTCCATACCCTTCAAGTATCCGAGTCCCTGTTTTTCGTTCCCAATCCTTGACCGTGGATTCATGGAGGGTGTCTGCTCCACAGACAATCCCTTTTAACCGCTTCCAGTTCACCCGGTCTGTCTTATCGTACTCTTTAAGGTATTCGTACATCGTAGGGACCCCGAAGAACATAGAAGCCTTATAGGTTTCTATGGCCTCAAGGATTTCTTCAAGGTCTGGTGTGGTAAAAAGGAGCAGGGTTGAGCCTTGGATTAACCCGTTTAGCATGACGACGACCTGACCATAAATATGGTAGAAGGGGAGGAAGGCGAGCATGGTCTCCTTTCCCTCTTCCAGAAAGGGCCAGAAACTTTGAGTCTGGGTACTACAGGCAATCAGGTTAAAATGGGTGAGCATGGCTCCTTTGGGGGATCCTGTGGTTCCTCCAGTATAAGGAAGGGCGGCCAAATCCTCTTTGGGAGAGAGACGAATCTCCGGGGCCTTGGGAGGATATTTCTTCATCAAATTTTGAAATTGATGGACCCCTGAACTTTCTTCAATCTTCGGAGTAGGAATATCCACTTTTCGCCAGATCTTCCCAATGAGACTCTTTCCCAAGAACTTTTTTAAAGGTGGGAGATATTCGCCAATGTTGGTGACGATCACCTCCTTAAGATTTGGATTTGCCTTCTCCACATTTTCATAAAGGATATCCTGGCAAACCAGGTATCTTGCCTCGCTATCTTCCAGCTGATACTTCACCTCGATGCTCGTATAGACCGGGCTGATGGGGGTGACCGTTGCCCCTGCCTTAAGGGCTCCGAAATAAGAGATAATGTACTGGGGGCTGTTTAAAAGATAGAGAGCCACACGATCTCCCTTCCTCACCCCTAAATCCCAAAGGGCATGGGCAAAACGATTGACTTGCTCCTCCAGCTCCTTGAAGGTCATCTTTCTTCCATAGAAGACGAGGGCCACTCTATTCCCATATTTTCTTATCACCTCATCAAAAAGTTCAGGAATCGTCTTTTCAGGAATGGGGAGGGTTTCAGGCACTCCTTTGGGATAGAATCTTAACCAGGGTTTCTTTTCATAGATTTCTTTATACTCCATTTTCCCCTCCTTCAGTCTTTTTCTTTCCCATCTCCGCAAAACAGATTCGGCAGGTCTTTCTCCAGGCGACATTCCGAACTTTACACCTTGGGCACTCCTCTTCCATTCTATCTCGAATCCAGGTCGTTAATCCTTCGGGCATAAAGAGAAGGATGATGATCACAATGAGGCCGAACAGAAGGGTCCTGATCTCTGGAAGGATCCGGAGAAATTCCATCAGAGGATAGAGGACAAAGACTCCCGTGATGGGACCATAAATGGTAACCACCCCACCAAAGATGGCCCAGATGATGGCCTGGAAAGAGAGGGATACCTCAAGGGTGGAAGGACCAGCAATTCTGATAAAATGGGTATAGAGACCACCTGAAAGGCCTGCAAAGAAGCCACTAAGAGAAAAGGCCAAAAGCTTATATCTTGTGGTGTTGATTCCAGAGGCCCTCACTGCAACCTCATCTTCACGAATGGCATGAAAGATGATTCCGGTCTTGGAATCCCCAATCTTCCACATGACCAATCCTAACCCGATCATCAGAATGACACAGATATAGTAGGAGGCGATGCGAGAACTGGCCAGGGGTTTGATTCCTGAGACCCCCAATTCTCCACCTGTAATGTTAGGAAGGGTAAAAACGATTCCCATCAGGATGATGGGAAAAGCGAGCGTTGCCAGAGCCAGATAGGGTCCCCGTAATCTTAAACAGGGGATCCCTATCACCAGTCCTGCGATGACGGCTGCCAATGCTCCGATGGGGATCGTCATCCAGGGAGGAAGTCCTAATCGAAGATTAAGGATGGCACTGGTATAGGCGGCTACACCGAAGAAGAGGGCATGTCCAAAATTCATCTGCCCTGTAAACCCTGAGAGGAGATCCCAGCTTGCAGCAAAGATGGCAAAGATAGAGGAGAGGATGATGATCCTCAGGAGATAGGGGTCTTGAATAAATAAAGGAAGGACCAGAAGTGAAAGACAGAAAAAGAAGGCGATCGTTCGACTCGGAAGGATAAAGATCTCCTTCTCAAGAAAGAGGCGGATCTTACGTAAGGAAAAAAGAGAAGCCACCATTTTCTTACCTCTCCTCTTCGAAGGCCACCCCGAAAAGCCCTTCAGGTCGAATGAGAAGGACCACAATCATGATCATTAAAGAAAAAGCGCCTTTAAGAAAAGCACCAAGAGGAATGAGGAAGACGACCAGGGTTTCCGTAAACCCTAAGATGAAAGCCCCTGCCAGACTCCCTTTGATCGAACCCAATCCCCCTAAAACCACGATGGCCAATACCATCACCAAAGGATGAAGCCACATGTAGGGTTCGACCACGGAAAGGGGTGCAACCAGAACCCCTCCGATAGCCGCCATCATGACCGCAATCCCCATCGTGATCATGGCAACCTGATTGACATTCATCCCCATCAGATTGGCCACCTCTCGATCCTGAGCGGTTGCCCGAATGGCGATGCCCAATCGGGTTTTGAAGAGGATCCACCAGGTGAGGAGAAGGACAAAGAGGACCACGATCAGGGTGAGCAGATGCTGATAACTCACCCTGACCCCTGAGATCTGGATGAACCCAGTCAAAAGGCTTGGATTTCCACGAAAGTGGCCTCCATAGATAAGAAGTACAATTTCCTGAAAGACCATCGCCACGGCAATCGTGACAATTAAGACGGTAATCTCATGCTCCTGAATGGGTTTGATGGAGAGTTGATAGACTCCCATCCCAATCGCAGTGACAAGGATAATGGACAAAAAAATGGCAAGGAGGGGATGAAGACCCATCCGGGTAGAGAAGGTGTAGATGAAATAGGCGGCAATCATATAGAAGGCGGTGTGGGCGATATTAACGATTCGAGCCACTCCAAAGATGAGCGAGAATCCCACAGCCAGAAGGGCATAGACCCCTCCATGAATCAAGCCATTGATCAGAATATTTTCAATCATCTATGCGCCCCAAGACTCTATTTCTTCTTCCATTTTTCCACAACCCAGGGAGGAATCTTATATTTCACCGCTCCCTTGTAGGTGATTCCTTCCCAATTCAGAGGCCATACGCACATCAATTTTCCATCTTGCCATTGGGTTCCTGTGGCTGTGACAAAGTTGGGTCCCCAGGTTACGTCATGATCTTTGGTAAATACGATTCGGCCTGCCGCTCCATAGAAGTCCGTCTTTTCGAGTTCGGTAACGAGTTTATCCGCATCGAGGGTTCCTGCCTTCTCAATGGCATTGGCGAGAATCCGGATGGCATCATTGGTTCCTGCATTATAAGTGGGGAACTCCCCAACTTTGGCAACGAATTTGTCATAAAAGGGAATGGTCATCGGAGTGATTTCCACCCGAGCATAGGTGTTGATGGTCGTGTCATAGTTCCCCAAGCCTCCCGTAGCCTCCCAGAAGCCTTTCTTCTGTGCTTCTACATTGATTCCCACAGAGGCGGCAGGGATTTTGAGTTCTCCCCATTTCTTGGCATAGGGAATCCCCAATGGGCCTGAGATCGTCGTGAAGATGATATGAGCCCCAGAGGCATTGATCGCAGACAGTTCAGCCGTGACATCGGTTGCGGTTGCAGAGGGTCTCCATTCTCCTGCGATCTCCATCCCCATCTTGGGAATATTGTCCTTAGCTGCGGCTACGATGGGATCAGCCCAGACTGCCTTCTCTGCAAAAATGGCCACCTTGGGTTTTGGAATTCCAAGTTCCATTCCGATGAATTTCCCCACCATTCCCAGAAGAATAAAATCGACCTTAGCCAGGAACATAGAGTTGATGGGAGTGACTCGGAACCAATACTTGTATTTATTGTAGTCCTTGGCGACCCGAGCGCAGAGTTCGGGATGAGCCGCACCGCATCCCATGAAAATCTTTTTATAATCCATGGCTACGTCCTGCATGGCAAAGACGGCCTCGGTTCGAAACCCCCCGATTAGAAAATCCACTTTATCCCTGGTGATGGCCCTCTCCACGGCACTGGCTGCATCCGGGACATTGAGGATCTCGTTGGTATCAATCTTTATCAGTTTGATTGGAAGCCTCTTTCCACCAACAAGAACCCCTCCTTTTGCATTGATCTCTTCGGCCGCATACTCTGCACCAAACCAGTGGTGTTGGCCTTGGATAAAGGCCATGGGGCCTGCAACACCGATCTTAATTTCCTGAGCGATTCCCCTTGATCCAACAAAAAGAATGAATAACGAAACCATTATCAGTGCCAAGAGTCTTCCCCATTTTTCCATGGTTAGCCCTCCTTTCCTTTTATTTTTGAATTAATTCCCATAAAAAGTTCTTCCAGATTCAGCCATCTCTCGAATGAGGGAAGCGGGCTTGAATCGAACCCCATGCTCCTGCTCAAGCCCGAGAAGATGGTCATAGACCTTTCGAATCCCCCAGGTATCTGCATAGCGGAGAATTCCTCCTCGATAGGGAGGAAATCCCAAACCATAAACCACAGCCAGATCCATGTCTTGAGCTCTGTCGCAAATTCCATCTTCGATGATATAAGCCGCTTCATTGATTGCCCTTGCAAGGACTCGGTCCATGATTTCCTTGTATGAAGCCTTCTTGGATTTTATCCCTTTCTCCTTTAGATAATTTTTGATCACCTCCTCTACTTTAGGGTTGGGTAATGGCTTCTCCCCCCGGTAATCATACCAGCCCGCTCCAGTCTTTCGGCCATAGCACCCTGTTTGGTAAACCCGTTCTTGAAGAGTTGAGATCTTCCATCGCTGTCCAAAGGATCGTTCAAAATATTTCGCCACATGATAGTTGATATCGAGGCCAGTGAGATCGCTGAGGGTTGCCGGTCCCATAGGAAGCCCAAAATCAAGAAAAGCCTCCTCGATCGTCATTAAATCGATTCCTTCTTCAATCATAAAGGTATACTCCCCCATGAGCGCACCAAGCTGTCTCGAGACATAAAAGCCAGGACCATCGTTGACCACGACAGGGATCTTTCGAAGGGCTCGTGCAAAGGCAACACTGGTAGAGAGGGTTTCATTGGAGGTCTCCTTCCCGCAGATGATCTCCAGAAGCTGCATCCTTTCGGCGGGATTAAAAAAGTGAAGCCCGATCATCCGCTCGGGGTTTTTCAGCACGGAGGCCATCTCCGTAATGGAGAGAGCAGAAGTATTGGTCCCAAAGACCACCTCGGGACGGCAGATGGCTTGAAGCCTCTTCCAAATGGACTGTTTAATCTCCATCTCCTCAACGACGGCCTCAATCACCAGATCGACCTGGGTGAGGTCTTCAAAAGAGGTGGTTGTCTTTAAACGATCTCGAAGGAGGACTTCAAGTTGATCCTGGGTCATCTTTCCTTTCTTGATGGAATAGTCGAAGGTTTTACGGATAGCGGATAAGGCCTTCTGAATCGCCTCCTCATGGATATCCCAGAGGAGGGTTTGAAATCCATGGATGAGGAGGAGGTGAGTGATGCCCGATCCCATCGTCCCTCCTCCAAGCATCCCAACGGTCTTGACCTTTTTGGGTTCCACTCCTTCAATCCGAGGAAGCCTCCCTGCGGCTCGACTATTGAGAAATAGACCGATCAGGTTTTTAGCCACATCTGAAAGGGCACAGTCACAGAAGAGCTGGGCCTCCAGTTTAAGATCGGCTTCAAAATCATCCGTGAGGCCCCGCTCCATGGCTTCGATGGCTTTAAAGGGAGCGATGTAACCCTTTGCCTTCTTCTGGGTCTCCTCTTTTGCGTAAGCGATGGCCATCTTTTTGGTCATCCAGTTTGGTAGACGATCCTTTCGCAAGGAGGTCCTTCGATCTCGATGATTCAGTTGCTTAGAGATAAAACGCTTTGCCACTTCCAGGGCCTTCTCCATGAGAACCTCTCCTGGAACGACCTCATCCACGCACCCCTTCTCTAACCCTTCTTCTGAAGAGATAGGCTCTCCAGTAAGAATCATCTTTAAAGCTTCCGGGAGACCGATCAATCGAGGAAGTCTCTGAGTTCCTCCTGCTCCTGGAATGAGGCCTACCTTGACCTCTGGCTGTCCGATCTGAATCCCCTGAGCCGCTATTCGGTAGTGGCAGGCCATCGCTATCTCAAGCCCTCCACCCAGACAGGTTCCATTGATGGCCGCAATGACCGGTTTGGGCCCCTCCTCAATGGCGTTTAGGAATCGATCGTTCTCCATGACCTGTTGAAAAAGGATCTCCCGGTCTTTTACTTTCTGAATCTCAGTGATATCTGCTCCTCCCGTGAAGTTCTTTCCACTTCCCGTAAGGATCACCGCCTTGATCTGCTCTTCTTCAAAGGCCTCTCGTATAGCCTCTCTGAGCTCGTCCATAAGGGCTTTGGAGAGTTGATTTACTGGAGGATGATCGAAGGTAATAACAGCGATTCCATCGTGAAGATCTATGTTTAGTCTCTGATACTCTCGTTTCGTCTCTCGCTACTCCTCTCCCTCTCTATGCTTCTCTCTCGATAAGGGTTGCCACTCCCTGACCTCCACCCACACAGGCCGTGGCCAGTCCATAGCGGCCTTGCCTCAGTTTTAGAATTCTCGAAAGGGTTCCCACCAATCGAATCCCTGTAGCTCCCAGTGGATGGCCGATCGCAATTCCTCCTCCCATCACATTGACTCTTTCTGGATCGATCCCCAACTCTTTGATACAGTTCAGAGTGACAATAGCAAAGGCCTCATTAATCTCCCAGTAATCGATATCCTTAACCTCCAGTCCCGCCTTCTTTAAGGCCATTCGGCTTGCAGGCACTGGCCCAATGCCCATAATGGTTGGGTCAACACCTGAAAACCCTATTGAACGAATGGTGGCCAGGGGCTCAATCCCTTTTTCCTTGGCCTTCTCTTTCGACATCAGGATCATCGAAGTGGCTCCCGCATTGAGGGGAGAGGAATTTCCTGCCGTAATCACTCCGTCAGGTTTAAAGGCAGGTTTAAGATCTTTCATCCCCTCCAGGTTTGCCTCCTCCCTGATGGCTTGATCTCGATTCACCACAAAATGCCTTCCATCCGGCAGCTCCACTTCGATGGGGAGAATTTCGTCATTGAAAAAACCCTCTTGATAGGCTTTGAAAGCCAATTGATGGGAACGGACTGCCCAGCGGTCCATCTCTTCCTTTGTGATCCCTCTGAGGCTGAAGAGTTTCTCTGCCGTGAGTCCCATATTCGTACTGGTGACCATATCCCAATGTCGATAGGAAGGATCGTTAAAGAGATGGGGATTGAGAGAGACAATTCCTTTCTCTTTAAGAGGGGCTCCCATAGGGACTCGAGTCATATGTTCCATCCCACCCACCATGACAATTTCAGCGTATCCCATGGCAATTTCCATAAATCCCATATGAATACAAGCCATGGAAGAACCACATTGCTGGTCGATAAATTTTGCTGGGATCTCTTTAGGCAGATTGGCTAAAAAGATGGGGATCCTTCCTCCATAGGTCCATTGTTCACTCACTCCATAGGCAGACCCTACAATGAAATCGTCAATCTCCCCAGCCTCAAGGCCTGTTCTTTTGATCAATTCAGGAAGAAGCCTGGCCATCAGTTCATCGGCTCTCAAAGGATAAAACCAATCCCTCACGGGATCATTGGGCCTTGACCTGGAAAAGGCTGTTCTCAAATATCCAGCAATGACGACCTCCTTCATTCCTTTTTTCTCCTTCGGCTCATCTCACCCCTTAAAGATGAGGGTTTCGATCCTGAATTCCTGCGATTCTTTTAACCATCTTCTTTCTCGATTCGATGTCATACTGGGTGGTGATGGCGATGGCTTCCATGACTGGAGAGCCTCCGCCGTGATAGGAACCCATGAGGTGAATCCCGCCACTGGAAGAACAAAGGATGTCTCCAATGTAGCGCCACAGTTGGGCGGCGTCCTCTGGATGAATGGCAGGGTTACGGGTGATATATTTATAAAGTAAATCCTTGGTCTCTGGATTGATGAAATCTCCTTCGTAAGGAAAGGTAGCCGGAATCCCTCCAGCAATATCGCATAAGATTTCTGCCTCTCGATAGACGGCCTCTCCGGTCAGGCATCTTCCTACATTGGCATAGATGGAGTGAGGAATATAGGTTCCTGGTCCATAGGGAATCGATCCCACTCCTGGCACATAGAGTTCAGGTTTTCCAAGCTCAGAGGCTGTAAAGCCTGCTGCATAGCCCAGTTCCGTAATGAGAATAATCTCTGCAAGTTTGTCACGGACGTGGGGGGCTTTTGTAATTCCATTATATTCTGCAGCCAGGGCTACAGCCCCGATCATGAGATCTCCCATCGCAGGTTTACATCCTGAATAGCTATGACGATGAAACAGGGCAAACAGGAGGGCACAGATACCTCCTTGGACCGTCTCTCCGCAGAGAAAGACCCTCTCCCAAGGGACAAAGCAGTCATCGAAGATGACATAGGAGTCGGTATAGCCAGGTGCAAACCCTCTTTTAAAGTACTGTCGAGAACGAAGGTTATGAACCGTAACCACCTGTTTCACCCCTTCCCAATCTGCAGGCACAGCAAAAGCCACGGCCCAATCCTTCTCTTCAGGGAGAAGGGTTCGTGTGGGAACGACCAGGATTTCGTCAGCAATGGAGGCTTCGGATATATGAACTTTGGATCCTCTTACCACAATCCCATCGCTCTTCTTTTCTATCACTCGCACATAGAGATCGGGGTCCTTCTGCTGAGAGGGGCGCTTCATCCGGTCGCCTTTTACATCGGTCTGCGCACAACAACCCACGAGATCCTCTCTTTGAAATCTCTCGAGCCATTTCTTAAAATTTTTATGGTATTCTGTGGCTCCATGATTCTCTTTGTCGGCCTCGTAGGTGACATTGTAAAGGGCATTGGCGGCATCCACTCCCATGCATCGCTGGATGCATCCTCCGACCACCTGGCATAGGAGTCGAGTCATATCCTGTTTCTTATGGAGATCTTCTTTGTTCTGATGAACATGACAGAATCGATTGATCCTTTCCCCGCTCAGATGGGAGATAGCCGTACATAAATCTTCATATTTTGGATCGGCTGCATAATCAAAGGTCACGCTCATGGTCTCGATAGCAGGCATCTGGATCTCATCGTCCCGGGAAATCTTTTCCCCATTCAGGTAGAGGTTGCGTCGCATTTTTCGGAGTCTTTCAAGATATTGTTCTTTCGTCCTCATCGTTTCACCCCCAACTCTCCTGCCTTTCTCCCTTCAGACCATTTAAGGCAAATTTAAAGATGAAATCAGAAAGGTCATTTAGGGAAACCCCTTTTTTAGGATGAAACCAGATTCGAGTTCTTGTGATCATAGAGGCAATCATAAATCCTGCCAATTTGACGTCAATCTCGGGCCAATCCTGTGACTCAATGCCCCGGCGGATCACTTTTCGGATGATTCGATCATAGGTGTCTCGCAGGCCAATAATCTTTTTCCGATTCTCAGGAGAAAGATTATCGAGGGCCACATCAAAAAGAAGCTTGGCCGAGCGTCGATAACTTAACGTGACTTTTAAATGACTTTCGATGATCAGTCTAAGCTGTTCAGGGGGAGGAAGTCCATTTTCCTCTTCTAAATGTTGAATGGGATGAATGATCTGATCCATCTCCTCTCGAAGGACTTCGAAAAGGATTTCTTCTTTATCCGAAAAGAAGTTATAGATATTAGCTGGTCGACATCCATATGCCTTACTGATGTCAGCCATGCTGGTAGAAAGATACCCTTTTTCCCAGAAGAGCCTTCTCGCAATATTAAGCATCTTTCTCCTCTGAGGTCCGGTTTTGGGTGTGTTATGGGTTCTTAAGTGATTTCTTTTTAGGAAAGGAACCATCCGTCATTCTCATTCTGATGAATGAAATGAAGTTAATGAATAACCATTCATCTACTAAATCCCTTTCCATTTGTCAAGGGAAAAATGACCCCTCGGGTAATCCCTCACTCAGATGGGGAATAAGCCCGAGAGGGGTATTGGAGAAACCCATTCCGCCAGAGGCGGATCCGACTCGGTCGGAAGTGCGGCTACCGCGTTCTATGGGTTTCGGAAATACTCCTGTCGGGCTTAAAATGATTTCCCCGCTTCAGTGAGGCATTACCCCCTCGGGTAATCCCTCACTGAAGAGTGTGAATATATATGGG
>Ga0209102_1001459_pt1 | contig 12231 bp, 10 predicted proteins | sample ConPoolayeHmetaG_FD_185483 | JGI IMG/M metagenome (GOLD analysis project Ga0209102, IMG submission 185483) | Hot spring microbial mat communities from California, USA to study Microbial Dark Matter (Phase II) - Cone Pool mat layer H metaG... ... | reverse complement strand
TAGGGAAGTCCTTGAAAGCATGGCCATTCCAATAAGCCTAAACGATGACAAACGTTTACTTGACGTTGCCGTAACCTCCATGGGAAGCAAGGGCATATCCGCAGCTAAAGAACATTTTGCAAAACTCGCCGTAGAAGCCGTAAAGCAGGTGGCAGAAGAAAAAGATGGCAAGATCAAGGCTGACATTGACCTAATCAAAGTTTTGAAGAAGCACGGAAAAAGCCTTGAAGAAACAGAGCTTGTCAAGGGCATGGTTATCGACAAGGAAGTGGCACATCCTCAGATGCCTAAACTCGTCAACAACGCAAAAATTGCGTTGCTCAACGCAAAGCTGGAGATTGAGAAGACGGAGTTTGACGCTAAAATCAACATTGAGAGCCCAGAACAAATGAAGCTTTTCCTTGATGAGGAAGAGCGAATGCTCCGCGAAATGGTGGACAAAATCGCTGAAGTAGGCGCTAATGTTGTTTTATGCGAGAAGGGTATAGACGATGTGGCACTGCACTTCCTTGCTAAGAAGGGCATTTTAGCAGTGAAAAACGTCAGCAGCAGCGACATGGAGAAACTTGCCAGAGCGACTGGCGGTAAAATAGTTGCTAGCGTCAAAGACCTAACACCTGACGTGCTCGGCGAGGCAAAAACCGTTGAGGAAGTCAAGATAGGCGACGACAAACTCGTCTACGTGCGTGAATGCAAAAACCCAAAGGCTGTTACAATAGTAGTTAGAGGCGGCACAGAACATGTGGTTGACGAGGCTGAACGATCACTACATGATGCCCTTTGTGTTGTCAGAAACGCCATTGAAGATGGAAAAATTGTTCCAGGAGGCGGCGCTCCAGAGGCTGAAGTGGCGAGACAGCTTAGAGACTACGCTGTGAAAGTTGGTGGCCGCGAACAACTCGCCATAGAGGCTTTCGCCGACGCTGTAGAGTCTATTCCATTGACGCTGGCTGAAAATGCTGGCTTAGACCCAGTTGACATTATGGTTGCTTTGAGGGCGAAACATGAAAGCGCTTCAACGCCTTCCTATGGTGTCGACGTGTTTTCGGGAAAAATCAGAGACATGCTTGAACTCAACATAGTGGAGCCCTTGCGGGTCAAGCTTCAAGTAATCAAGTCTGCCAGCGAAGCAGCGAATATGATTCTAAAGATCGACGATGTAATTGCAGCCAAGGGCCTTGAAAAGGAGAAGGAAAAAGAGAAGCCTCCTAAAGAGCCTTCAGAATTCGACTAAACCCTTCCGCTCTATTCCCATTTTTGTTAAGCCAAAAATTCTCTTTTCCGCCCTCTTTATTTTTAGAAAGATTAAAATTCTCTTCCTATTGAACTTCTATGCGTTTTAAAGAGGAGAAACTGTTGAGTCAAAAACTCGAGTTTGAAGTTCCCACATGGAACCAAATATACCTGATGCTTCTGCGTTTAGCTCAAGAAATTAAAAAGGACTCTTTTAAACCAGACATAATTGTTGGTGTTTCACGCGGAGGGTGGCCTCCAGCCCGTGTGCTTTCAGACCTATTAGATAATCCGAACCTTGCAAACGTTAAAGTGGAATTCTATCTTGGAGTTGCGGAAACAAAGGGCGAGCCAACCCTAACGCAGCCAGTTTCCGTAAACGTGGCAAGAAAGAAAGTGCTTGTTGTTGACGAGGTTGCCGACACTGGCAAAAGCCTCAAACTTATTAAGGAGCACTTGGCTAAGGAGGGCGCAACCGAGGTGAAAATAGCCACAATCTATTATAAACCATGGAGCATAATCACCCCAGACTATTATGCAAGGGAAACCAGCCGTTGGATAGTTTTCCCATGGGAGGTGAAAGAGACCATTAGAAAGATTGTTAAAAAATGCAGAGAGAAAGGTAAGCCAATAGAAGAGGAAATGGTGAAGCTCGTAAGGGCAGGTCTTTCCAAGAAGCTTGTCGATAGATTTTTGAAAGAAGTTCTTGAGGAAGAAAATTGCTGAGGCGTTTGAAAGAATTTGGAAAGTATATTGCAATCGCTGGTTTCAGAGATGTGAAAATCGCGGATGTTGAAAGATTTTTAGATGCCGTTAAAAGCAAAATGGGTTTAAATGTGGAATTTCAGTTCTTCAACGCAAAGCTTGTAGCCACATGGCAGCATCTATATTTTGCCTCTTTAAACGCCTTAACAGCTTTCAAAAACAAAGACAACATCTCAAAAAGCCTAGCTATGGAAATAATGCTTTATGCCTCTGCCCAGCGTCAAATCCGAAAAGCCATGGAGCTTATTGGAATAAAAAAGGGTGTTTCAGAAATCGCCGTGCTTGTTATCGGCGAAGACGCTGAAAAAGTAGATTCCGCTTTATCCTATATAGCAGAACTTGTGGATGCAAAACGCGACGACAAGGTTCTAATGCTTTCTGAAGAGAAAATAAGGGCTTTACGAAAGGCTTTTGAGATTTCAGATGTGGAAATCGAAGCTGTTATATCAAAAGGCGGCTTAGAAAAAGCAGTAGTAGACCTTGTTATTGAGCGTATGGCTCTGCTTTCCACTCGGCGCTAGTTTACAGTCCTTTCTCTTTCACGACGGACAATATATCTTCTGGCTTCACCAAAGATATGCCCGTAAAACCTCCAACGACTTCGATGAGGAGAATTTTGTCAGGATTGTTCAAGTCAACTTTCCTTTCAATGTTTGACGCTGCAGCCTCTATAATGTCCTTCGTAGGAGTTTCGTTGAAACGTTTCTCAACAGTAACGCGGAAAGTTTCATTTTTCCCAATTTTTGCGCTCAGCTCTGTAGCTACGCGTTGAATTTCCCTCAAGTCTGTGCGCACAACCTTTTCAATGGGAATAACCCTAAGCGTGTAGCGAAACTCGTAGGGACGTTCCCGAAGAATAAGCCGAAACTTCTCTACTACCTCAAATGGATTAAAAGCAGTTTTGACAGCAATTAAACCTGCAACACTAGTTTTATCCACCACTGGCGCCGGGTCGCCTATCTGACCAAGTAAATACCACAGTTCAGAACAAGCTTCATCCTCATTGCCCCGCGATGTTGTTGCTAAAAGGTTAAAGTCTCTCAGCATGGCCTACACCTTTTAAGGGGTCAGTGCAGGTTAGTTGGCTTTTTCACAGCTTGAAGGCTCCTAGCCGTCGCCTCACATCATCCCAAAGAAATATCCTATCACGAGGATTTATCCATTTTGATTCATGATGGGCACTAGCCTTAAATCTAAAGTCTAAACTTCTCTATTAATTCCGTTAGGAAGGTTTGAACTTTGAAAATGCGAAAACCAGTAATCGTTGTTCACGGCGGCGCCGGCACATGGAATCCAGAACGCAGTCAGCCTGCCCTTGAAGGAGTTAAAAAGGCTGCGAAAATGGGCTTTGACCTTTTAACTGGAGGTGGAGGCGCCGTTGACGCTGTGGTTGAGGCTGTAGCCGTTATGGAGGATGAAGGCGTTTTCAACGCTGGCTGCGGCTCAAGCCTAAACATAGAAAAACGCGTAGAAATGGAAGCCTCTGTTATGGACGGTAAAACTCTTCAAGCAGGGGCTGCAGGGCTTCTAAGAGATATTAGAAACCCTATTCGTTTAGCTAGAATAGTTATGGAGAAAACAGACCATGTTTTCGTGGTGGGCGAAGGTGCAGAAAATCTTGCCAACATTTTTAAACTTGAAAGAAGAAACCCCGTGGCAGAATCTCAACTTGAACGGTATGAACAGCAAAAAAGGGCTTTGCTTGAAGGAAAATTTGAACTGCCAAAACTTGCAAACTTGGTTAGGCGTTATCCGAAGCTTTTCAATTTAGAAACTGTCGGCGCTGTTGCCCTGGACAAGGATGGAAATGTGGCGGCTGCAACATCCACCGGCGGTTTTCCGTTAAAGCTTCCTGGAAGAATCGGAGATTCACCGTTAATTGGGTGTGGCACATATGCTGACAACCAAAGTGGCGCATGTTCCGCAACGGGCGTTGGCGAAATAGCCATAAGACTTGTTTTGGCTAAAACTGTTTGCAACTATATGGAAAGTGGGAAAACAGCCCAGGAAGCTGTTGAAGAGGCTATAAAACTTGTTAATCAGAGAATGGCTGGAACCTACAATCCTATGGGGTTAATCGCTGTTAACCCTCGAGGGGAGATCGGCGCTGCGCATAATTCTGCAAACTTGTGCTGGGCGTATATTGTGCCAGAAATGCGTGAGCCCAAGGCTTCTCTGACGGCAAAAATTCTGAAGTAAGCTTTTAAGGCAACAGTTTTTTCTCACCCGTATCATCGACAAATGCCGAATGAAAACGTTTAAAACAGTCTGAGCTTGCTCTCCCTATGCAAAAGGCCTTTGAGGAGGTGTAAAAAGCGTGTTTAAGGAAGAAGAGGAATGGGAAGAAGAAGAATGGGAAGAGGACGAAGAGTGGGAAGAAGAGGAGTGGTAAAAGCTACCAGTTTTAAACCCACTTTATTTCTTTTTAGTCCGAAAAGTTTTTAGAGTCATAATATTCTTTTAAAGGTTCATATTTATCATTGTTGATAGTTTGGCATTGTTGGTGAAAAATGACTCGAGTAGCCGTGCTAGATTCCGATAAGTGTAAGCCAAAACGCTGCGGTAGACTATGTCATCGTTTCTGCCCCATGATCCGCAGCCGAGTTGAGGCAATCCGCTTTGAAGATGACAGACCAGTTATTGTTGAATCCCTCTGTTCAGGCTGCGGCATCTGCGTTAAAAAGTGTCCCTTCAACGCAATTTCAATAGTTAACCTTCCAGACGAGCTGGAAACCGAATGCAGCCACCGTTTCGGACCCAACGCCTTCAAGCTTTATAGGCTTCCCACGCCTTCGCCTGGAATTGTTCTGGGGCTACTTGGCAAAAACGGAATAGGTAAAACTACCACTTTGAAGGTGCTTTCAGGCGAGGTTAAGCCCAACCTTGGAAACTATGAAAATCCGCCAAGTTGGAGCGAGATTATAAAGTATTTTAGAGGCTCAACCCTTCAAGACTATTTCCAGAAGATGAGTGAAGGAAAACTTAGAGTTGTGCATAAACTCCAATACGTTGACAAAATCCCCAAAGTGGTTTCAGGCAAAGTCGGAGAACTCTTAGAAAAAGTGGATGAACGAAAGGTGCTTGACAGTGTTGCGGGACAACTTGAACTGGAAAAACTTTGGAATAGACCGCTGGAAGCCTTAAGCGGAGGCGAACTGCAGAGGGTAGCTGTAGCCGCTGCCATATGCCGAGAGGCTGACGTCTACCTTTTTGACGAGCCATCAAGCTATCTTGACGTAAAACAGAGACTTGAAGTTGCCAAGGCCATAAGAAGCCTAAAAAAAGATGGAAAAACTGTTGTGGTAGCTGAGCACGACCTTGCAATAATAGACTACTTGTCAGACCAAATATGCATTTTCTACGGCGAGGCTGGAGTTTATGGAATAGTTTCCCATGTTCACGGCGTAAGAACAGGCATAAACATTTACCTTCAAGGCTTTATTCCAGACGAAAACGTTCGTTTTAGAAAAGAAGCCATAATTTTCCACGAAAAGCCTCCGACTGTAAGCTTGGGCACCGGCGAAGAACTTTTGAAATGGGGTAAACTGGAAAAAACTTATGAAGGGTTCAAACTTGTCGCAGAGCCGGGCGAAATAAGAAGAGGCGAAATCATCGGGATTTTAGGGCCTAACGGCATAGGAAAGACAACTTTCGTGAAGATTCTAGCTGGAATAGAAAAGACAGATGACGGAAAAGAGTTTAAGGAGTTGAAGGTAAGCTACAAACCCCAATACATTTCAGCCGAATATGAAGGAACAGTTCAAGAACTTCTGATGAGCATCGCAAAAGAAGATTTCACATCTGGCTGGTACAAGACTGAAATTCTTCATCCCCTGGGATTAAACCAGATTTTAGACAGAAATGTAGCTGAACTCAGCGGAGGCGAACTGCAAAAAACAGCAATTGCCGCATGCCTATCTAGAAAAGCTGAGCTTTATCTTTTGGATGAGCCAAGCGCATATTTAGACGTAGAAGAGAGGCTCAACATGGCCAGAACCATCCGCAGAGTTGTCGAAGCTCGTAACGTAACAGCCTTCGTCGTTGAACACGACGTGGTAGCCCAAGACTTTATTGCAGATCGCCTAATGATTTTCACAGGAGAACCTGGAATAAAAGGAACAGCAAACCCGCCTACAAGCCTCAGAGACGGAATGAACATGTTCTTGAAAGAGATGAATGTAACTTTTAGGAGAGACCCTGCCACAAAGAGACCACGGGTTAACAAGGAAGGCTCAAAACTTGACAATTTCCAGAAAGAAATAGGCGAGTATTACTATGTGCACCACAAAAACGTAGTAGGCGAGAAATAGCCATGATCCAAATTGGGAAAGAAGAGAATAAACTGTTAAGAGAAGCTTTAAGAGCTATGGGAACCGCCCATGTGCTTTGGGGTTTCAAAGTTGGCGCCGCCGTTTTAGCTGAAGACGGCAAAATATATGGCGGCTGTAATGTTGAAAGCTGGGTTTCAGGACTTGGTGTTTGCGCTGAAAGATGCGCCATACACCACGCTGTTTTGCATGGAAACAAGAAGATTAAGGAAATAGCCGTCGTAACTGACATTAAAACTGAAAGCGAAACCAAGCCATGCGGAGCATGTTTACAGTATATTTTTGATTTTGCAGCGAATCCCGAAATTAAAATTCTCATGGCAAAAGTTGACAACGCAAAGGTTCTGTTTGAAACGCTCAAGGTAAAGACTATTAGAGAGTTGCTGCCCGAACCCTTTAAAAAATGAACAATTCCTTTCGAAAGGCATAGTTAAATTAAAGTGTGAGCCGTGCATAGGTAAAAGGTGATTTCGTCAATGAGGTGCCGGTGGAGCTAAGTGGCGCAAGTAACCTTTGAAGAGATAAGTGCATCAGACTTTTTCTATCGTAACCGCGACATAGCTGGCTTCACAAATCCTACTAGAGCCATTTTTGCCGCTATAAGGGAGCTTGTGGAAAACTCTTTAGACGCTGCCGAAAGCCTCAAAATCCCGCCTGAAATCTATGTTCGGCTATCTTTTGAAGGAGAAGCAAGTAAAGAAACACAAATCTACAAGCTGAGGGTTGAAGACAACGGCATTGGGGTTCCGCCTAGGCATATTCCTTCAGCTTTTGGACAAGTGCTCTTCGGCTCAAAATATAAACTGAAACAGCAGAGGGGAACCTTCGGCTTAGGCGGCAAAATGGCAATTTTGTACGGGCAAATCACGACGCATCAGCCTGCCTTTATAATCTCCAGCACTGGCATATCAAAGATTTTCATGTATAAGCTTATGATTGACATTCAAAGAAACCGCCCAATAATTCTTGATAGGAGAGTTTTTTTGAACAAGGAGGGGTGGCGGGGAACAATAGTCGAATTCAGTCTTGAAGGCGACTATTTGAGGGCTATGCCAAAAATCTTGGATTATTTTAAGCAGACGGCCATGGTGAACCCCTACGCTAACTTAACCTTTGTAGACCCCAAAGGTAGGCTTTACAAGTTTACTAGGGCAACCACTGTTATGCCAGACCCGCCTAAGGAAACCCTTCCCCACCCTTATGGTGTTGATGTGGAGCTTCTGCAGCGTCTCATACAAGTAACGCCTTACAAAAATATGCTGGAATTTTTGAGGAACCACTTTCACAGGGTTGGAGAAATCACCGCAAGCAAGTTTTTGGAGTTCAGCAACATAAGTCCTTCCAAGAACCCGAAGAAGCTCTCCCACGAAGAAATTGTTCGGCTAATGCATATGCTTAAGAAGTTTAAGGAGTTTCTGCCGCCGGACGCGAGTTGTTTGTCCCCTTTGGGTGAAGAGCTGCTGAGAACAGGTGTATTAAAAGAGTTGAAACCAGAATTTGTAGCTGTTCACCAGCGAAAACCATCAACTTACGCTGGGCATCCCTTCATAGTTGAGGTGGCAATAGCCTACGGCGGGGAAATTCCCCAGAAAGGCAACTTCTTAATCTATCGTTTCGCTAACAGAATCCCGCTGCTTTATGATGAAGCAAGCGATGTTTCAGTTAAGGTTATAAACGCGATGAACTGGCGGAGATACAAGGTTACGCCGGAAATGCCAATCGCAATAGTTGTGCATATTTGCAGCACAAAGGTTCCATACAAAACCGTTGGTAAAGAGTTTATCGCCGATAGACCTGAAGTTAGGAAAGAAATAGCCAACGGGTTAAGAGAGGTTGCAAGGCAACTTCAACGTTTCCTAACAAAGAGGGAACATGTAGACAAGGAAAGGAAAAGGCTTGGAGTCTTCGGTAAATACCTTCCTAAAATAGCCCAGTTCTCGGCGAAGCTTGCTGGAAGGGAGAAAACCCCAGATATAGAGAAACTTTTAAGGAGTGTGAAAAAGTTTGGAGCCGAAGGAATATAGAAGCAGTATAATAGAAAGGAGAAAAGAAGTTTTAGCCAGCCTGGAAAACCTTGGAGTTAGAATCTATGAACAGATGGATAAAGGATATTTCCCATCAATAGAGATGCCTAGCCGCTCCACTGAAAACATCTATTACGATTCAAAATTTAGACAGTTTATTTTAGGCGATAAGAAGGTTAGAAGAAGCGCCCGCAACATCCGTCACTTAAAACCCTTCGCTCAGCTTGTCTGGACAGCCCTCTTCTCCCACGAGCTTGCTTCTCAACGAAAAACCTCAACCCTTAGAGATGTTTACTATTCGGCGCAAGCCTATGAAATGACCTTCAAAGACCAGCAAGAATCAAACAACATCATAACAGACTTGGAGACAGTGCTTGGCTTTTCAAGGGAAGACTTCAACATATTCCCAGAAGAACGTTCAGCAGTCTTCGGCGACCTAACAATAAGCTATACGGTGCCAGGTTACGAAGGAAAAACCCTAAATTTAACATCGCATCCTGACGGTGTCATGATAGGTCCAGCCCTAACATCAGCGGAATTCGTGGAAACAACCGCCGACAAAGTTATAGCCATAGAAAAAGGCGGTCTTTTCACAAGGTTTATCGAAGAAAACGTGCACAAAAAGTTTAACGCGTTGCTTGTGCTCACAGCTGGGCAAGCACCAAGGGCAACCCGCCACTTTATTAGAAGACTGAATAAGGAGCTAAACCTTCCAGTTTTCATCTTCACAGACGGCGACCCGTGGGGGATGCACATAGCCATGGTTATAATTTCAGGTTCGGCGAACGCCGCCCACCTTAGAGACTTGACAACGCCTGACGCCAAATGGAGTGGTGTTTGGGCGACGGACATAGTTAACTATAAGCTGCCCACAGACCCCCTGGACGAAATAGACATGAAAAGGCTTTACGAACTGCAGAAAGACCCAAGGTATAAAGAGGACCCGTTGTGGCAGAGGGAAATAAAAACCTTCATGAAGATAAAGCGTAAAGCCGAACAGGAGGCTTTCAGCAGATACGGCCTCACATACATCGTGGACGAGTATCTTCCAGCAAAACTTGAAGAAACCCGATAAAACAAGAAATTTAAAATAACACCTCATTGCCTATTTATGAAGCACATTCACGAAGAGAGCGATTAGACTATGAGCGAAGAGGGTGGTTTCGGAATAGCCGCAGCCGAAAAATTCTTCGGCCTACTACTCTTGATTGTTGGAGCTTTAGCCACATACTTCACGTTCACAAGCAGCCAAGCCCTGGGCGCCTACACAGGATTTTTCGGCGTTTTAAGCCTAATACTCCTCGCGCTTGGATTATTCCTATTAATCGCAAAAACTGAATAAACTCTTTTACGAAAAGAAATAGAGGAATTTGGTTTTATGCGCATCTTTTCCATTTCAGCTTTCTCTAGCAATATATAGCTAAGAGGCGTTTTGATTGTTTACCCGTTTCCAATGGGTTATGTTGACTCTGTCCTTTTTAGCATCATTAACGGTGCATCTTCTCCTTTTCTCCTATTCGCAGCTAAAAGAGTTGATAGCCCTAGAAATGGGGTTAACTTATGCTGAGGCAGGCTTCGTCTTCTCCCTGAGTGTTTTCGCCCTTGTGGTGCTTCGAATCCCTTGGGGATTTATAATTGACAAGCTTGGTGTTAGAGCATCTGCCGGTTTAGCTTTGACACTTCTGGGGATTTTCGGTTTTCTAAGAGGCTTCGCAGTCAATTATGAAACTCTATTGCTTTTTCAGCTTCTCATGGGGGTTGGGCTTGCGGCAGTTATGCCTTGTCTTCCCAAGCTTGTAGCCGGCTTGTTTCCATCTGAAAAAACAGTTTTCGCAATAGGCGCCTCAATTTCAGGCTTCGCAATAGGCGATGTGATAGCGCTTGGAGGCACCCCTTACCTCTTGAGATTTTTAGGTGGTTGGCAAAATGTTTTCTACGCCTATGGGGCTTGGGCTTTAGTTCTCACAGTTTTCTGGTGGATTTTCTCTGGAGGGTTGAGTCAAAAACGTGAAAAGGGTTCCAGTTCTTCCATGGGAAAGAATCTCACAGCATTATTGAGAAATAGGCAGGTTTGGCTGCTTTCGGGGCTATATTTTTGCTCCGGCGCATGTTATGATACTTTGCTTGTATGGTTGCCGTCCATAGCGGATGCGGGTGCTGGCGCATCGAGCAGTGCGTGGCTTGCAACATTAATGCTGCCCATGGGCTTTCTGGTGGCATCCTTTGTTATAGGACCGCTTTCGGACAGAGTTGGGTTAAGAAAGCCCTTCATACTGTTGTTAGGACTGGTTGCTGGCCCTGCCATATACTCTATTGCACTGCTTCCGGAAACCGCCTTATGGTTTTCAGCTTTCCTAGTTGGTATATGCACCGTCGGCGTTTTGATGGTAGTTCTGGCAATACCGGTGGAGTTGCCGCAGACATACGCCCTTGTGGGAAGCGCCGTTGGACTGATAACCTCCTTTGGGAATTTAGGCTCTTTCTTTATGCCGACGTTAGTGGGGTATCTGCGAGACGTAACATGCTCCTTCTTTTGGGGAGTGCTTTTGTTATCCTTTTTAGGCGAGTCCATGTTAATTCTAGGCTTACCTCTGATTGAGACTGGAAGGAAAGGGCGGAGAAGAGCGGCCTTAAACTCGGCTAGTCGCGAATAGGTTCTGCTTTATAAAATAGCATTTATTTAGGATATGATTTATTAGTTGGATGGCGGTTTGGACTTGTTGCTCTGTTAGGAGATGCCTCTATGTCTATTCGTCAACCCATTGTATGCGTTCTCGGCCACGTGGATACTGGCAAGACTCTTCTTTTAGACAAAATCCGCAAAACAAGTGTTCAAGCGCGCGAGGCTGGAGGCATCACGCAGCACATTGGCGCCAGCTTTTTCCCCGTTGAAACTCTAAAGCAGATGGTTGGTCCCCTGCTTTCGGCTGTTAAGGGTGAAATTGAGATTCCTGGGTTGCTTGTTGTTGACACTCCGGGACATGAGGCTTTCACTAGTCTCCGTAAACGCGGCGGCAACGTTGCCGACATAGCCATCCTCGTTATTGATGTGCTAAGGGGGTTTGAGGCTCAAACCTACGAGTGTGTTGATATTTTGAAGGCACGTAAAACGCCTTTCCTTGTGGCTGCAAATAAAATAGACAGGGTTCCCGGATGGAATTCTTACCCGGACACGCCTTTTTTGAAGGCTTATCAGCTTCAAGACAAATATGTCCAGGAAGATTTGGATAACCGCCTCTATGAGATTATTGGCACTTTTTCCCGTTTAGGCTTTAGGGCTGACCGTTTTGACCGCATAAAAGATTTCACGCGAACCGTGGCTATTGTGCCCACGAGCGCCAAAACAGGCGAAGGCATAACAGAGCTTTTAGCCGTTCTTGTGGGTTTAGCCCAGCAGTATTTGAAGAAGCGTTTGCAGACAACAGCTGGACCCGCTAAGGGCACTGTTTTAGAAGTCCGAGAGGAGCCTGGCTTGGGTTTAACACTTAACACCATAATTTATGACGGGGTTCTGCAGAAAGACGATTTGATTGTTGTGGGCGGCAAGGAAAAACCTATCCTCACACGTGTAAGGGCTATATTGGTTCCTAAACCCTTAGACGAGATTAGAGATCCCCGTGACAAGTTTTCTTCTGTGGAGGCGGTTTCTGCTGCAGCCGGAGTCAAAATTGTAGCACCGGAACTTGAAGGAGCTTTGGCTGGAGCCCCGCTGTACGCTGTTCCCGTTGGAGAGTCACCCAATAAATATGTGGAGATCGTTTCTGAGGAAATTGAACGCATTCGCATTGCAACTGATGTGAATGGGGTTGTTTTGAAGGCGGATACCCTTGGCTCTTTGGAGGCTATTGCTGAAAACCTAAAGCGTAACAATGTGCCCGTAC
>Ga0209102_1001458_pt1 | contig 12241 bp, 7 predicted proteins | sample ConPoolayeHmetaG_FD_185483 | JGI IMG/M metagenome (GOLD analysis project Ga0209102, IMG submission 185483) | Hot spring microbial mat communities from California, USA to study Microbial Dark Matter (Phase II) - Cone Pool mat layer H metaG... ... | reverse complement strand
GATAGTGGTGGAGGGCCCCGATGGTAAGAGGGTGGGCTTCGGCTCCGAGGAAAGAGACCTGTCTCTGGAAGGAGTCAAGCTTGCTCTTGAGAAAGCACGACAGGGGGCGATTCTGGACCCCGAATTTCGGTGTCTGCCCCAGCCAACTGGCGAGAAGAGGACTCTTTTCCACTATCATGACCCGGCCATAATGGGCATCACCGATCAGGGTCTAGTCGAAGCAGGCTGGCGGATTCTCGACGGCGCTATCAGTTCGTTTCTGGGCTCGGAAACGCTGAAAAGGACAGCCCGGCGCCGGAAGCTGAGCGACCTCGGGCTGATAGTGGGCGGCGACCTCACCATACTTCAGGAGCGGATGGCTATTGCCTCGTACGACATGCCCGAGGTTCAAAGCGACGAGTCGGCAATTATCACTGCCTACGTGACCGCCATGGTGGAGAAAGGCGATGCCAAGGGCAGTGGCTACTCCGTCCATCTCAGGCTGAACGACCTAACTGGCAGGGCAGGAAGTGAGGCAGCAGACAATGCCATCAACTCGCTGAACGGGGTTCGTGTTCCCTCCGGAGATTATCCGGTCATCCTGGGACCTCAACCAATCGCCGAGCTTTTGAGCAACCTCGTTATCCCTTCCTGCACCACCTCAGCCTTCTATTCTCTGGAGTCCTGTTTCCTGGGCAAACTGGGCAAGAAAGTTGCCTCAGAGATAATCTCAATCGTTGACAGGGGCAATGCCTCTGGATTGATTGGTTCCAAGGGCGTCACCTGCGAAGGCTTGCCTACTGGAGAAACCACCTTGATAAGAGAAGGAGTTCTCACTGGCCTACTGAGCGAGTGGTATGAGTACCAGCGGATATTGCACGACTCCAGAGCCAGGGAGAAACTGGGGGTTGACCCTGCCGAGTTCAGACAGGCACTGGTGCCCAGAAACGGGTTTCGATTTGCGCGGGGAGGCGGGAGGAATTTCAACATCCCGCCCCGTGCGTCCGCGACCAACATCGTGTTTGAGTCGCCTTCAGCTACCGACCTGCCGACTCTGCTTAAGGGCGTCAAGAAAGGAATACTGGTAGGACGGCTCTGGTACACCTATCCTATCAATGGCTTGAGGGCAGGCGACTTCACCAGCACCCTCACCGCTGATTCCTACCTCGTCGAGGACGGCGAAGTCAAAGCTCCCATCAAGGTCAACACCCTCAGGATTAACGACAACATCAACAATATCCTGATGGGCATCAGGGGGATGACCAGGGAAAGCAAAGCGACCCTACTCTGGGCTGCCGATGAGATAGTGTATGCTCCAGTTGGGCTGCTGGTGGATAAGGTCCACTTCGACCAGATAGCCGAGTTTATGGATCAGACCTACTGAGGCAGCCTTTCTTGAAAGTTGAGGTGATAACCTAGAGAGGGTGCCAACAAGCGACGTAATGCTCGCCGCCGACAAGTTCCAGGACTGGCTCTTTCTCACTGCATTCTTTGGTTGCCCGAGCGCATCTGGGGTGGAAACGACACCCTGGCGGGGGATTGGCTGGGCTGGGCACTTCACCGGGCAGCACAATGCGACCCACCCTTCTCTTGGGGTCGGGGATGGGGGTCGCCGCTATCAGAGACTGGGAATAGGGATGACGTGGCTCGTGAAATATGTCCTCGGGCTTCCCCGTCTCCACCACCTTGCCCAAGTACATCACAGCGATATGGTCACAGACGCTCTCGGCAATCAGAAGCTCGTGGGTGATGTAGAGATAGGTAAGACCGAATTCGCTTTTCAGCTCCTTCAAGAGATTGAGTATCTGAGCCTGAACGGAGACATCCAGAGCTGAAGTTGGCTCGTCAAAGGCGATGAATTCTGGTCTGGTAGCTAGGGCGCGAGCGATGGCAATGCGCTGGCGTTGGCCCCCACTGAACTGGTGAGGATAGCGGCCTAATTGCCCGGCGCTCAAGCCCACCCTCTCCAGTAGCTCCTTGACGGTTGCCTCCACGTCCCCTCCGGGAACTACTCGGTGTATCCTCAGTGGCTCAGCAACTATATCCTTTATCTTCATACGCGGGTTCAGGGAGGTAAGGGGGTCTTGGTGGACAAGCTGGGCGCGGCGGCGAAACGGGCGAAGCCTAGCACCCGAAAAAGTAGCTAGGTCATACTCTTTCAAGAGGTAATTCAGCTTGCTACTGTTCTCATTCGCCGACTCCAGTGTTTCAATCTCCACCTTCACCATGTCGGGCACATCAAAATAGATGTGACCGCTGGTTGGCGGCAAGAGACGGACAAGGGTCTTAGCCAGTGTTGTCTTGCCACAGCCTGATTCGCCGACCAGGCCCAGCCACTGGCCCCGCTTAATGACCAGGGTGACACCATCCACCGCCTTCACCGATCCTATCGGCCTTCTCAGCACACCACCCAGTATCGGGAAGTGTTGCCTCAATCCTCGCACATCAACTAGCGTATTCATATGCTACTCGGCTCAGTAAAGATGACAGGCAACCAGATGGTCCTTAGCCACCTCTCTAAGTTCGGGCTTCTCGTGCTGGCAAATTTCCATAGCACTGGGGCAGCGCGGGTGGAACCGGCAGCCGGGTGGCGGGTTCAAAGCGTCAGCCAGCGCCCCAGGAATGGTCTGCAACTCCTTCCCCGGCATGGGAACGGCTTCCAGTAGAGCCTTCGTGTAAGGATGCAACGGCTGCGAGAACATATTCTCCACTCCAGCTACCTCGCACAGCCTGCCAGCATACATTACAGCCACCCGGTCGCAGACTTCGGCAGCCACTCCCAGGTTGTGAGTGATGTAAAGAATAGAAGCCCCCTTCTCCGCCTTGATTCGCCGAAAGAGCTCCAATACCTGTGCTTGAATGGTGACGTCGAGCGAAGTGGTCGGCTCATCGGCGATAAGCAGTTCAGGAGAGCAGGCTAGCGCCATGGCAATCACCGCTCGCTGTTTCATGCCCCCGGAGAGTTCATGGGGGTACCGATCAACTATACGTGCCGCGTCGGGGATCTCTACACTTTTCAGCATGTCAACCGTAAGCAACCTAGCTTCGTCTCTCAATCGCCCAAGAAGCCGTTTGAACAGCGGGAGACGACCTATCAGGCGGGGCTCAATAGGACGAGCTTGGTGAACAGCCAACCTGATTTTATCTATCAGCCGCCAGAAGAACCGCTCGTATAAAGGGAGGTCGCTTGAGAAGCGGGGCTCGAAGGGGCGGGTGTCCTGGGTTATCTTATCGTAAAGCCTGCTCTGCCACTGCCAGAAAGGCCTTCTCATGGTAGCGACAGGGCTGTTCCCGTCCTCGAGCAAACTGTTCACTCGCTGTTTAGCCCTGGAGGCCAGCTCACGACGCCTGTGAAGTAAGAAGACCTCGGATATCTGATCCCCTATCGTGTAGACCGGGTTCAGAGCCGCTCCTGGCTCCTGAAAAACCATGGCTATTCTATCGCCACGAATAGCCCTCATCTGATCCTCGCTCAACTTCAGCAGGTCAACTTCCCGACGCAGCTCTCTGTCGAAGAACATTATGCTCCCCGATTCTATCTTGCCCGGGTAGGGAATGAGGCGAAGGATGGACAGGGCGGTCATGGTCTTGCCAGACCCAGTTTCCCCCACCACCCCCAGCGTCTCCCTTTGTCTAATGTCGAGGTCCAGGCCATCCACAGCGTGTACCACGCCCTCGTAGGTATAAAACCTGACCGTGAGGTCTCTTATGCGGATAAGACTTTCCAACTAGCGCCTCGCCAATCTCGGGTCAAAGATGTCTCTGAAGGCATCGCCAAGAAGATTCCAGCCCAGCACGAAAAAGAGGATAAATAGGCCCGGAATAAGCACCGCGTACCAGTACTTAAGTGGCTCTCCAATTGGGCCCACGATCCAGTTGCGCGCAAACTCGGTCATCTGGCCCCAGTCGGCGTACCCCTCGGGCGCGCCCAATCCCAAAAAGCTCAGCGCCGCGGCTGTCAGCACCACTGCGCCAATGTCGAGTGAAGCCATGATCAGGGTGGGGTAGATGGCATTGGGCAATACATGGCGGATTATCACCCTGAAGCTGGACGCACCGAGGCCTCGAGCAGCCTCGACATAGTCCTCCTCTCGCACCTGGAGTATGTCGCCGCGGATGAGTCGTGCGTAGGAAGGCCACCAAACGATGATAAGGGCGATCATGACGCTTCTTAGGCTCTGCCCCAGGACAGACACCAGCGCCATGGCCAAAATAAGGCTGGGGAAGGCCAGGAAGATATCCGTAATGCGCATAATGACCTCATCTATCACGCCGCCAAAGTAGCCAGCCAGGCTCCCCAGCACAATCCCTATGAGAAGCGTAACGCTGATTACCACCAAGGCTACCCGAAAAGCGGTGCGGGTGCCCCAGATGACTCCGTAGAAGATATCGTATTGACCCTGAGTGGTGCCAAAGATATGGTCCTTGCTGGGGGGCTGCGGTTCCGCCCAGTAGCCGTCACGGGGTATCATGTAGGGGTCTCTATGACCCTCCGGTGGTGGTGCGATGAAAGGAGCCGCGATAGCGATGACGATAAACAGAGCAATGATGACCAGTCCCACCAAGGAAAGCGGATTCCTGACGAGCTGGCGGCCAGTCAGTTTCCACTCGCTCACTGCACTCCTCCTCCCAATCTGACTCTCGGGTCGATACGGGTGTAGAGGATATCCACTATGAGGTTCACAATCACAAAGAGCGTGGCGGTGAACAAAGCAAAGGCCAGAACTGACGCTATGTCCAGACGGATCGCTGCCTGCCAGGCCCACCAGCCAATGCCCTTAAAGCTGAAGATGGTCTCGGTGATAACGGCGCCACTTGCCAGACCGGCAAAAAGATAACCCGATACGGTTATCACAGGGATGAGGGCATTGCGACGGGCGTGCTTGTTGACTACCACCTTTTCGGGTAGCCCCTTAGCTCTGGCGGTCAGGATGTATCCCTTGCCCAGAGATTCGAGCATACTCGAGCGCATCAGCCTCATAATGAATGCCATGTTGATCACTGAAATGGTCGTCACGGGCAAGATCAGATGCCTCAAAGAATCAAGCAGGACCCGGCCATTCAGGTTGAGGATGGCGTCAATAGTGTTGATATGGGTGTAGCGGGTAAACCCCGGAAGGTCAACGAAGATGCTGACCTCGGTACTGAGCCGGCCTGGTGGCAAGAGTCCCGAGAAGTAACCGTAGAAAATCATTAGCAATATGAGTCCCAGCCAGAAGCTGGGCAGTGACCACCCCATGATGGCCACCAGCCGCGTTCCGTGGTCAAGAGGCTTGTCTTTATGCGCTGCAGACTTGGTGCCGAAGAAGATGCCAACCAGAATGATGACCGGAACTGCGAATATAGCCAGCTCCAGTGTAGCTGGCAACAAGTGTGGGATAGCTTCCGCGATAGGCATCGACACCACTTGTGACCACCCTAGATTACCCCTGAGTACCTGGCCTAGCCATGTGCCATACTGTACGAAGAAGGGCTTATCGAGGCCGTACTTCTCCACTATGGCGGGCAGGTCAGTCAACTGCCTTATGTTAGTAACATAAAGAGTGGCCCGCTCCAGCGGGGAGAAGAGCATGGTAATCCCAAAGATGAACAAGGTCACCCCGAACAGGACGGGGACAACAAGAAGTAATCGCCGGATGATGTAAGCCCTTAGTTCCAAATCGCCCCTTTATATCATAGAGAGACCCCCGCTGGCAAGCGGGGGTCTCTGCTCTCATCTCACTGGCCCTCTCACGCGCTCCTTATGTGGCCGACTTGCTCATGTAGTACAAGGGGCCAGGGGCGCCACAAAGCGCCGGGTTAAAGTAGAAGCCGTGTATATACTTCGTGAAGAAGCGCCGCCCCAACGGCTGGACTAGCATGATGCCAGGAAGGTCGAGGTACCAGGCCTCCTGCAGGGTATAGTAGATTTCCTGCCGCCGTGTGGTATTGGTGCAGATTGCACCCTCCTCAATCAGAGCGTCAACGGTGGCGTTGTGGTAGGACGCCGGTCCTGCGAAAAGCCCCTGGCTGTGCATATAGGGGAACACAAAGTTGTCAGGGTCCGCGTAGTCCATTAGCCAACCTATTTGGAACATAGCCCATTGCCTGCCCCTTATCGTTGCTAAGGTACTGGACCACGACTTCGCCAGTACCGCCACCTGCATCTTGGAGCTGATAGCGAATAGGTTATTGGCTAGAATCTCGCAGGCAGTCTTGCGGACCAGGTTACCGGTGTTGTAGATCAAAGTGAATTTGAACCCGATTGCTGAGAGGTTACCCCAGGCACTGTTCTCCAGGTAGTACTTGGCCAGTGTCAAGCAATGGCTGTACATTGGGGTAGCCTCGTTGTAATAGGGTAGCCCTTTGATTATTGGCGAGCCTCTCTGCTCAGCCTCGCCCTGCATGGCCTGCTGTATGTAGGTGTTCCAGTCGAAGGCATAGGTTAGACCCTTGCGCACGTTTATGTCACTGAAGAAATCCGTTGGTATGCCGTTGCCATCAAGTGAACCACTGCCGATGTAGGGGCTGTCTGGGGTGATGTTCAGATTGAAGTAGAAGGAATCGATAGTAAGCTCAGGCAGACCCGTAATGGCTTGGACATCCGCAACGCCGTCCAGGTCGTGGATGTTCGTGCGCGGGCAGTAGACCAGGTCCGCATCCCCGGCCAGCAGCGATAGCTTTCGGCTAGGCCATGCGTCGACGAACTTGGTGACCACCCTGTCAAAGGGTATAGTTTCAGCCCCCTTCCAGTAGTACTGGTTTTTCACCAGTTTTATCTCGCCAGGTTGATTCCAGGCCTCCAGAGCCCATGGGCCGGTACCGCAGGCAATGTCGTGGAGTACAAGGTCCTCTTTGTCCGGGTTATTGTACAGCGTCCAGTTGTTCCAGCTGCCCGGCCAGTCGCCGTGAGCCACGCAAAAGGCCTTATTGACGATGGAGCCCCAGGAGCCACAGAGAATCTGCAAGAAGGTCTGCATTGGATAGGGACGGACAAAATTGAACTGGACGCAGGTCCCGTTATTAACAACCTCCACCGCATTGTCGATTTGGGTTGCATTAACGACGAAACCTCCATCCCCATCGCGGCTGCCGTACGTATCCAGCAGCGGGAAATACAACATCCAAACAGGCCCGTAGTCTGGGTCCAGGACCATGGCCCGCTCGAATGAGTATTCCACATCTTCAGCCGTCATGTAATCGCCGTTTGAGAATCGGACGTCCGGGCGAATCTGGAAAGTTATTTGCGAGCTATTTGCGGCAATAGTCCAGTTTGTGGCCATAAGCCCCACGAACTGGTCGGTGTGGTTGCCATCATAGCCTACGAGCCCCTCGTACATATAGTAGATCTGTTCACCGCTAGCGGTGTCGTACGCCCAAGCCGGGTCAAGAGTATCGAGCTCTCCGATGGTCTCCTGGACAAAGACACCGGGATTCTTGTAGGGTATGCCTCCACCGCCGCCTCCGGTGCAGCCTGTCACCAGCAGGGCGATTATGCCCACCACCGCCACAATACACATCAAAACTCTTTTCGCCATATTTTCTCCTTTCCTCCTTTGTTGAATTTGCTGAGTCTTCAGTTCTTCAAATGCTTACTCCGCAGGCATCACCTCCTTTCTTTGACTGGTTTTGTATCAAACAACATCTTATTCATCTTAACCCACTATTGTTAAAATCCTGTTAAGTAGCTCTCGAGAAACAATAAAATAAGCCACTAGAACTCGACTTTGCTTAAACCTCCTAATCCGCGTTTGTCTGGAAAACGGGCAAAGACAATAAGAGGCGTTGAACACTGCACCCTGTTAAGGGTAAACTTCGAATGCCACGGACAGGCAACATTGCGACTTCCAAGGCCCTGAACCCTTCGCGGTCTGGCAGAACTACAACAGTTGTTTATGATAACCTCGCCTCCTGACATTTGTCAACTGGGTGTGGAGGCTGGCGACCCGAGAATGTCAATCGGGCGGGTCGGCTGGTGCGGAACTTGCCCTAGGTTGGACCACAGGAGCTTTCATCCACAAGTCACTGGTCTTCTGCAATCGGTACTCCCGATAGAGCCAGAGCCCAGCTACAACCGCACCAAGGGCATCCGAAATTGGCATAGACAGCCACACGCCAGTCAACCCCAGAAAGCGGGGCAGGATGAGTAACGCCGGCAGGAAGACGAATAGGTGACGGAACAGGGAGAGAAAGGTGCCCGTCCAGCCTTTGGATAGCCCCTGGAACGTGATGACAAACATAATGGCCGGACCAACCAGAACGAAAGCTGAGATGAAGATGCGCATTCCCGGCACGGCGATGGCCAGCAACTCCGGGGAGTTATTGAACAGGGCAATTGTCTGCGGAGCGAAAATGGCCAGAAGCAAGGAAGCTGCGCCCAGCACCGCCGCCGTGATGAGCGAGCTCTGCTTTACAGCCGCCCACAACCGCCGCCACAGCCGTGCGCCGAGACAGAAGCCGACAATGGGCAAGAGGGCATGGGCAACTCCGACAATAGGGATGAAAGCGAGGTCGGCAATGCGCCCGGCGATTCCCAGCGCCGCTAGAGCCAAAGAACCAAAGCCAGCCACAGTCCAGTTCAGTATCAGAGATATGAAAGCTTCGCTGAAGTTCATGACCACTGATGGCACCCCCACACGATAGATTTGAACGATGATCGAGAGTTCAGGCTTGAAGTGACGCGGTTTCAGACGGTACACCGACTTGCTTCCTATCAGATGGTAAGCCATAAGCGCAGCGGTCAGCGCTCCGCCTATCGTCGTCGCCAGACCGGCCCCACCGACCCCCATCTCCGGGAAAGGCCCCCAGCCAAAGATGAAGAATGGGTCCAGGACAGCATTGAGCACGGCACCAACTACGATAAAGAGCATAGGCTTATTGGCTTCACCGGAGGCGTGAAAAATGTTGCGCGCCATCAGCCTGAAGATGATGAAAGGTATTCCCCAGCCAAAGAAGACAAGGTAGTCCACGGTCAGGTCAATGACCTGGGCAGGTGCCCCGAGCAGGGTGGCTAGCTGTCTGGCGAACACAACGCTGACCAGGATGAACAGGGCTCCGAAGATAGCCGTGAGAGGAAAAACCTGACCCGCTACGCGGTTTGTCGCTTCAATATTCTTCTCTCCAAATCGCCTCGATGCCAGTGCATTGGCACCCACGCCCGAGCCCAGACCTATGGCGAACACGAGGTTATAAAAAGGAAAGGTAACCGTAATCGCCGCCACCGCCTGGTAGCTCAGTCGCCCCAGCCAGAAAGTGTCAGCCAGCCCATAGAAGGACATGGCCATCATGGCGCCGACGCTGGGCGCACCCAGCCGGAGAAATAGTTTGCCCAGCCGCTCGGTGCCCAGCCGTGCGGTAGTCTCGCTTAGCTCACCGGGTCTGTCTGCGTCCACGGACCTTTACACTAAAAATAAACCCGCCTTCGGCAATGCACACAAAAAATTGACACGGCTCGAGGCCGTGCCACACCGGTCCTGTCTCACGCCCAATTTTACTTCGCTGCCGGCAGCGCCGCAACTGGGTGTGGAGGCGAAGAGATTGCTTCGGGCCGACAGGTCGGCCCTCGCAAAGACAAGGGGGAGGACGCTGGCAAGGACATAGGGGAGGGCCATCGCAATGGCAAGAAAGCGTCACTAATCAGAATGAGTACACAAAATTGACCACAATTGCCGATAGGTAGTAAAATCGGTGTCCTGAGTCGATGAAATCGGGGCGCGGTCAGCGCAGTGGCAACAGAAAAGAAAGGCCCGAGCATGCCCGGGCGAGAGGCGACCCGATCAACCCTCGAGAAACATGTTTCCAATAATTCGCAAAGGAGTCAGAGATGGATTTTGAGCTTAGCGAAGAACACAAGATGTTCCAGACGATGGTGCGGGAGTTCTGCAGCCAGGAAATTGCGCCGCATGCTGCTGAATGGGATGAAGCCGAGGAGTTTCCGTTCGAGGTTGTCAAGAAGATGGCTGCGGCGGGATTGTGTGCCGTTCACTTTCCCGAACAATATGGGGGAAGTGGCGATGAACTGACTTTTGCCGTAGCTGTTGAGGAAATCTCCCGCGCCTGCGCCGGGATAGGGGTGGTGTACCTGGTCAGCCTGGGGCTGGGCATGTACCCCATCGTGATGCACGGCAACGAACAGCAAAAAAGTCACTATATCCCCCGTGTCATCAACGGGTCAATCGTGGCTTTTGGCTTGACCGAAGCTATGGCCGGCAGCGATGTGGCGGCTATGGAAATGAGATACTCGCGCCAGGGCGACTACTGTGTCTTGAACGGCCAGAAGATTTTCATAAGCAATGGTGCCGAAGCCGATTTTGTAACCACCTTCGCCACCAGGGACAAGTCGCTTGGCTACCGCGGCATCAGCGCCTTTGTGGTGGATAAGGGTACCAAGGGGTTCTCCGTCGGCAAGCTGGAAAGAAAAATGGGACTGCATCCTGCTTCGGTGGCGGAGCTCATTTTCGATGATTGCAAGATACCCGTGGCTAACATGCTGGGCGAGGAAGGGCGAGGCTTCAGGATAGCTCTGGAAGGCATAGATGCCAGCCGGGTGAGCATAGCCGCTCAGGCGCTGGGTATTGCCCAGGCGGCTTATGATGCAGCAGTCGCTTATTCTAAAGAGAGAAAGCAATTCGGCGCCGAGCTGGCCCGCCTGCAGGCCATCCAGTGGATGATCGCCGATATGGCGACGGATATAGATGCGGCGCGGCTGCTGGTTTACAGGGCTGCATGGTTGACCAAGAAGGAAGGGCATGCTCCTCCCAAGGAAGCGGCAATGGCCAAGCTATTTGCCTCCGAGGCGGCTCACAGGGTTTGTCATAAAGCGGTTCAGGTATTCGGTGGCTATGGCTATACCAAGGACTTTGCCGTGGAACGCTACTACCGTGACCAGAGGATAACTGAGATCTACGAGGGAACATCCGAGATGCAAAGGTGGACGATTGCCCGTCAGATACTGGGTGTAAAGTGAGGGCTGTGTTTATGTTCACGGAGAAAACTCTGCAGCAGGTTCGTGAAGGGAGGAAGAGGTGGGAAGAGGAGGTAGAGAAAGCGAGACGGCAGAAGTCAATAGCACAGAAGGACAAAAGGTTTTCCACCATCTCCGACCTTGAGATAAAGGCGGTCTATACTCCGGAAGACATCAAGGACCTCGACTTTGCCGAGGATATAGGCTATCCCGGCATTTTCCCTTTCACCAGAGGATGCCAGCCCACGATGTACAGGGGGAAGGAATGGACCTTCCGTATGTTCTCGGGCATGGGCACCGCCGAGGATACCAATAAGAGATGGCATCACCTGCTCAAGGAAGGCGAAACAGGGCTGAGCACAGCTTTTGACTTTCCCACATTGATGGGGTATGACAGCGATTCACCCCGGGCTAGAGGTGAGTGCGGGAAGTGCGGTGTGGCCATTGATACGCTCAGGGATTTTGAAATCCTGACTGACAGGATTCCTCTAGATAAGGTCACCACCTCTATGACCATCAATCCTCCTGCGCCGGTGCTCTGGGCGATGTACCTGGTGGTTGCCGATAAGTCGGGAATAAGCTGGGACAAGATCGGGGGCACGATCCAGAACGATATGCTCAAGGAGTTTATCGCTCAGAAGACGTTTATGCTCCCGCCCGAGCCATCGATGCGCCTGATAAGCGATACCATCGAATTCGCGACACGACACGTTCCTTTATGGAATCCCATCAGCATCAGCGGCTATCATATTCGAGAGGCAGGCTCCACTGCCATCCAGGAACTGGCCTTCACCCTGGCTGATGGCATAGCCTATGTCCAGTATGTAATGGAAAGGAAGAAGCTGGATGTTGATTCCTTTGCTCCTCGCCTTTCCTTTTTCTTCAATTCTCATCTCGACTTCTTTGAGGAGATAGCCAAGTTCAGGGCAGCCAGGAGAATGTGGGCTAAGATTATGAGGGACAGGTTCAAAGCCAAGAATCCTCGCTCCTGGTGGATGCGGTTCCATACTCAGACCGCAGGCTGCTCGTTGACTGCTCAGCAGCCCTACAACAACATCGTCAGGACCACCACGGAGGCTCTGGCGGCGGTGTTGGGGGGAACGCAGTCTCTGCATACAAACGCGCTGGACGAAACGCTGGCTTTGCCCTCTGAGTTCGCTGCCACCATTGCACTGCGAACCCAACAGATCCTTGCCGATGAAACGGGCGTTATTAACACTATTGACCCGCTGGCAGGGTCTTATTTTGTGGAGGCTTTGACCAAGGAGTTAGAAGACAAGGCCTGGGGCTACATTAATAAGATAGACGAGATGGGAGGCA
>Ga0209102_1001457_pt1 | contig 12242 bp, 6 predicted proteins | sample ConPoolayeHmetaG_FD_185483 | JGI IMG/M metagenome (GOLD analysis project Ga0209102, IMG submission 185483) | Hot spring microbial mat communities from California, USA to study Microbial Dark Matter (Phase II) - Cone Pool mat layer H metaG... ... | reverse complement strand
CGATAATATCAACAGACGCCTACGGACCCGTTTCGGACAATGCAAAAGGAATCGCTGAACAATCTGGCTTAGGAAAAGAAATAGTCGACGTAACAGACAAACTTGACGCAGCGGGAAACACTACAAAGGCTATATCAAAGGGATTTGCAATAGGCGCCGCTGCTCTGACGGTTCTGACACTTTTTGGGGCATATACAGAGCTTGTAGGCATCTCTAGTATAAACTTGATGACGCCCGAAGTTGTTGTAGGCGTCTTCATTGGAGCGATGATGCCTCCGTTACTCTCTGCATTGCTGATACTTGCTGTTGGCAAAAACGCTGGAAGAATGATAACAGAGATAAGACGACAATTCAGCGAAATCCCTGGACTAAGAGAAGGCACTGCAAAACCAGACTACGCTAAATGTGTCGACATCGCCACAACAGGAGCCCTAAAAGAGCTTGCGCTTCCGTGCAGTCTAGCGATTATTGCGCCTTTGGCGACGTTACTGATCTTGGGAAAAGAAGCTCTTGGCGGTTTCTTGGCAGGAAGTATTGTGACTGGAATAATCTTCGCGTTGCTGATGGCTAATTCTGGTGGAGCTTGGGACAATGCTAAAAAATACATTGAAGCTGGAGCTTTCGGCGGCAAAGGCTCAGAGGCGCATAAGGCGGCCGTTACTGGTGACACTGTTGGCGATCCATTTAAGGACACTGCGGGACCATCTTTGAACACGATGATTACAGTGATGTCTCTTGTTTCATCTGTGTTTGCGCCGTTAATCCTGCTACTCTTAGGCTAGCCGAAATCAATCTTCCAATTCTCCTTTTTATGTAAAGCTGATCAACTGTAAATAAGAGATTTTTTATAATAGTTGTTTTATTTTTACTTCCTATTCAAATGAATAAAAGGGGGCGCGACAACGTCAACGCCTTGGCATTCAAAAGACGTTAAAGAAACCTTACAAACTCTAAACACTACAGAAACAGGTTTAAGCCAAGAAGAGGCAAAAAAACGTTTACTGGAATATGGACCAAACGAACTAAAAAAGGAAAAGGGAAAATCTCCGATAAAGCTTTTCCTTGAACAGTTTGCCGATATTCTTATCATAATATTGCTGATTGCAACGTTTCTTTCTCTCGCCCTAGGCGAAGTTTATGACGCAATAATAATATTTGCCATAATCATAGCAAGCGCAGTTATAGGTTTTACGGAGGAGTATAGGTCAGAAAAGGCTATTGAAGCCTTGAAAAAGATGACTGCTCCAACCGCCATAGTTTTACGTGATGGAAAAGAGGTAAAGGTTGAAGCAACAGAAATTGTTCCAGGCGACGTTATTCTACTATATACGGGAGATAAAGTTCCCGCCGACTCCAGGCTTATCGAGGCAATCAATCTGAAAACAGATGAGGCCCCCTTAACAGGCGAATCCTCCCCAGTTAATAAGGATATTATTCCTTTGCCTGAAAGCACGCAACTAAATGATAGGCGAAACGTTGTTTTTACTGGGACTGTTGTTGTTTATGGGCGTGGAAAGGCTGTTGTTACCTCAACTGGAATGAATACTGAATTTGGCAAAATCGCCAAAATGGTTCAGACAACAGAAGAAGAGGAAACTCCACTCGAAAGACGAATGGCTTCTGTTGGAAAGTGGCTTGGAATCTTTTCTGTCGCTGTCTGTCTAATGGTGGCAAGCTTCGGCATTCTTTTCAAGGGACGCGAAGTTCTCGAAATGATTTTGTGGGGAGTAAGCCTCGCAGTTGCAGCTGTCCCAGAAGCCTTGCCTGCCATAGTAACAGGCGCACTCGCAGTCGGCGTGTACCGAATGGCAAAAGTTAACAGCATCGTCAGAAGGCTTCCAGCAGTCGAAACCTTGGGCTGTACAAGCGTGATATGCTCCGACAAGACGGGAACAATGACTAAAGGCGAGATGACAGTTCAAAGAGTATACGTAAATGATAAAACAATCAAAGTCTCAGGCACCGGTTACGCGCCAAAAGGCGATTTCATTCTCGAAGATAAGAAAATAGACCCAACCGAAGAGGAACTTGCTACACTTCTAAAAGCCGCGACACTATGTAACGACTCTAAGCTGGAGAAGGAAGGTGACAGATGGATTATTAAGGGTGACCCGACAGAAGGCTCCCTTGTTGTGACCGCTGCTAAAGCTGGCTTATGGAAGGAAGAGCTGGAAAAAGAAGCACCGCGTATTGGCGAAATTCCCTTTTCGTCTGAAAGAAAGCGCATGACAACATTCCATATTCTTTCTGGCAAAAAGAAAATGGCATATGTAAAAGGCGCACCAGAAATAATCTTGGAACGATGCACAAAAATATTGTCTAATGGAAAAGTTCGCAAAATAACTGATGAAGACCGGACAAAAATATTAAAAGTAAATGAAGCTATGGCAATGCAAGCGCTGAGAAACTTGGGTTTTGCTTGCAAAGAGCTTCCAGAATCTGCAAGTAAATTTGACGAAAAAATGGAGAACGACCTAGTTTTTCTCGGCATCATGGGAATGATGGACCCTCCACGCGACGAAGTCAAAGAGGCAATATATCTGTGCAGAAACGCTGGAATTAACGTCGTAATGGTAACAGGTGATCACAAGCTGACGGCTGTTGCAGTTGCTAAAGAGCTTAACTTGCTGGGCGAAAATTCAGGAGAAGATAAAGTGCTTACAGGAGTGGAGCTTGACAAGATTAGTGATGAGCAGTTAACTGAAATGGTCGAGGATGTTGTGATTTATGCACGTGTTTCGCCTGAACATAAAATGCGAATTGTCAAGGCGTGGAAAAAGAAGGGGCATGTCGTTGCTATGACTGGCGACGGAGTAAACGATGCTCCAGCACTCAAACTTTCTGACATAGGCATCGCAATGGGCATCACAGGCACAGAAGTTACAAAGGAAGCCTCAGACATGGTTCTAGCCGATGACAACTTCGCCTCAATTGTAAAAGCGGTTAAAGAAGGCAGAGAAATCTACGGTAACATAAAGAAATACCTGACATATCTGCTACGATGCAACATCGTAGAGATACTTGTAATGTTCATCGTAATGATGACATGCCCAGATCCTTCCTCCGAACTGCAGAACGCCATTATATTAAACCCATCGCTGTTACCACCTGCAGTGGCGCTGTCAACAATACAGATTCTATGGGTAAATCTGACGACAGACGGCTTACCTGCAATAGCTTTGGGAATAGACCCAGGCGACCCAGACCTAATGGAGAGAAAACCAAGAGACCCCAAAGAAACAGTATTTACGCGCGATGTTAAGGCCTATTTCATCGGAGTTCCGATTCTGATGACCGCGTTGCTCTTATTTGGGTATTACATGTATCATCCTTGGGAAAACCAGCATCAACTGATTGAAGCTCGGACGCAATTGTTTACGGCTATGGTTTTGATGGAGCTGGCAAATGCACTTTCCGCCCGTTCACTGAAGCATACGGTCTTCAAAGTGGGCGTCTTCAAAAACAAATTCCTCTGGCTCGCGATGCTGTCTTCACTTGGGCTTCAGCTTATAGTATTATATACACCGTTCTTGCAAACAATATTCGACGTAACGACGCCTGAACCCTTCGATTGGGCAGTTGCGATACTGTTTACAGTTATTACTTTCGGTGCAATAGAGACAAGCAAATATGTTGTAGGCAAAATTCGCAAGTAACAGCAAGAAAACCTTATATTCAAACTATTTTTATAGTGGAGCTTTCTCAAATCACAAAAAAGGGAAAGGAATAATATGGGTGAAAAGTCGGCAAATCCAGCACCGCTTGGGCTACTAGGCTTCGGAATGACAACGGTTTTATTAAGTTTTGTTCACAACGCTCGACTTGGACCAGTCGATTCAATGCTTCTAGGCATGGGCTTAGCTTATGGGGGGCTCGCCCAAATCATTGCAGGCATATTTGAATACAAGAAAGGCAACACATTTGGAACTGTAGCATTCTCCTCCTACGGTCTGTTCTGGTGGTCGTATGTGCTTCTAAATCTGCTGCCAAAACAGTATTTCTTCTTTGGAATACCATCTGTGTCTGACGAAGCTATTATGGCCTATTTCTTCATGTGGGGGCTTTTCACCCTCTCAATGTTCTTCGGCACTCTGAAAACTAATCGTGCATTACAATTTGTTTTTGCGAGCCTTACAATCTTGTTCTTTTTGCTTGCAGCTAGAGATGGTCTTGTCACATTTCAAGTCATAGCTAAAAATAGCACTAACTGGAACCTTCTTACCCAAATAATTGGTGTTGAAGGCATCATCTGTGGGCTAAGCGCATTTTATCTTGCCATAGCAGAAGTCCTGAATGAGGCTCACGGAAAAATCGTGCTGCCCATATGCCCAGTAAGTTAGAAAACTCCTTCACCTTTTTTATTTTTAACTAAAAAGATTTATATTTTTGAAAGATTGTTTTCCACAACTTCACGGAAGGTAAAAGCAAATGTCAGAAACTAGCTTACCATTTAATGAAAAAGTATTTCCTAAGAAAGTTTTGAAAGACGAGTGGGAAAGGTCAATTAGTAATCCTGAAGAGTTTTGGGCTGAAAAAGCCAAGGCTATTGACTGGTTTAAAACATGGAACAAAGTGCTTGATGATTCTAATCAACCATTTTATCGATGGTTTACTGGTGGCGTTCTGAACATATGCTATAACGCAGTAGATAGACACTTGAATACGCATAAGAGGAATATGCTTGCCTACATCTGGGAAGGCGAGGATGGAGAGGTTCGAACCTTCACCTTTTACCAACTTTATAGAGAAGTAAACAAGCTTGCTAAAATCTTCAAAGACTTTGGACTTAAAAAAGGCGATAGAGTAGCTGTTTATCTGCCGATGATTCTTGAACTGCCAATCGCATTGCTTGCAATAGTACGCATTGGCGGGGTTCATACCGTAGTATTCTCTGGCTTCAGTGCAGAGGCACTTGCAGATAGGATAAACGATTGCCAAGCAAAGATTGTGATAACCGCTGACGGTTCTTACAGACGCGGAAAAGTGGTGCCACTAAAAGAAACGGCTGACAGAGCATTAGCTAACACTCCAAGCGTTGAAAAAGTAATTGTTGTAAAGCGAACTGGACAGCAGGTTCAAATGAAAGAAGGGCGTGACTACTACTATCATGATTTGATGGCAGAGGTCGCACAGAACGCCTATGTTCCACCTGAACCCGTAGAGGCTACAGAACCGCTTTTCATACTTTATACTTCGGGAACAACAGGCAAGCCTAAAGGCGTGCAGCATGGCACTGGCGGATATTTGGTTTGGGCATATTGGACCTTGAAATGGGGTTTCAACCCGAACGATAAGGATATTTGGTGGTGCACAGCCGACATTGGCTGGATAACTGGGCACACGTACAACGTTTATGCGCCATTAGCTCTCGGAATAACATCTTTCATCTTCGAAGGAACACCAGACTATCCAACACAGGACAGATGGTGGAACATAATCGAAAAACACGGAATAACAATACTCTACACCACGCCTACGGCTATAAGAATGTTCATGAAATTCGGAGAAGAATGGATAAACAAACACGACCTAAGCAGTTTAAGGCTTTTAGGAAGCGTCGGCGAACCAATCAACCCAGAAGCATGGCGATGGTACTTCCGCGTAATCGGAAAAGAGAAACTGCCACTCATAGACACATGGTGGCAAACAGAAACAGGCGGATTCATGATAGCTCCCCTAGCAGGTTTAGAGCTGGTACCACTGAAACCTGGCTCAGCAACCTTTCCATTACCAAGCGTAAAAGCCGAAGTCTATGACGAAAAAGGACAACCAACACCAACAGGCACCAAAGGTTTCTTGGTGATTAAAACGCCATGGCCAGGCATGCTCGAAACGCTATGGAAAGACCCTGAGAGATACAAGCAGACATACTTCGGAAGATATCCAAACGTCTATTACACAGGCGACTATGCAGTAAGAGACCCAGATGGATATTTGTGGCTGTTAGGGAGAGCAGACGAAGTGCTGAAGGTCGCAGGTCACAGAATAGGCACCGCAGAGCTAGAAAGCGCATTAGTCTCGCACCCTTCAATTTCAGAAGCCGCAGTTATGGGTAAAGAGGATGCCGTAAAAGGTGAAGTGCCAGTAGCTTTTGTTGTGTTAAGAAGTGGCTATACACCGTCAGATGAATTGCGAACACAGCTTGTACAGCACATTCGAACGACAATCGGTCCGATAGCCACGCCAGAGGCAATCGTCATAGTCAATAAATTGCCGAAAACAAGAAGCGGAAAAATCATGCGAAGACTATTGAAAGCGGTGTTGACAGGTGCATCATTGGGAGACATTTCAACGTTAGAAGATGAGGCTTCGGTTGAAGAAATAAAGGCGACGTATGAAGAACTAAGGAAGCAACTGGGACAAAAATAGCTCCGCAATTTTCTTTCATTTTTAAGACACGGACAAGTTTAATGTTGCCTTCATCAAATTTTCGTCAAAAGGTTCTATCTTGAACCCTCGTTTGGTGCATATATGAAACATTTTAGCGTTGCCAGACGCTACGTAGCCATATATTGTTTTCAATCCGATTTCTTTACTAATCGCAGTAATGTAGTCAATTAGTTTTGTTCCTAATCCCTGTCCCTGCCACTGGTCTCCTACCACTACAGCGAATTCTCCGCAATTTTTACCAGGCTCTAAAATAATCCTTGAAACACCAATTATTCTTTTTTTATCTTTTCGAGTTTCCGCGATTATGGCAATTTCGCGATCATAGTCCAAGTTGCAGTACCTAGTTAATGTTTCATGCGGCATGTCTTTAATTAACTGGAAAAATCGGAACCGCATGCTTTCCTCAGAAAGCGACTTGAACAGCTCATCTAATAATGTTTCATCTTCTGGTTTTATTGGACGAAGAGTGACGGGAGTTTCATCCTTCAGTTTGCATTCCGTAGCGTATTTTTGAGGGTAAGGAGCGATGACAAGATGCTCATGAGGCTGAACATCATGTAAAATTTTTTCAGTATCTATGACTATGCGAGCATCTACAGCCACAGCCTCGTTCACGTCAATTATCAATGGGTTTATTTCCATTTCCTTTATCTCGGGAAAGTCTATGACCAGTTGAGAAAACTTTACCAGAATTTCTTCCAGAAGCTTGATATTAAAGGGACATTTTCCCGATTTCGAATGCTTGTAAACAGCAGTTTGCTCTATAAGCCGCCTCGCAAGCACTTGATTCAGAGGCGGAAAACCTATACATACGTCCCTCAACACCTCTGTATTGATCCCTCCCATGCCAAACGCTATAACTGAGCCAAACTGAGGGTCTTTCTTAGAGCCAATCAGCAGTTCGCATCCTCTTTTCTTGACCATTGGCTGAATTGCTACGCCTTGAAATTCCGCTTCGGAGCTAAAGTTTCTGACGTTCTGGGCTAACTCGTCGAAAAATGTCTTTACTTCCGATTGTGACCAAACGTTTAAGATAACTCCTTCAGCTCTGGTTTTGTGAGTTATTTGAGGCGACATTGCCTTCATAACAATTGGATAGCCCAGCTCAGAAGCTTTAGCCTCTGCTTCGTCTGAAGTTTTGGCAATTAACGTTTTTATGGTTGGTATTTTGTACGCGTCAAAAAACTGTAGAGATTCTATCTGATTTAAAACAGTCCTTCCTTCGCTAAAAGCCTTCCTTAATACTTCCTTAAGAAATGTTGGAATCGCCAGTTCTATAGGCATCTCTTCAGGAGTTTGATAAAGAAGCTCCAGGTTCTGAGTGTAGCTGTACATGTGCATGAAAGTTGAAACCGCCTGCTCTGGCGTTGTAAATGATGGAATATGATTCTTCTGTAATATTCGTCTGGCTCTTCTGCATCCATCTTCGCCCATTAATGAAGTGAGAACAGGTTTCGTAGAATGTCCAGAGAGCTCCACGACTATTTTTGCAAATGCAAGCGGATCAGTCTCACCTTGAGGCGTGTATATGAGCAAGTAACCGTCAGCATTCGGATCTTTCAGGCAAATCTCGAAAACCTTTCTAAACCGCTCTGGAGTAGCTTCCTCCAAAATATCAATCGGATTTCTAATACTGCAATAAGAAGGTAAAACGCCCTTCAAAGCTTGAACAGTCTCATCGCTTAAAGACGATAGCTTACCGCCCCTCGAAATAAGAAAGTCAGTAGCCATAATCCCCGGACCACCCGCATTGGTAATTATAGCAAGACTCGGACCTCGTGGATTCGGCTGCATTGCTAAAGCCTCTGCACAGTTGAAAAGGTCATTTATTGCTTCAACACGAACGATTCCAGCTCTCCGGAAGGCGGCATCATAAACAGCGTCCTCTCCGCATAAAGCGCCTGTGTGCGAAAATGTTGCTTCTGCGCTTTCGTTGAAACGTCCAGCTTTTACAACTACGATCGGTTTTGCCCTTGCAAATCCTCTTGCGGCGCTCATAAATTTGCGTGCGTTCTTTACAGACTCCAAATATAGCACAATGCTTCTTGTCTGAGCGTCGGCTCCAAAATAGTCAATCAAATCTCCGAGATCCACGTCTAGCATTGAACCTGTTGATACAACAGCGCTTAATCCAATGTTCGCTTCTGTAGCCCAATCCAAGACCGATGCGCACAAGGCTGCGCTTTGTGATATGAATGCTATCTTTCCTGGTATGACTGTTTTGTCCGCAAATGTGGCGTTGAGTCTTGTTTTTGGTCTTATAACTCCGAAGCTGTTTGGTCCTATGATACGCATGCCATACTGGTTTCTGTATTCAAGGATTTTTCTTTCAAGGGCTTCTCCTTCTGTCCCCGCTTCCTTAAAACCTGCGGATATAATGATTATCCCCATGACCCCTGCTCTTCCACACTCTTCAATAATTTGCGGAATAGTATGCGCGGGAGTTGCTATTATCGCTAGGTCTACTTGCCATGGGATTCTTGAGATGCTCGGATAGGCAGTTATTCCCTGCACTGTAGATCTGAAAGGGTTGACTGGGTAAACTACTCCTTTGTATCCTACTCCGATAAGGTTTCGAAGCAGTTTGGCACCTACGGAACCTTCTCTGTCGCTTGCGCCAATAAGTGCTATTCTTTTGGGATTGAAAATTTTGTCGAGATTCTCTGTGCCCACGCTTTGGAACCTCTCCCCTTCTGTAAAAGGCGCCTCTTACATATAGTATTTACAATACACGTTTTTAATGTTATTGCATCCCTTTTTTTGCTGTTTTTTCCTTCGTTGAATATTACCATATTTCACAGTTATGGATAGAATCGTCTTATTGTTCGCGGAAAAGGAATGGCATCAATTATGTTTTCAAGGTCAAGCATCCACGTCAGCAGTCTTTCGACGCCCATTCCAAAACCAACATGAGGAACCGTTCCATAACGCCGCAAGTCGATGTACCAATCATAGTCTTCTTCTCTTAAGCCCATTTCTTTAATCCTTTTAATCAGTTCGTTTTTGTCGTCTTCTCTGGCGCCGCCCGTGGAGATTTCACCTATTCGTGGAACAAGCATGTCCGTGGACATGGCTATCTCTGGCTTGTCCCTATAGGTTTTGCAGTAGAAGGCTTTTATTTGTTTCGGATAATCGTAAATGAAGAAAGGCTTGCAGAATTCATCTGCTAAAGCTTTTTCTTCGTCATATCCCATGTCTTCACCCCAATTTATCCTGAAGCTTTTTGCGTTCAATTTTTCAATAGCTTGAGTGTATGTTATTCTTGGAAAGGGCACTTTGACAGACTTTAATTTCGAAATATCCGCTTTTAATTCGGCAAGTTCTCCTTTACAGTTCTCAACTGTCCGCTGGCAAATGTGAGTCAGAAGTTCTTCTTCCAAGCGCATCAAATCATCCATATCAGCAAAAGCCTGCTCAGCCTCAATATGCCAATACTCAGTCAAATGTCTAATAGTTCTGCTCTTCTCAGCCCTAAAGGAAGGCGCAACACAATAGACCTTCTCCAAGGAGTATATCAGAATTTCAAGGTACAGCTGAGCACTTTGCGTCAGATACATGTTTTGGTCAAAGTATTTCAGGCCAAAAAGTGTCGAACCGCCTTCGCAGGCACTTGTGATGAACATCGGTGGAGAGACTTCAATGAACTCATTTTTCTTGAAGAATTCATGTGTAAACCTTAGCACTTCGCTGCGAACCTTCATGACCAAGTTCATTTTGCGGCTGCGAAGCCAAAGATGACGAACGTTCCGCAGAAACTCTGCGCTTTTGTCTTGTGTTATTGGAAAAAGCTCGGCTAAGCCAATTATGGATAATCTTTCTGTAACGATTTCATATCCGCCAGGTGCACGGGCGTCTTTTCTTACGGTGCCTTCTAGCGTGACAGAGGATTCGATTGTCACCTTTTGTGCTTCAGCCCAGTCAGAATTGTCTTCTTTAATGGTACATTGGATGATGCCAGATGAGTCGCGGACTATTAGGAAGATTGTTTTTTTGCTTTCTCTTTTTCGGTAAATCCAACCTTTGATGGTTACATGTTGGTTTTCGTGCTTTCCGTCTAGGATGTTTTGAATGGCTACTGTAGACATGGGTATCAGTTCACTCTTTGTCTTCCAAACGTAAATCGTTTACCCTTCGCTAATAAGGTTCAAGCTCTTTTTCTGCACAATTCTTAAATCTTGTTTGTCGACTGTATAAGCGAGAATCATGCATGGTACTGAGAAAGGTTTCCAATCGCTGAGGATTCTCAAACTTTCTTTAATCGCCATATTTAGCGTAGTTCTTGTAGAATTCTTTTTAGGCCTAATTGTGGGTAGTCTTGCAATTCTGAGCGACAGTGCCCACGCATTGCTTGACGCTTTTTCTGCTCTTGTGCTTTTTGTAGCAATGCGAGCTTCTCTTAAACCGCCCGATGAGGAGCACATGTATGGGCATGAGAAAATCGAATCAATCGGCGGTTTCATAGGCGGCATAGTCCTTATTGGCGTTGCAGCCTTTCTGATTATTGAGGCTGTGCCGAGACTTTTTGGTGGTCAATCGTACATTGTTGAAGAGTATGAATTTGCAGGTTTTATTGCTATAGGCTATACTTTTTGCATCGACATTTTTAGAGTTGGAATTATGCATAAGGCTGAAAAGAGTGAAAGCTCTACGATGAAGGCGGGCTTTTATCATGCTCTAGCGGATATGGGGTCGACAATAATAGCGTTTCTAGGATTTGGGTTAGCCACTTTAGGTTTTTACTATGGTGACGCCCTCGCTTCTATCGTGCTAAGCGCGTTGATCACATACTTGAGTGTGAGACTTGTTTGGATTAGCGGAACTGAACTAAGCGATGCAGTATCAAAAGATGTAGCCGCGAAAGTGAGAAGACAGATACTTAGCAAGGATATTTGCAAATGTGAAAACTTGAAGGTTAGAAAAGCAGGCGCAAAATACTTTGTTGAAGCAACCATCCTAGTGCCAGATTACATGAGCCTTGAAGAGGCCCATTCTTTGGTTTCTCAAGTTGAGTCAGATATTAGGAAACTTTTGGGAACAGTGGAAATAACGTTTCATATTGAACCAAGCAAGACAGAAATCAGCACAGAAAAACTTGTCGAAAAAATCGCCACAGAAATCAAAGGCGTAAAGGAGGCACATGAAATTAGCGTTGCATATACAGATAAAAAGCTCTACATAACGTTACACGCGCAGGTTGACCCAAACTTGCCGATTCAAGAGGCACATGAAATCGCAGAAAAAATCGAAAAAACGATAAACGAGAAAATAAAGGGCGCTGAAAACGTTACCGTTCACATTGAACCTTTCAATGTGCAATTGCGGAAAGGCTCTATGGTAGATGAGGGCGAGATACGAAGCATTGTTAGAAAAATCGCTGAAGAGTATAAACAGACAGTCCGTGTTAGACGCATAGTGACTTATGTTGCTGATGAACAACGGTACATAAACATAGACTGCCGATTTAGCAAGGAAACTGCAATAAAAGAGGCGCATAAAATAGCTTCAAAAATTGAAAGAGCCGTGAAGAAACAGTTTGCAGAAACAACGGTAACTGTTCATGTGGAGCCGAGCTAGCAAAATGTACTAATCTTTAGCAAGAAAAAAGAGGAAAAAATTAGCGAAGCGCGATCTCCTTTATGAGAGCTAGGTCCGCTAAGCTGTTCAGTTTTACTTTTCTTTCCGACACTGTATAAAGTACGTCGTCAATGTAAAGCGCTCTATTTATCCAATATGCACTTTCCCAATAGCCAGTGCTTTCATTTTGATGCGTTATGTTGCCTCTTAAGATAAATCCATCGCTCAGAGTTGTGTTAAATATGTAGAGTCCTTGCCACACTGAATACAAGTATTTG
>Ga0209102_1001455_pt1 | contig 12243 bp, 13 predicted proteins | sample ConPoolayeHmetaG_FD_185483 | JGI IMG/M metagenome (GOLD analysis project Ga0209102, IMG submission 185483) | Hot spring microbial mat communities from California, USA to study Microbial Dark Matter (Phase II) - Cone Pool mat layer H metaG... ... | reverse complement strand
AATTCCTTAGGGAGGTGATCCAATGGAAAGAAAGTTATCCATGGTTATTCCGAAAGGCCGGATTTTTGATAACGTGATTTCTCTCCTTCAGGAGGCTGGGGTAGATATTAGGCCGAATGCTCGTCATTATGTCCCTTTTGTAGGAAATCCTGATATTCAAGCGAAAATCATGAAGCCCCAAAACATTCCCCAGCTTATCGAACTTGGTTCCCATGATGTAGGTTTCACCGGGTATGATTGGATTATGGAAAATGGAGCCAATGTTGTGGAGTTAATGGATTTAGGACTTGACCAAGTTACTATCGTGGCGGCTATCCCTAAAGACTCAGATTTAAATCTGCTCGCGAGCCGAAAAATAGTTGTTGCTTCAGAGTACCAACGGATAGCCACTAACTTTCTTCAGAGAGAAAATTTTGATTTTGTTCTCATTCGTACCTATGGTGCTTCCGAAGCATTTCCGCCTCAAGATGCGGATATGATTATCGATAACTGTTCAACGGGACAGACACTACGCGAACACAACTTAAAAGTAATTGCGGAAATAATGACTTCATCAACCCGGTTGATTGCTAACTCCCATGCCCTCCAAGATGAATGGAAGAAAGAGAAGATTCATTCCTTGGTCATGCTCTTTAAAGCAGTTCTAAATGCCCGAAAACGAGTCATGCTCGAAATGAATGTTCCTACTGAAAAATTAGAGGCAGTTGTTAAGTTCCTTCCGTGCATGAGAGCTCCGACCGTAGCACCTCTTTTTGGTGACCAGGGTTATGCGGTAAAAGTTGCAGTCCCCCGAGAGGATGTCGCTCAGCTTATTCCTAAACTCAAATCATTAGGAGCCACAGATATTCTTGAATACTCTTTAAGAAAGGTCATCGCATGAGCTTTATTAAAAAATCAGTTTCAGAGTTGCCCCTTTATCAGGTGGAGCAGGATTTAAACCTAATAAAACTAAACCAGAATGAGTCGCCTTATGATGTTCCGCCGGTAATTAAGCAAGCTGTATGGAACAAGTTAAAACGGTCCCTTTGGAATCGTTATCCTGATGGAGAGATAACTTCGTTACGTCGGCAACTATCTTCTTTCACCAACCAACCATCAGAACGAATAATTATTGGGTCTGGCTCTAATGAGATTATCTTAGGTATTTTTCTTGCAGTTTGCCGGCCTGGCGACAGAGTTGCTCTGCTCGACCCGGGTTTTTCTATATATAGCCGGCTCGCTCGTATTTTTGAAGCGGAAATCGTTAGAGTTCCTGCTGAACCAGATTTTAAAACAGACCCTGAAAAACTTGTGGACGCGGCCCAGAAATGCAGGATAATATTTCTAGCTTCCCCTAATAATCCGACAGGTTTGGCTCTGGAGAAGAAATGGATTGTTGATTTATTAGAAAATTGTTCAGCTCTTGTGGTGGTCGATGAAGCTTATCATGAATTTCATCGAAAAACCGTTCTCCCGTTAATAGAAGAATTATCCAATTTGGTTGTGCTTAGAACATTTTCTAAGGCTTTCGGCGCAGCGGGAATCCGTTTGGGGTATGCCATTGGGAATGAAGAGATTATCTCTGGACTTAAGAAAGCGAAGCTCCCATTTTCGGTCGGTCTTTTTCCCCAATTGGTGGCTGAAGAGTTACTTAACCATTATCAAGACTACAAAATATATATAGAAAAAATAATCGCTGAGCGAGAAAAAGTTTTTCTTGGGCTCCTTGGGATGCCTTATCTCGAAGTTATTCCCTCGCAGGCTAACTTCATCCTTTTTCGTTCGACGAGGGTGCCCGCGCCTGATTTTTACCGTTACCTTTTGCAAGCAGGAATTCTCGTCCGGAAATTTGAAGGCCCGGGATGCTTAAAGGACTGGTTAAGAGTAACGATCGGTCGACCCGAAGAAAACCAAGTTTTTCTTAATAAGGTGGAGCAGATTATTGGTTGAAAGCGAGGCGCAAATGGAGGCTATTATTTTCGATCTTGATGGAGTTCTAGTTGACGTGCGATTTTCTTATCTGGCAACAATAAAAAGAGTCGCTGAATTTTTTCTCAAAGAAACCGTTCCCCTCGAGAAAATCCAATCATTCCGGAATCGAGGAGGATTGAACAATGATTGGGATTTAACTCTGGCTATCCTGAGGGAGGAGAATTATCCCCTCGATCGAGAGACGGTTATATCTATCTTTCAGACTATTTATCGAGGCCGAAATTTCGACGGCCTAATTCAACAGGAAAGGTGGCTTTTGAAAAAAAGGGTTCTCAACCAACTTCATAAGAATTATCGGTTAGCCGTCGTGACCGGCCGGCCTCGAGATGAGGCCGAATTTGCTCTCTGCCGGTTTAAAGCTAAGGAGTATTTTCAATGTGTAGTGACCCGTGATGATCTTCCTCCTGAGCTGAGTAAGCCCCATCCCGCCGGATTAGTCAAAGCCCTGACTTCTCTTCATGTTAGCCATGCTTGGTATGTGGGAGATACTGTTGATGATATTCAGATGGCCAAAGCAGCTAGAATACCTGCTATCGGGGTAGTGGGCACTCTTTCTTATCCTGAATTGCAAGCAAGAATACTTTCTCGTCAGGGAGCCTGGCAAGTGATCTATGATGTTAATTCCATCGGGGAGGTTTTACAATGCAAGGAACAAGGCAAGCCAGATTAGAAAGAAAAACCAGAGAAACCTGCATTGTGGTGGAATTAGATGTCGATGGAGAAGGGCAATCAAAGATTAAAACACCACTTGGATTCTTGGACCATCTCTTGGACGTTTTCACCAGATTTGGTTGGTTCAATCTTAACCTGACAGCCGAGGGAGAATTTCAGGTTGATCAACATCATCTCCTTGAGGACTGTGGTTTTGTTTTGGGCAAAGCCTTCGGGCAGGCCCTCAGAAATCGCGCCGGGATTAATCGGGCTGGCTTTTTTGTTCTTCCCCAGGATGAATCCTTAGCAGTGGTAGCGGTGGATTTAAGTGGCCGACCTTTCGTTCAGTATAAAGCTAGCTATCGAAGGCAATTTTGTGGTGGGCTTGATACTGATTGTTTAGAAGATTTTTTTCACGGGTTCGCCCGGGGAGTGGGCGGCAATCTTGTGGTCCAAGTCCCTCGGGGCAAAAGCGACCATCATAAAACAGAAGCCATCTTTAAAGCGCTAGGCAGGGCGATGTGGATGGCTTGTTCTTATAACCCAAGATTGGCAGAGATAATTCCCAGTACCAAAGGAGTAATTGATTATGATTGGGATAATTGACTATGGAGCCGGGAATCTTCATTCGGTGGCAAAGGCTCTCAAGTTTTTAGGATATCAGACCCATCTGGTGACTAAAAACTCTGATTTGAAAGAAGTGAATAAACTAATCCTGCCTGGAGTGGGGGCTTTCGGACAGGCGGTCGCTGATTTGCGAGCGAAGGGCTTGTGGCCAGCGCTAAACAATTGGGTCAGACAGGGACTTCCTTTGCTGGGGGTATGCCTGGGTATGCAACTGCTGATGGAGAGCAGCCAGGAATCACCGGGAATAGGTGGTTTAGGTTTTATAAAAGGAACATGCGACCGACTTCGTGCTCCAAAAGTGCCTCATATGGGTTGGAATGAGGTCCATTTCCTTGATTCAATTCCTCTTTTTGATGGCTTACAAGATGGAAGCTGTTTTTACTTTGTGCATAGCTATTATGTTTCCCCTGAAGATTCCAAAGTGGTGCGAGGCAGTACTGAATACAATTTGGTATTTCCTTCAGTTATTCAGGTAGGAAGAGTCCTTGGTGTTCAGTTCCATCCAGAAAAAAGCGGGGAACAAGGATTACTTTTTCTAAGAAATTGGGTGGAAAAATGTTGCGAATAAGAATAATTCCTTGTTTAGACATCAAGGATGGCCAAGTGGTTAAAGGAGTGAAATTTATGAACCTCAAATCAGCCGGTGACCCCGCCGAACTGGCCAGGTATTACGACACCCAGGGAGCCGATGAGATAATTCTCTTGGATGTGACTGCTTCTGTTGAAAGTCGGCGGGTGATGATTGATATTATCGAGAAGGTTTCGTCGGAAGTTTTCGTTCCGTTGTGTGTTGGCGGGGGTATCAGCTCTTTAGAAGATATCAGAGCGATTCTTCGCGCTGGAGCAGATAAGGTTTCTTTATGTACAACAGCCTTAGAGAAGCCGAGTTTTATCAGGGAAGCAGCCGCCGCTTTTGGTTCTCAATGCATAGTACTTTCAATTGATGCCCGGAGAGAAGGTTCAATCTGGTGGGCTTACCGCCGGGGGGGGAGGGAGAAGACCGGATGGGAAGCCATAACCTGGGCTAAATGGGGAGAAGAGCACGGAGCGGGCGAAATTCTCCTGAATTCCATCGATATGGACGGCACCCAATCCGGTTATGACTTGGAATTAACTCGCCGGGTAGCCGAGAATGTGTCAATTCCGGTTATTGCATCTGGAGGAGCCGGGAGTCTATCTCAAATTTATGAGGTGATAGTTAAGGGGAAGGCTGATGCGGTGCTCGTCGCCAGTCTGCTCCATTTTAACCATGTCACGATCAAAAAAATAAAAAAATACCTTACTCACAAAGGAGTTAAAGTTCGGTGAGTTTTAGAGCTTGGTTTTTAGATAGAGATAACTTATTAAGAGGCAACCTTATTAGAAGCAAGAAAGGTGTGAGATGATTATTCCCTCGATTGATCTTAGCCACAGCCAGGCTGTTCAACTCGTTCAGGGGAAAAAATTAGCCATTGTCCACGATGACCCCCTTTCTCTTGCCCAGGAATTCTCTCGTTATGGTGAGCTGGCTGTGATCGACCTGGATGCGGCCATGGGAAAAGGAGAGAATCTGGAATTAATAAAAAAAATATGCAGTTATTATCCAGCGCGAGTTGGCGGAGGGATAAGAAGTCTTGAAAAAGCAGCCCAAGTTCTTTCTTTTGGGGCCGAGAAAATTATCATTGGGACTCGAGCCTTTCAGATTTCGCGAAAAAATTCGATAGGTTTAGACTGTAATTTCCTGAGTCAACTCAAGAAACAATCGGGACGAGAACGAATTATCGTGGCTTTGGACTACTCTCAAGGAAGAATAGTGGTTGAGGGCTGGCAAAGGAAAACAAATTTTAAGCCAGAAGAGGTTATCCCTGAGGTCGAAAAATATGCAGGAGAGATTCTTTTAACTTGTGTCGATCGAGAAGGATTACTCCAGGGCCCCGACCGAGGTCGAATTTTGAGAATGGCTTCTCAGACTTCTATCTTGATTACAGCGGCAGGGGGGATATCTACAATTGAAGATATTCAGATTTTTTCCCAAGCGGGCCTTAATGTGCAAATCGGGATGGCTCTTTATACCAAAACTCTCCCTCTTAGTGAGGCTTTTTTAGCTACGGTGAATTGGGAAAAGGCAGAGAATGGCCTCATTCCCACGATCGCCGTGGATCAAAACGAGCAAGTTTTAACATTAGCTTATAGTTCTAGGGAATCCTTAAGAAGAACGTTCAGGACCGGGGAAGTATGGTATTATTCCAGGAGTCGAAAATGTTTGTGGCGAAAAGGCGAGACCTCAGGAAATAAACAAATGTTTATCCGGGTGAGGACCGACTGTGATGGAGATTCTCTTCTTATAACCGTTCGCCCCTTGGGGCCGGCCTGTCATACAGGCCGGTATTCTTGTTTTGGTGGCAAGGAATTCAATCTGGGAGAACTTTTTGATACGATTGAAAATCGCCTTTCAACGGCTGCGCCGGATTCTTACACCGCCTCCCTGTCTATGGAGGAAAACAAGTCCAAATTGAATGAAGAAATCCAGGAGCTCCTAATCGCTCAAAATAAAGAAGAGTTGATCTGGGAAGCCGCAGATGTCGTCTATTTTCTTTTGGTTTTCTTAGCAAAAAAAGGGGTTCACTGGCAAGATGTTTTGAGGGAGTTAAGAAGGCGGAGGCGCTCTCGCCTTTGAAGAAGAGCGTGCCAGAAGTTGGCAGCTAATTAATGGGTGAGAGGTAAAGCTGAGCAGGTAGAAATGGAAACTGGTTCGACAAAGCTGAGTAGTGACCGATGAGGATAAGTGGTGATTTAATTTGTTGTTCTATAGGAGAAAAAGGAGGCGAGAGTTGGCCTTTGGAATTCAGGAGAAGATAAAAGTAGTTAGTTGAGAGTTCAAAGCAAGAAAATTTCTGGAGGAATAAGATGATAAGATTGAAAAGGATAATCGGTGCTCAGGCTGCTAAACAATGGATGGAACGAGGACAATCCAGCCCACGGAATAAGCTCGGAGAGAGTGAAAATCAGAAGGTGCCCCCAGGACAACAATCAAATTTTGAGGTTAGAGAAAGAGTAAGCCAGATATTGGAATCAGTACGGCTACACGGCGATAAAGCTCTTCAGGAGTTTACTCTCATCTATGATGGGGTGAAACTTCATCAAATTCGCGTTCCAGAAGAAACTTTAGATGCTGCCAGAGAAAACCTACCGGTGAGTCTAAAAGATGATGTTTTAGCAATGGCCTCTGTTTTGAAAAAAGGAGTTGAGATGCAGTTGAGTAATTTTCAAGACAAAGAGATCGAAATCGAGCCCGGAATTTGGGCAGGTCGAAAGATAATTCCTTTAGAGAGGGTGGGAGTCTATGTTCCAGGAGGGAGATATCCCCTCTTTTCTTCGCTAGTTATGGGAGTAGTGCCAGCTCAAGTTGCCGGTGTCAAGGAAATTGTAGTTTGTACACCCCCAGCGATAGAAAGGGGACAAAATGATTTAGTATTAGGAGTGGCGTCACTTTTAGGAGTTAGAGAAGTCTACCAAATTGGAGGAGCTCAGGCCATTGGAGCTTTAGCGTGGGGAACAGAAACTGTAAAACCTGTGGATAAAATCGTTGGCCCGGGCAATAAGTACGTGCGCGAAGCTAAGAGGCTTGTCTTTGGTGAGGTCGGACTTGACTGTTTAGCCGGGCCTACTGAAATCATGATTATTGCTGATGAGAGCTCTCATCCCGAATTCATTGCCGCCGACCTGGTAGCCCAAGCTGAGCATGACCAGGACGCCCAATGTATTCTCGTGGTTATGAATGATGAGCTGGCGGATGAAGTTGAAAAGTGGATGGAGAAAGTTTTAAGGAAAATCTCTCCCGGAGAAGTGGCAGAAAACGCCCTGAGGAATAATGGCTTAGTCGTTATCGTTTCGACCCTCGAAGAAGCGATTGAGGTGGCTAATACCAAGGCCCCCGAGCATTTAGAACTTCAGGTCAAAAATCCTCATCGATTGATTTCCCGTCTTAAACATTTCGGAGCTTTATTTGTCGGTTCTTGGTCTCCTGAGGCCATCGGCGATTATTGTGGAGGAGTCAATCATATCCTGCCCACCGGCCGAACGGCCCGTTATCGTGGTGGACTAAACGGAGGAGATTTTGTAAAGATTGTTTCCACCTTGAAAGTCAGTGAAGAAGGTGTAAGGCGCGTTGGCCCTCTTGCCCAGCGGCTAGCTCAAAGTGAGGGCCTAAAAAGCCATGCCTATTCAGTGGGTTTGAGGTTAGCGAAATCTCTAGATATCAATAATATGTGATCCCAAGTGGCTTGTGCTTCGATACCGATGTGCCCAAATATGTTGAGTTTGTTTTCAAGGGTCACAACGGCATTGATGTCCATGTTCAGACCCCACAAATCTTCCAAGTTTTCTCTGTCTTTAGGTTGGCGGGTCATCCTCCTGTTTTCCGCCGAAGATATTTGGTGCCGGTGGAGATGTCTCTATTGGCTTTATGACATAATTTTTAAGCCTGTTTGTTTTATCTCAAAACTGACAGAGGGAGTCATAAAAAAAGAAATGCTTTGTCGGACTCCTTCTCTGCGGTTTTCTATGGGCCGGCCTCATTGCCTGCAAAAAGCCTGCCTAAACTGACCTCGCCGTCCAACTGAAGAATTCACACCGCCAGGACACGAACGGATGGATTCTTGTTCACCTCGAGGGAGAACCCGGCCAAATCGGTTTTCTGCAAGACTATCAATTTGCTGCTGAAATTGACGATGCCCTTCGGATGTTTGCCATGTTTCTGCCCAAATCTGCCGGTGGAGATTGGGATTTCTTCCCCGAGGCCGCATCCCGGATGTTCTGGCCAAAACTCGACCCTCAATACCAGGAAGAAATTGATGGAATCGTCAGGGGAATGAAAACATGGCTCCCCAATGCCAGCTACGATGTTTACAACCTCACAGCCCTCAATGGTTGGATGGAGCTGGCCGGGTACTATATTCCTTATTTGGATACAAAAGCGGAAGTGAGCCCGCTCGAGAACAAAGCCCCTGCTTATTGCAGTGCCTTTATTGCCACGGGCAGCTATATCGAAGATGGCATGATTGTGATGGGCTATAAAGCCTGGGTTGATTATATCGTCAGCGAACGGAGGAATATTATCGCCGATATTATTCCAGCTAAAGGTCACCGGATTCTCATGGATTCCTACCCTCGCTTCATCCATAGCGGTGATGATTTAGTTATAAACAGCGCCGGCATCCTTTCTCCGGAAACCACCATGTGGATGCACTCAGGGTTCAAGGAAGAGGGCATACCAGAGTTTGTTCGGGCCAGCCAGGTTGCCCAGTATGCCAGCTCCATCGACGACTTCGTCCGATCCATGAGCACTGATAACAACGGAGCCTATGCCAATGACTGGCGGAGTGACGAATTTAAGACAAACGAGATTGCCCGACTCGAACTTGGTCTGAAAAAACCAGTGCCTCTGGCGAACCTCAGATGGATATTTTTCCGGAACCAATTTTCCCTGTGATGAGAAAGTCATCGTGAGGAGACAATTTATAATCCTCTCGACCCCACGATCGCCGGAAACGTTCGGAAGAGCCGCTTGGAGCAGCTCATGGAGGAATACAAGGGCTTAATACTTATTCGATGCGAAGATGTCAACCGGGGTTGGAACGGCGATGTTCTTTTGGCCAACTTCTGTTAACGATTCTGATCGATTGAGCCTGTCTCCATCCAGTCGTTTTTAGGGGAAAATGAGCAAGTACACTCTTCTGGCCTGTTTCCTGGATATTCTTCCCTGCTGTGGCAGGAATCTATCGTCCCCGACATCCGGAACGTACCGTGCTCTACCGGGTGATGTTCCATTATTTTGACAAGTTCCGGGCCGAGTATGATAGCCGCTTCGAGGAGGAGTACGGTTACTTCCGTCCTGTCATCAAGGAAGTCGTCGAGCTTTATCTCCACTGCGGCAACCCAAAGTGCGGGTTCGCCCGCATCCGTTGTCTTCATGTATGGAAGAGAGGTTAGCGATGTTCTCATGTTGTAGCCGCGGATTTTGCCCATCGCGCCATGCGAAGTGCCTTGAAAAGTAAGGTGAGTGGATGAGGGAGGAGCTTCTTCTTTCGGTCCCTCACCGCCAGGTGGTCTTCACCATCCTCAAGGTGCTGCGGATATTCTCTAAGTACAAGCGCCAGCTTTTGGAGTACCATTGCCAGGCAGCCGTCCAGGCTCTCTTCAAATACTTCCAGGCCACAACTGGCACAGAGCTTCACCCGGGGGTTATGGTTGTGGGTGTCATTCAGACTTCAGGAGATAGGATTAATTTCCATGCTCATCTCCACCTCCTTGTGACCGAGGGCGGCGAGCACCAGCACGGGATATTTCATCATCTCGTGGAGTTCCAAAATGGCCTGATCGCCGAGTTCTTCTTCCACGAAGTTTTCGCTCTTCTCCTTCGCCAGGGGCTCATCTCTGAGGCCATGGTGGAGAAGATCGCAGGATGGCGGAACTCGGGTTTTTCGCTCCACAGCTAGGTCATGGCCAAAATCAGGGAAGAGGCTGAGATAATCGGCAAATACATGATTCTTCCTCTTTTATCCCCGGAACGCCTCTCCTTTGATGAACGAAAGGGGAAAGTCTGATACTGAGATTGAGAAAAGCCGGAAGATTTGGAGCAGATCGATTTTCTGGAGTTTATCGCCAGAGTCGTCTCTCATATCCCGGAAAAGGCCCAGGTCAAAATTCTTTACTTCGGTCTCTATTCGAATGCACATCGGGAGAAGGTCAAAAAGGCAAGCCTGGAAGCTTTCCCTCTCCGGATGGAGGAGGAGCTCCGGCCCATCCTTTCTAAGGGCTGGGCGGAGATGATAAGAAAGGTCTTCAATGATGATGTGATGCAAGAAATTTCTATCTAGCCTCTTTTCTTTTTCTTCTTCTTTTTTTCTTCCTGGGTCTTGTGAACCAGCCTTCTCTCCGTGCCCTTAACCCTAAGCTTAAGTCCGCACACACGCTAACCTCAGCTCTCGGTCCCTTAACCTCCGAGCGAGCCCGAAATAAAATTTCTGCTAAGACTTTTACAAGATTCCCTTTTTGTCTGGAGCTTATATGGTATATAAACACGCTCTTCTTTTAAGACACGATAAATGATCATTAAGAGCCGCCTGGCCATAGCCACTTTAGCCACGTTGGCTCCTTTCCTGCGGGCTAACCGCTCATAAAAGAGTCTGATGTCAAAATCCGCCCAGCGTAGCCAGCGATTCCCTTGCTTGACGATCTTCCCCTGATAACTCCTCTCCCCAGAGCTGTGAGTGGAAGGAATGACCCCTGCAGAGGCATGAAGCTTACCTGAATCTTCAAACCTCTAGAGATCAGCTATCTCTTTCGCCACAAGCACAGAAAAAAATTCCCCAAACCCGGCTACTGTGTTCACCCCCTGGGCTTCCTTCATCTGACAATAAAGCCCCTTCTCAAGCCTATCCGATTCCTTGCTCTTTTCCTCAAGATGATCGTAACTGGCCAAAAGAGAGGAAAGGTTCCTCTGAGTCGGTTCCCCTAATCTAAGCCCTCTTAAAAACTCCTTCCCCTTCCTCCTCAAAAGCTCCTTGACCTAGGCTCTTATCTCCCTGCTGTGCCAGAAGCGTCGAGAGCCGATTCTTCACCCGATTCAGCATCTGGACGGAAAAAAACCTTTGGCGCCAAACCAGTTGGCTCTCCCGATTCTCCTTTCCCTTCCGCTAAACCTCAGGAATTAGCGCCGTTCGGAAGAGATGAGCCAATATCCGAGAGTCCCGCTTATCTACCTTGATCCGAGCTTTGGCGATCGCTTCTACACCCTCCAGCCCTTCTAGAAATCTCATCACTTCGCTCTTGGTGTTGAATACACGTCCAGCCTTTAGCTATCGGCCCTCTTCGTCGTGAACCGTGATCTGAGAGTATTGCGCATGATGGTCAATACCCATCCAATACATTCGAGCACCTCCCTAATTTAAAATTTCGTTTCCAAGGGCAATCTAGCACACAATAGACTCCCTGGTGGAGATAGATCACATCTTCATCTTACCTATGATGTAGATCTTAACCTGGAAGAGCACAATCGGCAAGTGGAGCAGTGGACATGTACCTGAAATTAAATCCGGTCCCATCAGGCTCTGGATAAACTCACGCCCTGGATGAGCATATTGCCGAGGGAAAATAAATAAGAAAGCAAAACTTTCACTAATGTCCTAAGCCTGTAAAAAATCTTGACACCTTCTATAGAGAAGCGTATTCTTATAAAAAACGTTAAAGTAAGCAAATTAACAAATTATTTAAGTTTGATTTAAATTTTAACCAAATTATTTTGGAGGTAAAAAAATTTGGGGAGAGAAGATAACTTTTATCCTATAAATTTTTAAATTTAAGATAATTAGGGGATAAGCGCTGGAGATAATAGTTCTATTTTTGACTCAGGATTAATCTTATAATCTCAATCATATTTAGAGTCAGGAGGGGGTAGGAGAAAAAACTTTTTTTAATTATTTTGATAGCAATCTGGCTAATTTGTCCTTCAGGCATCTGTTTTTCAGACTGAGGCGCTACGAAGAGGCTTACCTGGACTTCAGGCAACTCCGCCTACCCCGCCATAGCCATAGATTCAAATAACAACCTCCATGTGGTGTGGTATGATTCGACACCCGGTAATCCTGAGATTTATTACAAGAAGGGAAAATGAAGGAGAGAAAGAGGAGTTTGTGAAAGGTTAAAGGTAATCTAAATAGTGAAAATAGGACAAAAGGATTTCTTATATAAAAAGTCCCCTAGTGCCTCACGTAAGAATCTATACGAAAATTCATGCAGTATCTCTTTGGAGCCGCCACAGCTTGCCTTTGAGTCTCTCTATCTCTGTCTTTATCTCTACCACATTCAGCTCCTCGTAGGTCTTCCAAAGGCCATTCTTCTGCTCCGGACTTATCCCTGGCGATCCTAATAATCTCTGGTAGGGCGTTTTAGCCAGGTCATACCTTTTTCTCACCCGACTGCCTATCCTCTCTTTACTTACTAGCTTCATGTTAG
>Ga0209102_1001453_pt1 | contig 12246 bp, 10 predicted proteins | sample ConPoolayeHmetaG_FD_185483 | JGI IMG/M metagenome (GOLD analysis project Ga0209102, IMG submission 185483) | Hot spring microbial mat communities from California, USA to study Microbial Dark Matter (Phase II) - Cone Pool mat layer H metaG... ... | reverse complement strand
ATCATATCCAATCCTTCATTTTTTCAAATTATTATTGGGAAGATTGATAAAAGTCAACCCTAAAATAAATTCATCGTAATCCCTCCCTGAAGGGTGGAAATAAATTTAAGCCCTCCTTACCCCTCACCCCTAACTTTTTGACCTATAAAATTGACAGGTTTGATGCTAAGAAGATATAATTTTTTGAATTTTAAAAAGGAAGCCAAATGAGAATCTCCAAAGAAGAACTCTTTCAATCACTTCGATCTTTTTCTATTGCCATAGAGAAAGTCTATGATCAGTCTTTTTTAGAGACGAAAGAGTTGATCTATGGTTTGATTCGAGTGGAAGAAGGGAAAAAGTGGATGGTTTTAGGAGAAAAAGAGGCTGTTCGAAGAGACCCTTTCATCGGTAAATACTATCACCAAGGGTTAACCCTCAAGGTTTGTGATCTCAATTGGGAAAATACCCAAGTCCTGATGGAATGCTTCCCATTCACCCGACCGAAATCCCTCAAAGAATTCCCTATCACCTTTGGAGCCGGAGACCGTCTGGGTCTTGCCACCCCTGGCCATATTCGCGCCATTCGAAAATTTGGGATCCGTCCGGTTCTGGCCCAGCAATCGGTTCGAGAAAATAACCAGACAGGAAGGGATTTCAAAAGGGTGATTCAGGATGCCGCTTGGGCTGTCATTCAAGAAAGATATGAATCAGGATATGGGGCAGACGGAGACCATCTAAAATCGCTGCAAGAAGTGAAGGAGGCATTGGATGCAGGGGTCTCCATGATCACCCTTGATCTCTCTGAAAGGCTCTCCCCAGAGGCCTTCTCGGATCCCAAAGAAGAGATTGAAAAAAGATTTATAAGGGAGATAGAAGAGGAGGACCGCAAAGTCCTTCTTCACCTCTTTTTAGACAAGGAGTTCTCATTTGAAGGACCGGTTGGCTTTTCTATTCAATATACAGAAGAGGAAGTAAAACGGAATGCCCTTCTTTTCCATAAAGGAATCGATTTCTGTGAAGAAATCTATGAATTTCTCCTTAAACAGACGGGAAGAAAACCCCTTATTGATTTCGAAATCTCCATAGACGAGACTCCTTTTCCAACCTCTTTAGCCAGTCACCTCTTCTTGATCCTCAATCTCCTCCATCGAGGAGTGCGGATCGATTCCCTCGCCCTAAGATTTGTCGGAGAATTCCAAAAGGGGATCGATTATCGGGGAGAGATCCATGATTTTCGTAGGCACTTCTCTCAACATCGACTGATCGCAAAATCCTACGGAGACTACAAACTTTCCATCCATTCCGGAAGTGATAAATTTTCGATCTTTCCTCATATTGGGGAACTCTCTCAGGGACGTCTCCATTTGAAAACGGCAGGGACAAGCTGGCTCGAGGCAGTCAGACTCATCTCCTTTTGCAATCCCCCTCTCTTCAGAGAGATGTTCCGAATGGCTCTCAACAGATTCGAAGAGGCTAAAAAATTCTATTATGTTACGGCTGAGCCAAAGAGAATTCAAAAGCTGGATCACATCCCTGACTCCGATCTTTCTCAACTCCTCGATCAAGAAGATTCCAGACAGCTTCTTCACATCACCTATGGGTTTTTGTTAAAAAGTAATCTGAAGGACCGAATCGTTAAATGCCTGACCGAACAGGAAGAAGCCTATTGGTCTCTTCTCCAACACCATATTGAAAAACATCTCAATGCCCTTGGATTAAAGAAAGGAGAATAGGTGTGAAAAAGGTAACCCAGAATGAAATCAACAAAATCGTCCAGGAAAAGCGTCCCGAACCCCTCTCTCTCGAGGAGAGCCCTCCTATTTTTTGGGATCATTCAGCTCATCTCTTTGAACTGACCAAGATGGGTCAGACAACCCTCGCAGCAGACCATCTCCTCTTTCCTGAGATCAACGGAGAGCTCTCAAAGACAGTGGGAGATTTCATTCGAAGGCTCCACCCCCTTTTCCTCACCTCCAGACCCATTTCGAAAGATTCACCTAAATCCTTTTCTCAAAACCTCTCTTTCAGGCAGTATGCCTACGAAGTCCTTCTCGAGATGGCGCTCAATTTCTATGGACTGGAGAGCCGGTGGCTCGACCCGAAGGAGAAAGCCTGTTGCCTCCAGTTCATTCTCCATACCCTCGAGGAATGGGAGGAGATAGAACAAAAGGAGGGAGAATGCTCCATCGCCTCGGCTGTCATCGAGAAATGGCTTCTCCAGATGAAGAGGGTTCAGAAGGGAAATAGTATGGTCGCCAAAACCGCCCTCCGGATCGAAGAAGCCCTGGAATCTGGGAAACCTCTTTTTCCCCAATTCCTGAAGAAGGCAGAGGAGGAGATCAAAAGCAACATTTATTACAAAATGGTCAATCAAGGTCTCTGCCGGTTTGGGAATGACTATGCCTTGGGTTTGAGATGGCTCAGACATCTGGGCTATGAACAGGTTTCCACCAATCCAGTCCTCGCCGCCAGGGCCTATCAGGATGATCCCTCTCTGATCGAAATCTTTCGAGAGGAAGTCCAAAGACATCCCAAATTCGGACAGTGGAGGGCAAACCCTTCGAGGTATGCTGAGGAGGTTGCCCTTTTTGCCACCCTCCTTGCCCTCTGGGAGAATCTCTATGTCTTTCGGCCGATCTTCTTTAATCTCAGAGAGATCTCAGGAGGAGGAGTCGTCAGCTTTCAACTCAATCCCAATATTGCCCATCTAGTGGAGGAGAGTATCCGGGATGTCTTTTTAGCCTTCTCCCTTGCCCAGGAAAAACTCTCCCTCTATGACCAGTATCTCCTGGCAGGCTATCGAACAAAGCAAGAGAGAGGGAGGCCCAATCTGGTGATCAAGGTGGCTGCCACCGGACCTTCGGCCCGAACGATCACCCGGATGATCAATTCCTATGGATTTGGCTCGAATATTACGGTGGATTTCAGCGTGAGTCAGGAAGCGACCCTGCTTCTCGAAGAGATGGAGGGGATGGCGGAGGCGATTCGAAAAGGAATCCGACCCACCCAACTCTATATGACCAACATGGGAGGAAGGCTCGAAAGTCATCTGAGGGAGGTAAAATTAGAAGCCTTCTTCAAGGAATTGAAAGAGAAGATCGGAGAGGAAAGGGCCTCTGAAAAAGTCTTGAGGCTTTCAGAGGTCAACGGGACAAAGGAACGAGTCATCAAGGCAAAGACTTACGAGGAGAAGGTGATCGAGGCGACGCGATATGCTCATGGTCAGAGGACGATAAATGAACCCATCTTTGATGCCTTGGCCGATGTGGCCTCGAGAGAGGATCTTGAAAGATGGGAGGAGGCAATTGGAAAATCGGGTACCCTGGTCGCCAGAAGGATTTGGCAGCTCTTCTTCAGTCCTGAGAATCGAAACAGGTGGATCTCCTATTTGATGAAGAAAAAGGGAATTTCAGAAGATCAGGCAAACTTTATCCTCGATCGGATCCACTACCTTCCTGCCTCGAAACGGAAACCCTTTGACACCTTCTGGACCCTCTCCTCCAAGAATCTGGTTCATACGGAATTCCCTGACCATCAGGAGAATGTGAGAAGAATGGCCGAAGGACCCGAGTTTGAACTCAAGAAATTTGAAGAGTCCATCCTGGAGAGCTCTCCAGAGGAGACCCTTCAGCTTCTCTACCAGATAGAGGACTTCATCAGGGCCTATGAGATTAACCCCGAACTTTCGGAAATCTTCAAGGAGGCAGGGATTACGGGAGATTTTGGCCAAAAAGGCCTCCTTCCTTCCGAATGGCCAACCTTTGGCCCTGTCCTGAAAACCCTCTCCGAATTTCAATCTGCCTACAATCACTTCCAAAAAGAGATGGTGACAATTTTAAAAAAATTTTCTAAAATGAAATCAACCAAAAAGAAAAGGTGAAGAAGATGAATAAAGAGGGTTCTATTAAGATTGCAATCTGTAACGAACTCTTCGAGGGATGGCCTATTGAGAAGGTGTTTGAAGAAGCGGCTAAACTGGGATACGATGGGGTGGAGATCGCTCCTTTTACCCTCGCCGATTCGGTCACTGAAATCTCTCCCAAACGTCGAGAGGCTATTCGGCGTGCAGCCGAAGAGAATGGAATTGAAATTGTTGGACTCCATTGGCTATTGGTTAAACCTGAAGGGCTCTATATCAATCATCCTGATGAGCTCGTTCGAATCCAAACTCAAGAATATATAGAGGCTCTTATCCATTTCTGTGCGGATCTTGGAGGGAAAATCCTGGTTCATGGATCCCCTCATCAAAGGACAATTCAGGAAGGATGGAATCCTCAGGTCTCATGGGAGTATGCCAAAGAGACGTTTAAGGTGGCCCTCAAGACGGCTCGAAAGAGAGGGGTTTTTTATTGCATCGAACCTCTTGCCCCTACATTGACTAACTTCATCAATACGGTAGAGGAAGCCATTCTTCTCCTCAAAGAGGTAAGGCACCCTAATTTTAAGATGGTCTTCGATTGTCGAAGTGCCTCGGCCTCTGAAAAATCTTTGACCGAGGCACTGCTCAAGGCCATCGAGTCAGGGTACCTTCGTCATGTTCATGTGAATGATGCGAATGGGATGGGACCTGGCTTTGGCGAGACGAATTTTCTTCCTATCCTCAAAACATTAATCAAAAATAGATATCAAGGCTATATTTCGGTAGAGGTCTTTAACTTTGAACCTGACCCTCAGACGATTGCCAGCCGTAGCATTAAGTATTTGAAAGGACTTATAGAAACTTTAAAATCTCACCCGACGGATTGATAATAGATGATCTTTCTTCTCTCAACTGGAAGAATGAGAGAGATCCATGTCTTTCCCTTCTGAGGGTCGGATTCGAATTTCATCATCCCCTGATGTCGGTGAGCCATCTCTTCGACCAATTTTAATTCAAACTCCATTCCTTCCTTTTCAGCTTTTCTATATCCATCGAAAAGAAAGGAGATTTCGATATACCTCCCTTCCCATCGGAAAGAAGTCTGGTCCTTCGGTGGCTCTTTGGGAGAAGAAAAAGATCTTGTCACAAAACTGATATTCCCATGGTCCGGCATAAAGAGCAATCCATGCTGGAGAATGGAGTTGAACATATACCGAAGGTGTTCATCCGGGACAATGGTTTCGGGTAGGTCCTTCTCAAATCTCTTGAGCAGATAAATATTCTTCTTTTCCAGTTTAGGACGATTCTTTTGAATCGTCTCCTCGAGGAGTTTATGAATGGTTCCTGATTTTTGGAGGGTGAAATTGACCTTAATATAATCGAGAAGGTTTCTCAAAAGAATATCGATTCGTTCCGTCTCCTCCGTCATCACTCGATCGAAATGTTCCCCGAAGAGTCGATCGCTAAATTTATTTCGAGCCTGAAGAGTCATCTTTTTGATGGCTTCGAGGGAGCCTCCGATTCGTTGAAATAATTCAAGAAGAAGAGGAAACAGGAAAGACTTCTCCTTTTCATCTAAAAAGGGACGTTGGATCGATTCATTGGCTTTTATTCGTTTCTCTTCCATCTCTTTATAAAGACGATTATCCATTTTTTTATAAAATTTATCATAAATCCTAAGAAATTACAAATTATTTGTAATGCCTCACTGAAGCGGGGAAATCATTTTAAGCCCGACAGGAGTATTTCCGAAACCCATAGAACGCGGATGGATTGAATATAAATGAATTCTACGAATCGATCTATCGTTGAAATGGGTTTCTGATTAAAACCAACCAAAGTAAGGATTTCTATGGACCATTTAAGGTAGCCGCATTTTGGGTTTCTCCAATACCCCTCTCGGGCTTATTCCCCATCTGAGTGAGGGATTACAGACAAGAAGGTTTACACTTTAAACCATTGACGTTTAAGACCATAATAAAGAATTAACCCTGCCAAATAAGCTACCCCCATATTCCACATGGCTATGCCTGCCGTCACTAAAAGGACAAAGAGGTTCTGTTTTCTGAGTTTAATATCCTGAACAACAAGGGCTAACTCCACTCCAGCAAAGAAGAGGATGACACCTAAAATCGACCGAGGAAAGATTTGGAGGATAAGATTCACAGAATCACTTAAGAGAAGACCAGTGAAAAGGACGAGGATCCCTAAGATCACCAGCGCTCCTCCAGTTCTTGCTCCAAATCGGAGATGACCGGCCATTCCTCCTGCTCCATGACACATGGGAATGCCTCCGATACAGGTACTGACCAGATTCATAATTCCATGATCGATACTGATAGTTTTTGCTGTGACTTTCCTGTCAGGAAAATGGGCGTTGTTCTCTGAAACCGTAGCAATAATGGCATTTCCTAATGTGAGTGGTGCTTGAGGTAATCCTAAAAGGATAAAACCCGAAATGAATTCCTTCGAAGAAATCTTTCCCAGCGGGATTTCAGGCCAACGGAATCGAACCGAAAGATGAGAAAGTTCTCTAAATAATTCTGGCCTCTGAATCAATGCTAAAATCACCCCATATCCTAAAAGGATCAGCATGACCGGAAGTCGTTGGTTGTTTAGCAATAAGAGGGTCAATAAAACTCCTCCAATTGCAAAGAGAGGTTCTGTTCTCATCATCCCTAATCCTTCTATGATGAAACTCAAACCCAACCCAAGCATAATCCCTCGAACCACAGGTTTGGTAGTGATCCTTTCAATCCAAGTAATGGCGCCCGTTAATCCCATTAAAAGCCAGAAGAGGCCTGTGAAGAGTCCAGAGGCCCATATCATTCCTGGTGTGATGGTCCCGGCATGGGCAATCGCCATCCCACCGATGGCTTTCATTGGTTGAACAGGAATTGGAGTTTTAAAGTAGAGGCCTACCACGATCTTGAAAACTCCAAAGGCAACCAGAATTCCTAATGGATCCATTCCATTAATAGAGATATAACCCACGACAAAAGGGATCAATGTCCCAAGGTCTCCAAAAGCACCTGCAAATTCGAATCGATTATATTCGTTTCCCCACAGACGCATGGATTATTTCCCTAAGTATCTTTCCAGAGTAGCATCGGCGGTGAGGCCAACAATGATATCTCCATTAATCACCTTGGTGGGAGTAGAGGTCAGTCTAAATTTATTGGCTAAAGCCATATCTTCCAAAACTCTATTTTTCGCCTTTCCTGTTTCAAGGGCCATCTGGAAGTTTTGGGTATTATATCCTTTCTCTTTAAGGAGCTGTTCTACTTTCTGCTTGATTGCTTCTCTCTCTAATCGAGCCAGATCCTGACCCTCCTTAGTAAAAAAGAAATCATGGATGACCCAAAAGGCATCATTCCCTATCTCCTGAGCCGCCGCAGCCAATTCTGAAAGTTCAAAGGTCTTTCCCTGGGGTTGAAAAGGAAAATGCTTGAAGATGTATTTAAACTCTTTAGGATACCGCTTCAAAAGCCCCATCAACCTTGTCCAGGAATCCATACAGTAAGGGCATTGAAAATTTGAAAACTCAACAATCACCACCTTTGCCTCCTTATTTCCCACGTACGGAGACTTATCCATCTCTAACATCCCCATATCAATCTTTTTGGGTTTTAGGGGACCTGCCTCTTTCATCGTAACATTTTCTCCTTTGACATAAAGGGTTCCCAGAAGAACCTTTTCTCCACTTTTGTCCACATAGACAATTACAGGCATTTCTTTATCGGGGAAGACCAATAGAAGCTTTATAGAAAAAAAGTCAGGGATAGGACTTTCCTTTTTCTCTAAGAATTTAATCTCCGTTCCTGGTGGAAGACGAACATGGCTTTTGAATATGTCGAGAGCTGACTTGACCACCCTATCCTCCTCAGAGAGCCCTGTATGGATTAGGGTTAATACCATGATAATCACTACTCCTAACCTAAGAATGGGTTTTATCATTTTCTAATCCTCCTCTACCAATGAAATTCTATTGTCTTTTAAAGATGCAACGTAGCATATATTTTAATATCCCTACCCCTCTCTATTGCCTCCCGTTCATTCACTCCAATCTGGAGGGAAATGTCAATGTCTCGGATAAGCATTGGCTCTCATAGATTAAAAAAGCCCACCCACCCATGACCATGTAAGAAAAATTGATTAAATTTTCGTGATGCTTTTTTACTATACCAAAAATTAAAAATTATGCCAATTAACTGATTTACCTCTTTTAATTATTTACAATATTTTTCTACACGAACCTAAAATATTTTAGAAATAGTATCTCACCCTTAATTCTATCCTGTAGTCGTTTGGTTTTTCGCCAAATTCGGCCCCTTTTTGTCCAATCAGGGCTGTCCCTTTCAATCGGAACTCCCAATTTGTAAAACCAGTGTATAATAATTCTGGGGAAATTTGAAAACTTTGATCATCAAGGTTCATAATCATTGTAAGAGAAGGGGTAAAATAAAGGACATTAAAAGGCTCTTTCTGGCTTATACGAAGGTATAAATAATCCTTCATTGGGTTTGGACGACCATAATTTCCCTGGGTAAGATTGGTTGCCTTCTTTAATAGAGAATCACTGCCTTTTGTAATAAAGAATTCATAACCCTTATCAATGAAGGAGAAGTAATCTTTCATCTCAAGATGAGAAAACCCTGTTCCATTACGATAATATTCAAAAATGAAAGTGGTATCCCAAGGGGTCAGGTAGCGAATTCCAAGCAAATAGCTCTTTGCATCAAATTTTGATTCGGAAATGTTCCCCTGACTATCCGTCACCTTCTTCGTCTGATTATTAATAAAGGCGAATTCTCCATGGATTTCAAAATTTGAAGTAATGTTTCTTGAAAAATCGATACCAAAACGATTCGTCTTACTCCCTCCGGTCAACCCAATAAGGTCGATATCCGTATCATAAAGGAGAAAATAGAGTTTTACAGCGAAGTTAAGCCGATTCATCTTCCCGAAGTCTTCATTGATATGCTCATACACTGGTAATATAATCGGAGTAATGGAAAATGTTTTTAAAGGGCCATTAAAACTTTTTATATAATCGGCTGAAGCTGTAATAAATCCTTCCAGGGCAAGTTCGGGGTCGTCTGGATCCTTGGGCCTGCTAATAAATCCCACGGGGTTAAAGGCATATCCTTTGCCCCAGAGGAGGGTCTGCTTTCCAAATTTGAAGCTAAGAGAGTCCGAGGGTTTTAGAGAAAGATAGCCTTCATAGATCATCCTTTTTGTCTCATTATGGTCCCAGCCAAGATAAGAATATTGCAAATCGAAATTGGTCTTGACGAACAGACGCGCAATCCCTTTTTCATAGCTTCCTTCGATCTGGAGTTTGCCATTGTATTCCTCAATAGTTTTTCCTTCATCTCGGTTATAAAATCTTAGTTGGTATAGGGCAGAATCCCTGTCAAGAATAAAAAGAACAGGTCTGAGTTCAACATAACCACCGAGGTGGTAGGGCTTTTTCTCTATTTCGGAGGGTTCAAATTTATACTCTCCTTCTCCTAACGCCACGGAGCTTAATAAAATAACCATCCATATAGCCCTAAAAAGAACCCGTATCACTTTACACCTTAATACCTACTACCTTTCACCTTTCACCTTCTTATCGACTCCATATTGGGCATAAAAGTAAGAGTAAAGACCTCGTCTTTAAACTCTCTTTTTTTCAGATTTGCAATGATGATAATAGATTTATAACCCCTATAGAGCGGACTATCCGTTTCAATAACAGATGGCCTGATAATCCCTCCCCCAAAATCTTTAATCTCTTTAAAATAGAGGGTTTTGATGAGCATGTCCGCTTCAGTCCGACATTCAATCTTTGTGGGTATTTTCTTATTTTTGTCAGCCCATAGTTTAAGTCTATCGTAGGCGACGGTTTTTGTCTTGGCCTTGAGATGGAGAAGATATTCATTCCCTTGTTCCTCGATTTTTTCGACATCATATTCATCTGCATAGTCAAGCTGCATGATATCCGAGTTGTTGAAAATACCTCCTACTACCGATTGAAGGCTTGTGATACGGACAGGCTTACCTACATTGGGAATGTAAAGCCACATATTGTCTCCAAGCCTCAAGGTACTTCGCCCCTTCTCACTTGCTGGCGATAAAAATAAGGCCGCAACCTTATCCTTTCCTTTTTTAACGGTAAAAAGAACATACTCCTTCTTTTTCCCGTCAGGCTCAATGTTAATAAGCTTTCTGTAAAGTTCATAGGATTCAGGATTGAGATTTCGATCAATTTGTTTCAATAGTTGAGTGCCATCAATGGCATAGACCGGAATAGCAAGTAACAGTGCAAACAAACAAATCAATAATTTCTTCATATCCACCCTCTCTTTCTTAACCCCACCATACCTCCCCTTAAATTAAGGGGAGGTTAGGAGGAAATTATACATGCCTCAATGCCTTAATCGGCTCCATCCTTGAAGCCTTAAAAGCTGGCTGTAGGCTAGCGATCATCGAAATAACGATAACGATAAGAGAAACCACCAGCATATCCATTGGAGTCACTTTTGCTGAGAGAATCAATCCAGTCTGCCTTCCAAAACTAAAAGTAATCTTAGAAACATTGATAACAGCAATAATAATGATTCCAAGAATATTTCCTGAGATGACTCCTAAGAGTCCAAGGGAGAATCCTTCCATGACAAATAGGGAAAGGATTTTCCCAGGCAGGGTTCCAATGGCGGCAATCGTTCCGATCTCCCTGATACGTTCATAAACAGCCATGATCATCACGTTCATGATACTGATTAAAACAATGGCAATCAGCATCAATTTAATAAAGAAGGCCATAAGATCGATCATCCTTGCAATGTTATAGAAGGGAGAGAGTTTTTCCCAGGTGTGGACCTCAAACATAGGTTTCCCTTGCTTGGTGAGTTCGCCAGAAAGGATTCCCTCAAGCTTATTGTTGAAGCTTTGGAGACGACCAAAGTCTTTTAACCGGATGGCCACCTCGCTTACCTCCATCTCCTCCATTCTCAAAACCTCCATCGCATCCTCAATATGGATATAGCCATCCCTTCCCCCTGGACCTGTAACACTCTCAAGGATCCCTGCAACCTTAAACTGTTTTCCGTTGACAGAGCCATCCTTATTCGTTGCAATGATGACCACGGTGTCCCCAATATTAACCTTCATGCTCTTTGCCATGAGTTCAGGAATCCAGATCTCTCCTTTTTCGAGGGGTTTTCCCCCGCCATTAGTTACCCTCGAAGGAAGAAGGGGAACTGTTTTCAATTCCCGATCCGGATAGACTCCATTGAGCCTGATATTGGTTGTCTCAACAAAAGTACTAAACATCCCTCCAAATTTAATTCTTGGAGAATAGGCCTCTATCTCGGGTTGTTGGTTAAGAATTCCTTCCAGTTTCTTATAAGCTGGAAGTCTAAGATTCATGTTGAGAGGAAGATTATCAATGGAAGCCAAGTAGCCCTTTCGATGGACCTGGAGATGACCCAACATCGAATCAGTCATCTGGCCGATCATCATGTTCTTAAAAGAACCTGTGACAGAAATAAAGAGCAAAACGAACACAACCCCAAGTGTGATAAGAGAGGCTGTAAGAAGTGTTCTTCGTTTATATCTCTTAAGATTTCTAAAGGCGATTTTAAATAGATTACCCATTTTTCTCTCCTCCTTTGGTCTGTTTTCCAACTATTTCCCCATCTTCTAAACTGTAAATAATCTCTGCCTCCCCCACGATTTTTTGGTCATGGGTGGAGAAGATGAAAGTGGTTTGAAACTCATTCCTCATTTTTTTCATCGACTCAAGGACCAGAAATGCAGTCTTATGGTCGAGATTAGCAGTGGGTTCATCGGCCAGGACAAGTTTTGGATTTGTGACCAAGGCCCTCGCAATGGCCACCCTCTGCTTCTGTCCCCCAGATATCTGGTCAGGATATTTATCTTTCTGATCAGCCATTCCGACTGCCTCAAGAAGTGTCATAACCCTCCTTTTCCTTTCAGTCGAAGGAACATTCTGAACCATAATCAGAGGGTATTCGATATTTTCATAAACTGTAAGAACGGGAATCAAATTAAAGTCCTGAAAAATGAAACCAATGTTTTCTCCCCGGAACTTAGCACTCTGTTTCCGGTCAAGATGCAAAACATCAGTGCCCGCAACTTCGAGTTTTCCTTCCGTGGGTTTATCGAGGCATCCAATCAGATTAAGGAGCGTTGTCTTACCGCTCCCGGAAGGACCGACAAAGGAAACAAAAGAGGCGGGTTCGATTTCAAAACTCACTCCATTGAGTGCCCTGATCGAAATTTCCCCGACCTGATAATCTTTGCTTACCTTCGTCGCCACGACACTGTAAATTTTTGTAATATTCTCTGCCACAACCAGTCCCATCATTTTCTCCTTTCTATATGTTGATTCATAT
>Ga0209102_1001452_pt1 | contig 12254 bp, 11 predicted proteins | sample ConPoolayeHmetaG_FD_185483 | JGI IMG/M metagenome (GOLD analysis project Ga0209102, IMG submission 185483) | Hot spring microbial mat communities from California, USA to study Microbial Dark Matter (Phase II) - Cone Pool mat layer H metaG... ... | reverse complement strand
CCTGGTTGTTCCAAGCGGCCTCCCAGCCTGGGGCAGGCTGATCATAATCGTCAACGGCGAGCATGTTGAAACAGTCTACGGGGATGAGGCGGGCGTGGGCGTAGACGTTACGCGTCTAGTGAAGCCTGGTGTCAACGAGGTGATCATTATTCTCGAGAACTTTCCGGACGCTGGGGCGTGGAGAGACCCGTGTCTAAGAACGTATGACGCTGCGCTGGAGGATGGCTGGAGGGTTTGCCTGGGGCTGAACGGGGAGGCGGAGGGCTGGTTTAAACCGGGTTTCGACGACTCGGAGTGGAGCACGGTCAGCCTCAGGGAAGCGTTGAACAAGAGGGGCGTAATATGGCTTAGGAGAAGGTTTACCCGCAGTGTTGACGGGGAAACTGTTTCACCGCTCATGCTTAGGCTTACCGGCGTCGGGTCCAAGTGTAAAATATTCTTAAACGGTGAGCTGGTGGGCAGATACATGGATAAGGGGCCTCAGAGAGACTTCTACCTGCCTGAGCCCTTCCTCAAGGGTGAGAACCTGCTTGCACTGGCTGTTGAAAACTACGGGGAGCCTGTTGAAAACCCGAGTGTCCAGCTTCTCCCCTTCTACGTTGCCAGAAGAATGAGGGTTAGCATAGGCTTCTGAAACCCTGGGCGCGTGCGCGACCCGTTTAACCCTTTCCCCCGACTGGACTTGAAAACGGCTTTAAACATCCGGATGAACTTTCTGAAACTTTTCTGAACAGTTTAGAACGATTGCCGGAACCCTGTTGAAGCAACGATTATAAAAAGTTAAATCATTGAAGATATTAACCTTATATCCGGCTTCCCCCTGTGGGAACACGGGTTGAAGACATGGGCGTGAAAAAGCCATTGCCAAACCAGTTGGAAGGAGGCTGGGGAATGTGAATAAACGCCAGCTGATAGGGGCGGCGGTTTTCGTAATGGCGCTGGAGGGGATAATCGCGTACGGAATAATGGTTTACTACTATCCCATCCCGGTTCTCCAGCTCTCCGTCTTCATAATTGTTTCAATCATGCTCGGGTTGGCGGCGTGGATCGGCTACAGCATGATGACGAGCAAGCCTGAGGAGAAGGAGGAAGGAGAAAAGGGGAGGGGAACAGGGGAGACGGGTGGGAGAGTGGAGAGGAAGCCCCCGGGTAGAGACTAGGGTTTTCAGCGATTCTAGCCGGCTTGGAAACCGGTTTCAGCGGAGGCAATGCCGCTGTCAGCATGCACTTTAAAGCTTCTGGAAGCGTTCAGCGTGAAGACGCTTCTGAAAGAACCGTCGGCGAGCGTTCTCACAACCCCCTTCCAGACCGTCACGCCGCCCTGGTCTAAAACCTCTATCGCGACAAACTGGTTTGGAACAGGGTCGAAACCATAGGTGAGCCTATCCGTCACCACGACAGTATTGTTCGCCAACAGCTCAGCCCTGACGCTTAGCCTAGGCTTGAAAAACTCCAGTGTGAAGAGGGCGAGGAGAAAGAGGAGAGCGATGGAGAGCGAGACCAGGGTGACGTGCTTTAAACTAGTCTCTTCAACGGTTTTCCACTGTTTGAGGCTGCACGCCTTCTAGGCACTAGTCCCCCACTGTTCCCCGGTGTTTTAAGAGGGCGGTGGCGGAGGAGTCTCCTCCTTACCCTCTTCTTTCGTCTCCTTCTCTATCTCCTTCTCAATCTCTTCAATAGGCTTAGGCGGCGGAGTGGTTGCTAGAGTATAGCCTATCCAGCCTAGTATGAAGAGCACGAAGCCGACTGCGACGAATGCTGTGAGCTGAATGATGAATTGCCACCATGTTGAGAGGAAGACGAGCCAGAAGTAGAGTATTACTCCTACTATCGAAGCCAGCAGCAGCACCGCTCCAATACCCTGATCCTTGTTCATCGGTTAGAGGATAATGTTCAAAAATATAAGTTTTACTGTGGTTTAACTCTTACTGCTGCTTAGCGCGCGGCGCGCTCAGTTAATCCCCGTTGTACAACAAGGATCTTTTTAAAATGCTCGAATTTAAACATCTTTACAAGGAAAAATTTTATATCTTATTCCGGTGGCATTTAGATAGAGAAATAATGAGGAAAGCGGCATTCGACAAGTTAAAACCGCTTTCACATAAGAACCTTCTAGCCATTAGGCTGAAAGCCTATAGGAACGGGGGCTGGAGGAGGCTCAGGGGGTTTGAGAAGGCTTTGTTCAAAGCCAGTCTTGAGCTAGCCAAGCTTAGGGGAAGAATAGTGAACCCCTCGCTGATTAAAGCCGTTGAAAACATTGTTTCAAAGCTTCTCCAAACCCCCGCGGAGAAGATTCTCCAGCTCGGGAGGAGACATGCCTCCCGCCTTCTCGAGCTCTATGAGGAGAACAGGGTCTTAAAATGGGCCCCCAGCATTAGAAACTGGCTGAAAGACCCTGAATACCTGTTCTGGCTCGGGGTCAGCCAAAACACCCTGAGAAGCGTAGGATACGTGTAAAAAGAATCTAAATGTTTACAAAACTGGTTGGCGTGCACTGTACCCCTTTATACTGAAACGCTTAAACAGCAGTGTCCCGGGTAAAAGTGACGGAGGATAGTTAGATGCAGGTGGATAAGGGGAGAGTCACTATAGTGCTCCCAGCCCTGAATGAGGAGGCGGCAATAGGCATCGTCATAGACGAGCTGGTTGAAGAGGGCTACTCTAACATCCTCTTGGTGGACGGCTATTCGAAGGACAACACGGTTAGGATAGCCCTCGAGAAGGGTGTTAGAGTAGTCTACCAGCATGGGAGGGGGAAAGCCGGGGCTGTTAAGACTGGGATCGAGCACGTTGAAACACCATACCTCCTGGTCATGGATGCGGACCATACCTACGATCCCAAGGACATATGGAGGTTCCTGGAACACGCTGACGATTATGACGAGATAATAGGCGTCAGAATGAACAGGGAGAACATCCCGCTTCTGAACAGGCTTGGAAACTGGACCATTACCAGGGTCTTCAACATCCTCATGGGCACTAGGCTGAGCGATATATGCTCAGGAATATACCTTCTTAAGACTGAGAAGGCGAGGAAGCTGGATATAGAGTCAGCAAGCTTCGACATAGAGGTGGAGATAGCAACACAGCTTGCGGCGAACGGCGAGGTCACGGAGGTTCCTGTGAACTACAGGAGGAGAATAGGGAAGCAGAAGCTATCCTCTCTGAAACACGGGGCTAGAATACTCTCAACGATAATCAGCCTCGCGAGGATATACAACCCCGCCTTCCTCTTCGCAATTATAACGGCGTTATCCCTAATACCCGGGGGAATAATATACCTGTGGGTCTTCTACAGGTTCATGCTTTACGGAATATGGCACTCCGGCTGGGCTTTGCTGGGCACGGCGCTTATAATTCTCGGAGGACAGGGGCTAGTGCTCTCGACAGTAGCGTTGATGCTGAAGAGAATGGAGAAGAGGATAGCTAAAATGCTTGCGAAGCGTCGTTGAACCCAATGAGCTTCCTCTGGGCGTTTCTAACCAGAGTCAGGCTTGTCCTCGCGCTAGCGGCGTTAGCCTTCTCAGCCTCAATGGTAAGCCTGGCTTTGAAAAGCGGTTTTCAATGGGGATACGTATACGGCGGCTTCCAATGGTGGGTCGTCTGCGACTACACGGCTTGGCTTGCAACCCTCCTGGCTTGCTTCGCAGCCTATCTGGACTTGAAAGCATTCTGGGGTAACTCCAGTTATGCTTCAACAATACTGCTGAGCCTAGTCGGCTTCACAACCATCGTTTTCGGAAGACTCGCCTCCATATGCTTAAACGCGTCCACCACTATCCCAGAATACGTTGGCCCACTGCTAGGCTCATACTATACTCGCGAAGGCTTTTTCTGCGCAGCAGCCTGCCTAGTTTCAGGCTCGACACTCACCACAATAGGCCTTTTCATACATGCAGTCGTAGGCAAACCGGTCGTCTTCAGACAGTCTGAAACGCCTGCGGAACTCTTTGAAAAACAGTGGCTCAAGCTTTTAAAAACGTGGGAAAGCTGTTGGAGCCGCCCCGGAACATATCTTGCAGCCGCCTTCCTAATAGGGTTTATCCATAGGCTAATCCCGGAAATCCTATGGTGGCCCCTGCCAGTGGGCTCAGACACCGTCGAGTATATTGCTCACCTCGCGGATTTCGCCGTAAGCCTAGATCCATTCAAATCCTACTACTGGATGGGGACAATGAGAAACTGCCCGCCCCTGCTCAACATCATCCTGCTACCGGTCTCAGCAATCGCAGGAGCATGGAACGCTCTAAAAATATACCCGCCAGTAGCCTACGGGATGCTAACGCTCTCCTCCGCCCTACTCGCCAGGAAAGCATACGGTCTTAACACGCCCAGCTCATTCCTCGCATCGATGATCACAGCGTTCTACGTGCTCAACCTTAGAATATCAGAAGAGTATCAACGCCAGCTCTTAGGCTCAGTATTCATGCTTCTAACTCTGGTTGCCCTAGAGTCTTGGAGGAAGCTGGACGCTAGGAAAGCGTTAAGCATAGCAGTGTTGATAGTGTGCTCAGCCCTAAGCCACGAGGTGACAGCACTCTTCTCGGCGGCGGTCTCCCTAGTTCTAACCCTCAAGTCAATAGGAGGCAGGGATTACAGGGGCTTGACGGTGGGCCTAATCGGGTTGGCGGCTTCAGCCATGCTTGAAACATGGTATTGGAAAGAACCCTATGCTCCGAACCCGGTCTTCGGCATCGTCCCCGCAGGCCTAGTCGCATACTCGGATGATGCTTCACCCATGGTTATGAGCTACCTGCTAGCCGGATACGGCTTAACCCTGCCCTTCGCAATGGCAGCACTGCTCCAGCAAAAGGAGGGGGTGACATACACTAAGGCCGGGCTCGCCGCGTTGATGCTCGCAGGCATCTCGCCCATGCTTGCACCCTATACTGCTGTGGCAACATGGTACAGGTTCTTAATCGGGACAGCACCCATAGTGTCAACACTAGCAGCCACAGGCATTTGCAGGATGAGCAGGGATAAAAGGTTCCACGCTGCCTACCTAATACTACTGATGATACCTGGATTAGCATTCACCTATAGCATATGTACACTGTCAAGGTTCGCCGGAGCGCTGAGAGAGTTCGCGAGTGGCTTCACACCCTCCCCTTCAAGCATAGAATTAGTCGACGATTTAAAAAGGCTCGCAGAATGGCTAGGCGCCAAAAATCTGAATGGAACAATAGTGGTTGACTCAAGCATAGCAAACTGGATTCACATCGTGGTGAGAAACCCTACGCCAAGCAACCTTATAAGGGTCGACGGTAGTTTGACAAGCGGAACACTGGAGGCTCTTCTCGGGGAAGAACAGGAGCAAAGGCTCTACGCAGTAACGACGGAAAACCTGACGGCGAACAGCCGGCTGCAAGTGGAGAAGCTCCGGGACGGAATATACAAGGTATACCTAGTTGAAAACAATAAGCCTTAAGGGAATGGTTTAAACAATCCTGGCGTGAGCGCGCGAGACGCTGGAACAGACCTACGTTAACTGTGAAAGACAGGTGAGGCGCACGCTGGATGCTCAGGCTCGAGACCCTCTTCAGGCTTAGGTTTCTCCTCCCAGCCGTCGCCCTGGCGGTTGTGCTTTCCTCAGTCAGGCTCCTGGTGGAGAGCGGCTTCGAGAACTGGGTTGCCTACGACTACTCCGTCTGGCTGGCTGTCCTTCTGGTTTGCCTAGGGGTCTACTTGGACCACCGGCTTCAGGCTTGGAGGTTCAGCTGCCTCTCAACACTCCTCGTGGGCCTTTGCGGTGCTGTAGTGGCTGCTGCCGGGAGGGTTGTCTCCCTCCTGTTGAACCAGACCATCTACTTCCCCTACAGGCTGATGCCGCTCTTCGGCTCCTCCTACTGCTACTACAGCTTCTTAGCATCCCTGCTCTCGATCGCTCCAGGGTCGATCCTTGCGTTCATCGCCCTCGCGTTGCATTCTATCCTCGGCAGGCCGATCGTTTTCCACGCTTCCAAATCTTTTGGTTGCACCGTTGAGGCTGCGCGGGATGCGTTGCTCCGGGCGTGGGGGAGGTTTTGGAGCCACGGGTGGCTTTACCTGCCTGCAGCCTTCCTATTCGGGTTCGCCTATAGGTTTCTCCCCGAGCTTGTTTGGTGGCCTTGGCCCTTAGGGTGGGACACCGTGGAGTACATGGCCCACCTGATGGATTTCCTGGAGAGGCTTAACCCCTTCGTGGGCTACCACTGGATGGGCGGCGTGAGGAACTGCCCGCCACTGCTGAACATGCTCCTCGCACCGTTCGGCTGCGCGTTCGGTGCTTGGCTAACCTTCAAGCTTTACCCCCCAGTTGCCTACGGCCTCCTCTCCCTCTCGTCTGCCCTAGCGGCTAGGAGGGTCTTCGGGCTGGGCGGCTACGGAGCCTTCTTCACCTCGGCCGTGACGGTGCTTTTCGTGCTCAACCTGAGGATATCTTGGGACTACCAGAGGCAGCTCCTCGGCTCGGTGTTCATGATTCTCTCCCTAGCCCTCCTGGACTCCCGCGGCGGGTGTAGGGGTTGGAGTAACGCCTTATCAGCCCTGCTCTTGGCGTGTTGCGCCTTAAGCCACGAGGTGACAGGCTTCTTCTCCGTTGTCGCCTCGGCCCTGCTAGCCTTCAAGTCCGCTAGGGAAAGGGATCAGAGGGGGCTCGCAGCAGGCCTAGCGTCGCTGGCCGTATCGGTCGCCTTGGAGGCGTGGTACTGGAGGAGGCCCTACACGCCCAACGCCTACCTCGGGGTTGTGCCTGTGGGCGTGGTCTCCTACTCCCCCCAGGTGACGCCTGCCGTCCTCAGCTACCTCATAGCTGGGTTTGGGCTTGTGCTCCCTTTCGCGGTGGTCGCCCTCCTCGACAAGGGTTCCCCAAGGGTCTTCTCGAAGATCGGGTTGACCTCCCTCGTGGCTGCCGGCGTATCACCCATGATCGCCCCCTACACGTCCGCGGCGACATGGTACAGGTTCCTAGTGGGGGCCGCACCTATTGCCTCCACGCTTGCCGGCTCATGGATCGCCAAGGCGGTTGGGGACAAGAGGTTCCACGCAACCTTCATTGTTCTGCTCCTAGCGTTAGCGTTCCCATACGCCTACGGGGTGGATGACACGTCTCGCTTCACGTCGGCCCTAACCGAGTTCCCCAGGGCCCTAGTCCCCTCGCCTATGGACACTGCCTCGCTTATGGACTTGAAGGAGCTCTCCGAGTGGTTTGAGAGGGAGAGACCTGGCTCCACGATAATAGCCGAGTCAGGGGCGGCTAGGTGGGTACACCTTTCGGTGAGGAACCCTGGGCCAAACAAGCTTTTATGGTTATGGGTGTCTCGGGTCTCGGGCTCCTCTGTCAAATCGCTCATGGAGGAAATTAGGCTGGAAAGGGTCTACGTGGTGTGCGCGTACAACCTCAGCCTCAACGTTGAAGGCCTAAGGGTCGAGAAGCTTAGAGAAGGGGCGTTCAGAGTGTACCTCGTCAGGAGGGTCGAGGGCCCTTAACGGTCCTGGGGGAAGCCAGCGCGCTTAACCGTGAATACATCGAGAAATCTGCGTTGGGTTTGTCTGTCTTGGCCGATGCTCATGTGCTTCCGTTCAGGAGTTCATGCTTCGACACCGTCCTGATAGTGGAGGTCCTTAAGCACCTGCCACGTGAAATCGAGGGTCGCGTTAACAGATAGTGGTGGGGTGCAGGAAGAAGCGTTCACATTGAGGGTTCCCGCTGTGATCTTGAGGTATAATACTGAGAGGCCTGAAACCACAATGTTTCATGTTAATGTGCTTGCCGGGGCAGACAAAGATAGAATTGTTAAGCTGGCCCTGACGCAGGCTGAAAGGTCTGAAGAAATAAGAGGATTAAGCTTCGAGAACCCCTTTGTAGATGGTTCTGCAGGCAAGCGCATAGCTCAAATACTGAAAGAAGCCGTAGAGAATGGTCTGGCTATAAAGGAGCCGTATTTAAGAGAGACGCTGGCAACGGAATATAGGCTTCTGGAAGAGGGTGGCCTAGAAAGCCCATCTTTATTTGATTTGCTTGTAACTTTTAATGAAGATGGAAGGCCTGCGCTGCCTAAAGGGAATACATTGAGGTTTCTCGCTGGGGTTAAGGGCAGATTTAATGATAAGGGTTCTCCTTATTCCAAGCAGTGACTATCTGGGCCACCCGTTCCCTCAAAGGCACAACCAGATATTCGAGAGGATCCACGACGGCAGAAACTTTGAAGTCCACGTCGTCCGGTTTAACATATTTGGGAAAGTCAAATTATCCAGCAAATGCGTTATACACGATTTCCCTTTAGAGTTTAATACAAGCAGAACCTCGGTGTATTATCTGTTAAATGCTGTGAATCATCTCAAAGAGATTTTAAAAATCGTTAGGCGTGAGTCAATCGATATCGTTATCGCTGGAAACCTTCTCCCCCCTTTTTTGCTCGAACTTTGTAAGAGGATTTCGCGTTTAAAAATACCATTCATATTTGATTTGCAGGATTACTATCCGACTTCTGCGGCTGGCTACATATGCAACGTTCACGGCTCATCCGGAACAGTTGTCAAAGGAGTCTTCGAAAGTATGACTCAAGCCTTACTCAGGATGGCTGACGCTGTAACCGTGCCTGGTTTTGCGCTTGCCATGTATGCGCGTGCTGCACGGGAAAAAGCGGGTTCTGGGCAAATTTATCTGGTTCCAAACGGGATTTCAGAACACTTCCTTAAGCCGTGTGATGGAAGCCAGATAAGGAAGAAATTCGGGTATGATGAAGGAGACTTGGTTGTGGGTTACGTCGGCAGCATCGAGTTCTGGCTTGACATGAAAACCCTGATCAGGGCTTTGTCTAAGGCTTATCGAGGAGGGCTTAGGGTTAGGTTTATGCTGGTTGGTGGGCGGCTGCAAACAGCCTACTTTAAAAACACTATGAATTGGATAAAGGATGAGGGGATAGAGCATATAACCGATTGGTTTGGTTTCGTGGGGCATGAGAAGGTTCCTGAATATGTTGCGGCAATGGATGTGGGCACAATACCCTTTGACGTAAAGAACCCTACCGCTTACTATGCAGCTCCAAACAAGTTGTGGGAATACCTATCACAGGGAGTAAACGTGGTTTCAACGCCCATACCTGAAGCACTAGCATATAGCAGCCTACTAAATATAGCTGGAAGCGAGGATGAATATGTAACTGCGCTGAACAAAGCTGAAAGAGAAAAGAATATGAGAAATCACGGCCAGAATGAGGTCAGGGCGTATTTAAAGAAGCGAGCGTGGAGTGCTAGTGCGGAGAAAGTCAGAGGAATAATGTACGGTTTGGTGCGTGGTAAATGAGGGTGATGTTTGTAGTTTCGCATTACTACCCTTATACTGGTGGCGTTGAATACGTTGTTAAGTCCGTGGCTGAGGAGCTCATTAAAAAGGGGCACAATGTAACCGTGCTATGTGGAGAGTCGAGCATCGATAATACTAGGGAGGAATGGATTAATGGTGTCCGTGTGTTTAGGTGGCCCGTCAGGGCTCCTGGAGACGCATACCATATTCCGAGAATGAGGGGCAAGCTGAAAAGCTGGCTTTTGAACGCCGTAAAAGGATGCGATGTTGTTCACTTTCACAGCATCCATAGCGTGTTGACAGTATATTCTCTAGACGCGTTGAAGGACTGCGAAGTACGCAAGGTCTTAACGCCTCACTATCACGGTACTGGGCACACTGCGTTTAGGAGGCTTTTGTGGCAGGCATGGAGGGGTTATGTTAAGAGGGCGTTGGATTCTGTTGACTTGGTTCACACGGTTTCCGATCTGGAGTCGAAGCTCATGCTCAAGGACTTCAACGTCGAGTCCGTGACCATAGGGCATGGTGTCGAGGAATGGCTCTCTGAGATTGATTGGTCGCCATCAAACTACGTGATGTACAGCGGTAGGATTGAGAGGTATAAGAACATCCACAGGCTTGCAAACATCGTGAAAATACTTAATGATATTGGGTTAGACTTAGAGTTGAAGATCTTTGGAAGCGGCTCCTATACTGGCAGGCTGGCGAAGCATCTTAAAAGAATAAATATAAAATATGAAATATTGCCTCCGCAACCATATAGGGAATACATTGCCAACCTTGCTAGAGCCTATTTCCTAGGGCTGCTCTCAGAGAAAGAAGCATTCGGACAGGTAGTCAATGAAGCGAATGCCATAGGAGTGCCAGTAGTCATAGTCGAACCCTGGGGCCGAGGCTTCTCGGAGAGAAGCAGAACTTTAATAACGCAACTCCATAAAAGCGATTTGACACTGGCTCAGGAAATAGTTGCTTTTTTAAACGAGGCTAGAAGCCAGCCTAGGTCAGAAGTTCCAAGCTGGAGTCAAATAGTTGATACTTACATTAAAAAGTTTTATTATCCATAAGGGGATTGGAAATTTATATTCCCCTATTGAAGCGTTAACAATAAAACATATCAGGCCGCGAAAACAATTTAGGAATAGAATTCATAACTATTCTAGATAGGCGTATCGCATAGGCGAGATTACAGGTAAGGAGCCGCTTTTTAAAGCTCTAGTCGTCAGGCGAGACGGACGAATGAAAAAGTTATAGTAGGGTACACTATAAGTGCAACTTAGCATGCGCGCCATATGGAGAGAATTCGGCAGAAATTATTATGAAAAGTACTTTAAGATTAAATCGTTGTATTCGTTTGAAACCAGGTATCTAAGAAAAAAGAGAGAAACAGGAAAGCTTCTGGATGTAGGATGCGGAATAGGTAATTATCTGCTTTATGTCGAAAAATACTATGAAGCCTACGGGACTGATATATCCCTCTTTGCAATACAGTATGCAAAAAAGAACCTCGAAAAGGCTATTCTTATAATATCATCTGCAAATGATCTCCCTTTTCACGATAATTCGTTTGACATTGCGACGTGTTTTGATGTCTTAGAGCATATGAAGGATCCACAGGGTGTGTTGAAAGAGATTCATCGAGTATTAAAACAAGCAGGACTACTAATGGTAAGAGTTCCGAACACTGCCTCCATAGGTAAAAATCTTAAAAAGGCGAATTGGTACGGTTTTAGAGACAAGACTCATATTTCCCTGCTTTCCAATGAGGAGTGGATTGAATTCATAGAGAGAACAGGTTTCAGCACTGTCGAGGTGTTTTATGATGGATTATGGGATACTCCTTATTTTGACAAAATCCCTGGAACAATCCAAAGTTTTTTAATTAAAATTCCATCAGTATCGCTTTTTCAGATGGGAATTAGGTTTCCAAAAACGTTAGGGGAGAATCTACACGTGGTGGCTGTTAAAAAATAAGGGTGATTGAAATGCATAAAAGTTTAAAGAATATAGGTCTATTGACCCTTGGGTGCCTGCGAGGACGGTTGGCGCGCGCTAATATTCTTAATAGAAATTTCTAGTGAGGTATCTACTATCTCTATAGCTGTTACGTGTTTCTTGCCAACCGCATAAGTAGCCTTTACAATCCATAAGAATTTGGAAAAATGTTTTAAGGCCAACCTTACTGTCCACAGGTAGACCTGCGAAACCACTTCTGAAACAGCGTCTCCTAAAGACTAGGAAGCCTATTATAAGGCGATGAGCCTCCTGCCATCAATCCTAGAATGCTTGTGAACTGTACTCGCGACTCAGCCTCCGCAAGCCTCGACTGGGTTAACGCGCGCCACGCGGCTCAGCTGGAAACCGGGAAAAAACAAACGGTTTAACGCTGTCTTAAGGCTACTCTGGTGGAAGCGGGAACCTGGCTCCGGGGCGCCTCCTGAAAGCTAAGTATCCTATTATCAGGCCTATCAGCACCCCTGCGACCAGGCCCAGAATGCTTGTGAACTGGACTCGCGACTCAGCCTCGGAAACCTTAGACTGTGTTTCAGCAAGCTGCTTCTCAAGGCTTGAAATCCTGGACTCGGCGCTCGCCAAACCGGATTGAAGCTCCGCAATAGTCTTCTGAAGGTCTGACACGGTTTTCCCACAGGCCTCAAGCTGGCTCTCCTTCTCTCCTAGCTGCTTCTCCAGGGTTCTCAGCCGGCTGAGCATGTTGACAATATCCTCAGGGGTAACGGGTTCAGCCATCACAAGGACCCTGGAGGATTCTGCTGAAGCAGGAGTGTAAGCCGGGTCGCCTACCCAGTCGACCCTAAACCTGTACTCCCCTGTTTCGCTCGGCTTGAAGACTATTGCTAGAACACCGTTTGAACCTGTTTCGAAGGAGCCTATGGTTGTCCAAGTCCCAGTCCTGTTCGAGATGTACGCGACCACCAGATACCTGTTGGCGAGAGGCGGGGTGGTGGTGACG
>Ga0209102_1001449_pt1 | contig 12282 bp, 5 predicted proteins | sample ConPoolayeHmetaG_FD_185483 | JGI IMG/M metagenome (GOLD analysis project Ga0209102, IMG submission 185483) | Hot spring microbial mat communities from California, USA to study Microbial Dark Matter (Phase II) - Cone Pool mat layer H metaG... ... | reverse complement strand
TGGTCCACCCGGAAGGTAGTCAGGAAATCGTCCACCTCCTGGTTCCACTCCTCCTCTGGCGCCTTGACCATACGTTCCCGTGCTCTCCACATGTTGCGCGCCGCCTCAACCCACTGCCGAGTCAGGGCAAGCGCAGCATGAGGCCCCGCCAGCTTTTCCGGGTCTGCCTTTGCCAAGTCCTCCAGCCCGCGGATACCGCGTTCATCGTAGAGGAACCGGCAGCGCGCCCGGCCGAGTTGGGGAATGCGAAGCGCCGCCAACGGGATCAGCTCAGGTGCAACACCATACTGGAGGCAGCCGCGCGTCACGCGACAAACCTCGTCGACCTCCGGCTTGCCCAGCCCAGCGGCGATCTCCCCGTAGAGAGTAGCAAGTTGGCCCAACTCCTCAATGCCCCGCTCGAGATCACCCCGATATCTTTCAGGCAACTTGATCCGCTTGACATCAATTTCCGAGAGCCAGGGCTCAATGGCACGGAGCCACTTGTCCCGCTTGGTCTCTTCCGCAAAGTAGTCTTCCACCACCCAACCCGCGATGTCCCTTGGGGAGGGAATGCCGCGAAACTCCCGGATTCGGTCGTGTGCTGTCCGGATAAGCAGCAAGTCAAGGCTTGAGTTCGCGGCCAGAGCACCGACCGGAGTGGCCCTGAAGCCTCCTGGGACAGATTCAAGGAGATTCCAGGAACGCAGCAGGCCTACCGCCTCCCGGATTTTCGTGCCCAGGTCTAGCGTTCGACGGAATCGGTGGGCGCATGCGTACAGCGCGCGGCTTCGAATCTCTCCCTCCACGCCATGCCCGAAAAGCAGATGATGAATCGCCAGCGCCAGGTGCTTGCATACGTCCTGGCGGTAGTACTGAGCTCTTGCCGGACAGTCGCAGTGCTCGCCGCTGAAGCGCAAACTGAAGTTATACCTCTTCGGGCCGGAGATCACGGTACCGGCCACGCCGTCGGCCACCTCCCACGCGCGCTCAACACGCATGTCTGGGGTGACCCTGGAGAACGACGGAAGGTCTTCCATGATGTCCGCGCGTAGGGGTCGTTCGAAGTCTATGTCGGAAGGTTGTTCGTGATACCAGAGGGTCTGCCGGACTGCATCGGCAAGATCAGAAATGGTCACCTCGCCGCGATCAGCCGTCACGGCCAGCAGGAAGCGCATCAACGAGTCGAAGGAGTCAGGCAGACGGCTGTTGACAGGGTTCCCCTGTCCGTCCCGGATGGCCACCTGGAGTTCGGCCAGGTCCTCCTTCTGCAGACGCCCCTTCTCGACCAGGGCCACGCCGCGGCCGCCCTCTACCTGGCCGGGACGGCCCGCCCGTCCGAGCATGTTCAGGAGTTCACCCGTGGATAGCATCACTGGCTGCGGAAAGCCACGAACGAACTCGGTCCGGAAAACGTCCCGCACCACTACGAGGCGCGCGGGCAGGTTCACGCCGGCAGCCAGCGTAGGTGTGCAAGCGATAGCCTTCAGGTGTCGTTCCCGGAAAGCCGTCTCGACGGCAGCGCGGGATTCACGCGAAAGCCCTGCATGATGGAATGCAATGCCTCCGCCGAGTAGTTCAAGCAAGTCCTGCGCGTCCTCGTCATCCTCGGCCATGCGCGCGGCCAGGTCCCGGAGAGCGCGCTCGTCATCGTCGGTCAGGTATTCTCCAACAACCCCTTTCAGGTCTCGGGCGAGCCTTTGGGACGCTGCCTTCGAATGGCAGAAGATGACGGCCTGCTCATGCTTCTCGAGGACGGAGATCAACTCCTTAGCGAGCGCGCCGTCCACGTCGTCTGCAATCTCGCAGCGGAACTCGACTTGCACGGCCCTGTCCGTGGGCTGCCCAATGATCACTGGCACGCCGAGCCAACGGCCGAGTTCTCCGGGGTTCGATACGACTGCCGACAACGCGCAGAGCGACCTTGGGCGTTTGTGTGCCTTCATCCTGGCGATCAGCCCCTCCACGACCGGGCCTCGGGTCTGGTCAGCAACCAGGTGGACTTCGTCGGCTACGACGCGTCCGACGATCAGGTCAGGCATCCGTAGCAGCGCGGCGAACCGCTCATAGGTAGCGATCAGGATGTCTGTCTCTTGCGGATGGATGGGATCGGTGTGGTCACCAGTCGCGACTCTGACCCGTGCCTCGATACTATCCTCGGCGAGTTCGCGCCTAAAGGACTCGTACATCTCACTGGCCAGCGCGCGGTATGGGACGAGGTAAGCGTGAGTTGCAGGCTCCCCACGTGCGACGGCTCCGCGCAGGATCGCGCGCCCGATGTAGCTCTTGCCAGTCGCCGTCGGGGCAACGATCAGAGCATCACCGCTCTCGATGACCCCCGCCTTGCGGGCCTTCTCAAACAGCGGAAAGGAGCGTGTGTGCTTGTCGCTCACGTCGCCCTCCCTTCGAGCTCATCTACTACGCCTGGCTGGATCAGCAATGTGCGTGCCGGTCGTCTCCTCGCCGGTCACGGCCGCAGATTGTTAGCAGCCAGGAATTCCTCAGGCCTGTTGATGGCGTTGAAGAAAAGCGGCGTCCCAGCAAACGAGAGTGGAGAGACCGGGCCAATGGTCATGAAGGAATAGTCGCGCGATGCAGCATCGAACGACGAGTGTGGATCGCGGAAGAGTTGATACAGGTCTAGCGCCTTGCCCCTGCCGCCGACCAGTTCACGCAGGGCTTGAAACTCCGATCCCATGCTGAGGCCGAACCCGAAGAACGAGATACGTAACTGCCCGACAATCTCTCGATGCAGACTGGAAAGGGTCTGGCTGACAAACAGCCAACCGACGCCATATTTCCGCGTTGTGCGAGCGGCATCGATGAGTATCCCGCGCACGGCCTTCCGCTCCTCATTCTCAGGGGCCTCTTGTGAAGCTAAACGATGCGCCTCATCAATGAACACCGACGTATTGAGTCCCCGGTTCTCACGGTAGGAACGCTCGGCCGCGAAACGAATACCTTCCAGCACCCGCTTTATCACCAAAGCCTGAATAGTGTCGTTCCAGAATATCCCCTGCGCCCGCTCGGCCGAGAGGTCTATGATCACCAGAGGCCGGCGCTGCACCTCCAGATTGAAGACGTCGTACAACACCGCGTCCACTGTGCGCACCCCGCGACGGTCCTCGCGAAACAACTGGCTGACAGGTGCCCAATAAGCGTTGAAGAACAGATCGGGGTCGGCCTCATCATACATGGACTGGAATCGGGCGCGGGAAGCATCGCTGCGGTAGAAGACCTTCTGCGTATTCTCCTCTCCCAGAATCTGCCATGCCTGGTCGAAGCTGACCCGCTTGTGCAGATCCTTCAGGGTTACCCCCTTGCGCGGAAGCCCGTCTGCAAGCGCACCGGCTGCGAGGCTCCGGTTCTCGCCCTTGGGGATGCTGAGTTGCTCGAAAAGGGGAGATTCATAGAGAATCTGAGCGAAGGGATCCCAACGATCCAGTACAAGGTCCTGAACAGAGAGAACACTGGTCGGCTTGCCCAGCCCTTTGAGCAGCTGCTTCATCGGCAGGCGGAATTCCCCTGGCACCGTCTCGCCGCGCGCTTCTTTGGCGAATTCGCCCTGCGGGTCAATCACTAACAGGGCCATCTTGGGGTAGCGAGCATAGGCGAGCAGGATCATCTTCGCCAACACTGACTTGCCCGAGCCGGTTCGACCAAAGATCCCCAGATGATACGCCTCACCGGCCCCATCACGACCTGGGTCAAAGTGCTTGAACCAAAGCGGGAGTTTCGGCCTAGACCCGTAGACATGCCGAAGGTAGAACACCTGGTCTCGATACGGGGAGAGCAGTTCTCCAAGGACGTCGTCGTCTACGAGGTGAGTCGGGGTTCCCGTAGCAGGCACCGTCCCTAAGATGCTAGGGCGATAGCCATCTTGACCTGCCGCAAAGACTGCGCTGACCGTCATCTCTCCCAGGTGAGTGTCCTGCCGCTCGCTAACCGCATCTACTCGCCCTCGCTGCCGGATCAGGCTTCGCATGGTGGGGTCTTCGTGCCAGACGTTCTTGAGGGTCACCTCCGTTATCTGGCCCAGAGCATAGTGGCGGTGATTGTCCTGGAGGTAGCGGAACAGTGCCAGCTCCCCCACCAGTTTCCTTGTAACGGCACTGCCGAGTATCTCTAGCGCGAGTTCCCCCGTAGAGGAAGGGGAGCCGATCACTCCGATCCGTTCTGCCGCGTCAACCAATTGTTCCAGTTTGCTCGATTCCTGTGTGTCCATCTCTACGCTCCTGAATCCGTTCGGTACCCATGAAGGCTGAAATACACCTCTCCGATGTCGCCTTGATAGGTCTCCGCAATCCTCTGGCTCGTGACCTGGCGGAAGGTCGGTAATGCCCGCCATAGGTGCTTCACCATGCGGTCAGCCATGTATAGCGGGTAGGGCTCCATCATCGAGGCAGCACCGCACTGGTGCTTGACCGCGTGGATCACGGACGCTAACCGGCCTGCTGTTTGGGCCACCGTGCGGCCAGTCTCCAGCCGGAGGGCCGGCAACCAGGGATACGGACGATAATGTAACACGTGGATCTCGCCCAGCAGCCGGTATATCTCGCTTGCCAGGCCTGCCGAGCCCTCACGGTCTTCATCCCTGACTTGACCCAGGTTGAGGTGCCAGGGCTGGGCAGGTTGTTGCAGGGCGAGTGGTTGCGTGAACTCACCCGGCGCAAGAATCGTAGTCAGCATTCCCCGATCATCATAGGCTTCGGGCCACCCAGCTCTTTCCCCGACCTCGCGCCGTGTGGTGTACTTCGGCGCAGCAACCCAGCAGCGGTCCGAACGGGACGAAGCAAGCACCTCCCGGTAGGCTTCCAGATAGCCCTTAACATGGCCAATCAGGAAGGTGCCCACCTGGAGATGCTGGGATTCTCTCAGCTGGTTGAGTGCCTGGTTGAAATAGATCAGAGGCGTCGTGAGGGAACCATCAATGAAAACGACCTCGTGAGGCGCACGGGCTGCGAGCGTAAGCTCCTTTCCCATCATGATGGCCCGTGCGATGGTTCCGGTGTCCGGGTCATGGGCCTCTCGTTCCACGAACACGTCGTGGCGTGGTTCCCGCCAATGCCTGGTCTCGGAAGGTGGTGTCAAGCCCTCCACAGCAACGGCCGCAGCAGCCACGAGGTCGGCTGCCAGAAGTCGTTCAATCGCATACGAACCGTCCACCCCGCAGGTCGTAGGGATGGGCACATACGAGAGATCAGACTCATGGCGAAGAAGCCCTGCCTGAGTCATCCGTTGACGCCACTCGTCACGCCGGACGCGGTTCTGCTCGAAATCGGCCAGTAATGCCTGGCTGATCCCCTCGGTGCGATCTAGCACCTCTTGCACCAAGGCTGCCGGCAGATCGGCGAAGGGCCTATCTCTGGCCTCTGATGTCACAGGCCGAGCCTCCTTCCGGGATGATGAGCATCCTCTCGATCTCCCCGCGCCGGCAGTTCCGCCACCCGTCCACACGCTGAGCCCGGTCCAGCAACCACCTCTCTCGCCAGTGAGACACAAGATCTGCAAAGGGCAGATCTCGGTAGAGCGGCCTTGAGCACCGTCCCTCCATGTAGGACTTCAGGTTCTCGACTAGGGGAAAGATGAATGCTTCGCGCTTGATCCCGTGTCTCAGCGCCTCCGAGGAAAAGCCCAGGCGCTCTAGCGCACGCACCATGGTCTGCCACTTGATGCGCGGGCCAGTCCCGAATCCGCCCCGAGTAGAAATCCCTCTGGCCTCCAGAAACTCGCGGAACAGAGGATAGAGGTCCGCTAGGTGAAAGCTACCATAGCCCTCAGCGTACCCAATGGGTTCGGCGATCAGGTGGCCGTTGTAGCGAAGTCGGTTGTAGATCGAACTGCGCCCGAAAGCACTGGTCGTGGTGAGCGCAACCAAGCGGGCGGGCAAACAGCGTCCTTCTATCTCCGTGGCACGGCCTGCGTACTTGCGCCGATAGGCCGCGCGCACCTCATTGGAGGCGGCTGCCAAGGCGACCAGTTTCGCGCCCAGCAGGCGATTATACGGCGGAACTGCCCCGAGCACGTGCATGTCCATAGTCTGGTTGACGAGCTCGGTCTTGCGCCCTTCAGGGTAGCCGAACAGTCTGTCGCGAGCCGGAAAGCTGAGCGGAGGCGATTGCAGGCCTAAGATGCCAATCAGCCTCTCGTTGTTCGCGTCCATCACCAGGAACCGAAGGCGGCGCCCGAATCCCTTGGAGAGCGGGAGCGACCATAGGAGCCGTGCCGCGCGAAATAGCTCACGGTGCCATTCTTCTTGCACCTCTACCAATACAGGAGTCACACGTTTTGGGTCTACCTCCACTCCTTCCGCGAAGAACCGAAGCACCCGTGGCAGGGCAGCGCGCAGCCAGTCTTGGCAGCGCACCAACTCCAACTCGCGCGCCGGCGCGTGCAGCATTCGGATTGCGGCCTTGTCCATCGGTTCACCAGTGGCGCCTGTGGTGGTGAGGCCGAGTTGGCGCAGCCGCTTGGCGACCTCCCTCCGAAGGTATTCTGGCTGTATAGGTTCTTCGACGGTCGTCAGCGAGTAGGTACGGTGTCCGCGGGATTGCTCCTCGGTCCGAAGATTGCGGGCCGTTCTCTCGCAAGGGGCGCGGCTGGGTGTCACGCTCTTGCCGGGTGGTTTCTTGCGACCAAAGCAGCCGGCTGCCCCGTCGGGCTGCCGTGTTGCGCCCCCTCCCGAACTAGCGCCGAATCCGCGACCCACGTCCCCCTCTCCTCTTCGGCGAGTGTCCTTCCATCGCTTGTAGACTGCGCTGCCGCATCCAGTCGCGAAGCAGGCCAGGATCGAATCTCCACTGTCGTCCCACCGACTATGCCCCAACCGTAGTGTAAGGTTGGGCTACTCCCTCGCGGATTCTAGGCCACAAGGCGGCCCTTGTCAACGAGATTCCGCGCTTCCTCGGTGACTGAATGATCCTCGTCCAACGCCGCTTTCAGCATCCCCAGGTCCTGATGTCCCACGGTCTTGCGCAAGCGCTTGCCCGTTTCCAGCGCGGCGGCCCCGGCCCACCACAGTGCCATCTCCCCCGAGTGCCAGCGGGTGACTCGCCCAGTGCGCCGGGCCACCCCTGACAGCAGGCTCTCGATCACGTTGGTAGTGGCCAGGCAGCGGCGCAGTGTCCGCGAGAGGCCCAGCCGGTTGATGGTGAGGGCCTCCTCCGGCCCCTCCCGCAGACTCGCCGCCGCCTGGGGGTGAGTTCGCTCCAGCCACTCCGCCTGCTGGTGCAGCCAGGCCATCCCGGCTTCTGGCTCCGGGCGCCAGGCCCCCCGCCGCTCGCACCGCGCCTTCAGGGCCGCGGCGCTGACTTCCTGAAACTCTCGGCTTGCTCCCTCCGCGTCGCTCAGCTAGCGCCAAGGGGCAGGGGCAAACAGGCACAGCAGGCGGCCGCAGAAGGCGGCCGCAAGAACGCCTTTGCCGAACAGTGCCGCATCCTGTGCACCTCTCTCGCCCTGCAATATACCACCAAGCCGCTTTCTCGTGGAACCGGCGCCGTCTGCGGCAGGAGAGGCCGCCATTTCGGCGAACCTGCGTGGCGACGCGAGGCGAGCCCTCTTCGTGAGCCCGGCCACACCTCCCGCTACCTCGGCCGGCATGGCGAATACGCAAGGCATGAGAGGGGAGATGCCGCGCAGTGCGTGCTAGTGAGCAACCGGAGTTCCTGCCTGACCACGATCTGCGCCCTGTGACCCTTGAGGGCGTAGAAGGCCTGAGGCCTATTGGCCTGGCCCTTGGCCATGGCACCCAGCCGCTTGAGGTCGTCATCACCGCCGCTGCCCGCCAGCCCGGCAAAGCAGCCCTTGAGAGGGCCTGGGAGCGCCGGCACGCCGGCCGGGCCGTACCCGTGTTGCTGGTGGTCCTCTACGCAGATCGAGCGGCCATCTGCGGACCGGCCGGAGACCAGCCACCGGCCTACCTGAACCTTGACCGCGGCCTCGTCGAGCGCCTCTGCTCTGCCGCTCTAGCCGAGCCGGACCGCCACGCCGCGCTCCGCTTCCTCCGCGGGGCCCTGCCGGAGATCGAGTCGCCTCTGCCCGGCCTCCGCAATGAGGGCCTGCTCGCCACCCACGAGCTTGAGTACGGAGTGCCGCGCCGGAGCGACTGGCGGCATGCCACGGGTGCCGCCGCCGGAGCCCGGGCGTCGCGGGGAGAAGATCTCCTCCGCGCTCTCGGCTTCGAAATCGAGCACATCCCTGGCCAGGCCTCGATGCTGCTCGCCAAGGGGACGCGCACCGCGGTGGCCGTCTTGCTCCACCGCAGCGAATCCCCTGATGTCGCCGCCGAGCGGTTCTCCGGCCTCTCGCCTGTCTCGTACGCGCTCCACCAGGCCGACCAGCAGCGCGTTCCCTACGTGATCGTGACCCAGGGGCCGATGCTGCGCCTCTACCCGGTCGAAACTGGCGTCGGCGTCGGTCGGCGAGGCCGCACCGAGACCTTCGTCGAGCTTCATCTCGACCTGCTGCCTGACGACAAGGCCGGCTATCTCTGGCTCCTTTTCTCGGCCGAGGCGCTGGCCCGCGGCGGCAGCTTCGAGGACATCCTGGAGAGGTCAGGGCGGTACGCCGCCGACCTCGGTCACCGCCTGCGCGACCGCATCTACCGTTGGGTCATTCCCGACCTGGCCTTGGCGATCTGGAAGGCGCGCGGCCTGAGAAAGCCGAGCGCAGAGGAGCTGTCTTGCACCTACGAGATGGCCTTGACGCTGCTGTTCCGGCTCCTCTTCGTCGCCTACGCCGAGGACCAGGAACTGCTGCCCTACCGCACCAACGCCCTCTACCGCGCCCGCTCTCTCAAGCAGAAGGCGCGCGACCTCCTCGATGTCATGCAGAGGGGCGCGGGATTCGACGAGGGCACCTCACATTGGGGCGAAGTCTGGCAGCTCTTCCGGGCGGTGGACAAGGGCCATCGCGAGTGGGGCGTGCCGCCCTATGACGGGCAGTTGTTCTCCAGCGACGGCTCGGATGGCGGCGCAGGGGCCAGGTTGGCGAGCATCGCCCTCCCAAACAGCGCCTTTGGGATTATCCTTGCCGCCCTGCTGCTGGACGAGACGCCCGAGGGTCGCGGGCCTGTGGACTTCCGCTCCCTGGGCGTCCGCGAGTTCGGCACCATCTACGAAGGGCTCCTGGAAAGCGAACTAAGCATCGCCGACACCGACCTGGCGGTAGACCGGGAGGGCGTATACCGGCCGGCCGGTAGGCGGGACAGTGTAGCCGTGAAGGCAGGGCAGGCCTACCTGCACAACCGGTCGGGAGCCCGGAATGCCTCCGGGTCATTCTTCACCAAGCCGTTCGCAGTCGAGCACCTTATCAGGTACTCCTTGGAACCGGCCCTTGTTGCCCACATCGAGCGGCTCCGCGGCCTCAGCGACAGGGAGGCGGGCGAGGCGTTCTTCGACTTCCGCGTCGCCGACATCGCCATGGGCTCCGGCCACTTCCTGGTGGCCGCGGTGGATCACATCGAGCGCGCCCTCTCCAGCTACCTCGCTGAGCGGCCTCTGCCCTCCGTACGAGACGAGCTCCAGCGCCTCCGCGCGAAGGCCCAGTCCACTCTGGGCCAGCTCGGCGAGGGAGTGGACATCGAGGACACTCAGCTTCTCCGGCGGCAAATCGCCCGACGCTGCATCTTCGGCGTTGACATCAATCCGCTCGCCGTGCAGCTCGCCCGCACCGCCCTCTGGATACACACCTTCGTGCCCGGCCTGCCCCTGTCGTTCCTCGACCGCAACCTGGTGGTGGGCAACTCCCTGGTCGGCATCGCCACCTTCGACGAGGCGCGGGACGTGCTCGCCGAGTACGCCACGGGGATGTTCCTGCCCAGTGCGGAGCAGTTGCTCGCCGGCGCGCGGGAGCCTCTGCAGAGACTTGCCCGGCTGAGCGACGCCGACGCGGCCGAGATCAAGCTCGCGCAGGAGGCATGGGCTGAGGCGCGGGCCGCCCTCCGCAGAACCGAAGCCTTGCTCGATGTGCTCGCCGCCGCGCGCCTGGACGGTGAGGTGCAAGCCAAGCTGAGGACAGGGGCGTCCACTCACTGGGCCGAAGACGAGGACCTCTCCGGCTCCCCCCTCCACCAGGCCGCCCGCAAGGCCCTCAGCGCCATCCCGCCCTTCCACTTCCCCATCGCCTTCCCCGAAGTCTTCCTGCGCGACCGGCCTGGTTTCGACTGCATCCTCGGCAATCCGCCGTGGAAGGAGGCGACTGTCGAGCGCGACCGATTCTGGATCCGTCACGCGCCGGGGATTGCCTCGCTGCCACAACGGGAGCAAGAGGCACTGAAGCGACGGCTCGAACGCGAGCGACCGGACCTCGTGCAGCTATACCAGGCCGAGCTTGCGCAGATGGAGCTCCTTAGGCAAGCGCTCACCTCCGGCGCGTATCCAGGTATGGGCACCGGCGACCCCGATGTCTACAAAGCCTTCTGTTGGAGGTTCTGGCGCTTGCTGCGCGAAGGCGGCCACCTGGGCGTGGTGCTGCCCCGCTCAGCTTGCTCCGTCAAGGGATCGCGCGAGTTCAGGGCGACCGTCCTGGCCAACGGAACGGTGCAGGACATCACCTTCCTGCTCAACCGCGGCGTATGGGTCTTCGATGACCAGGAGCCGCGCTATACCTCCGCCCTCTTCAGCCTCCGCAAGGTGAAGCCAACTGCTGACGCGACAGTTCCCGTGCGCGGGCCGTACGCGAGCTTCGACCGCTACCAGGCAGGCGCGGCCGCGCAACCCCACCGGCTCGCACTCCGCGAGCTGCTTACCTGGACCGACACCGCCGCCCTTCCGGTCCTGCCCGCCGAGGATTCCATCGAGGTCTTCCTGCAATTGCGCAAGTCGCCGCGGCTCGACCTCAACGACGGCAAGTCCTGGCGGGCGCGGGCACACCGTGAGCTCGACGCGACCAACGAGAAACACTTGATGAACCTCCGCGCCAAGACCTGCCCCGAGGGCTACTGGCCTGTGTTCAAGGGCGAGTCGTTCGACATCTGGACGCCGGACACCGGCCGCTACTACGCCTATGCCGACCCCAGGAAGCTCCTTCCCCACCTCCAGCAGAAGCGCCTGCGCAGCGCCCGCCTCGCCCGCTCCGCCTTCAGCGAGTTCCCGCGGGAATGGCTCCAGGACGAGCGCACACTGCCTTGCCTCCGGCCGCGGATCGCGTTCCGTGACGTGACCAACCGCACGAACCAGCGGACCGTCGTGGTCGCCCTCCTCCCGCCGCAGGTGTTCATTACGAACGCGGCTCCATTCCTCCTGTGGCCACGAGGCGACGTACGAGACGCAGCATACCTTCTAGCAGTGCTCTCCAGTCTGCCGCTCGACTGGTACAGCAGGCGCTTTGTAGAGACTCACCTCAACTTTCACATCTTCGACCCCATGCCGGTTCCGCGCCCTCAGCGCACCGACCGCCTGTGGCAACGCGGCGTCGCCCTGGCCGGCCGGCTCGCTTGCCCTGACGAGCGGTTCGCCGAGTGGGCGGAGGCAGTGGGGGTGAAGTGCGGGCTCCTGCCGGAGGACCAGAAGCAGGACATGATCCACGAACTCGACGCGGTGGTCGCTCACCTCTACGGCCTGAGCGAGCCCCAACTGCGCCACATCTTCGAGACCTTCCACGAGGGCTGGGACTACGAGGACCGCCTGCGGGCGACCCTGCGGCATTACCACCAGTGGCGGAAGCGGCTGGGATGACCTGGGGACGGCTGGTCTGAGTTCTCGGGGGGACGCCGGGGTGAGCCGATGACGTACATGCGAACAAAGTTTCTCGTTGACCACGGGCCAGTCCGTGGTATACTGACACTGACAATCAGCCTGGGTGTTGCCTCGGCGACGCCCATTTCTATCCGCGGCAGTGATCCAAGTGGGTCGCTGCCTTTCTTTTCTGGAGGCAGGCATGGCGAGATTCGCGCTCTTCATTGACGGAGCGTATCTACGGCACGTCCTCAGGCACTTCGGGGAACCGCGCATTGACTTCCGCAAGCTATCGGAGCAGTTCGCGGGCGCGGACGAGCAACTGCGGACGTACTACTATGACTGCGCCCCCTACCAGTCGCCCGCTGCTACCCAGGAGGAACAGAAACGCAAGGCGAGGTTTGACAGCTTCATCCAGGCGCTGGAGAACGTGCCGCGGCTGCAGGTCAGGCTTGGGCGACTGGCGCGTCGACCGCAAGCCGACGGCTCCGTCGAGTTCGAGCAGAAGAAGGTGGACGTGTTGCTCACGGTGGACTTGGTGCGGCTCGCCTGCGAAAAGCAGATTCAGAGGGCGGTCCTCATTGCAGGCGACAGCGACTTCGTGCCCGCGATCCAGGCGGCCAAGGAC